>LNFM01001105.1_pt1 | contig 151330 bp, 149 predicted proteins | sample 596031 | NCBI WGS metagenome assembly LNFM01 (sample SAMN04254537, study PRJNA301005) | activated carbon metagenome | isolation source: dual media filters at the Ann Arbor, Michigan drinking water treatment plant | place: USA: Ann Arbor
GTTGCCGCCACCGCCGTTCCCACCACCGCCGTTGCCGCCACCGCCGTTCCCGCCACCGCCATTTCCGTTGCCGCCGCCACCGTTCGAGGTCGGGATGATCCCCTTGATCACGTTCGGGGCGGGCGCATAGCTGGGGTTGTTCCGATATCCGGGGTTGCCCATGCTTTGGTTGTAGATGTCGAAGCGGATATTGAAGATCGAGTTTTCCAATCCGGCCTTCTGGCCCGGTTCGATATCCACGCCGCGCTGGTCGAAACATTCGGTGATGTGGTCGACCGCACCCAGCAGACAGCGCAGCAAGGGGGCACCGGTCAGTCCGGCACAGGGTCCGCTTTGATTGACGAGCACACCGCGCGGGTCGAGAAAGCCGAAATCTCCGGGCGCCCAGGCCGCATTCGGACCGCCAGCCCGCAGCAGGATCATGTCGCCGATATGGTCTTCCGCCGGGTAATCGCCGCCATTCGGCAGGCAGAACATCATCGGCTGGACATCGCAGGCATAGATCGAAAGCCCCGCCACAGCAGAGGCCCCAAGATCATAGTTGACGGATTCCTGGCTGGTCAGAACTGCGAAGGCCGCCCCAAAGCTGCTTTCGACCTGGGTAGGAGTGACCAGAACCCGGACGAAGGCAGCCTCGGCGGGGTCAGTGGTTTCGTCAGACAAGTCCGTCGCGTCGTCGTCCGGCAGGCTGGAGAAATAGGTCAGCGTAAAGCTCACATCTTCCAGGGCCAGAGTGTGGTCGGTATTTCCGAAGCTCTGGCTGTCGACGATCAGGTTCGCCGCCGCCGCTGCCCGGTCCAGCGCGTCCGAGTTTCCGTCCAGCTCTCCCGCTGCAGCCAAGGCGACACTGTCGGCAAAGGACTGCAGTTCCGAGCGGGTGATGTTGGCGCGACCAACGTCGAAGGACAGCGCAACAAAGCCCAGGATCACACCCAACGTAATGGCCCAGAAGACCAGCACGGTGCCCGCTTCGTTCCTTGCCAGTGAGATAAGCGCTGTCGGATTCCGCATCTGCCCCGCTCCCGGCTTATTCGATTTCATCTTCCGTTTCGTCGATCCCGCGCCGCACCACGACCGAGCGCACCGTCACTTCTTCGGGCGCGACGCCAGCAACCGTCTCGGGCTCACGCAGCACATCGCGCAGGCTGATGGCTTCGAGGATGCTCTCGTCCTCATTTTCGATGGTGCGCAAGACCAGGCTCAGAGTGCCAGCCTTCTGGGCCAGGGCGAGCTTCTGGCTGTCCTCGGCGGTAACTTCCAGCGTGACCGTCTTCGCAATACCCGGCTTTTCCTTTTCGGCATTCGCTTCCTGGTCAACGCCGATCACCCGGACGTTCTGGATGATCGTCACCGTCTTCAGTTCCTGGGCTTTGCCGTGGGTCAGGATCACATCGACCTTGTCGCCCGGCGTGACGAAACCACCCACCCCGGTGTCCGCCGTCACCTTGATCGAGATCGCCCGGCGGTCCGGTCCAAGCGACTGAACGATGGTGACCTTTTCGCCAAAATTCGACACCTTCGAGGCCAGGATCAACTCTCCCTTGGCAATCGCCATCTTCGCCCGCCGCGGCTCGGTGCCGCTTGCAGGAAGAAGCAGGGAAAGCTGCGTGAAGCCGCCGGGCGGAACGGCCGCGGCCGGCCAGTCAATCGTCTCCAGCTTGGCGGCGTCGATCACCTTGCCAAAGGCGATGTCCTGCGTCGCAACGACGACGCGGACCAGTTCGTTGGTGCACTGCTTGACCTCGCCTTGCGCGTATTTCGCTTCAAGGAGGTCTCGCGCCAGATAGGCCGAGCCTCCGGCGAAGCCCAAACCGGCTATAAAGGTGAGAAGCGATGTGATGCGCACGGCGGTTACCCATGTTGCTGCTGTAGGAAAGGGCAGGACTGCACAAACCCATGCTGGTCATGGGCCGCCGACCGACTGGCCGGCGGCCCAAGTATGCGTTAGGGGCAGGTGGTGCCGTTCAAGCACTCTTCCGCTTCACCCATGACGTTCGTGACCTCGGTCGACAGGGTCGACAACGCCGCCGTGCCGACGGCCACCGCCAGGGTCAGCGCGATGCCGTATTCGACCAGGGTTACGCCCTCTTCGTCTTTGGCAAAGCGTGCGAAGGTCTTCTTGAGGAATTCTTTCATGTTACACTCCATCTGGTTGCTCTGGCAGGAACCTGTCCAGTCCTGGCACCCGGCGCGGCAAGCAAAGCGGGGCCATTAAGGGAAGGTTAAGGCTACGGCGGCTTCCCGCGCATCCTCTGAACCAATGGAAATTGCACCTCTCAGTTGAAAGATCCGGGCTCCGCCGGACTGGAAACCGGAAATGCGCGGTCTTGCAGGCATCGGAGTCGACAGGGGCGTGACGTTCGCCCTTGGCGACGGATCCGGTCGGACCGGAGCGTCGACGCGAGCCTCCGCGAGTTTCATGGCAACGGGTGAGGCGCTGGCTTTTTCAGAAGACGGCCCTGACGACCCTGCATCCCGGGCCGGAAGCCTCGCGGGAAAGCCGTATTCCCCTACAAGCGCCGCGAACGTCAGGTCTGGTTTAGACGAGCAATGAGTCTAGACCCTAGCGAGGCCACCGAGGCAAGAAGCCCGTCTGTCTCACGTAGCGCCCGTCCCCTGTATCGGACACGGGTGCCAGTGCCGGCCACTGTCGCGACAGCGCCACGATCGCGAAGCCCCCCAGAACCACCACCGTCGCACTGAACATCGGCAGGTCGGCCAACGAGCGGAGCGATGCAGGAAACAGCGCAACCGCAGTCGCAAAGGCCAGACGTGCGATCTGAACGGCATCCGACAAGCGGATCAGACCCGGCAGGAACACGGCCGTTGCCACCGCTGCCGGGGTGATCAGCCCGGCATAGAGAAGCCCGACATACATCGGGGCAGGCAAGGAACCTACTTGGCCCGGATGATCAAGATACAGCAGATACCCAGCCAGAAATGCCAGAACACTCACCCGCAAAGCGCGCGGAGCCTGACCCCTGATGTCCGAAACCACCCTGCGCATCTGTCACCTTCCATCCTTGCAGGAACAGGTTTGCACGACACTTGCGATCTGAATGGGGCGGCATTGTTGACAAATCATGTCGAACGCGGTCCCCCGATCCGATCAAGTCACCGCCTTCCTCCAGTTCTTTTGCGTGGTTCACCTGCGGGCAGAACAAGCGCGAACCCGACGCGCCCCGAAGGATGCCGAGGAACGGCAGCTTGGCCCTCGGACTCGGCTGTCTATCTTTCGACTTCGAAATCAACCGACAGGCCCCGCCTTGGCAGGGGCCCGTCGGTCATCTGACGCGCTTGCGATCAATTGCTCCGCCGCGCATCAGATCTCGAACGGGTGCTGTGCGTCGAAGGCCGGGTCCTTCCTGCCGACAACCCAGTGGTTGGGCGTCTGGCTTTCGGGCATCAGTTTCAGGATGGCGCTGTGCAAGCCGTTGTAGTCGCCCCGGAAGCCGCCCTCCAGCACCTGCAGGAGTCGGCTGGTGAAGAGCCCGTTCAGGTCGCCGTCGCCGGAGGTCTGGTTGTCCATGCAACCCGACAGAAGCCGCACAGTGCAATCCAGCGGCTGCGTGATCGCCCGCGACCGACCGGGCTTAAGAACACCGCCCTCGCCTGCCCCCACGGCCATCGCGGCGGCGCGGTAGGTGGCCTGATGCGCCGAGATCACGCTTCGGCGCACTTCGTCTGCCAGCGTCCTGGGACGGCCCGCCGCCCCGTTATGGGTCGGAACGATCCCGTCCACGGTCGCCCGCAGGACCGAGCCGCTGTGACAGCTGTCCGAAATGACCAGCACCCGCACCCCCTCCTGGAAGTGGCGCCAGCCGTCGTAGATCTCGTCGTCGATCAGCATGCGGTCGAACAGGCACCAGGTCTCGTCCCGGCCGTCGTCGGTCTCGTCCCCGCCGAAATCGGGGACCGAGGCCCCGTGGCCGGCATAGGTCAGCAGGAAGATGTCGCCGGCCTTCAGCTTTGCCGCCGCCGCCGCGATGCTGTCGCGCACGGCCTTGACCGTGGCCTGGCCGTCCAGGAGCACCGTGCGATCCTCGTATCCGGCCTCTTCCGCGATCCGGGCCATGGCCAGCGCATCGTTGTGGCAGCCGTAAAGCCGCTGCTCGCCATTGTAGTGGCCGGGATCGACCACGTTCAGACCGATGTGCAGCGACATTCCCCGATTGAGACCGGTCGGCACCTTCAGCCCCTTGCGGCGGGTCGGCACCGGTGCCTTGGCCTTGCCACCCTTGGGACCCTTTGGCGGTGTCGGAGGGCCGCCAACGGAACGCCCCGTGGCCTTGCGGATCGCCGCGTCGAACTTGGCGGCAACCTTCTTGAAGCCGGCCGGGTTCGGGTGAAGCTCGTCATGCCAGTCGGCGTCCTTCACCGTGCCGCGGTTGTCGAGGAAGGTCACATGCGGATAGCGGTCGGCCAGCCGCTTCATCGCCAGGGCGAACCGGTTGATCATCTCGGCGACGATGGCGCGCTGGACCTTCTTGTCGGTGATGCCAAGCGCCTTCATCGGCTTGCCCAGCCACTTGCCCGTGACGGGGATCGCCAGGTCGTAGCCGTGGCAGATGATGCCGACGCCGGGGGCCTCGCGGGCGACGCGCCGGTAGATCTGGTCGAACTGCTGGATGGCGTCGTCGATCAGCGCGGTGAACGAGGACTTGATATGCTGCGCCGGGGTCAATGACGGGTCGTAGGGCCGCAGATGCTTCTTCAGGTCGCCGCCGCCAAGGGCGTCGTTCCCCCCGGCCGAAAGCAGCAGAAGCCGGGCGCGCAGCCGCTTGACCTCGTCGATGTATTCGTCCTGCGCCAGCATCTGCTGCAGCGTGTCGCCCGCCGCCGCCAGATGCGAGATGGCCCAGGTGTCGTTCAGGGCGCCGATCACATCAAGCCTTGGGAAGGTGAACCAGCTGTCGCCTTCGGCCACCAGGATCGGCCCCTTGTAGCCCCCCAGAAGCTTCAGTTCGAACTGGCCGCGCCGCAAGAGGCGCACCATCGCGTTGAAGCCCGGCAGGGCGAGAGTGGCGCGCTGGCGTTCCTCTGCGGTGGCGCCGAGGTCAACCTTGTCCGGGTCATAGGTGATGTTCAGCTGAAACGGCGCATCTTCATCCGCGGCGACGATGAAGTAGTCCGCGAAATCCTCGACCTTCGCGCCGGGCGCGTAGAGCTTCTTCAACAGGTCTTCGGCCTTGATCTTCGTGGTCATGGGCAGATTCCTTCGCGATGATGAACGGGGGGCGGCCCCTTGGGGTGTCAGCGGGTCTTCAGCGCGTTGTCGCGCACCTCCTTGTGCAAAAGCACAGCGGTCGAGCTTAGGTCACCGCTGGGCCTTTCGGGCGCGTGCAGCCAGTCGAACTTTGGCGCGCCGCGCAGCGTGCCGGTAAAATCATGCGAGCCGACCAGCTGAATCTTGCCAGGGGCATTGGTCGGTCGTTCCTCGAAGGCGCGGGCAACGAGGTCGGTCCACGACCGGCTGTAGGCACCGACGCACAACCGGTCATCGAACTGCGCGTCGGGCCGGAAGATCAGCGCACGACCCTCGCCCCACACCTCAAGCAGGGGCCCGATGTTGGCGTCGAAGGCGTCGGGGGTGATCAGGGGGGCAACCAGCGTGACCGAGTCGAGGACCTCGATCAGCGCGGCCCGCAGCGGCCCCTTGGCGTAAGGCTTGGCGACAAGCGCGTCCAGGAGAAGGACACCCGCGCCCTCGGTCTGCAGGTGCAGCCGCTTGCCCTTCGCCTTGCACAGTTCGATCAGGGCCCGCAGGGCCAGGGTGGCATGGCCGTCGGTTTCCGCGGCCTCCTCTGCCTGCCGCCTCACGTCACGCCAAAGCGCCCGCCCGACCGGGCGGGTCATCCGTTCGATGCGTTCGTCGGCATCGTCCTTGTTGCCGGCGGAAATGGCTGCGGCTTCGTCAAACAGCGGTCTCAGCGCGTCGGAGGCGCCGCTGATCAGCCCGTTCGCCCAGATCAGCGAAATGCCGTGGATGCCGTTCGCCTTGTCGCCCGAGATTTCGGCCGCCACGCGGCGCATCACCTCGTCGGGGCGGCGGGTGTCGCCATGCAGGGTCAGGCGGATATGGCGCAACTTGTCCTTTTCGGGCGATGCCAGATGGGTGAGCGTGGTCGCAAAGCTGCGCGGAGAGCTGGGGAAAGCCCCGGTGGAGACGTGCTTGCCATCTTCGAGATGAAGGTAGTGCCCCAGGACCTCGATCCGACGCACCGACGGGGCTCCAAGTGCGGGCTGGTCGGACCCGAACATGGCGGCCCCCTGCGGCCCAAGCGCGAAACGGAAGGCGTCTGGGGTGGGTGCCGCAAGCCGCATCACCCAGGCGTCCAGGACATTCACCGCCCAGTCTTCGTAGGGCCAGAGTGCGATGCCGGGCAGCGGCGGACCGTCGGCGTACTTATAGTGACCCCAGTCACGGCCCCAGGAATTGAGGACGAGAAAACCGCGTTCCTCATATCCCACCACGACAAAGGCATGGCCATACGCCTCGCCTTTGGTGGTGCCGATCACACCCTTTACCGGCTTCGTCCAACCGCCGTGCACTTCGGCCGAGACGTAAAGTGCCCCGGCCTCGACCAAGGCCGCGTGCATGTCATTGATGAACGACCGCACCCGGTAATAGGCACCCAGCGTCAGCCCCCGTGCCTCGCGAGAGACCTCGATCGACGTGCTGTCAAACAGCGGCCCCGTGGCGGCCAGCGGCCGATCATCCCAGGTCTTTTCGCTGCAGACACCTGCGTTGTAGAACCCCTTCAGCCCCGACCGCAGGCTGTAGACATCCGCGACACGGCGCCCTGCCTGGCTGCTCTCGATCTCCAGCGCCATCGTGTACAGCATCGCGGCACTTGCCGGCCGCACATTCGCCTGCGCTCCTGCGACATCGCCGCGCAAGCGATAGGTCTCGATCCGCTGCAGATCGACAAGAGCGGCCAGGGCTTCGCCGACGCAGCTTGGCTTGTCGTGTTGCTGGCGCACGGTGACCAGATCGTTGAACGGCGCTTGCGCCGGATCGAGAGTGCCGCAGAGATACCGCCCCGGCAGGAGGCCCAGCGACGGTCGATAGATCAGGTCACGCACGTCGACCGGGTCACGCTCGATCCGCATGCTGGGCGGTTTGGCGACTGTCTTGTCTTTGGCGGGCCCCCGGCTCATGGCTTTGTCCCGTCGATTGCCGAGCCCCGGGTATGGATGTGCACAAAGTTCTGCGACCTGTGCTTGCCGATCCCACTCAGGAAGCGCGCCTTTTCCCTCTGCAGATTGCGAAGGCCACTCGTGATCCGGATCGCAGCACCACCCTGCCCGGAATCAATTACCATTCTTGCCAATTCTCACCCCCTTGACCGCCGTTTCTTGTTGTTCAGCTTCCCCTCGTCACGGGTCGCGCGCACCGCGCATGCTCCAGAAGAAAAGCTCCAGCTTGCGGCTTTTCATTGCATCGCCAAACTCGGCGCCGTACGCCCGATCAAGGAGCGAATCCGAACTCGCGATCTCGCGGTTCAGGACCTCGAAGAACCGGCCGATATGCAGGGCTTTCCACGTCTTGGTGTAGTCAATCTGCGCAAAAACTGCATAGCGGTCGTTGGTAAAACTTTGGGCCGCCGGTATTGGGTCACATCCGGGTATCCGGCGCGCATTCTCCAGGATGATCTCAAGGTCGCCAGCATAATAGCTGATGTTGCCGTTGCAGAATTCCCTTGCGACTACTTCATGGGACGAGCCGGCCCAGATGAAGCCGCCGACCTGATCCTCATCCTCCGGCTGCCGGAGTTGAGGACACGGATTGTCCCCCTTCAATTCGGCAAGAATGCGGTCCTTGTAATTCTTCCACTCGTCCGCAGCGAGGATTGCGCGAATACCATGCTCGGCGGCATTGGTGCTGCCAACAACGCCAATCAGCGCCGTCCCGCTGCCCAGACACTCGTCTCTGCTGTCCGGAAGAGTGTTTGCGCTCCGGGTCAGATAGCTTACGCCCGTCAGGAACAAAGGCGGTGAGACGGCGAAGTTGCGCACCCGCTCCAGGTTGATGGTTGCCGGATCGCAGAGAATATCAATCTTGTCGCCCAGGAAAATCAGGCGGTCGTTCGCACCCCCATCCGTTCTGGCCATCAAGGCGTCCACATCGACGACCGCGATCTGGTCGATGCCCAGCGGATCGGGAAGGTTCGGACCCGGCAACATCAGGTTCTGCAAGACTTCGTCGCAAAGATAGACCATGTAACCGTCAAAGCCCGCAGCCCGAAGCGGCCCTGACTTGGCCAGAACCCGCGCACTACTCGCCGAAACATCAAGCGTCCGGGAATAATACGAGAACGGCCGCGCCTCGCTACGCACCCCGACACGAAGACATTCTCCGGCAGCGATTGCCGCAGCACTGCACGGCACGCTATTGTCCTTCACATCCTTCACCGCAGTTTCAGCCGGGTTGACGGCCACTGCATCGGTCAATGCGCTGTCCTGCGCATAAAGGGGTGCCGCAAGAAGGATGAACAGGACCGTCAGGAGGCTTTTCACGTCGCGGTCCCCCTCTTCCGCTCACTCCTGCCAGTTCTCAGAGCGGAAAAGATCAGGCTGCGCTTGCCTTTCTTCTGTTCCGTGAATTCGACAAAGATGGAATAGAATAGCAGGAAGAAGAAAGCACAGGACCCGTAGCGAATTGCCTCTCTGACATGAAAGGTGAACAACGCGGGCGCACCTTCCGGCAGGCGGATGTAGGCCGTTGCCGGATAGCTCAACAGCACGATGACGCTGTAGTAGAAGACTGCCGCGACGCCAAAGGCCATTCCAAGAAGATAGGTCGCCTCATTGTACAGATGATCATGCTGATCGCTCAGGACGATCACCCCAAGCGCAATGATCAGTCCAAGGCCGCCATGCATGACGAAGAATGTACTCCTGGTTTGGAAAAAGGTGGTCATCTGGCTTTCGGTCATATGGAAGCCGGCCCCGATCCATTCAATTATGAAAGACCCGAAGGCGATCCCCACGACCGCAAGGACCGCAGGCACCAGCGATATGGATATCAGTCTTAGGAACGGGATCCGTCGCCAAGTCCAGGAGGGCCAGGAATTGTCTTCCTTGCGCACTTCCCGTCCAAGGAGAGCGGTGAGTGCGGCAAGCACGATGGCAAACAGGACCGAGACCGCCTCCTTGAAGGAAAAGACCGCGGTCAGATACCGAAGTTCGTTGCGCACCAGATCCTGGGTACGACCCCACTGCCTTGCGCAAGACCTTTCGGCCGGCGTCAAAGGATCCAAAGTAGCCGCTCCGCCCGCGCTGGACGCGTCCTCGCGGCTCAAGAGCTGTGCAACCCCGGCCTCGGCAAGCTTGTGGCAAAGCAAGGAGCCGTCGGCAGCAGTCGCGGGCGCGGTGGACCCATTTGCAGCAGGATTTGCCGCTTGCTCCAGATTGTAGTTGCGCTCCATTTCGATCTTGGCAAGCTGGAACGGCACATGTCCATAGCTGTGCCAGGACCAGACCAGCCAGAACCCGAACAGGATGGCCGCGAAGGTCGAGAGCAGGATGCTCATGCCGAAGGAATTCAGCTCGACCTGGTAGTCGAGACCGATCTCCTCACGCACCCGTTTCAGCGCTTCGCCACGATCGTGCTCTTTGATGGCCCGGTTGTTCCGGATAAACTGGACCGCGAACAGCGCGATCGTGTCGTTTGCGTTCAGCTTCGACGCGTTGAAAAGTTCGGCCAGCTCCGACTCGGCGTCTTTTGCCGGTTTGCGCAGAATTCCTTCGAGTTCCGTTATCTGAAGCTCAAGCTTGTCGGAAAGTCCGCTCATTGCGTCAAGATTCTGGATCGGGAAATACAATTCCCGCAATTGCCCGGTCAGAGCGGGGGCAAGCGTGTCGATGGTCAGCAGGGCCTCCCTGATGGTTGCGATCTGCTGACGGGAGTGACCGGAACTGTTCAGCTGGGTCCGATTGGCGAGGAACGTCGCGTCGAACATGGAATCCAGCCGGGTGGGCTGACCCTTGCTATGGTATTTGCTGAAATCAATCCCGTGCAGGCTCTCCATGACGGCATACACGCCGCGCGGAATTCCAGCCAGGCGGTGGGAAAGCGAGCGGATCGTTCTCTCGATCGGCTTCACGACATTGGTGGAAACCAGGGCGATGATCGTCGAGGAAATGAAGATCGGCTTGCCGTATCCGGCCGAAACCAGCCCCAGAGGATCTTCGCCATCCCCATCCAGCGCATCGGTCGGACCGACCTGGGTGCCGGACTGGGTCGCGTTGCTGAGGAGCTCGAACACCTCGGTCGAGCTTAGAAGCAGAACGTAGATCGCAAGGTAGAACAGGGAATAGAACGCGAACCCCAGGTTCCTTTCCGCCGAAGTGCATAACTTCGCGACTTCCACACCCTTGAGGATGGGATGTTCTTCGAAAGGCGTATCTGTGAGCGATTCCCGAAAGCTTCGGTTCGCCTCGATCAGAAGCGCAACCGCACCAGCAATAACGACGCCCCAATAAATGAGCTCATTCATAACGTGCCCTTGTTCAAGGGTTAGGTGAGCAGAAATGTCACATGCAAAGAGATATGGATGGATCGCAGGGACCAGCGGCAAGTTGGTCCTTTGCAGGGCTTTCGCCCAGGTCAGTCAGCACGAAAATTACAAGCCCGCCCAAGAAAAATGCAAATGCACAGGACAGTCCGAGTTTCATCTCAGCATCCTCCCAATAACACCGAACATCACTTTCGCGGTGAGTCGATTGGTTAACCTACCATGGAAACAGTCTTTGGGCAAACGCTGGGATTGTTTAGGGCCTTCCCGATACCTTCCGGAGTTTTGGAATATGTCTTCTGGCGGCCCGCCCCTAGCGCAGATCCATCTGGATATAGTGCTGGCGTAGTGCTGCGGGCGAAATGCCGTAGCCTGCGCGAAACTGCGCATAGAACTGGGTGATCGAACTGAACCCGCTTTGTTCGGCCACTTCCGAAATCGCGGTCGAGCTTTCCACCAGAAGCGCCCGCGCCCGCATCAGCCGCATCCGGTTGATGAACTGCTTCAGCGGCACCTGCATGGTCCGCGAAAACAGCGACACCGCGTAGTTTTCATGCAGGCCGGTGACCGCTGTGACCTGCGCGTTCAAGAGCGGTTTGTCCAGGTTTTCAAGTACATAACGCACCATCGCGATGACATGGCGCACATGGGCCGAGCTGAGGGAGCGGTCCGTCCCGATCTCGTGCTGGGGCGGGCGCAGATAGTCGAACCCGGTGATCGCGGCGCGGCGGAACAGGGCGTTCAGCTCCATCTTGACGATCTCGGCGCGTTCGAAATCGCCGGACCGGTAGTCCTGATACCAGCGCCGCATCAGGGTTCCGTCGCAGAGGCTTTCCGGCAGCACGACCATGCCGCGCCCGATCAAGGCCGCCTGCAGCGGCATGATGTGGCGCATCTGCAAGAAGCTGTCCAAGGGCAGGTAGATGTTGCCAAGCTTGCCGGGGCTTTCGGTGACGGGCTCGATCCGGGTCAGCTGATGCGGCACTCCGGCCCAGAACAGGACCAGCCGGTTCGCGGGCAGGACCAGCCGTTCGCTGTCGATGTCATAGGTCATCTGGAAGCCATCGGCGAAGTTCGCCTCGATATGGCCGTGCCAGTGCGGCAGCGGCATCAGCTCGGGTTCGAAGATGCGGATGCCAAAGCGGCCGAAGGCACGGTTGCGCGAATAGAAATGCCGGTCGTGGTTCGGCACCGGCATCGGGTTGCGCCGCGTCTGCGCCTTGCTGCGGGTGCCGTCCATCTTGTCCCATCCCCATCAATCTTAGAAAACCGGAAAAGTATCTGACAAAGTGGTATTGTTGGAAAGCCCCGTCTTCCGCAAGCTTTAGCAGTCGGACGGGGGAGGAGGGATTCTCTGACCGGCGGCCGTGTCAACGTCGAACGACCTGGAACAACACAGGTCAAGGGAGGTACTATGACGATCCGTATCCAGCGCGTCGCTTTGGCGGCGCTGCTTCTGGGGGTGTCTGTCGGGGCGGTGATGGCCGAGATGGCCGCGCCTACTGCTCCTCCGGAGGCCCCCAAGTTCGAGGCGCAGACCGAACCGGTCTATGTCAACCGCTCGGACATCTTCGAGTTCAAGGCCCTGCCCGCCTATTCCGAACCCGCCTGGGTCACCGAGTTTGTCAACGCGGGCAAGCTGCCCCCGGTGGCCGAACGCCTGCCGAAGGAACCGCTGGTCTACAAGGTCGCCAACATGCCCGATGGTCCCGGCGTCTATGGCGACGTGATGCGCCATGTGATCGGCGGGCGGCCCGAGGGCTGGAACTTCTGGGCCGGGCAAAGCTACGGCTGGGGCGGCATCGACATCGGCCTGGTGGAATGCCTGACCCGGACCGGCCCCTTGTTCACCGTGAACTCGACCGATCTGCAGCCGCTGCCGAACCTGGCGAAAAGCTGGGAATGGTCCGAGGACGGCAAGGTCCTGACAATCAAGCTGATCGAGGGCGCCAAGTGGTCGGACGGCGACCCCTTCGACGTCGAGGACATCGAGTTCTACTGGAACGATGTCATCATGGACGAGCAGGTCACCCCGCTGATGGGCGCAAGCCCGGCGACCTACAACAACGCGACCTTCGCCAAGGTGGACGACTACACCTTCTCGCTGACCTTCCCGGACGCCTTCCCGGAGCAGGTCCTGTACGCGATGGCCTATGGCAACTTCTGCCCCGGCCCGTCGCATATCCTGAAGCCGAAGCATCCGAAGTATGGCGGCGAAAGCTATGAGGCGTTCCTGAATGCCTTCCCGTCGGACTTCATGAACTTCCCGGTGATGGGCGCATGGGTCGTGGTCGAACACCGCCCCGACGACATCGTGGTGAAACGCCGCAACCCCTATTACTGGAAGGTCGACGAGACCGGCCAGCAGCTGCCCTACCTCGACGAGATGCACTTCCGTCTGTCCACCTGGGGCGACCGTGACGTGCAGGCGGTGGCCGGAACAGGCGACTTCTCGAACCTGGAACAGCCGGAAAACTATGTCGAAAGCCTGAAGAAGGCCGCCGATCCGGCAAGCCCGGCGCGTCTCGCCTTTGGACCGCGGTCCATCGGCTATCAGATGTTCTTCAACCAGTCGGCCAACGGCTGGGGCGAACCCGATGCCCGGGCCCAAGGCGTGCGCGAGCTGAACCGGAACCTCGACTTCCGCAAGGCCGTGACCTTCGCGCTTGACCGGCAGCGGCTGGGCGACAGCCTGGTTAAAGGTCCGTTCACGGCACCTTATGCCGGGGGTCTGATGACCTCGACCTCGTTCTACGATCCCGCATCGACGGTGTTCTACCCGTTCGACGTGGCTTCGGCGAAAGAGGCGCTTGCGGCAGCCGGGCTGTCCGACGCCGACGGCAACGGCTTTGTCGACGCCCCTGCGGGCGGCGATCTGACCGTGACGCTGCTGACCAATGCCGACTATGCCACCGACAAGAACCTCGCCGAAGGCGTGGTCGCGATGATGGCGGACGCCGGGGTGAAGGTCACGCTCAACACCTTGACGGGCAAGGACTACGACAATGCCCGTGAAGCCGGCAGCTGGGACTGGCTGATCCGCCGCAACGACCAGGAGTTCGTGTCTGCCGTGCAGAACACCAACATGCTGGCGCCGACGGGTCCGAAGACCTCGCAGTGGCACCAGGCGGGCACCGACGGCACGTCGGACCTGCAGCCCTACGAAGAGCAGCTGGTCGAGGCGATCAAGGCCTTCACCGGCAGCCGCGATCCTGCGGTCAAGATCGACGCGATGAAGGCCTACCAGAAGACCTTCACCGAAAACGTGACGGCCGTCGGCCTGACCTCGTATCCCGGTGCGCTGATCGTCAACAAGCGTTTCGCCAACATCCCGGCGGGGGCTCCGATCTTCATGTACAACTGGGCCGAGGACAACATCATCCGGGAACGGGTGTTCGTGCCTGCTGACAAGCAGATCGGCGCGGAACTGCATCCGTTGACCCTGCCCGGTGCTCCGGGCTCGGCCGGGCCGATCAAGGCGAACTGACGGGTTTCCTCCCGACGTTCCGGGGCGGCAGATGACCGCCGCCCCGGAGCACCCCCTCCCCTTCCCTTTCCTTGGCAGGTGACCCGCGATGCTGGGCTTTTTAGGCGTTCGCCTGATGCAATCAGTGCCGGTCCTGATCGTGATGAGCTTCATCACCTTCATGATCATCCAGGCCCCACCGGGCGACTATGCCGATTTCATCCGCTCGAACATGATCGTCCAGGGCGGCGCCTCTCCCGAGGTCGCGACCGCCGCTGCCGAAGAATACCGCGAGACGCACGGGCTGAACGACCCGCTGATCGTCCAGTATTTCTACTGGATCTGGGGCATCGTCACCGAAGGCGACTTCGGCCAGTCCTATGCCTACAACAAGCCGGTGTCCGAGATCCTGGCCCAGCGCCTGCCGCCGACCATCGCCATCGCGCTGACCTGCCACCTGCTGGCGACCGTGATCGGCATCGGCTTCGGCATTCTGGCCGCGACCCGGCAATACACCTGGGTCGACACCGTCCTTAGCTTCGTGTCCTTCATGGGCATGACCATCCCGCGCTTCCTGCTGGCGCTGATCATCCTCTACATCCTGGTCTTCAAGCTGAACGTGCAGGAGATCGGGTCGTTCTATTCCAGTCGCTACGGCGGCCAGCCCTATTGGGAGGGTTTCCTCGACTTCAACTGGGGCAAGTTCTGGAACCTGTTGCAGCATGTCTGGCCGGTGATCGCCGTCGCGGCCTTCGGGGGGCTTGCCTACAACATGCGGGTGATGCGGGCGAACCTTCTCGACACGCTGAACGCGCAATACATCGAGACCGCCCGCGCCAAGGGCCTGGGCGAAGGTGCCGTCATCATGCGCCACGCGGTCCCGAACGCGCTGCACCCGCTGGTGGCCTATCAGGGCGTCGTCCTGCCCTACATGCTGACCGGCGAGATCGAGGTCGCCATCGTCTTCGGCCTTGCCACCATCGGCCCCGCCATCGTGGGATCCATGGCGATCGGCGATGTCTACGTGACCGCGACGCTGCTCCTTGTCCTTGGGGCGACCCTCATCATCGGCAACATCATCGCCGACCTTCTTCTTGCGGTGCTTGACCCGCGCATCCGGGTGGGGAGCGACAAATGACGCAGACCCACGAAGGCGAAGACGCCGACGCCCGGCTGTCCACGGTGTCCAGCACATCGCAAAGCTATGCCGCCCTAGTCTGGCGTCGGTTCCGCAAGTCGGTGCCGGGGATGCTGGGGCTGGTGCTGGTGTCGTTTCTGTTCCTGATCGCGATCTTTGCCGAGTTCTTCGCGCCCCAGAACCCGAACGCCAACGGCGCTTCCTTCGCGCCGCCCGACCAGATCAGCTTTTTCACCAAAGAGGGCTTCACCCTCTGGCCCGTGGTCTACGCCATCGCGGAAAGCGAAGAGCTGGACCCGATCACCTTCCAGCCGCTGATGGGCCCCGATCTCGACAACCCGCGCCCGCTGGCGTTCTTCGTCGACGGCTGGGACTACAACTTCCTGGGCCTCATCCCGGTGAACACGCATTTCATCGGCCTGTCGGATGGCACCCCCTTGCGGCTACTCGGGACCGACAAGCTGGGCCGCGATATCCTGTCGCGCGGGATCATGGGCAGCCGGATCAGCCTGACCATCGCGCTGACCTCGATCACCCTCATCACCATTGCCGGGACGCTTCTGGGCATCACCTCGGGCTATATCGGCGGGCGCTTTGACCTGTGGTTTCAGCGGTTCGTCGAGATCGTCCTCGCCTTCCCGCAGCTGCCTTTGTACCTGACGCTGACCACGCTGATCCCGGTCACGGCCCCGTCCTACCTGTTCATCACCTTCGTCATCCTCGTCATCGCCGGCCTCGGCTGGGCGCAGCTAAGCCGAGAGGTGCGGTCGAAGACCATGGCGATGGCCCGGATCGACTATGTCCGCGCCGCGCAGGCGGTCGGGGCCTCGGACGGGCGGATCATCACCCGGCACATCCTGCCGAACGTGACCAGCCATGTGATCGTGTCGATCACCCTGGGCATTCCCGCCATCATCCTTCTGGAGTCCTTCCTCGGCTACCTCGGCTTTGCCGTGAAACCGCCACTGATCTCCTGGGGCCTGATGCTGCAGGACGCCTCGACCTTCTCGGTCATCGGGTCCTACCCCTGGATCCTGTCGCCTGTCGGCTTCATTCTCCTGGCCGTCTTCGCCTTCAACGCGCTTGGCGATGGCCTGCGCGATGCCATTGATCCGTATTGAGGGCGCCATGAACGACATCGCCATCCAAGCCCGCAAGATCGGCGTCACCTTCAAGGTCGACGGCGGCGAGATCGAGGCCGTCAAGGACGTCTCCTTCACCCTCTACAAGGGCCAGACCATCGCGCTGGTCGGCGAAAGCGGGTCAGGCAAATCCGTCACCGCCCGCGCCATCATGCGGCTTCTGTCGAAACGCGCCACGGTGAACCCGCAGACCGAAATCCTCTATGCCGGGCGCAACATGGCGCAGCTTTCGCCTAGGGAAATGCGGTCCCTGCGCGGCAACCGACTGTCGATGATCTTCCAAGAGCCGATGTCTTCGCTGAACCCGGTCTACACCATCGGCAACCAGATCGCCGAGGTGCTGCGCATCCACAACAAGATCACCAAGGCCGAGGCGAAGGCCAAGGCGCTCGCCCTTCTGAAGGACGTCCAGATCCCCGAACCCGAAGCCCGGCTGAACCAGTATCCCCACCAGCTGTCCGGCGGCCAACGCCAGCGGGTAATGATCGCGATGGCGCTCGCGAACAACCCCGACGTGCTGATCGCGGACGAACCCACAACGGCGCTCGATGTGACCGTGCAGGCCGAGATTCTGAACCTGATCAAGGCGTTGAAGGACAGGACCGGCCTTGCGGTGATCCTGATCACCCACGACCTGACCGTCGTCCGCCAGTTCGCCGACCACGTCTACGTGATGCAGCACGGCGAAGTGCGCGAAGAAGGCCCGACCGAGGCGCTGTTCACCAACCCGCAGCATCCTTACACGAAACGCCTGCTTGGCTCGGAACCCAAAGGACAGGCCGACCCGGCGCAAGTCGGGACCGAAACCGTCCTCGAAGGCCGCAACATCCGCGTCACCTACAACCTCCGCAAAGGCGGCGCTTTCCGGGGTACCTGGTCCAAGCTGCAAGCTGTCGATGGCCTGTCTCTGGACCTGAAACGCGGCGAAACCCTCGGGCTGGTGGGCGAAAGCGGCAGCGGCAAGACCACTTTCGGCCAGGCCCTCCTCCGCCTCAATACCCTCACCGAGGGCGAGGTCAGCTTCCTCGGCCACCGCATCGACACCCTCGACCGCAAGGGGATGAACCCCTATCGCAAGCGGATGCAGATCGTGTTCCAGGACCCGTTCTCCAGCCTGAACCCCCGCATGTCGGTCCGCCAGATCATCGAGGAAGGCCTGATCGTCAACGGCCTGGGCCGCACCCGCGCCGACCGCGAAGCCCGCGTGAAACAGGCGCTGCGCGATGCTGGCCTCCCCGACACCATCCTCTCCCGCTTCCCGCACGAGTTTTCCGGCGGCCAGCGCCAGCGCCTTGCCATCGCCCGCGCCATCGCTCTGGAACCCGAGTTCATCCTGCTGGACGAACCCACCTCCGCCCTCGACCTCTCCGTCCAGGCCCAGATCATCGACCTCCTCCGCACCTTGCAGCGCGAGAAGGGCCTGAGCTATCTCTTCATCAGCCACGACCTGAAAGTCGTCCGCGCCCTGTGCCACCGCGTCATCGTCATGCAGAACGGCCGCATAGTCGAACAGGGCCCGGTGGACCAGGTGCTTGAAAACCCCACAACCGACTACACCCGCCGCCTCGTCAAAGCGGCTTTCGAAATCGCAGCCTAAAGGAAGCACTATGCCCACCCCCGTCATCACCTTCATTGGCGCCGGTTCCACGGTCTTCACCAAGAACATCGCCGGCGACATCCTGTCCCGCCCGGCGCTCGCCGCAGCCGAAATCCGACTGATGGACATCAACCCGGAACGTCTGGCCGAATCCGAAACCATCGTCGGCAAGCTTGCCCAGACCCTTGGCGGCAAGGCATCGGTCAAGACCTACACCGACCAGAAGCGCGCCCTGACCGGGGCCGATTTCGTCGTCGTCTGTTTCCAGGTCGGCGGCTACGACCCCTGCACCATCACCGACTTCGAGGTGCCGAAGAAGTTCGGCCTGCGCCAGACCATCGCCGACACGCTGGGCATCGGTGGCATCATGCGCGGCATTCGGACGGTCCCGCATCTGTGGTCGATCTGCGAGGACCTGCTGGAGGTCGCCCCCCAGGCCATAATGTTGCAATATGTCAACCCGATGGCCATAAACACCTGGGCTATCGCTGCAAAATATCCGAAAATCAAACAAGTGGGCCTCTGCCATTCCGTCCAGGGTACGGCTTACGAACTCGCCCGCGACCTGGATATCCCGGTTGAGGAGATCCGCTACCGCGCGGGCGGCATCAACCACATGGCCTTCTACCTGACCTTCGAACACCGTCAGGCGGACGGCAGCTACAAGAACCTCTACCCCGACCTCGTGAAAGGCTACCGCGAAGGCCGCTTCCCCAAGCCCAGCCACTGGAACCCGCGCTGCCCGAACAAGGTCCGCTATGAGATGCTGACCCGCCTTGGCTATTTCGTGACGGAATCCTCCGAACACTTCGCCGAATACACCCCCTGGTTCATCAAGCGCGACCGGCCGGACCTGATCGAGAAATTCGGCATCCCGCTGGACGAATACCCCAAGCGCTGCGTCGAACAGATCGCCCGCTGGAAGAAGGAAGCCGAGGCGCTGAAATCCGCCAACACCGTCGAGGTGAAGGAGAGCCACGAATACGCGTCGCAGATCGTGAACTCGGTCATCACGGGTGAGCCGTCGGTGATCTACGGCAACATCGGCAACCGCGGCTACATTCCCCAACTGCCCGATGGCTGCGCCGTCGAGGTGCCGGTTCTGGTGGACTCGAGCGGTCTCCAGCCCACCATTGTCCACGACATCCCGCCGCAACTGATCGCGCTGATGCGCACCAACATCAACGTGCAGGACCTCACCGTCCAGGCGCTTTTGACCGAAAACCCGGATCATATCTACCACGCCGCCATGCTCGACCCGCATACAGGGGCCGAGCTTGACCTCGACCAGATCTGGGCGATGACCCATGACCTTCTGGCCGCGCACGGCGACTGGCTGCCGGAATGGGCGCGCGTCCCCGTGCGCAAGGCGGGCTAGGCGCATGTGGCCCCGGCGCATCTGCGTGGTTGGGGGCGGAACCGCAGGCTGGCTTGCCGCGATGATGCTCGGCGATTCCGCCCGGCGCGGCGGGCACCCTTGCGAGGTCACGGTCATCGAGAGCTCGAAGATCGGGACCATCGGTGTCGGCGAAGGCACCACCGCCGTCTTCCGCCAGATGCTCCAGCACTTCGGTCTGGACGAGACCGAGTTCCTGTCAGCCACCGGGGCCACGATCAAATTCGGCATCCGCCACCGCGACTGGCGGCGGAAGGGCCACTCCTACGACGGACCGATCGACGACCCGCACCGGGTGGCGGGGTTCGACGTCAACGCGCTGGACGTCTATCAGGTGTCGCAGGGGGAAAGCGTCGGCCAGACGCATCTCTTCCAGCACCTTCTGAACGGCAACCGCAGCCCCTTCGCAATGGTGAACGGCCGCCGCGTCCAGGTCGGTCCCTACCACCACGCCTTCCACTTCGATCAGGCGCTGGCTGGCAAGTGGTTGCGATCAAAGGCGAAAGCCATCGCCACCATCGACGACCAAGTCCAATCCGTCGAACGCCACCCCGAAACCGGCAACATCACCGCCCTCGCGCTGGAAGGCGGCACGAGGGTCGAGGCCGACCTCTACATCGACTGCACCGGCTTCCGCCGCGCCCTGATCGGCCCGATGGGGGCCAAGTGGATCAGCTACCGCGACACCCTGCCCGTCAACCGCGCGATCCCGTTCTGGCTGGACATCCCCGACGGCGAAGAAATCGAGCCCTGCACCCTCGCCTGGGCGCAAGGCTCCGGCTGGATGTGGAAGATCCCGACCCAGGGCCGCTATGGCTGCGGTTACGTCTTTTCGGACGCGCATGTCACTCCGGATCAAGCAAAGGCCGAGATCGAAGCCACGCTTGGCCATGCAATCGAGGTCCGCAACGACATCAAGATCGACGCCGGACGCCTTGACCAGCAATGGTCCCACAACTGCGTCGCCCTCGGCCTTTCCTCCAGCTTCCTCGAACCGTTGGAGGCAACCTCCATCCACGGCACCGTCGTCCAGCTGATGCTGCTAAGTTCGGTCCTGCCCAACCCCGACGACCGCGCCCGCGCCGCATTCAACGCCGCAGCCGCCCGGCAAGTCGACGACTTCCGCGACTTCATCCGCCTGCACTATGTCTCCGAACGCCGTGACACGGCCTTCTGGCAGGACGTGGCAAGCACCCTGCCCGACCGCCTCGCCAACCGCCTTGCCCTGTGGCAGACCAAGGTCCCGGGGCCGGAGGACTTCCAGCTCTTCCCGATGTCCCTGCCCCACACCGACCACCACCTGCATGTCCCGGTGCTGGACGGGCTTGGCCTCTTGAACCCCAAGGCCGCGAAGGACTGGCTGGCGGGTCGCCCCGAACTTCGCGCCAAGGCCCGCAAGTCCGCCCAGTCGCTGACCCGCGAATATCGCATGGCGGCCAGCAAGGCCCTGCCCCACCGTGCCTTCCTGCAAGGGCTGCACGAACCCGCCTGACCCGCTCGTCGTGCACTTCGTTTCTCCTCGCTGCCCGACGAGAAGCCGAAGGCGCACGAGGAGGCGTCAGTCACAAAGCCTCGTCCCGCATCGCCCGGAACTCAATCGGCGAGAGGCCGCGGTGGCGACGAAACGCCTTGGCGAGGTAGTTCCCATCCGCAAATCCCGTCGCCCGGGCAATTTCGCCAATCTTCATTTCCGACGCCGTCAACAGCCGCTCCACCCGATCCATCCGGCTTGCAAAGACAAGATCGGACGGCGGCACCCCGACCTCCTCGGCAAAGCGCCGCACGAAATGCGCGCGGCTTAGGCCCGCAACCTGCGCCAGCGTATCGACCCGCAGATCGCCGCCAAGGTTCGCCTCGATATGAGACAAAACCCGTGCCATCTCGGGGGCCAAAGCCACAGGCGGCTTCGCCCCGGCAAAGGCCGCATCGTGCAGCACGGCCAGCGCCTCATACCCCAGGACCGAGGCCTGCGCGGGGCTCAGCCCCCCCGTCAAAAGCCCATGACACGCCCCCGCCAACCGCGCCTCGCCCTCCGGCCCCGGCTGCAACACCGGCCCCGCGACGGCCAACACCTCGCGCGCAAGCCGCAGGGCCTCGCGCCCCGACAGGATGAACCAGAAGTATTCCCAATGCCCGCCCCGCTCCAGCCAATAGCGATGCGCGTGCGGCATCGTCACCAGCATGGTTTGACCCGCCCCCAGCCGATACCGCGCCGCGCTGAAATCCAGCCGCCCCTCGCCCAGGATCGTATGCTGGATCACCAGGAACGGCTCGCTCCCCCGCCTCATCCCATCCCAGCTGTAAAGCTCATTCCGACGTTGCTCGTACCCCACGGCCTCGGCCAGAACCCCCAGCGAGGGCACCGCCCCCCGGGGGGCAAGAACCCGTATGTCGTGTCCGTGGCCCAGAAGGCTTGACAGCATGAAATTACCTGCATTGGCACAAGATTTCTCTACACGGACCGCGCCCCGAAGCCTAGCCTTTTCCCAAAAGGGAGGCCTCAAACATGCCGTTCAAACTCTGCATCATTGGCGCGGGCAGCGTCGGTTTCACCCGCAAGCTCTGCTCGGACATCCTGTCGGTGCCCGAATTCGAGGGGATCGAGATCGCGCTGACCGACATCAGCCAGCAGAACCTGGACATGATCGCGCAAATCCTGCGCAAGATGATCGAGGTGTCGGGCCTCAAGACCAAAGTCACCGCCACCACCGACCGCCGAAAGGCGCTCGAAGGTGCCAAGTACATCATGAACACCGTCCGCATCGGCGGGGTGGAGGCCTTCGCCACCGACATCTCCATCCCGCTGAAATACGGCGTCGACCAGTGCGTCGGCGACACGATCTGCGCGGGCGGCATCCTGTATGGCCAGCGCGGCATCGCCGCTATGCTCGACTTCTGCAAGGACATCCGCGAGGTCTGCCCCCAAGACCACCTCCTCCTCAACTACGCCAACCCGATGGCGATGATGACCTGGGCCGCCATCGACCACGGCGGCGTCAACACCGTCGGCCTCTGCCACGGCGTCCAGAACGGCCACCGCCAGATCGCCGCGGCCCTTGGCGTCCCGATGGATGAGGTCGACATCATCTGTTCCGGCATCAACCACCAGACCTGGTACCTGGATATCCGCCACAACGGCCGGAGGGTCGAAAAGGACGAACTTGTCCAAGCCTTCGAACGCCACCCCGTCTTCTCGCGCCAGGAAAAGGTGCGGATCGACGTGTTGAAACGCTTCGGCTTCTACTCGACGGAATCAAACGGCCACCTTTCGGAATACCTGCCCTGGTACCGCAAGCGCCGCGAGGACATCCCGAACTGGATCAGCACGGACGACTGGATCCACGGCGAAACCGGCGGCTATCTCCGCCACACGCGCGAGACGCGGAACTGGTTCGAAACCGAATACCCGACCATGCTGAAGGACGCCGAAAAGCCCCTGTCGCAATGGAAACGCACCGACGAACACGCCAGCCACATCATCGAGGCGCTGGAAACCGGCCGCCCCTACCGCGGGCACTTCAACGTGAAGAACCGCGGCGTGATCACCAACCTGCCCGACGACTGCATCATCGAATCCCCCGGCTGGGTCGACCGCTTCGGCATCAACATGGTCGAAGGCGTGACCCTGCCCCTCGCCTGCGCCGCGACCTGCCAGGCCTCGGTCAACGTGCAGCGCATGTCGGTTCAGGCGGCGATCACCGGCGACGTGGACCTGCTGAAGCTTGCCGTCCTGCACGACCCCCTGGTCGGCGCGGTCTGCACCCCGTCCGAAGTCTGGGACATGGTCGACGAGATGCTGGAGGCGCAGGCCCAGTGGCTGCCGCAGTATCCTGCGCCCAAGACCCGCGCCCGGGCCGCGTCCTGAAGATCAGGCGTAGGCCCCGGCCCAGCGGTTGATCAGCTGCCCCTGCAGCCGCCGCGCCCGTTTGGTCCAGGCGCCCGAGCCTTCCGGGTCCTCGCGCAGCGCGACCGGCACCGCATCGCGCCGCTCCGGATCGCCGGAGAAGATCGCAAACACCAGCTCGCGCCCCGGCGCGGGCGGCAACACATGCCCGGCCAGACCCGAGACAAAGTTCAGCGTCCCCGACTTGGCAAGCACAGTGACCGGGTGGCCCTTGATCACCTTGCCGGTGTCGTCCTTCATCCCCACGTCGCGCAAAATCCCACGCAGGCCACGCTTGCCAGCCTCGGCCCGCTGCAAGACCGTGGCCATGCCCGCCGCCGTCACCCGCGATTGCCCACCGAGGCCCGAGTGGTCGTGCATGTCAAAGCGCACCCCGAACGTCGCCGCAACCCAGTCCGACATTGCCCGACCCGAGGCCTCCAGCGTCGTCTGGCCCGAGGCGGTCAGCCCGACGCATTCCGCCGTCAGGTTGGTCGAATATTTCAGCATGTCGCGCAGGACCTCGGTCAGCGGTGCGCTTGCGACCTGGCTCAGTTCCGTGGCCACGGGAAGGACGGCAATCCGCTCTCCCAGCTCCAGCCGGATGCCCTGCGCCCGGGACAGGGTCCGGAACACCTCGGCCACATAGGCGCCCGGATCGCGGACCGGCAGCCAGCGGCTCCCGCCCTTGCCCAAGGCACCCGAGGCCACGGTCCATTCCTCGACCCGCCCCGGCGCATAGGTGAACAAGGGCGCGTCCCGCTGCGCCACGTCGACCCGCACCATGTTGACGGCGGGCAGAAACCGTTCGCCCCGGGCGTCAACCGTCGTCTGCCACGCGCCATCCACCTTCTTCCACTCGAAATAGGCGCGGTTGAAGTTCAGGTTCAGCCCCGAAATCGCGGCGTTGTAGCCGACATGGTCCGGCTGGTCTTCGGCAATACCGCGCAGGGTCGGCAGGGCGGCGTCCCAATACAGGAACCGGCCCGTCGCACCCTTGACGCCGGCTGCAGCAAGACGCGCCACAAGATCGCCCAGCTGGTCGGTCTGCAGCGTCGGATCGCCCCCACCCGCCAGGATCAGATCCCCCTGCACCATCCCGCCCGTAATCGGCCCGGTGGCCAGAACCCGCGTGACAAAGCGGTGGGACGGCCCCAGCTTTTCCAGCGCAAACAGCGAGGTCACCGCCTTTGCCACGCTGGCAGGTGGCAGCATCAGGTCCGGCGCGCGGCTCTCCAGCACCTCGCCGGTCTTCGCGTCCATCAGGACAAAGGCGACCGACCCGCCCAGCTTGGCCGAGGCAATCAGCGCGTCCGCGTCGACGGGGCCGCGTGCGACAGCGGGTGCGGGGGCCAGCGACTTGCCACCCCGCGCCACCGGACGGGGAGAGCTGTCCATCACCTCGCCCAGCGCAGGATAGGCCGCTCCGGCCAGAAGCCCGGCCAGCATCATCCGCCGCGAAATCACATTCCACCTCCACGCCCACCAGCGTCTGGCAGGGACATAACCGCAACCCGGCCGATTCCACCAGTCTGCGTTGCCACTCCTGCATTCGCGCTTGCGTGAGCGGAATATCTGACTAGTGTCAGACACAATACCTGACTAAGGTCCGCCACCATGCTAGACGCCATCGCCCGCCTCCGCCGCTTCAACCGTGCCGTCACGCGTGAGGTGGGGGCGCTGGACACTTCGTTCCTGGGGCGCGGCCGCCCGCTGGGCATGGCCCGCGTCTTGCAGCTCGTCCGGCCCGAGGGGACTGACGTGGCGCTGATCCGCGACAAGCTGGCCCTGGATTCCGGGCTCGCCAGCCGTTTCCTGCGCAGCCTGGAACGCGAAGGCCTGATCGAAACCGACACCGACACCGCCGACCGCCGCCGCCGCATCGCCCGGCTGACCGCAAAGGGCCAGTCCGAGATAGCAGCCTATGAGGCTATCGGCTACGACCGCGCCGCGCGGCTGATCGCCAAGGCGGGGTCGCGGGCCGGCGAGGTGGTCGCGGCGATGGACCTGATCGCCACGCTGCTGAACCGCGACCAGTTGGACATCCGCGAGGCCGACCCCGACAGCCCCGAGGCGCTGGCCTGTCAGCGGGCCTACTTCGACGAAATCCTCGCCCGGGTCGCGATCGCCAGGCCCGAGTACTTCCCCCTGCCCGATCCCGGCGCCGACAGCTATCGCCCGCCACGAGGGCGCTTTCTGGTCGCGTGGTCCGACGACCTGCCGGTGGGCTGCGTCGGCCTGCGTGAATTGGATCACCGAACCGCAGAGGTCAAACGCCTTTGGGTCGACGCTTCTGCCCGGGGCCAGGGCCTGTCGCGCCGCCTGATGGCTGCGATCGAAGCGGAGGCGCGCCTGATGGGCTACCAGTCCCTGCGGCTTGACACCAACTCTGCCCTGACCGAAGCAATTGCGCTTTACCGCGCGACCGGCTGGACCGACATCCCGCCCTACACGACACCCCCTGCGGATGTCTGGATGGAAAAGCCGCTCTGACAGTCCGCTAGCGCCCCGACCGCCAGCCGCCCTTCGCCCGGATCTCGGACGACGACGCACTGTTCATCGGCAGGTTCACAAAGGCCCAGACCGGCGGCTTCCGCCCGCGCAACGTTTCGCCCCGGTCGACCTGATGCACCCGGAACGCCCGCGCCGCGACCGACAGCCGCGCCTGCACACCCGCGCCAGGCCGCGCCAGCACCCCCACCGCGACCGACCGCAGGATGTCCCGCCAGCGGCCCCAGTGGTGGAACTGCACCAGATTGTCCGCCCCCATCAGCCAGACGAAACTGACCCCGGGATATATCGCCCGCAGCCGGTCGATCGTATCCGCCGTCGCCCGCGTCCCCAGCCGTTCCTCCAGCGCGGTGATCTTCACCCGTGGGTCCCGCATCACCTCCCGCGCCCGCTTCATCCGGTCCGCCATCGGCGCCGGCTGCCGCGCTTTCAGCGGGTTGCCCGGAGTGACCAACCACCAGACCTGATCCAGCCCCATCCGCTTCAGCGCTTCCTTGGTGATATGCACATGCCCCTCATGCGCCGGATCGAACGACCCGCCGAGCAGCCCCACGACCATCCCTCTGGTCGCCACCGGAAACCCCTGCCGCCCCGAAGCCGCCAGCCGTGACAATGCCTTGCAACACTCGCTCCCTTCCACGCCTCCCTGCGGCACCGCCAGATGCTCGCTTGTGCGCTCAAACGGCTTCAGCTACCGAGCAACTCCTGCACCTCAACCCGAAGGAGAGTAATCCGTGCCCCTGTTCCGCCCCCTGCTTGCAATCATCCTTGCCGCCAGCACCCTTTCCGCCTGCGTCAGCGAAGAAGGCGCCGCCGAGCGTCGTGGCAACCTGATCGCCCAGATCTTCCCCGATCCCCTTGACCGTCAGGGCCTGTTCCTCGCCTTCCCGCTGGAAAGCGGTGGCGGTCTCGGCTCCATCGAGATCATCTGGTTCGAAAACGAAGTCACCCAGGGCGAGGTCGTCCGCCGGGTGCAAGGCGCCTGCGCGCGCACCCCGACCCCCGGCTTCACCGGCCAGGTCGGCATCTCGAAGGACCTCGGCACCACGTCGATCGACACCACCACCGGTCCGCGCACCGCGCGTCAGGTGTTCTTCAAGTGCCTTTCCGCCTGACAGGCTAGCCCAGGGGCCGGATCTTCCCGGCCCCACAACGCTCCACCAACCGTTGCAGCGCCGCGCCTTCAACGCTACATACGCGCCAACCCCGAATGGAGCGCGTCATGGCCAGCTATCAATACGTCTACCACATGGAGAACGTCTCCAAGACCTACCCCGGCGGCAAGACCTGCTTTGAGAACATCCACCTGAACTTCCTGCCCGGCGTGAAGATCGGCGTCGTCGGCGTCAACGGCGCGGGCAAGTCGACCCTCCTGAAGATCATGGCCGGGATGGACAAGGACTTCAAAGGCGAGGCTTGGGCCGCCAAGGGCGCCAAGGTCGGCTACCTGGCACAGGAACCGCACCTCGACCCCGCGCTCACCGCCAAGGAAAACGTCATGCTGGGCGTGGCCGAGCAGACCAAGATCCTGGAACGCTACAACGAACTTGCCATGAACTACTCGGACGAAACCGCCGACGAGATGGCCGCCCTGCAAGACCAGATCGACGCTGGCAACCTGTGGGAGCTTGAGGCAACCGTCGGCGTCGCGATGGACGCGCTGCGCTGCCCGCCCGATGATGCCGATGTGACGACGCTGTCAGGCGGCGAACGTCGCCGGGTCGCGCTCTGCAAGCTCCTGCTCGAAAAGCCCGACATGCTCCTCCTCGACGAACCGACCAACCACCTTGACGCCGAATCCATCGCCTGGCTGCAAAAGCACCTGATCAACTACAAGGGCACCATCCTGATCGTCACCCACGACCGCTATTTCCTGGACGACATCACCGGCTGGATCCTGGAGTTGGACCGCGGCCGTGGCATCCCCTACGAGGGCAACTACTCCGCCTGGCTGGACCAGAAGGCCAAGCGGATGGCGCAAGAGGCGCGTGAGGACAAGACCAAGCAGAAAGCCCTGGAAAAGGAACTGGAGTGGATCCGCTCTGGCGCCAAGGCCCGCCAGGCCAAGGGCAAGGCCCGCCTCAACCGCTATAACGAGATGGCCGGCCAGACCGTTTCCGAACGCGCCTCCACCGCGCAGATCATCATCCCGAACGGCGAACGCCTCGGCAACAAGGTGATCGAGGTTGTGGGCCTGAAGAAGCACATGGGCGACAAGCTTCTGATCGAGCTATCGTCGGTGTCATCGGCCCGAACGGTGCGGGCAAGTCAACCCTCTTCCGCATGATCATCGGCGACGAGAAACCCGATGAGGGCACGATCACCCTTGGCGGAACGGTCAAACTGGCCTTCGTCGACCAGTCCCGCGACGCTTTGGACCCGAACAAGAACGTCTGGGAGGAAATCTCTGGCGGGGCCGAGGTCATCCACCTTGGCGACATGCAGATGAACAGCCGCGTCTATACTGGGGCGTTCAACTTCAAGGGGACGGACCAGCAGAAGAAGGTCGGCCTCCTGTCGGGCGGTGAGCGCAACCGTGTTCACATGGCGAAGCTGTTGAAATCCGGCGGCAACGTGCTCCTCCTCGACGAGCCGACCAACGACCTGGACGTCGAAACCCTGCAGGCCCTCGAAGCGGCCATCGAAGACTTCGCCGGCTGCGCGATCATCATTAGCCACGACCGCTTCTTCCTGGACCGCCTCTGTACCCACATCCTCGCCTTCGAAGGCGACGCGCATGTGGAATGGTTCGAGGGCAACTTCCAGGCCTACGAGGAAGACAAGGTCCGCCGCCTGGGCCCGGACGCGCTGGAGCCGAAGCGGGTGAAGTACAAGCGGTTCGCGAGGTGAGATGCAAATGCCCGCCCCTTTGTCATGGGGGCGGGTAGTTCAGCAAAGTCGGGTTAAGTTTTAGCGCGTTGACCCGGGAATCAGGTCCCGCGGCTTCCAGTACCGCCCCCGGAGCTCCCCCGTCCCCCGCCCCGTTGGCCGCCCGACCCAGCGTTTCCCCGACCGCTGCCCCCAGATCCGCCCCGATTCGATCCACTCGAACCTTTGCTTCCACCAAATAGTCCCATGAACGTTGTTCCTTTTCTCTAGCTGCCGCCAACCACCATCGGCTGGTGCACTACGATAGCAAGCCAGGGAACCGATCAGTTGGCATTGTAATCCAGATTGAACTTGCAAGCCCATTTTTTGTACATAAAGTACAGTGCGCTGTTCATTTTGTTATGGATCGGGAGCCAAAGTTGAATAAAGTTGAACTCTCGGAAGTCAGCAAGCTTCTCGCCGCAAAGCTTAATGAGCCGGGCGTAACCGAAGAATCCCTTGCTTCTAGCCTAGGTATCTCAAGGGGAACACTACGAAAATTCCGCAAGGAAGGGTCGAGTGGGTCCTACAATAAGGCAATAGCGAAGCGACTGCTCGCATTTGCAGATCATCGCTCAGTGAACCTCGATGCCGTCTACAAATATTTTGAAGATGGACTCGTAGTACCTGAACAAGATCGAAGTAAGTTGATCCAAGTTGGGTCTGGCCACTATGTAGTGTATAAAATGTACTCGAAGGGTCGAAGTGTCCTCGTGACTCACTTGACGCTTGATGTAAGGGATGGTGGAGTGCATTTCACCGACCGTTCGTCCATAGGAAATCCATTTGACAAAGAAAAAGCTAAGCCTGCCGAGTTCCTACATCATGGAATGGTCTTTCATAAGCGGACAACTGTATACTTCCTAAGCGCGGCATCCAGCAACCTTCGGCTCATGTCCGTGGCTGCCTCGGATTTTTTTGGATTCGGAGAGGCTTCTGGCCTGATTCTTGGTACAAATACCGATATTCCATACGCCTCAAGAATACACATCAAGAGAGTAGACGAAAATACAGCGAAGAAGCTGCGAGGGCACTACTTAGAAACCGACAACCAGGTTCGGAAGGTCATGAAGTTCATTAACAATAATCCAGGTGAAAGTTCGGTTCTGCCCCCTTATGAACCAACCCTAGACGAACAGGCTTAGTTTGGATGTCATCCAGCAGCCACATCCCGTACTTCGCGCTATGAAGGTGTCTATCAAGGACCAGTTGCCCAAGCCGCCGCGGCGCTGACTGATTTCACTCCCGCCTGTGGCCACGCTCCCCCCAATCCTTAACACCCCCCTAACGCCCACACCCAACCCCTTGATTTCCCTGCCTCCCCCACCCCCGTCCTGCGTGGACAAGCCCCCCTTGCGGCCCCTACACTCCCCGCCGAACGGAGGCCCCCCATGACCGACTACCAGACCCTCATCGACGCCCCCACCTGGGCCTTCATTCAGAATACGAACGCCTCCTACCCCGAGAACACCGCGACCCTCTCCATCGCCGAACAGCGGGCGATCTACGACCGGATGTGCGCGGCCTTCGACACCCCCTACCCGCCCGGCGTCACCTCCCACGACGAACCCATCGCCGGCGTCCCCTGCCGCATCTATCCGGGCAAGGAACCCACCGTTCTCTACCTCCACGGCGGAGGCTATGTGGTCGGCGGCCTCCACTCCCACGACGGGGTCTGCGCCGACATCCGGGGCGCGACCGGCCTGACCGTCGTCTCGGTCGACTACCGCCTCTCCCCGGACCACAAACACCCTGCCGCCTTCGACGACGCCTGCGTCGTGGCCCGCGCCCTCGCAGACAAGTGCCCCCTGATCCTCGTCGGAGACAGCGCCGGGGCCAACCTCGCCGCCGCCACCTGCCATGCCCTCCGGGGGCACCCAATGATCAAGGGCCAGGTCCTGATCTACCCCGGCCTCGGAGGCGACCTGAACCAAGGAAGCTACCTGACCCACGCCAACGCCCCGATGCTGACCCGCGACGACGTCCTGTTCTACAAGGACATCCGCCACGACGGCCCCGCCCCCGAAGGCGATCCAGCGGTCAGCCCGCTGCAGGACACCGACTTCACCGGCCTGCCCCCGACCCTCGCCATCGCCGCCGAATGCGACCCCCTGGCCGACGACGCCCCGGCCTATGCCGCGAAGATCACCGCCGCCGGGGGCCGCGCGCATTCCATCACCGAACCCGGCCTCGTCCACGGCTACCTGCGCGCGCGGCACTCCGTCCCACGCGCGGCCGATAGCTTTGCCCGGATCACGAGCACCATCACCGCCTTAGCCCAAGGCCGTTGGCCCTTCTGACCCTGGCCGCCCCTGCGGGTTGCGCCTTGGCCTGGCGGCTGGGCCGGGTCAGCGTCTCGGGGTTCAGGATGGCGGCCAACTGCTCTTCGGTAAGCAGACCCTGACGCCGCGCCAGGTCAGGAATGGACAACCCGGTGTGATGCGCCTCCAGCGCCAGCCGGGTCGCGGCCTCGTAGCCGAGGATCGGGTTCAGCGCGGTCACGAGACCGATGGAATTCTCGACCGAGGCCCGCAGCGACGCCCGGTTCGCGGTGATCCCGCGGATGCAGCGGGTCTCCAGCGTGCGGCAGGCGGCCTCCAGATGGCGGACCGACCGGAAAAGGCTGTAGGCGATCATCGGCTCGAAGGCGTTCAGTTGCAGCTGCCCGGCCTCGGCGGCGAAACTGATCGTCACGTCGTTGCCGATCACCTCGAACGCCACTTGGTTGACCACCTCTGGGATCACCGGGTTCACCTTGCCCGGCATGATCGACGACCCCGCCTGCATCGCGGGCAGGTTGATCTCGCCCAGGCCCGCGCGCGGCCCCGAGGACAGAAGCCGCAGGTCGTTGCAGGTCTTGGACAGCTTGACCGCAACCCGCTTCAACACGCCCGACAGCTGGACGAAGGCGCCGCAGTCCTGTGTCGCCTCGATCAGGTCGAAGGCCGGGACCACCGGCAGACCGGTGATCCGGGCAAGCTCGGCACAGACGCGGGGGGCATAGGCGGGATCGGTGGTGATGCCGGTGCCGATCGCCGTGCCGCCAAGGTTGATCTCCAGGATCAGCTGCAGCGCCTCGGTCAGCCGGGCCTCGTCCTCTCCCAGCATGATGGCGAAGGTGTTGAACTCCTGCCCCAGCGTCATCGGCACTGCGTCCTGCAACTGGGTGCGGCCCATCTTCAGCACATCGGCGAACTCGACCGCCTTTTCGGCAAAGGCCCCGCGCAGGGAAGCCATCGCCGCGATCAGCCGCACGATCCCGGCAAAGGCCGCAAGCTTCAGGGCGGTGGGATAGACGTCGTTGGTGCTCTGGCTGAGGTTCACATGCTCGTTCGGGTGCAGAAGGTCATAGCGGCCAAGGGGCTGCCCCATGATCTCCAGCGCGCGGTTGGCGATGACTTCGTTGGCGTTCATGTTGGTCGAGGTCCCGGCACCGCCCTGGATCTGGTCGACGACGAACTGGTCGTGCCACTGGCCCGCGCGAATCTCCTGGCAGGCGGCGACGATGGCGTCGCGGCGTGGCAGGTCCAGCAGGCCCAGCCCGGCATTGGCGCAGGCGGCGGCCTCCTTGATCGCGGCAAGGGCTGCAATGAGGTCGGGAACCTCGCCGATCCGGGTGCCCGAGATCGGGAAATTCTCGACCGCGCGCAGAGTGTGCACGCCCCAATAGACCCCGGCGGGCAGGTCGCGTTCGCCCAAAAGGTCATGCTCGCGGCGGGTCATCATTGCGGGTATCTGGTTCATCATCGGGTCCTTGGGCATGGGAAGACCTTCCTTCGAAAGAAAGGTCATGCGCATCCGGTCTGAGGGGTCTGGGTCGACTGCGGCCTGATCGCCGCGATGTCAGCGATTTACGCCCATTTTTTCAGCATGGCCAATGCCAAGATGGGCAGACCTATTCCGTTTCTGCATAATCCTGCGCCAGCGCCTCGGCCGCGGCCCAGACGCGCGCCGACAGGGCGCGGCCACGCGCGGCGTTACGATACAGCCGGATTTCCATCGGCAATTCGGGGGCGACGACCTCCAGCCGCCCGGCGGCAAGGTCCTCGGCCACCAGGCGACGCGGCAGCCAGACGACGCCATGGCCTTGCAAAGCCATCGACTTCATCGCCTCGGCCATCGAGGCCTCGTTGACATGGGCGACATAGGCCTTGGGCGCGCCGTCCTGCGTCTGCGCGATCTGCGCGAGCTTGCCCAGAAACGACCCGCGCGAGTACTGCACCAGCGGCATGCCTTCGGTGGCCCAGGCGCTTGGCCAGCCCGGCCGGGCCACGGCGGCCAGACTGTCCCCGCCCACCACAACAAAGGGATAGCCGCGCCCCAGCGGAACCTCGACGCCGGGGTGGTGGTAGGTCAGGAAGAAATCATAGCCGCCCTCGGTCAGGGCGACGATGCAACGGTCGAAGTTGTCGGGCATGACCCGGCTTGCGACCGGCCCGATCCGGTCCTGCACCTGCATCAGCCAGGTCGGCAGGAAAGTCACCGTCAGCGAATGGAGCGCGGTCAAAGCGATCTGCGGCACGCCGACATGGGCGCGGTGGCGAAAGGCATCCCGGCTGGTGGACAGCATCCGCAGGACCTCTTCCGCCGTCTCGCGGAACTGGCGGCCTTCGTCCGTCAGGGCGACGGGGTGGCTTTCGCGGCTGACCAGACCCGCGCCCAGCCAGTCCTCCAGCGCCCGGATGCGACGGCTGAAGGCGCTTTGCGTGACGCCTCGCGCCTCGGCCGCGCGCGAAAAACTGCGGGTCTCGGCCAGGGCCAGAAAATCCTCAAGCCAGTTCAGGTCCAAGCTTGTCCCCCGCTTTGGGTCATCATTGCCCAGCCCAAGATTGACTGGCCTTACCGCAGCCCGCAAGCACCCGCCTGCGACCGTGCGCTTACCCGGCCCGAAGGTTTTCTGCTGCCGCTGGAGGGAACCTCTCGCTCCCTCTGCGCGTTGGCGTGCCAGAAACGAAACGGAGACTTACCATGAAAGGCGCCCTTGCCTGGCTGATCGGCATCCCGATCCCCATCATCATCATTTTGTACCTGGTCGACGTGTTTTAATGACCAGGGCCCCCGGGTCGACGTCCCTTGCGACCCGGGGGGACATTTCCTAACATTTCCCTAACGGAAGAACCCAAAGCCTTGGAATTGCAAGGTTTACCCGGATTGTCCACCGTGGACAGATCCGGGTCAGGCCAGCGTCAGCCCCGCTCGATCACTGCGCCAAGGCCCTGCATCAGCCCTTCGAACACCGGGAAGGATGTCTGGATCGGCGAGCCATCGTCCACCGCAACCGGGGCCTTCGAGGCCAGCCCGCAGACCAGGAACGACATCGCGATCCGGTGGTCGATATGGGTCGCACAGGTGGCCCCCCCCGGCACGCCGCCCGGCCCCATCCCGTGGACGATCAGCGTGTCCTCGTCCTCCTCGATCCGCACCCCGCAAGCCTCCAGCCCCCGAGCCATCGCGTCGATCCGGTCGCTCTCCTTGACCCGCAGTTCCTTGACCCCACGCATCACGGTCTTGCCGGTTGCAAAGGACGCCACCACCGACAGGACCGGATATTCGTCGATCATGCTGGGAGCGCGTTCCGGCGGCACCTCGATCCCCTGCATGTTCCCCGAGAACCGGACGCGCAGGTCCGCGACCGGCTCGCCGCCTTCTTCGCGCGGGTTCTGGAATTCGATCTCCGCCCCCATCTCGACGAGTGTCAGGTAAAGCCCGTTGCGGGTCAGGTTCTGGCTGACACCCGGCACCAGGATGTCCGACCCCTCCACGATCAGCGCCGCGCAGACCGGGAACGCCGCCGAGGACGGATCGCGCGGCACCGCCACAGTCTGCGGCCGCAGCTCCGGTTGGCCTTTCAGGGTGATGACATGGCCCTCACCCGTCTTCTCAACGTGAAGCTGCGCCCCGAAACCGACCAGCATCCGTTCCGAATGGTCGCGGGTTGGTTCGCGTTCGATCACCACCGTCTCACCCGGAGCATTCAGCCCCGCCAGAAGCACCGCCGACTTCACCTGCGCCGAGGCAACGGGCAGCGCATAGCGGACCGGCACAGGGTTCGCGGCACCCACGATGGTCATCGGCAACCGCCCGCCTTTGCGGCCGTAGGCTTGCGTGCCGAACAGCGAAAGCGGGTCAGTCACCCGCCCCATCGGGCGCTTGCGAAGCGAGGCGTCCCCGGTGAAGGTCGCCGTGATCGGCGTCGTCGCCATCGTTCCCATGATCAGCCGCGCGCCAGTGCCGGAGTTCCCCACGTCCAGCACATCCGCCGGTTCCTGAAAGCCGCCGACCCCGACGCCGTTGACCGTCCAGGCCCCCTCGCCATGCCGTGTCACCGTGGCCCCGAAAGCCCGCATCGCCTTGGCGGTGTCCAGCACGTCCTGGCCTTCGAGGAGGCCGGAGATCTTCGTCTCCCCCACCGCCATCGCGCCGAAGATCAAGCTGCGGTGCGAAATCGACTTGTCGCCCGGCACCGCGGCCACGCCCTTCAGGGGCCCCGACTTGCGGGATTTCATCGGTTGCGCGTCACCATGGCCGGACATCTTGGTCTCCCTTGCTTTCCGGGATGCCTGATAGCGCAACCTTGCAACCCGCGCGACCCCGATTTCTTCGAAGAAATCGGTCCGGAGTTTTCAAAAACTCCGGGCTTAGCCCCGACGGAAGGTCAGATAATGCGGCGGGCGGCCTTCGCGCAGCGCTTTCTGCTCATAGCGGGTCGAAAGCCAGTCGTCCCAGGCCCCGCCAAGGCCCGCCTCGGACACCAGTGAGAACCCGGCAGGCGGCACTTCCTCAAGCGTCTGACGGACATAGTCGGGGATGTCGGTCGCCACCCGGAACTCGGCCCCGGGGGCGGTGACACGGGCCAAGGCACCCAGATACTCCGGCGTCACAAAGCGGCGGCGATGGTGGCGGGCCTTGGGCCAGGGGTCGGGGTAATTGAGGAAAACCTTCTGCAGGCAGGCATCGGGCAGCACATCGAAGAGGTCGCGCACATCGCCGGGATGGAGCCAGAGGTTCGTCACCCCCGCCCCCCGGATCTTGCCCAGCAGCATCGCGATGCCGTTCACGAAAGGCTCGGCCCCGATGATCGTCACATCGGGGTTCAAGGCCGCCATGTGGACCAGATGCTCGCCCCCGCCAAAGCCGACTTCCAGCCACAGCGGCCCCTTGACGAAGCCCAGGTCCAGCGGTTTGCGGTCGGGGTTATCGTCCCGCGTCACGCCGCGCAGGGTCAGCGGGCCTAGATCCTCGGCCAGGTAGTCTTTCTGGCTCGCGCGCAGAGTCTTGCCGTGGATGCGGCCATAGAAATTGCGGCGCGGGGGATGCGGAGTTTCTGACATGACAGCCTCTGACGGGACCCGGCGCCTCTATCGGCGCACGGTCACAGCGTCAAGCGCAGGCACTTGCGCGGAGTTACGGGGAGAATACCGGATTGTTCGGATCGAAAGGCACTGGCACCGGATCGGCACCGTCGAAGGCCCGCATCTGATCCAGCATCTCTCGCTCGATGATCTGCAGGAAGGCGATCAGATCCGGCATCTCGGGTCGCGTTGCACGGATCATCGTCATGGTCTTCCGCATCGCTTCGATCTTGATGGCGGGCGGGACGACCGCGATGGTGGAATCCGAGCGGCCGTCCACGTACCAGCGCGGGCCGCCCAGCCAGACGGCAGCGAACATGATCTTGGCCTTTGTCGGATCGGTCCCGCTTGCCACCAGCGCGTCATACAAAAGCCGGTGCACTTCTTGCCAGGTCTTGGCGTGGTAGACCGGCCCGGTCTCGTTGCCGATGCCGCAATAGGCGTCATGCAGGGCGGCGGCGTTGGCAAACTTCGGTTCGCGCGGCTGGCCGATGATCGGCACGAACACCGCCGGGATCGAGGCACCATCGGTCAGGGTTTCTTCCGGGGCAAGCCATTTGCGGCCCTCGCCATCGGTGAACTGCAAGGGCGCGGAGAGGCGGTTGAAGTCATATAGCCGCCCGCTGATCCGCACCGTCTCGGGCTTCAGCCGCAGGGGCGTGTTGTCGAACCGGCAGACCCCGGTCAGGCACTCGGCTGAGGTGGCGATCTTCTGCCGCGCGAGGTCCGCCTCGGTCGCGACACAGCCGCCCAGAACAGAAAGCGCAGCCAAGGTGAGCGCTGCAAACCTGAAAACACGCAAGACAGCCTCGAAGCTTGACAGACCGGGTATCGTTCTTGGCCTGCCCGCCGCGCAAATGGCAGCGGGCAAGACTTTCAGGTTGGACCGGCGATCAGACCGCCTTCTTCAGCGCCTCGACCAGGTCGGTCCGTTCCCACGAGAAGCCGCCATCGGCCTCGGGCGCGCGGCCGAAATGGCCGTAGGCGCTGGTGCGGGCGTAGATCGCGCGGTTCAGGTCCAGATGGGTGCGGATGCCGCGCGGAGTCAGGTCCATGACTTCGGCCACGGCCTTTTCGATACGCGACGCCTCGACCTTGCCGGTGCCGTGGGTGTCGACATAGATCGACAGCGGCTTGGCCACGCCAATGGCGTAAGAGACCTGCAGCGTGCAGCGTTCGGCAAGGCCCGCCGCCACGACGTTCTTCGCCAGATAGCGCGCAGCATAGGCGGCCGAGCGGTCAACCTTGGTCGGGTCCTTGCCCGAAAACGCGCCGCCGCCATGCGGGGCTGCGCCACCATAGGTGTCAACGATGATCTTGCGGCCCGTCAGGCCTGCGTCGCCATCCGGCCCGCCAATCACGAAGGTCCCGGTCGGGTTGACGTGCCATTCTGTCTTCTTAGTGATCCAGCCCTCGGGCAGGACGTCGCGGATATAGGGCTCCACGATCTTGCGGATGACCTTGGAGGTCTGGCGCTTCGACGTGTGCTGGGTCGAGAGCACGATCGAGGTCACCTCCACCGGCTTGCCGTTGGCATAGCGCAACGTCAGCTGGCTTTTCGCATCCGGCCCAAGGGTCGGCTCGGCGCCCGATTTCCGCACTTCGGCCAGGCGGCGCAGGATCGCGTGGGCGTACTGGATCGGGGCCGGCATGTATTCCGCCGTCTCCAGCGTGGCATAGCCGAACATGATGCCCTGGTCGCCCGCGCCATCCTTGTCGACGCCCTGCGCGATATGGGCGGACTGTTCGTGGATGTAGTTGTGGACCTTGATCTTGTCCCAGTGGAACTTCTTCTGCTCATAGCCGATGTCGCGGACGCAGTCGCGGACGATGCCGTCGATCCGACCCATCATCGCCTTGGTCGCCTCTTTCGACGACAGGCCGACCTCGCCCCCGACCACGACGCGATTGGTGGTGGCAAAGGTCTCGCAGGCGACGCGGGCGTTCGGTTCTTCCTTCAGGAAGGCATCCAGGACGGCATCCGAGATGCGGTCGCAGACCTTGTCGGGGTGGCCCTCGGAAACGGATTCCGAGGTGAAAACGTAGTCTTGGCGGCTCATGGGAAGTGCTCCGTTGGGTTCACCCCGCCACGCCAGGAAGCCGTTGTGGAGGGGGTTCAAGATGCGCCTGACTAGACGCGCGGGGACAGCCCGTCAATGGGCCGCATTTCGCCGCCGTGCCATTGCGCCAAGGGCGAGGCCTGCAAGCAACAAGGCAACCGGTCCATCGCCCCAGCGGCTGTAGGGTGTGGGCGGCAAGGCGCCGGGAACGGTCGTGTCCAAAGCAGCCATCGCGCCGAAGGGCAGCGCCTCGACCACCCGCCCGTGTGCATCGACAACGGCCGTGATCCCGGTGTTCGCCACCCGGATCAGCGGCAAGCCCTGTTCCACCGCGCGCAGCCGGGCCTGGGCGAAATGCTGGAACGGGCCGGTCAACGTGCCAAACCAGGCGTCGTTGGTGATCTGCAACATCCAGTCGGCGCGTTCGGGGGCGGAATTGACGTCCCAAGGAAAGATCACCTCGTAGCAGATCAGCGGCAGGACCTTGCCGAACCGCCCGAGGTTCAGAACCTGCGGCCCCGGTCCGGCCGAGTACGTATTGCCCGCCTGCGCCGCAAAGGCCCGCAGCCCGAACCAGCGATAGGCCAGATCGCCGAAGGGGATGTATTCGCCGAACGGCACCAGATGCGCCTTGTCATAGCGCGCCGTCTCACCCCCTTCGCCCTCCAGCACACGCAGGGAGTTGTAGAACCGTCCGCCCTCTTCGCGCTGGATGCCCAGAGCGACGGGCCGTCCTTCAGAGGCAGCGACCACCATGTCCGCCACTTCCGGGGCGTATTCCAGCATGTAGGGCACCGCCGTTTCCGGCCAGATCGTCAGGTCGGCCGGAGTGTCCTTTGCGGTCAGGGCCAGAAGCCGGTCGAGGAATTCCTGCGCCCGGGCGGCCTCCCACTTCGCGGACTGCTCGGCATTGGGCTGCACCAGGCGCAGGGTCAGATCCCCCGCCTCGGGCAAAGGCTGCGCCAGACGCCAGAGGCCGAAGCCCAGCGCAGCGGCAAGGAGGGCAAGCGACCCAGCCGCCCCGGTCCAGCGCCACAGGACCGGCAAGGCGGCGGCGAGAACCGTCAGGAGCGTCAGGAGCGAGGCCCCGCCCAGCGCTGCCAGCTGGTCCAGCGGCGTGCCGATCCAGACATGGCCCAGCATCGCCCAAGGAAAGCCGGTGAAGATCACCCCGCGCAGGGCCTCAAGCGCGGTGAAGGCCACGACGAAACCCAAGGTCGGGTTCGCAAAGAGCCGCGCCACAACCGCTGCCACTGCCCAGAACAGGCCAAGGCCGAAGGACAGAAGCAGCACGGCGAAAGGCGCCATCCAGCCATGCCGTGCGATGTCGATCAGGAACGGCTCGACGATCCAGTTCAGCGCCAGGGCGAAATGCCCGGCCCCAGCGAACAAGCCGACGAGGAACGCCCCGCGCCGTTCGGTCGTGCGCTTCAGAACCCAGATCAGTGCTGCCAGCGCCAGAAGCGTGGCCCACCAGAACCCCAGCGGCGCCTGCCCCAGGGCCGCAACCGCGCCCAGGGCAAACGCCAGCCCCAGACGGCGCTTTCCGACCAGCCAGATGTCAAGCACCACTCACTCCGCTGCCGAGGCAGGCATCCGCACGCGCAGACGCTTGATCCGGCGCGGATCGGCATCGACGATCTCGAACTGGACGCCGCTTTCGTGCTCGACCACTTCGCCGCGCGCGGGCACCCGACCAGAGCGCAGAAACACCAGGCCGCCCAAAGTGTCGATCTCTTCGTCGTCCTCACCGGTGCGCAGGGCCAGGCCAAGCGCCGCCTCGATCTCTTCCAGCGGAGCCGTCGACTGCGCCAGAATCACCCCCGGCTTCTCTTCCTTCCAGAGCGCGCCTTCGTCCTCGTCATGCTCGTCCTCGATCTCGCCGATCACCGTCTCGATCAGGTCCTCGATGGTCACAAGGCCATCGACCCCACCGTATTCGTCGATCACCAGCGCCATGTGGACACGGTCCTTCTGCATCTTCTGCAAAAGAACCCCGGTCGGCATCGACGGCGGCGCATAAAGGATCGGCCGCAACAGGCGCTTCAGGCTGAACCGCCCCGACGCGCCAAAGCCATGCTGCAGGGCAAGGTCCTTCAACAGGACAAGGCCCTGCGGATGGTCCAAGGTGCCCTTGTAGACCGGCAAGCGGCTGAAGCCATGTTCGCGGAACGCCTCGACCAACTCGTCCTTGCCGATGTCCAGCGGCACGGCAACGATCTCGGCCTTGGGAATCGCCACGTCGTCGACCCGCATCCGCCGCAGCGCGTGCAGGCCTTGCGAAACGGCCGTCACGTCGGGCGCGGCCTCGGGGCCAGTGGCATCAGCAGAGGGGCTGAAGGCGGAAAAAAGCCGCCCCAGAAAGCCGCGTTGGCCTTGGTCTGCGGCGGGATCATCGGTCTCTGTCAGCGCGCCCTGCGCTGCGGGAGACCCGTCGGTGCTACTGCCCATCGGTCCTTTGTCCAGAAAACACCCGTCCTGCGGGTGCGAAGATCAGTATGGGTCAGAAACCCCGAGGCTTGCAAGTATCCGCACTTCCAGCGCTTCCATCAGTGCCGCATCCTCGTCCTCGACATGGTCGTAGCCCAGAAGATGCAGCACGCCATGCACCAGAAGATGAGTCACATGGTCCGCCATCGGCTTGCCCTGGTCCTTGGCCTCGCGGGCGCAGGTTTCCCAAGCGATGGCGATGTCGCCCAGCGAATCCGGGTCGTCGGCATCGCCCGGCTCGGGCAAGGCCGGCGCCTCGCCCACATATTCGGCGCCGCGTTCCTCTGACGGCCAACTCAGCACATTCGTGGGCGCCGGCTTGCCGCGGAAATCGGCGTTCAGAGCCGCGATCCGCGCGTCGTCGCAGCCCATGACGCTGATTGAAAGGCCTTGGGTGGTGAGGCCAACCCCGTTCAGCGCAGCAGTCGCGGCGCGTTCGGCATGGGACGACAACCCGAAGGCCTCCCACCGCGCGTCCTCGATCACTGTCTCGACCAGTTCCATGCCCCGGCCCTAGCGCGATGCCGCCCGCTCGTCAAATTGAGCGCTGACGCGCAAGTCTTTTTTGTAATCGGTCGCCTCCGGCGGGAGTATTTTGGAAAGGGCAAATGCTGATTGCCCTTTTTCAGATACTCCGGGGGGTGCCGATGGTTTCGCCACCGGTTCAAGAAACCGGAGGCACGGGTGAAACCCCCATCGCCGAGGAGGAGGCGAAGGCCGACGACGAGACAAAAGGTCTTCGCGCGTCAGCGCTCCGCTTGATAGCCGCCTCTTACGCTTGGGCTTCGTCGGCCTCGTAAGCCTCGATGATGCGGCCGACCAGCGGATGGCGGACCACGTCCTTCGAGGTGAAGTAGTTGAAGCTGACGCCGCGCACGCCTTTCAGGATGCGCTCGGCTTCGGCAAGGCCCGAGGCAGTGCCGCGCGGCAGGTCGACCTGGGTCCGGTCGCCGGTGATCACCATCCGGCTGCCCTCGCCAAGGCGGGTCAGGAACATCTTCATCTGCATCGGGGTCGCGTTCTGCGCCTCGTCCAGCACGATGAAGGCGTTCGACAGCGTCCGGCCACGCATGAAGGCGAGGGGCGCGATCTCGATCCGTTTTTCCTGGATCAGCTTTTCCACCTGTTTCGATGGCAGGAAGTCGTTCAGCGCGTCGTAGAGCGGCTGCATGTAGGGATCGACCTTTTCCTTGGCGTCCCCCGGCAGGAAACCCAGCCGTTCGCCCGCTTCGACCGCGGGGCGCGACAGGACGATCTTCTCGACCGCGCCAGAGATGAACATCGTCACCCCGACGGCGACCGCAAGGTAGGTCTTGCCCGTCCCGGCAGGCCCGATGCCGAAGCCCAGTTCATGCTGGAACAGGTTGGCGACATAGGCTTTCTGCGCATCGGTCCGCGGCTCTATCGGTTTCTTGCGGGTCCGAAGTTCCATGCCGGTGGAAAAGAGTTCGATCTGTTCGGCGCTTTCTGCATCGACTGGGCGTCCCATCCGCATCGCGCCGTCGATGTCGCCCGCCGCCACGTTGCGCCCCGATTCCAGCCGGGCGTACAGCGAGCGCAGCACGGCTGCGGCCTGTTCCCGCGCGACCTTGTCGCCCACCACCGCCAGACGATTGCCGCGCCGCAGGATGTGCACCCCCATCTGGTGCTCGATCTGAGCGAGGTTGCGGTCGAATTCGCCGCAAAGGTCGATCAGCAATCGGTTGTCGGGAAATTCGAGGACAGTTTCCACGATATCCTCGGCGGACGGGGGGGTCAGCGCGCTGATGCCCAAAGGGGTCTCCTTCCTACTGGACCATGGGGAAAAGTCTGCAACCGGACACGGCATCTGGCAAGCGAAACTCGATCCCGACACAAACTGTTGTGGGAATACATGCCAGATTCATGACAACGGTTCCCGTCGCGCCAAAGAAAAAGGCCCCGGCAGTGCCGAGGCCTTTGCGTTCATCCGGATTTCCGGCCCGTTACTGGCGGACATGGCCCCTTGCCGGCCCCGACACGCGGTCGGCAATGCCGGCGTCGCTTGTCTCGTAGACGCCGATCACGGTGCCGGGCGGATACTTGCCGTCACAGACCGGGAGGCCGGTCTTCGGATCGAAGCGCGGGGTGGAATAGCCCTCGACGCCGTCGTCGATGATCCAGACCTGGCAGCCGTCCGGGTCATAGGCAATCGCCGCCTCGCCATCCTTCAGCGCCACCGCGTCGCGGCCGTAGTCTTCGGCCGTCGCGATCACCGAATCCGGACCGGAATAGCGCTGGGTGCCCTCGACCCCTTCGAAGAACCCGCCGCAGCCCGACAGAAGCGTCCCGAGACCAAGCACAAGGCCCGCCCGCGCCATCGCGCCGCAGCGCATCATTTCCAGTTTTCCTGCAAGCGTCATGTGCGTCAGCCCTTCTTGCAGAGAATTTCGACACGGCGGTTCTTCGCCATGCCCTTGGCCGAGGCGTTCGACGCAGCCGGCTGGCTTTCGCCGTAGCCGACCACATTGTCCACCACGGCGCCGACCGATTGCGCCACGGCGGCAACCGATGCCGCCCGCGCCTCGCTGAGGCCCTGGTTGTAGGCGTCTGATCCGCGGCTGTCGGTGTGTCCGGCGATCGAGTACGAGAAGGCGCCGGTCTGGCGGAAATACTCTTCCAGCTTGGACCGTCCAGCCGCCGTCAGGGTCGCGCTGGCGGTCGCAAAGTAGGTGTCGGTGCTGTCCGTCAGGCAGCTGACCTGCTTGAGGCAGACCGGCTTGCCGGTTTTCGGATCACGGCGCGGCACCATGTAGCCTTCGGTCCCGCCGTCCGCCCACCAGTGCTGGCAGCCATCCCGGTCGATCCAGACGCCCCATTCGATCTTGCCGGTGACGGCCTCATCCTGCGCCATGGCCATGGGTGCCGACAGCAGGCACAGGCCCGCGGCCACAACCGAAAGCGCCTGCCGAAGCATGCTTCCCCGTTTCATCAATGCCCCACTCCTCGTATCTGACCCGGCCGAGTTCCCGGCCGAGTCATTGTGCGTGTTCCGGGCGATAATGCCGCTGAAACCTGTCATAGAGAAGGAATTCATCGGGCAGAACTGGTGATTCAGCACGTCAGACGGCCGAAATGCGGCTTTCTTGCCATTGTGGACAGGTTGGATTTGGTCAAGTGATCCTGGAAATCAGGTCTGCCGCCAGAGAGTTGGTCGACGAAGCTGAAACGCGTACACGCACCAGTTCACCGATTCGGCCCTCGGGGTCGGTGACGTGCACCGCGTGCAGGTGACCGGATTTTCCGACCATCTGACCGGGCATGCGACCGGGTTTTTCATACAGCACCTCGACCTCGCGGCCGACCATGGCCTGCTGCGCCGACTGTTGCTGCGCGGTGATCAATGCCTGCAACTCCTGCAGCCGCGCATCGGCGATCTCGGACCCGACGGGCGGCTTTTCGGCGGCGGGAGTGCCGGGCCGGGCCGAGTATTTGAAGCTGAAGGCCTGACCGAACCCGACCGCGCGGATCAGGTCCAGCGTCGCCTGAAAATCAGCGTCCGTCTCACCCGGGAAACCCACGATGAAGTCCGACGACAAAAGGATGTCGGGCCGCGCCGCGCGGATCCGCTCGATCAGGCGCAGATAGGCCTCGGCGGTGTGCTTGCGGTTCATCGCCTTCAGGATGCGGTCCGATCCCGACTGCACCGGCAGGTGCAGATAGGGCATCAGCTCCGCCACCTCGCCGTGGGCGGCGATCAGGTCGTCGTCCATGTCATTCGGATGGCTGGTCGTATAGCGGATGCGCCGCAACCCTTCGACCTTCGCCAGTTCCCGCACCAGCCGCGCCAGACCCCATACGCCCTCCGGTCCCGCGCCGTGATAGGCGTTGACGTTCTGCCCCAGCAGCGTGATCTCGCGCACCCCTTGCGCCACCAGACCACGCGCCTCGTCCAGAAGGCGGCTCACCGGGCGGCTGACTTCGGCACCCCGGGTGTAGGGCACCACGCAGAAGGCGCAGAACTTGTCGCAGCCTTCCTGCACCGTCAGGAAAGCGGTCGGTCCGCGAAGGGATTTGCGCTCGGGCAGAAGGGTGAACTTGTCCTCGACAGGAAACTCGGTATCCACGACCCGCCCCCCGGCCTCGACCATCTCGGGCAGGCGGTGATAGGCTTGCGGCCCGACGACAAGGTCCACCACCGGCGACCGGCGCAGGATTTCCGCGCCCTCGGCCTGGGCGACGCAGCCCGCGACGCCGACATTCAGCCCGGGCTTTGCCGCCTTCAGCGCACGTAACCGGCCAAGGTCGGAATACAGCTTCTCCGACGCCTTTTCGCGGATGTGGCAGGTGTTGAGCAGCACCATGTCCGCGTCTTCGACCGTGTCGGTCGTGACATAGCCCTTCGCGCCCAAAGCTTCCGCCATGCGCTCAGAGTCGTAGACGTTCATCTGACAGCCATAGGTCTTGACGAAAAGCTTCTTCGCGTCGGTCATCGGCGGGGCCTCCGGAACTGGCGGGCTTCTATCCCAAGCGCGGCCCCGCCTCAACCGCCCCGATGTACCGCGTGAAGCTCTCTTGCGTCGGCCCGCCGGATCGCAGACCTTGGCCGCGCCATCACGCGGACCTGCCATGCGTTACCCAAGCCTGCCTGCCCTTCTGGAACGGACGACGCCAGGATTTGGCAAGGGTCCCCTGTCGCTGATCCTTGCCGAGGACGAAGTCGAGGTCGCCTCGACCGTGGCACATCATCTGGCGCGTGGGTTTCGCGACGTCATCCTTCTGGCCCCCGAAGGTGTACAGGTCCTGCCCGAGCACGAAACCCTGGTCCATATCGTGCGCTTCGACGTCTATGCGGAAGGCGCGATGATCTCGGCAGTGAATGCGGTGAACGAGCGCTTTCCGGGCACCTGGATCCACTACTGCCACAACGCCGAGTACCTGTTCTACCCGTTCTGCGAAACGCGCAGCGTGGGTGAATTGCTTGCTTTCCACGCCGAAGAGCGGCGGCAGGCGATGCTGACCTATGTCGTCGACCTCTACGCCGGGGACCTCTCTGCCCATCCCGACGCCGTGGCGCTGGAGGATGCCTGGCTGGACCGTTCCGGCTACTACGCACTGGCGCGCAAGGACCCGGCGAACGAATGGCAGCCCAAGGATCGGCAGCTGGATTTCTACGGCGGCCTGCGCTGGCGGTTCGAGGAACATATCCCCTATGCCCGCCGCCGCATCGACCGGATTTCGCTGTTCCGCGCCAAGCCGGGGCTGAAGCTTCTGCCTGACTTCACCCTGTCGGACGAAGAGATGAACACCCATTCCTGCCGCTGGCACAACAACCTGACGGCCACAGTCTGTTCCTTCCGCACCGCAAAGGCCTTGCGCACCAATCCCGGCTCGCGCCATGCGATCCACGGCTTTCGTTGGCCCAATTCCGTCAAGTTCGACTGGCGCAGCCAGCAGCTGATGGACCTGGGGCTGATGGAGCCCGGTCAGTGGTTCTGATCCTTCACGCAGCCGTGATCGGGTCGCCGAAACTTCCGCTCTGAAACCTCCGTTCGTTTGAATGTGACAGCCGGATGGTCTGGCTGGTCCTTGAAATGGAGTGTCCCATGTCGCTGAAATCCATCCTTGGCGCGGTCGCGCTGTCTGCCCTTGCCACCTCGGCCTTTGCCGCCAACCCCGATGTCGGCGGCGCGCCGATGTTCGAGACGAAGAACATCGTGGAGAACGCGGTGAATTCGGCCGACCACACCACGCTTGTCGCCGCCGTCAAGGCTGCGGGCCTGGTCGATGCGCTGATGGGCCCGGGCCCCTTCACCGTCTTTGCCCCGGTGAACGACGCCTTTGCCGCCCTGCCTGCTGGGACCGTCGACACGCTGCTCAAGCCGGAAAACAAGGAGATGCTGACAAAGGTCCTGACCGCCCATGTCGTCGCGGGCGACCTGAAGCTTGCCGATCTGCGCGCCAAGGTCGGCGCTGACGGCTACGCCAACCTGAAGACCCTGTCGGGCGACGCACTGTCGGTGAAGTTCAAGGGTGACACGGCGATGGTCTATTCGGAATCGCGCAACATCGGCACGATCACCATCGGCGATGTCGATCAGTCGAACGGCGTGATCCACGTTGTGAACACGGTGCTTGTGCCGAAGTGATGCAAGGAGGCCCAGGAATTTTCGCCGAAAATTCTTGGGCACCCGCCCGTTTCAGGCGCGGCGCAGCCGGATCACCACATCCACACGCGCGACCGCCATGCCTTCGGGCACCTGCGGCAGGGACGAAATCTCCAGCTCCTCCGCCGGGGCGTCAGTGAGGGTGTGACTGTCTTCCCAATAAAAATGCGGATGATCGTCGGTGCGGGTGTCGAAATAGCTTTTCGACCCGTCGACCACGACCTCATTCATCAGACCCGCATCGCAGAAGGCGCGCAGCGTATTGTAGACCGTGGCCAGGCTGACCTTTTCACCCGTATCCGAGGACAGCGCATAAAGGCTTTCCGCCGTGACATGCCGGTTCATCCCGTCGCCGACCAGCAGTTCCGCCAGAGCAAGCCGCTGCCGCGTGGGACGCAGGCCCCCCGCCTTCAACCAGTCTGCGCTGCGTTCCGTGCCGGTCACTGGCCGCCTCTGACGTTGCTACTTGCGATATAGGGCCGCAAACCCGACCGTTTCAATGCGGAATCGTGGCTTTCATGGGGAATTACCAGCAAAACCCTGCCGAATCCGGCCCCAGACCAGCCCCGTGACCACCAGAGCCCCCATCCCAGCCACCCAGAACGGCAGCACCAGGGCCGTTCCGCGCGTCACCAGCAGCTCTCCCACCGACACGACCAGCCCCGACAGGACCAATCCCACCGGCATCATCCCCCAGGCCAGAAGTCGGTAAAGGCTGTTCACCCGGCCCAGCAGCGCGTCGGGGATCATCCGTTGCCGGGTGCTGACCGAGACGGTGTTCCAGACAAAGCCCGAAAACTCCATCGCCGCAAAACAGGCGCCCAGCGTCCAGGCCCCCGGCGCCAGCGCCATGCCGATGAAGCAGGGGCCCGAGGCCGCCAGCATCCACTGCATCGTCCGCACCGGTCCAAGCGCCCGCGCGATCCGCTCGCCCATCAGGCTTCCGGCGATGCCCCCGACAGCACCCCCGGCCAGCGTCAGGCCATAGGCCTGGGCCGAAAGCTCCAGGTTCTCCTGCGCGTGCAGGACCACGCCGATCGTTATCATCTGACCGAAGAGGTTCCAGAACCCGGTCGTCCAGGCCAGCGTCTTCAGCAAGGGCCGCGCGCGCAGAAAGGCGATGCCCTCGCCGATCTCGGCCCGCCAACCGCGCTGTTCGGTCCGGGCCGCACGGAACGGGCCGGACAGACCCAGCACCAGCAGCATCGCCAGCCCATAAGCCGCAGCGTTCACCCCGAACGCAAGCGGCAGCCAGAGCCCGATCAGAAACGCCCCCAGCGCCGGGCCGATCAGCGCGTTGGTCAACAGTTCGGCGCTCCACAATTGACCATTCGCCCGCTCCAGCTGCTCCGGCGGGACCAGCGACGGCAGCATGGTCTGGGCGGCATTGTCGCGAAAGACCTCGGCCCCGCCAACGACCAGCGCCGCCACCATCAGCGCCACATAAAGACCCGGGGACGACACGCCGTCTGTGGGCGCGTCACCAAGCGGCAAAGCCAGCCACAAAGCCAGCGCCGCGCCCAGAAATGCCAGCGCCCGCAAGGCATCCATGCCCAGGATCAGCCGCCGCCGGTCCACCCGGTCGGTCACCAGCCCCGCGGGCAGCGCCAGCAGCGCCCAGGGCAACCGCAGCGCCACCGGCACCAGCGCTACCAAGAGCGCATCCCGCGTCAAAAGCGAGGCGATCCAGCCCCAGGCCACCACCGCGATCCCGTCGGCAAGGTTCGTCATCCCGCTGGCCGTGATGAACCGCTGCAACGCCGTCATGCCCGCCTCCCCGCCAAACCCCGCCAGACTTGCCAGTCTTCGCCTGCGAATGCTAGGGAGGGTAAAGGGGTAAATGGGGGACCACTAGGTATGGCGTCGTATCCGACCAGTTTCGACAAGGAAGCACTGCTGGCCTGTTCCAGGGGTGAGCTTTTCGGCCCCGGCAATGCCCAGCTGCCCGCGCCGCCCATGCTGATGATGGACCGGATCACCGACATCTCGGAAGACCGGGGCGAGCACGGCAAGGGCCATGTGGTGGCCGAATTCGACATCACCCCGGACCTCTGGTTCTTCGACTGCCACTTCCCCGGCAACCCGATCATGCCGGGCTGCCTGGGCCTGGACGGCCTTTGGCAGCTGACCGGCTTCAACCTCGGCTGGCGCGGCTGGCAGGGCCGCGGCTATGCGCTTGGCGTGGGCGAAGTGAAACTGACCGGCATGGTCCGCCCCGACCGCAAGAAGCTCACCTACTACGTCGACTTCACCAAGGCCCTGACCACCCGCCGCCTGACGATGGGCGTGGCCGATGGCCGGGTCGAGGCGGATGGCGAGACGATCTACCTGGTCAAAGACATGAAGGTCGCGCTCAGCGAGGCATGACCACGGTCCTCGCCTATCTTTGGACAAAGGCTGAACTCACCCCGATCTGGCGCCAACTCTCCTCGCGGCGGCATCGCAGCGAACTGAACGCGCTCAGGCGGGCCAAGATCGCACGCCGCCACAAGGCCATGCCAATCTTTCTGACGCTCTTTATCTGGTACTCTGTCTTTGGATTGCCTCCCTTTGTTATGACCGTCGCTGGAGTCGAAATGCTGTACGGAAACGAAGGCGTCCTCAGCTACCTGGGCGGCGCGATCTTCACCCTCGGCCTTGTCTATTCCTTCGTCTTCTCCGTCCTCGTACTTCCTTGGGCCGTCCGCTGGTACTTCATCGCGGTCGGTATAACCCTTGGGCGCACGGCCATGGCAGACAAGAAAGAATCCGAACTTGTGGCCGCGATTGCAGCAGCAGAACGTGATGGGGTTCCGTAAAGCACGCCGTGCAGGGAAGCTGAACTGCTCTCGTCGTGTAAGGGTGACATTCTTGGCGGACCTTACGGAAGGCGGTCAGAGCCTTGCAGCCTGCACATGCATCCAGTCGAAGTTGCGCGACCGGCCCAGACTGACCCAGCCCTCGGCCTCCCAGGTATGCCACCAGAAGTCGTAGTCGCGCGCGTCAAGGCTGGCGCGGTCACGGCCCCATTTCAGCTGGTTGCGCTCGGGGTCGAAGTCCAGCGCCACGGCCCAGGCATGGGTTGACCAGGTCGATCCACCCCGCTTCTTGCGATTGGCGAAGCAGCCGCCGAAGAGGTCCAGCCGCAGGCGTTTCAGCTCAGCATCGCCATAATGGGCGTGGACCTTCTGGAACACCCGACCGACACTTGGCGCGACCTTGGCATGGCAGCCAATGTGGCTGACGCTTTGCGACTTGTCCCAGGCCAGCCGCATCCGCCAAGGGACCGGAACCCGCACGATCGGCGGCGCGCCGGGCGGTCCGTAGAACGCCCGCATCGCCGCCTGATTGCCGGTGTCACGCGGCCAGTTCTCCGGGTTGGCGTCCGAGGGTTCGTCGTCCCGCCAGGGCTGCGGCAGGTTGCCGTGATCCTGAAGATGCACCAGTTGATCAAAAGCCTCTTGCGTCACCGGCCCCCAGAAGCCGTCGACCGGCTCGCAGTCGATGCCGCGATCCTTGCAGACCAGCTGGAACAGCATGACCTCGCGGCGGCGGGACGGAAAGCCGGTGGCCCCGGCCGGGATCTCGGCAAGTCGGCGGTTCAGGGCCGCGACCACCGCCGCCTCCAGCGCGGGTGTGCCCGAACCGTCTACAGCGCCCTGGAACAGCCCCAACCCTTTGAGATGTGTCTGAATGACAAGAACAGCCCGCTTCTGCATCGCAATTCTCCGAAGAAATGTTGGAAAAGGGAAAACCTAGAAATCGGCAGGAACCGCGATCACCCCCGAGCGGTACTTCTCGGACCGGGTCCAGCGCGGCGCGCCGCCCTGTGCCAGCGGGTTGAAGGGCGCCACCTCGATGTTGTCCTTGGCGATCATCTCGCGCATCGAATGGGCTTCGACCACATCGCCCCGGCGGCCGGGAAAGACGTGGTATCCGGCATGGGCGATGCCGACGAAGAAGGGCACGGTCTTGAAGGCCGGGGGTTCGATCTTCTTGAACCCGACCAACTTTGTCACGTTGTCCACCTTGGCGTCGTAGTAGGTGCCCTTGTTCACCGCGCTCGCGTGGCGCAGGACATGGCCGCCCCAAACCGGCATCCACTTGCGGCCGGGCCGCAGCGGGTTCAGCGCCTGATCATCCGCATCCCAGGCCGCGTTCTGGGTCGGGTCCGGGTTCCAGTAGTACAGCTTCCAGCCCAGCTGCTGCAGCATGATCTGCAGGTCGGTGCCGTAGAACTTCTGGTCGATCTTCAGCTGGGTGTTGATCTTCTTCCAGGTGTTCGGCATCCCCGTCACGTTGAACCCGCGCTCGCAGGCCTGCATCGCCAGAAGGATGCACGCGGTAGACACCTGCTGATCCACCAGAAACTCCGGCTTGCCGAACTTCTTCAGCTGCGCGATGCGCTTTTCCCGCGTCTTATGTTCCGGCTTGCGGTTGCCGTAATACTTCGACACCCCCCATTTCGCGTAGAATTTCAGGTGGTCATCATAGACCCAATCCAGGAAATCCGCCGCGGCATCGGTGAAAACATCCAGCGTGTCCCGGTGCTTGCGGATTTCCGCCGCCGTGAACATGCCCTTGGGGACGGATGAGGCCATAATCAGGCTCCTTCATTGCAGTGCCAAAAAAGCGTCGAACAATGCCGGAAGATTAGCACCAAATCCAAAACAATGACAGTCAGGATTACCGACTGGCCCCGCGCCGCCCGCCAACCTGCTTGCCCCCTCCCCCCCTCTGCCCTAAACAGGCGTCAAGCCAGCAAGGGAGGCTCCATGCGCCGCGTCGTCATCACCGGGATCGGGATCGTCTCGTCCATCGGCAACAATGCCGCCGAGGTTGAAGCCGCCCTCCGCGCCGGGAAATCCGGCATCGTCTTTGCGCCCGATTATGCCGAGCACGGGTTCCGCTGCCGGGTCCACGGCCAGCCGAACATCGTGCTGGAGGACCTGATCGACAAGCGCGACCTGCGCTTCATGGGCGATGGTGCCGCCTATACCTTCATCGCGATGGACCAGGCCGTCAAAGACTCCGGCCTCTCCGAGACCGATGTTTCCAACGACCGCACCGGGATCATCGTCGGCTCCGGCGGGCCCTCGACCAAGTCGTTCTTCAAGGCGCACAACATCGTCCGCGAAACCGGCGCGCCCAAGCGCATCGGCCCCTTCGGTGTGACCAAGGGCATGTCCTCGACCGTCTCGGCCTGCCTTGCAACCCCGTTCAAGATCCGCGGCGTGAACTACTCGATCACCTCCGCATGCTCGACCAGCGCCCACTGCATCGGCAACGGGACCGAGCTGATCCAGATGGGCAAGCAGGACATCGTCTTTGCCGGCGGAGGCGAAGAACTCGACTGGACACTCTCCTGTCTCTTCGACGCGATGGGCGCGATGTCGTCCAAGTACAACGACACGCCGGAACGCGCCTCGCGCACCTATGACGCCAACCGCGACGGCTTTGTCATCGCCGGCGGCGGCGGGGTCGTCGTGCTGGAGGAACTGGAGCACGCCCTCGCCCGCGGTGCCAAGATCTACGGCGAAGTCACCGGCTACGGCGCGACCTCTGACGGCTATGACATGGTCGCCCCCTCGGGCGAAGGCGGCGAACGGGCGATGCGGCTGGCGCTTGCGACCCTGCCCAAGGACCGAAAGATCGACTACATCAACTCCCACGGCACCTCGACCATGGTTGGCGACGTGACCGAAGTCGAAGCCATCCGCCGTGTCTTCGGCAAGGGGTCCACCCCGCCGATTGCGTCCACCAAGTCGCTGACCGGCCACTGCCTTGGCGGCGCGGGCGTGTGGGAGGCGATCTATTCGCTGATCATGATGAACGGCAACTTCATCGCCGCCTCGGCCAATGTCGAAACGCTGGACCCTGCCCTCGACCCGTCCGAGATCGTCACCACGATGCGCGACGCCGTCCAGCTGGATTCGGTCCTGTCGAACAGCTTTGGCTTCGGCGGCACCAACGCCACTCTCGTCATGTCGAAATATCTCTCCTGAGGAGCCGCAGCATGGCCGAACTCATGAAGGGCAAGCGCGGGCTTGTCATGGGCGTGGCGAACGACCGCTCCATCGCCTGGGGCATCGCGTCGGCGCTTGCGGCCGAGGGCGCAAGCCTTGCGTTCAGCTACCAGGGTGAAGCCTTCGGCAAGCGGGTCGAACCGCTGGCCGCCAGCGTCGGTTCGGATTTCCTGATCGACGTCGACGTGACCAACGAAGACAGCCTTGACGCCTGCTTTGGCGAAATCGGCCGCCGCTGGGGCAGCCTGGACTTCGTCATCCACGCCATCGCCTTCTCGGACAAGAACGAACTGACCGGCCGCTTCATCAACACGACCAAGGGCAACTTCCTGAATTCGCTGAACATCTCTTGCTTCAGCTTCATCGACGTCGCCCGCCGTGCCGAAAGCCTGATGACGAACGGTGGCAGCTTGATCACCCTGACCTTCCAGGGCTCGAACAAGGTTGTGCCGAACTACAACGTGATGGGCGTGGCCAAGGCCGCGCTGGAAAGCGCCACCCGCTATCTGGCCAACGACCTTGGGCCGCAGGGCATTCGGGTCAACGCCATCTCGCCCGGCCCGATGAAGACGCTTGCCGGGGCGGCCATCGGCGGGGCCCGCGCCACCTACCGCCACACCGAGGCGAACACGCCGCTGCGATCGAACGCCACGCTTGAGGCGATCGGCGGGACTGCGGTCTGGCTTTGCTCGGACTATGGCGCCTGCACCTCGGGCGAGATCATCCATGTCGACGGCGGCTATCACGTCCTTGGCATGCCGCAGGCCGACAACCTTTGACCGACCTACGGCCCGCCTTCCATCCGGCGGAGACCACGACCGGACCGACCTTCTCGGTCTGCGCGCTTGTCCAGTCGCAGGATCGGTTTGACCGCCTGATCGCGTCCTTCGTCCGGCTTGGCTTCACGCCCGAGACGACCGAGTTCCTTGCCGCCGACAATCGCACAGGCAACCTGTTCGACGGCTATTCCTGGCAAGGGCCACTCTTGGCCGAAGCCCGGGGCCGCTATGTGATCTTCTGCCACGACGACATCGAACTGATCGACCAGGGCCATGACCACCTTCTCACCCTTTTGGATGACCTGACAGCCCGCGACCCGGCCTGGCTGCTGGCCGGGGTGGCCGGGGGACGGTTCCGCCCGTCTGCGCATGGCCGCCTGATGCTGACCTTCCACATCAGCGACATCTACGGACAGGACCGTCGGCGCGGCGCGATGCCTGCAAAGGTCGAGACGCTGGACGAATGCTTCATCCTGATGCGCCGCGCGCGGCCCGTGCTGCCATCGGTGGACCTGTCGGGTTTCCATTTCTATGGCCCCGATCTGTGCCTGCAAGCCGAACTTGCAGGCGGCAGCGCCTGGGCGGTTGATTTCCACCTGCGCCATCACGGGCGCGGCGCCAAGGGCCAAAGTTTCCTCGACTGCCGCGAGCGTTTCATCGCGAAATATGCCGCCGTTTTTCCCGGCCGGTCCCTGCACTGCACGACCGGCCTGATCACCTTTCCCACCGACGCCGCCCCAGACAGCAACCCCGCGTAGGTCGGGCTTCAGCCCGACTCCCCCGTCACAAAACCAACCCGACCCGCCCTGTCGCGCGATAACCCGCCGCCGGATCGCCCTTTAGCACCAGCGTCTGCGCGGCAAGCTCGGTGGCAGAGCTATCCCGGAAGATTCCGTCCCGCTTCAGGCTGACGCCCTCCAGCGTCTGGACACTGGCCGCATACAGCGGGTTGCCGGCATAGACCGCCCGGCAGTCGGCTTCGGGAAAGGCGAACTGCGACGTCAGTAGCGCCGCTTTGCCCGACACCGCCATCTCTGCGCTGGAGAAGACTTCGAAGTGGATATGCGGCCACCGCCCCGGGTAGCAAGCCGGAAACACGGTGGTGAACCGTACCCGACCTTGCGCATCGCTGATGCCGACGCCGCGCAGATAGTTGCGGTCGGCCGCGCCGTAGATCGAATAGACCCCTTCGGCATCGCACTGCCAGACATAGACCGCCATGCCGCCCAAAGGAACGCAGGCATTGCCGACATCGACCAGCGTGATCTCCAGCGTGACGGGAACCCCCTCCGCGACCGGGGTCAACCCGCCGATTGAGGTTCGGATATCCTCACGGAGCACCCCGGCCTCGGTCAGGATGTTGACAGTCTGGCCATCGCGCACATTGGTGCCGTCCGCCGGAAACGGGCCTTCGGTTTCAGCCGGAAGTGCCACGCAAGTGGCCCCGTCCGCCCCGGTGGCCGTTGCGGTCTGCGCCCCACTCCGCACGCCCCAAAGCGACAGCGCCGCTCCACCCATGGCAAGCCCGGTCAGTAGCAGCCGCCGCCGCGTCAGATGCGGCAAGTCGGCCGCCAGTCCCTCTGGCTCATGCGGATCGTGGTCAGTCATGCTTTCGGCTCCTTCTTGGGTGCGACTGATACGCGGGCCCCCGGGGTTTCCGTCGCGACCGCATCGTCAAGGCAGGTCGGGGCTGCGTCGCCCACCCGGATACCATCGGCGCGAAATCGTTAACGCATCCTGAATGCCCACGCGCAAGGCATTGAAAACCAAGTATCTCGGAAGGTTGTCCTGCGTGGACAGAACCTGGAAAGCGGCGAGAAAGGGATGGAGCGGGCGGCGGGAATCGAACCCGCGTCTTTAGCTTGGAAGGCTAAGGTCTTACCATTACACAACACCCGCGCTGGCTTTGGTAGGTATTCGGACCTGATCCGTTCGTCAAGGCGCGACACAGGAGATAGGTCACCGCAGGAGGGAGACGAAGCGGCGGAAAGCGGACCGTCGCAAAGACTTCAGAACGCCACGAACTGATTGCCTTTCGTGCCTTTGGCCCGTTTTGCAAAGCCCGCCCGGCCGGTCCTCATCCTAACGTCAGTTGTAAAGCGCGGCCCCTTCTGGCAAAATCCTGACGATCAGGTCGTGCTCTCCGTTCGGTTCTAGGTCCACGGCGCCAAGTCCCTGAAGCGCCCGCAGAATGTCGGTCAGCTTTGGTCCCGAAGCCGGCGCTGTCCATCCCGGCTCATGGGACAGGTACCGGGTCAGGGCGGAAGCTGTTACCTCGCCACCAAACTTCTCGACCAGTGCTCTCAGCAGGCGCTGCCGCAGGACCGGACCGCCAATTGGCACGACCTCTGATGCCTCAGCCCCGCCCGCCACGGCGTGCAGGCCCGATCGCAGTGGTGCGTGGTGGTTACGCTGCGGGCGGCGGTCACTGTCCAGATTTGCCCTTGCGGATGTCATGTGAGTTCTCCTCGCAAACCGCGCAGCCGACGGCTGATGCGTCGGTCTGACCCGATCTTCAGGATCAATGTGGCTACAGTGCGTCGGCTATGGGGTCAGAAGACGGTGCGGCAACCACCGTGGTTCCGGTCCCCTAGAGCATGCGAAACACCCTCGGGCGGCCGATCAGCTCGGACGGAACCGATCCGGAGCAAGATGCTCGCGCGCGACGTCCAGGACCAGATTGCCGAGGCGACTGAGGATTTCGCTCGACTGCATGCCCGCCTGCCAGTGCAGCGCGACACTGACCATCTTTCCCGGAATCAGCTCTACCAGTTCACCCCGCCTGATATAGGGAGTGCCAGCGATGCTTGGCACAAGACCCCAGCCGGCGCCGTTCAAGCAGCAAGAAAGGTAGCCTTCGTAAGACGGAACGTAGTGGATGGAGAGGGGAACGGTAGCCCCAAAGCACAGGGCCATCCACTGATCCTGGATCGTGTCCTTGCGATTGAAGGCGACGGCGACGCAGCCGCGCAGGGCCTCAAGCGAAACGCCTTCGGAAAAATGTGCCTGGTAGAGTTCGGGCGAGGCGACAGCCACGTAGTCCATCGAGCCGAGTGAGATGATCTTGCAGCCCTGAACCGGGGTCTCAAGCGTGGTGATGACCGCCAGGGCGTCTCCGGACCTGAGGCTGGATTCCGTGTGCTCCTGGTCATCGGGAAGGATGTCGAAGCGGATGCCAAGTTCTTTGGTTGCCAGCTTGATCAGCTTGGGAAACCACGTGGCGAGGCTGTCATTGTTGACGGCAATTCGAACCGTTGCGGCGACCGCCTCCTCGCCTCCGACCAGCGCGTGCATCCTTTCGGCCAGTTCCTGCTGCAGAAGGCTGACCTGTTCGACATGACGGAAGAACTGCAGACCGGCCTCTGTGGGGACGCAGGGCCTGCCGCGCGCGACGAGCACGACCCCGACTTTTTCCTCAAGCTGCTTGATTCGCTGGCTGACCGCCGACTGGGTTACACTCATCGATTTCGCGGCCGCTTCGAAGCTTCCTTCCCTAATGACAGCCGCGAGGATCGTCAGTGAATCATAGTCAAGGCGTGACATGGCAGCCTCTCTGTATAAGGAGCGCTAATGCGCATGAATTCAGCATATCGCATAAGTCTCAACAACACAAAGGCGAACGCTGATTAACCATTAGCTGCGCTCATGTGTCGTGGCCGAGTGGGGAACAATGCAGCGAAAGTATTTAGTTTGTTCAATAATCTGGCTAGAATCTGGTCAGCAGTTGGGGGGAATGCATGTCTGGTCGGGTCCTGAGGAGAGCATATGTTCGGCAGTTTCTTGGTATGGAGCGTTATCACCGGTTGCATGCCTGGCTGATCGTCGCCACCTACATCGGCTTCATCATCGCGGCGATCTTATTGGGCCGCTACCTTCTGACCCTGACCCCTACGGTCTGGACCGTGGCGGCCATGTTCGCCACCGCGGTGTTCATCGGAACCCGGTTGCGGGGCATCAACAACATCATCCATGAATGCAGCCACGCTACCTTTGCGCAGCAGCGGTCGGACAATGTCATGATCGGACGGTTCTGCTGTGCGATCCTGATGAAATCCTTCCGCAAATACCGCGACGACCACCTGTCGCACCATGCTCACAACGGCGATTACGAGCACGATGCAGAGTTCGGTCTGATCGAGAAGTTCGGCCTGCATGATCCGATCAGCCTGCGGACCATCCTGCGCCATGCGATTGTGCCGCTGACCGGTCGGCACCTGCCCCTGTACACCGGCATCAACCTTTCGGCGGAAGATGGCCGCGGCTTCCTGGGCTTTAGGCTTGCCCTTCTGGCTGCCATGGCGATTTTCCTTGTCATCGAACCTGTGGCTGCGCTGGCCTTTGCCATTCTGCCGCTGTTCTACATCTATCCGACCTTGAACTTCTGGACCGACTGTCTGGATCACGCCGGACTGGTCGGCGCGAAGGACGAGATCGAAGCCTCGCGCAACGTGCTGGCGCCGACGTTGGTCCGCCTCCTGTTCTTCCCCCGCAACGACTCCTATCACCTCGTGCATCATCTCTTCCCGCAGATCCCGGCCCGGCACTTGCATCTGGCGCATCAGGAGCTGCGCAAGAATCCAAGCTACCGGCGGCTGCCATCTGCTGTACGCGCCGGAGATGGCCCAGCCGTCGAACCGCCGCTGGATGTGACGTATTAAGATTTGGCGGGCGGCGTGGGTCGCCTTGTTGCATCGGATTCGCGGGAAGGACGGTGCGCCAAGCACGGCCGGATGGAAACAGACGCACGAATCCCGCGCCCTCAATGCGGTCGAGGTGACAAAATGGAAACAGTGCGCGGCTGACATGCCCGTAGAGGGCGAATGCCTGAACTGTCACTTATTCGAATGCGCGAACAGTGCGTTTCTCTTTGCGAGTAATATTAGTGTTGCTAATCATGCATTAGTTGAGTAGCTTGGATCTTGTGATGAGTGCTTTGTGTGTAGTTTCTTCCCAGCGACCAAGCGGGTTCTGGCCGCGCTATTCCCCTTCCGCGGCCTAGAATTCCGTCTTGACGCTGGTGGCAATACGGCAACGCTCCGATCAGCGAAGTGCAGAAAAAGTCTTTTTTATCAGGAAGTTGTCTTTCGACCTTCCACAAGATGCCAAGTCGTCTAACCGGCGTTCGCGGGCTTTGCTTGCGGTCGCTGGTTAGGCATTTGCAACCGGCGCACGGGTATCTCGAAACCTGTTCCCAACCTGGAGTTCGACCTGCATCGCAGGCCTGGAACGACGCAGTGTCAGGGTCTGCTGCTGGATCGATAAGATTTGACCGGATTTTGCGACGGTGAACGCCGCTCCGATCGCCCCGATTTTGCCACCTTTGGACAGAAGTTAATGAAGGACGCCCTCCAAAGGTTTGTCCGAGATGCAAACATCGCACCATGAAATCGACCAACTGAAAACCAGGATCTACGAAGATTTCCTGCAGTCCATCGCCTCGGTCCGCGCCGGTCAGAGCTCGGAAATTGCCTTTCTGGAACACGAGAGACGTGTTCGCGATCTCAGACAGAAAGTCGCCGTTGCAGAAGCCCGGCCGGCCTACCTGCGCCTCGTGAACTGAGGGCGAAGGCGAGCGGTCGGCAGTCTTGATCAGGGCCCTTCGCGGTGAAATTGGCAATGTGATTATTCCTTCACGCCGCGTCGATGCAACGGCCCACACGAAAGCTGCTGACAGAATGACACTGAAACGCGGCAGCAGAATCCGTCGCGTCGGCCCGGTCTCCTGATGTTATTCTGAGATCAAAGCTGGGCGGCCCACTACGCGGCGCCCATGACCTGGCCTGCTGCAGCGCCGGACTTCAGCATGTCGTCCAGCGTCAATGAGTCGATGATGACCAGGTAGGACCAGAACACCTCGGCAAAGATCTTGCGGATCCGGCAAGTGGCCTCGTCGGTGCAATCCTCGCAGCGCTGGTAGGCGCGGCGCGACAGGCAGGGCAGCGGCGCGATGGGGCCGTCGATCGTGCGCAGAAGTTCCGAAATCGAAATCTCCTCGGGTCGCTTCAAGAGGCTGTAGCCCCCCGACCGACCCCGGGTCGAGGCGATCGCGCCCGCGTTGCGCACTTCCAGCAGGATGTGCTCCAGGAACCGCTTCGGCGTGCCGGACCGCTTGGCGATTTCCTCGATGGTCAACGCCTGCGGCTGGTCCTTCGCGGCCTCGTCGCCGAGAACCAGAAGTGCCTTCAGAGCATATTTCATCTTCTGCGTGATCATGCGCAAAGGCTACGCCCGCAACTGCCGAGAATCAACGTCGCGAATCCCGTACCGGACGCCATTGCAATGTTCTGTCACCGGGATAACGCGGGAAAACTTGAGGAAAAACAGGGGTTCCTCACTACACGTTGCCGATCAAGAACCTGACCATCCATGTTACGACGGAGCGGATCAAGTTTTCCACCGCCCACCCGGTCGACACGCGGTCACGCTGACGGGCTACTGGAGAATGGCCTTCCCTTTCCGCGTCCGTTTCTGGAAAGCAAACACACCTTTCAGCACCCTTTCCGCCTTGCGCTCCTCCCGCCCGCGGTGCGCCCGCTACGCCTATGGCAATCCTTTGCCAGGTCGCAGGGAACGAAGCCCGCGCTGCCGCGTTGAGGGGGAACCGAACCGAAGGCCGAAGACCGTGTCACTGTCGCCTCAGACCTTTCGCCCGCAGGGCCGCTCTTGATCTGGGGCGATGGACCCTATTGCGGACCAGCTCCGGTGCCGGAGGATCTTCTTCTGCGCTGGAACTTCGATCCCCTTGTCCTGGCGATGCTATTGGCGCTTGCGCTGGCCAGCAGGCGCAGCGTCTCCGGACTGGCTGCCACCGCGATCCTGTTCCTCGTCTTCGTCTCGCCGCTTTGTGCACTGTCATCGGCGTTGTTCTCGGCGCGTGTACTGCATCATGTCCTCATGGTCGCCGTCGCGGCGCCCCTGCTGGCACTGGCCCGCCCTGCCCCAGCCGCCATGCCGGTCGGCCTGCCCTTTCTTCTTTCCACTTCAGCGCTTTGGCTCTGGCACCTGCCCGCAGCCTACGACGCCGCGCTTTCCAGCGTGCCGGTTTACTGGCTGATGCAGGCAAGCCTCCTTGCCCCGGCCTATGTCTTCTGGCGTGGGGCATTTTCCCAACCGGCGGGTGCCGGTCTCGGCTGGGTGTTTCTTGCCTATCTGCAAATGGGTATGCTGGGTGCAATCCTGACGCTTAGCCCGCAAGCGGTTTACACCACCCATGCCACGGCGCCGATGCTTTGGGGTTTCACGCCCCTTGCCGATCAGCAACTTGGCGGGCTGGTCATGTGGATGCCCGCAGCCTTGGCCTATGGCATTTGGGGCGCACTCCTTGGCCGTCGCGCCTGGCGCGCGATGGGGGTCCCGGGATGACCTGGTCCGACATCGTCCCGCACCTGAAGGCCATGCATCTGGGCTTTTTCGCGCTCTGGACCGCGGGGCTCTTTGCCCTGCCGCAGATGCTGGCCCGCCACGATCGCGACCTGCTGCAATCCGAGTTCACTCAGATCCGCCGTGCCACGCACTACTCTTACGTCTGGCTGGTCACCCCCGCCGCAGTCCTTGCCATCGCCTCCGGCGCGGCGCTGATTTTTGTGCGTGAGATCTTTACTGTCTGGCTTTTCGCCAAGCTGATCCTTGTTGCGGGCCTTGTCGCGGTCCACGCGTGGATCGGCCACACGATCATCACCGTCGCCGAAACCGAGGGTCGCCACGAACCGCCCGACGCTGTGGTCCCCGGTCTGATCCTGGTCGTGCTGATCCTGGGCATCCTGCTGCTGGTTCTTGCCAAGCCCGAACTGGAGGAGCTGCCGGTGCCCGCGTGGCTTCAGTCCCCGCTTGACCGCGCTTTGCCCTTCGACGTGCCCAACCGATAGTCGAAAACGAGTTTTCCGCCATGCCAACCCGTCGCACTTACCACCAGAACCGCGAAGCCCGACAAGAGTATGCCCCAGGGCAGGACGGCGGTCTCGTAGCCTTGCAGGCGCCAGCCCCAGTTCAGACCAAGCAGCGACAGAAGCATCACCGCGATCACGAAATGCGTCCAGGCAGCGGCGCGGATGCGGATGCCTGGCACCAAGAGCAGCTCCAGCGTCCCGGTGAGTCCGGCAAGAAGCCCGAACAGGAACGCCGTCCCGCAGGCCCAAAGCGCAGCCCAGGCCCAGCGTGCCTCTCCCGACCACCAGTAGAAGAGGTCCGCTCCGAAGGCGCAAAAGGTCAGCGCCACCGGGAAGGCCACCGACATCGCATGGAGGGGATGCCCCATGATCGCCATCCGCGATTCTGTCAGGTGAAAGTCGGGATGGCTGGCAATCGGGTCGCCCAACAAGGCGGCGTCGTCCGGTTCCGGGTCGGTCTGCATGGCAGGCTCCTTCGCTGGCTGGCCTTGGGGGCAACGCTCCAGGCGCTTAGCGGTTGCCAGGACCAACTCTCAATTCTGCATCCCGCCGGTCCGGCTGCCACTGCCATTGCCGAAACCTGGTGGGTCATGCTGGTCGCAGGCCTCGCGATCCTGGGATTCGTACTTGTGCTTTTGACCGCCGCCCTCCTGCGCCGTCCGGCCGGCGATGATGACAGCGGCACACCTCTTTGGCTTTGGACATTGGGCCTTGGGTTTCCGCTCGTCACTCTTGCCGCTTTGACCGTCTACGGGCTGGTGATCGGCGAACGGCTCTTGCCGCGCGACGCACCGGATCTTGTCACCGTCGAGGCCGAGGCCAGGCAATGGGCCTGGACCTTCGGCTACCCCGACGTCCCGGGCCTGCAGACCGAAGGCATCCTGCACATCCCGGCCGGCCGACCCGTCGATGTCCGCATCACCAGCCGCGATGTGGTTCACTCTTTCTGGGTTCCGCGCCTTGCGGGAAAGCTCGACGCGCTTCCCGGCCACGTCAACACACTGCGGATCGAGGCCGCCGCCCCCGGCAGCTACGCCGGTCAAAGCGCCGAGTTCAGCGGCGAGGGCTATCTTGGGCATGTCTTCACTGTGCACGCTCATGACGCCGCCGCCTGGGACCGTTTCCTGGCGGAGGGCGCTCCATGACCCGCCCGACCGCTCTCCAGCTGCACAAGGCCCTGGCGCGGATCTGGGCGCCCGAGCCCGGCTGGCGCGGCTGGCTGACCACCAGCAACAACAACGACATCGGCCGGCTCTTCCTTTGCGTCGCCACCGCCTTCTTCGTGATCGGCGGCATCCTTGCCATGTTGATCCGCGCCCAGCTGGCTACGCCCGGGTCGGCCTTCATGGGCCCCGAGGCCTATAACCAGGTCTTCACGATGCATGGCACCGTGATGATGTTCCTCTTCGCCATCCCGTTCTTCGAGGCGCTGTCGATGCTCCTTTTGCCCGGGATGCTTGGTACCCGCGACCTCGCCTTCCCCCGGCTCGGAGCCTATGGCCTCTGGGTCTACATCTTCGGCGGCTCGGCGGTCATCATCGCCATGCTTATGGGCCTCGCCCCCGATGGCGGCTGGTTCATGTATCCGCCCTTGTCCTCGGCCGCCTTTTCACCCGGCATCGGCGCCGATGTCTGGCTTCTGGGCATCACGTCGATCGAGGTCTCTGCCATCGCCACGGCAGTCGAAGTCGTGGTGACCGTGCTGCGCTACCGTGCCGCCGGGATGAGCCTGTCGCGGATGCCGATCTTCGCCTGGTACATCCTTGTCGTGTCGGTCATGATCCTGACCGCTTTCCCGCCGATGATCCTGGGGTCGCTTTTGCTGGAGGTGGAACGGGCGCTCGATTGGCCGTTCTTCCAGGTGGAGAATGGCGGCGACCCGCTGCTTTGGCAGCACCTCTTCTGGCTTTTCGGGCATCCAGAGGTCTACATCATCTTCCTGCCCGCCGCCGGAATGCTCGCCACGATCATACCCGTCATGGCCCGGACGACCCTCCTCGGCTACGGTTGGGTCGTGGCGGCGGCGGTGTCGCTGGCGGTCCTCAGCTTCGGGCTCTGGGTCCATCACATGTTCACCACCGGCATCCCGCACCTGGGGCTGGCGTTCTTCTCGGCCGCCTCGACACTGGTCGCGGTGCCGACCTCGGTGATGATCTTTTCCTGGATCGGCACCCTGTGGAAGGGCCACGTCCGGATGGGGCTGCCGATGCTCTGGATCATGGGCTTCTTCGCGACCTTCGTGATCGGCGGGCTGACCGGCGTGATGCTGGCGGTCGTGCCGTTCAACTGGCAAGTCCACGATACGCATTTTGTGGTCGCGCACCTGCACTACGTCCTGATCGGCGGCTACGTCTTCCCGATGATCGCCGCCGTCACCTATTTCCAGCCACTCCTCACCGGACGCTTCCGCTATTTCCGGCTAGGCGAGGTCGCCTTCTGGCTGGTCGTTCCCGCCTTCCACATCACCTTCCTTGCGGTCCATGTCGCGGGCCTGCTTGGCCAAAGGCGAAGGACCTGGACCTACGATTACGGCCAGGGGTGGGAAATACTGAACCTTGTGGCCTCTGTGGCGTCGTTCGTCATGGCCATCGGCTTCGCCCTGGTGATCCTGGACGTCGTGATCAATGCCTTCGCGGGCCTCCGGGGCAAGCGGAACCCCTGGGGCGCGCCGACGCTGGAATGGGCCGCGCCCATGCCATCGCCGAACTACGGCTTCGCCTCGATCCCTATCGTGCGCAGCCGCTACCCGTTGCAAGTGGACCCTGACCTTCCCCTTCACATCGCGAAGGGTGAGGGCTACCTCGCCGACACCTCCCGCAACCGGCGCGAGACGCTGATCGTCGACATCACGACCGGAGAGCCCGCACAGGTCGCCGCCCTGCCCGGCAATTCGATCTTGCCGTTCGTGCTGGCGGTGGTCACCAGCACTTCTTTTCTTGCACCGCTGATCGGGGCCTATTGGCTGTCGGCCCTGGCGTTGATCGGGGTGGTGATCGTCGCGCTGATCTGGGTCTGGCGGCTGGTCCCGACCGCGACCGAGGGGCCGGTTGAAGCGGGTCACGGTGCTCGCCTGCCCCTCGCGTCAGAGACCGCAGACCCGCCCGGCTGGTGGGGCTCGCTGTTCCTTCTCGTGGCCGATGGGGTGCATTTCGGTTCGCTGGTCTTTGGCTATGCCTTCCTCTGGACCGTCGCCCCAAACTGGCCTCCGCCCAGCTACCTGCGCCCCGAACTGTTGCCGGTCCTGCTGGCCCTTGGCGGGGCTGCCGCTCTGGTCACCGGTCCGCGCCTCCTCGCCCGCTCCGTTGGGGGAAGTGTAGCACCGGGGCTTGTCGTCGCAATGCTCGGCACGCTTGCCCTCGCCGCCGCTGCCGCCTCGATCATGCTGGCGCGCCCGACGCCAGCGGACCACGCCTATGACGCCACGCTCTGGCTTCTGGCCGGGCACACCGCCTTCCACGCGGGGCTGACGCTGATCATGGTTTGCTACCTCGCCCTGCGGCGGATCGCGCGGCACCCCTTGCGGATCGGCGAAGCGCGGATCGTCTCGCTCTGGGCGGACTTCACGGCTGCGACAGGCCTTGTCGCCCTTGGCGCGGCCTGGTTGCCGGGGGCCTTCGCATGACAAACGTCCTGCGGATCGCGCTGCCCTTCACGCTGTGGATCGTGGGATTCTCGGCCGTATATGCGCTGCAGGGCCTAACCTGCTCGCGCCACTGGCCGCCCGGTCTGGACGGGCGGATGGCCATCATCGCCGCCGCTGGCTTGTTCGTTGTGGTGCAGGGGCTGGTTCTGGCGACCGCCCTGTGGCGACCCACACCATCGCGCTTCGTGCAGCGCACCTCAACGATCCTCGCCGCCGCCGCATTGGCGGCGGCGGTCTGGATCTCGCTTCCGGTGCTGACGCTGACCGTCTGCGGCTAGGGCGCTGGGGCCGGCTCGTCCGGCGGCGTGGCAGGTTCTGCCGGAGACTCAGTTCCCGCCGGAGCAGGAGCCGCGGCAGGGGCAGCACTTGCCGCCGAACCATCGGTCGCCACCCGGTCCGTCTCGACCGGTGCATCAATCACCCGGCCATCCGCCGCCGCAACGCGCCAGACGGTATTGCCCGCATCGTCCGCGATAAGGAGCGCCCCGGTCCCGTCGATCCCAAGACCGACCGGACGGCCAAAGACCTCCTCTTCCTCCAGCGATATGAAACCCGTCACCACGTCCTGCGCCATCCCGTCCGGCCTGCCGTCGCGGAAGGGCACGTAAGAGACTTTGTAACCATTGAACTCTTCGCGGTTCCAGCTGCCACGCTGACCGACGAAGGCGCCACTCGCATAGGCTTCGGGCATCGCAGAGCCTTGGGTGAAGACCAGCCCCAACGCAGCCACGTGGCTGGAGAGGGCATAGTCCGGAGGGATCGCCGCTTGCACCAGGTCCGGTCGCTGCGGCGCCACTCTCTCGTCTACATTCTGGCCGTAGTAGCTGTAGGGCCAGCCGTAAAAGCCGTCCTCGACGACCGAGGTCATGTAGTCCGGCACAAGGTTCGGCCCAAGCTCGTCGCGCTCGTTGATCACCGCCCAAAGCACACCGGTTTCGGGGTGGAAGATCAGCCCGTTCGGATTGCGCAGCCCGGTCGCGAACAGCTTCGATGCCCCGGTCGCCCGGTCAATCTGCCAGATTGCGGCGCGGCCTTTCTCGGCTTCCATCCCGTTCTCGGCGACGTTTGAGTTCGACCCGACCGAGGCATAAAGCATCGTCCCGTCGGGGCTGAGCGCAAGGTCCTTGGTCCAATGGTGGTTGAGCGGCCCACCCGGCAGCAACGTCACAAGTTCCGGCTCGGCCGTGATCTCGGTCTCGCCCAGGGCGTAGGGATAGCTGACCACCCCGTCCGCCATGGCCACGTACAGCGTGCCGTCGATCCAGGCGACCCCGAACGGCGAGTTCAGACCGGTAAGAAGGTCATGGCGTTCATCCACGACGCCGTCGCGGTTGGGGTCTCGCAGCAGGGTGATCAGGTTGGTGTCTCGTGCCGGTCCCGATCCGCCTCCGGCAGCGGCAGCCATGATCCAGCCACGGATGTAGTCCTTGGGCCGATACTTCGGCTTGCCCTCGGGGGCGCGGGACTGGATGACCAGCACGTCGCCATTCGGCAGCGTATGCACGGTGCGGGGGTTCACCAGGTCTGTCGCATAGGCAGTAATTGTCAGCCCCTCCGCGACGTCGGGCGTCTGCCCTTCGCTCCAGCCCACCACTTCGCCCACGTTCATACCGGGCCAGAGGTTGATGTAGACCGGATCAGGGAGCACCGGGTCCGGCCCGATCTGGCTGGATATGTCGAACGCACCGTCCTGCGCCCGGGCGCCGACCGCCAGGGCGGCAGTCAGGCTGATCCCGGTCAGAAGCAGGGCAGGCAGCGAAAGGGTGAGACGTGACATGAGAAGTCCTCCGGTCAGGCGGGGTAGGTGGGTTGACTTGCGAAACGCCGCAGGGTGCCGGTGACGACGATCAGGACGACCGTGACCAACGACAGGCCAAGGCCAAGCGGCATGATTGCGCTCCATCCGTCCCCGGCGTGGACCAGGCTGTTGATCAGCGCCAGAGCAAGGATCGCCGCGCTCATCAGGGCCTGACCCCAGGCCTGGCGCTGGCGGTAGACGGCCAGGCCGATCAGCCACAGAACCACCGCGACCCCGCCGCAGACGAGGCCCGCGAACAGCATCCACGAGGCGAAGTCGCGCCACATCAGGACCGTTGTCTGGACATAGGCCCAGTCGCTAACCAGCGCGAAAGAGAAGAAGGCCGCGGCGAATGTGCCCAAGGTGACCTGCCCCGGCAGCGAGGCGCGTATCGGTCGGCTACGGTATGTCTGAGTCTGGTAGGCCATGGGAATCCCCTCGCTAAGACGCTGCACAGGCAACGCGGTCGGCGGGTTTTTGTTCCCTCCGTGTCGCCCTTGTCATTGTAATTGCTGCTTGCACGACCGGGTCCGCAGGCCAGACGTCCAACGGGGAACCATCAGGCCAACCCCGCGTTGGCCTCACGAACACTGGCAAAGGAACGCGACCTAGGGCGCCTGGCTAGGCTCGGCGCAGACCCGGCGAGGACTGCCGAAATCGGCACTCCGATTGCAATCGCCGGTCGACCATTGGTGTCGCCAGACCTGATCCGCACCTCGGTCATTCGGCCAATTCCAGCATTGAAAAGGACTGACATCATGACTAGCAAGCAAGGGACGACCCCTACCCTTCCGCAAGGATCCGGCGGCGAAACCCAACAGCGTGGCGGCGACGTCCTGACCACCAATCACGGTGTTCCGGTATCGGACAATCAGAACTCGCTCAAGGCGGGCGCGCGCGGGCCGACGCTGCTGGAGGACTTCGTGCTGCGCGAGAAGATCTTCCACTTCGACCACGAACGGATCCCGGAACGCATTGTCCACGCCCGAGGGACCGGGGCGCATGGCACTTTCGAATGCACCGAGGCCATCCCCGAACTTAGCCGGGCATCCCTCTTCCAGAACAAGGGGGCGAAGGTTCCGGTCTTCGTCAGGTTCTCGACCGTTGCCGGCTCGAAGGGGTCGAAGGACACACCGCGGGATGTGCGCGGGTTCGCCGTCAAGTTCTACACCAAAGAAGGCAACTGGGACCTGGTCGGCAACAACATCCCGGTCTTCTTCATCCAGGACGCCATCAAGTTCCCGGACCTGATCCACGCGGTCAAGCCGGAGGCGGATCGCGGGTTCCCGCAGGCAGCCTCGGCGCATGACACGTTCTGGGATTTCATCTCGCTGATGCCGGAATCGATGCACATGGTCATGTGGGCGATGTCCGACCGCGCGCTGCCCCGCAGTCTGCGGATGATGGAGGGCTTTGGCGTCCACACCTTCCGGCTGGTCAATGCGGCGGGCGAGGCGACCTTCGTCAAGTTCCACTGGCGCCCGCGCCTTGGCGTCCAGTCGACCCTGTGGGACGAAGCGGTAAAGATTTCCGGCGCCGACCCGGACTATCACCGCCGGGACCTACACGACGCGATCAAGGCGGGCGATTTCCCGGAATGGGATCTGGGGATCCAGGTCTTCGACGAGGCTTTTGCCGATGCTCAGCCCTATGACGTGCTGGACGCAACCAAGCTGATCCCCGAAGAAGATGTGCCCTTGCGCATCATCGGGCGGATGGTTCTGGACCGCTGGCCGGACAACTTTTTCGCCGAGACCGAACAGGTGGCGTTCCTGCCCACCAACATCGTGCCGGGGATCGACTTCTCGAACGACCCGCTGCTACAGGGGCGCCTCTTCTCCTACCTCGACACCCAGAAGTCGCGGCTGGGCACGACGAACTTTCACCAGATCCCGGTCAACGCCCCGAAATGCCCGATGCACAACTTCCAGCGCGACGGGATGATGCAGACGATGGTCCCGCAAGGCCGGGCGAATTACGAGCCGAACAGCCTTGCCGAAACGGGTGAGGATGGCGGGCCGCGCGCCTCGGACCAGGGTTTCGTCTCGGTCGCCCGGTTCGAAGAACCTGCGACGGAAAAGCGCCGGGTGCGGGCGGAAAGCTTTGCAGATCACTTCAGCCAGGCGCGGATGTTCTTCGCGTCGCAGACCGAGGTGGAGCAGGGACATATCATCGCCGCCCTGGTGTTCGAACTGTCCAAGGTCCAGCTGCCGCATGTCCGCGACCGGGTGCTGGCGCAGCTGCGCAATATCGGTGAGGACGTGGCAAGCCGCGTGGCGGAGGGCCTCGGGGCAAAGCTGCCACCCGCTGCTTCCCCCGCCAAGCCTGTGCTTGACCTGCCGGTATCGGATGCCCTGTCGATCCTGAAGAAGAAGGCCCCTCTGGCAGGCCGGTGCCTGGGTATTCTTGTGACCGACGGCGCGGACGGCGATTTGGTCGCCTCACTTCAACAGGCGGCGAAAAAGGCGGGCGCTTCCGTCAAGATCATCGCGCCGAAGGTCGGCGGGGTCGCCCTCAAAGACGGCAATCACTTGGCCGCAGACGAAAAGATCGACGGCGCGCCGTCGGTTCTGTTCGATGCCGTGGCGCTGGTGATCTCGGACCAAGGGGCTCAGCTTCTGATGGGCGAAAAGGCCGCGCTGGACTTCGTCTCGGACGCCTTCGCGCATTGCAAGGCAATCGGACATTCCACGGGGGCACAGGCGCTTTTGGACAAGGCTGGGGTGGCTGCGGACAAGGCCGTCATCGCGTTGACTGACGGGGCGGACTCCCTGATTGCTCACCTGTCGTCCCGGGAATGGGCCCGCGAGAAGACGGTCAAGCTACCGGTCTGACTGGCTGGTCACGTCCGAAGATATTCGGGCCTATCGGCTGCCCAGCAAGGGCAGCCGATACCATGGAGCGGGTCACCGTGATGGGAAGCCGCTTGCGCGGCGCTGGTACTTCAGGACGGCAGAGTGAAGGATCCTCACGATGATCCCAAACCTGCCCTTTGCCGAAGCCCTATTCCAGAAAGAACCGGATCATTTCGGCACTGGCATCGGGACCTTGGCCATCAGTGTAGCTGCCTTCAGCCGATCCGCCGGACCAAGCATGGCCCAGACCGTCGATCTTCCAGTGTTCTACCAATGCGGCCCCAGTATCATCGAACGTCACAGCGCGCGTATAGCTGCGCCCGCCCGCCTTGCCCTGATCCTCGGTCTGAAGCGTCTGACCCGGGCCTGCGTCCAGAGCCTGCCGGACGATTTCTTCGGCATTGCGGGGATGAACCGTGATGTCTGCCGTGCCGTGCCACACAATCATTCGCGCCGTCTGGGCCCGCGTATCGGAGGCGCGCGGCAAGGGGTTCCCGCCCATTGCGGCGAAAGCCGAGGGCACGTCCTTGGCCGACCCGACCGGCAGACCGGAATGAACGCCGACGGCGGTAAAGACCTCAGGATAGGCTTCGCCCAGGATCGCGGCCATCGCACCGCCCGCGGACAGGCCGGCGACAAAGACCTTGTCCGTCGGAATTTCGTGCCGCACCGCGATTTCGATGGCGAGGCCAGCCAGAATGGCAGGCTCGCCCCGGTCACGCATCTGATCGCCGCGCCGGAACCAGTTCCAGCAGGACTGCGCATTCTCACCGCGCGACTGGTGCGGATAGACGACGACAAGCCGATGGGTTTCCGCCAGCGCATTCATCCGGCTACCGGCGGCAAAGTCCTCGGGGGTCTGCGTGCAGCCGTGCAGCATGACGATCAGGCCCTCTAGCCCGTCCTGCGCGCTGGCGGGGACATAGATCAGATACCGCCGCTCGCCCTCGGCGCAGGAGAAATTGGCTGCCGTGAAGGACGCCCCATCCGGCAGCGCTGCGTCCGAGCGCAGCTTCGCCCTCTCGTTCATCCGTGCCGACCGTGGATTTGTCAGCCCTGCCTTGCCCGGCGCGAGGACCGTGTCCTGTGCCTGCGAGGCAAGGCCGTGCTGGGCCAGGGTGCGCCGCACAAGGTCGTTGGCATAGTCTGCGGCCGAGCCGGCGCGCGAGAGGTTTGCCACAGTGCTGAACGCACGTGGAATCAACGTCTTCATCAAGTCTTCCTTTGGGTTCTACCGAATGCGGTCGGCCAGGATCTTCTTCACCTCGGCCGAGGCTTGCAGGCCGCCGAGGACAGTGATGGACGCGATCGTCGCGCGGGCGAGGTCGGGGGATACGTCGCGGGCAATGCGGACCAGTCCCACCATTCTGACATGGACCATCTGCCCCGCGGCCTTCAGTTTCTCAAGCTCTTCGCGGCTGTAATCGCGCAGGCCCATATCCAGGGTCTGCCGCTGGATCGTGCCGCTGACCACGTCGCCGTGATGGTCCAGCTGCTTGCGGATCGCCGAGCGAATGAAATCGCTGCGGTTGGCATAGAACCCTTCCTGAACCAGAAGTTCTATCCGCCCCAGGTCGATATATCCGAGGTTGATCGTCAGCTTCTCGCTGTCAGGCTGCGGCCCGCGCAGGGGTGTAACGTCTTCCATTATGCCATCTCCATGGATGGTATATGGATGATCTACAGCCCAGCGCAAGGTCCTGCCTTGCCCATTCGGCGTCACACCGCCTGCGTCAGGCCAGCCGAGGCTGAATAGAAGGCCTTGGGGGCGCCGCCATATGGACAGCGCCTCCGTTTGCTTCAATCGAGGTCGCGCGTGTCTTCCAGCAGCCCGACAAGTTCGTCACGCATGGCCGAGATGTCGGCGGCATCCTCCGGCGAAAGCTTCACATCCAATGCGTCGTCGAATGCTTCAAGGACATGGTTCTCGCCGTTTCGGATGCTGCTCATCACATCCTCGTCGATTTCGTCGAAGAAGGCCCGCAGGCCGACGACCGTTTCATTGATCGTACCCATCAGCGTCCCGTCCGGATCGACGGCGACACCCATGGCAGAAAGCTTCCCGGCCAGAGCCGCTGCGTGCCGAGCGTGAAGGTCGTGGAACCGTTGGGCAACGGGGAGAAACTCTGGCTCGGCCTTATCGACCATCTTCGCATAGCCCTTCAGCGCATCGACAGTCCGTTGGTGCAAGGTGACAAGCGCGTCCTTGCCCGCTTCTGCGGTGGCGTTCGGTTCAGTCGATGATGAGTCCAGCATGGCGGCAGCGATTTGGGGGGTCAACATGGCGCTCTCCTCGCGATCCAGATTTTGCACGTTCGCCAGAAGAACCCCGCAGCGTCCGATTCAGTTCCGCTGGGGCCACTCCTTACGCAACGACAGGGTCGTCTGGTCCGGCAGGTGAGACGGCCTCCACCTCTCCGACGTCCACGCTGACGTGCAGACCCAGACACACAGCGCCGTTCCCCTGAAAGCTGCCCGAAATCGGGGAGGCCTGCTCGGGCGTGCGGGTCGTGGCCACCCGGATCAGGTCACTTCCGGCGGTGATCCGGTTGGTCGGATCGAATTCGATCCAGCCCAGGCCCGGCACATAGACATCCGCCCAGGCATGGGTTGACCCGCCGCCTTGCAAGCCCAACCCCCTTGGTCGATCGTTCAGATAGCCGGTGACAAAGCGGGCGGCGAACCCAAGGCAGCGCGCGGCCTCCATGAACAGAAAGGCGAAGTCCCGGCAGGTGCCGACGCCAAGCTCCAGTGTCTCGGCCGCCGACTGCGTGCCCATCTCCTCTCGCGCCGAATAGTGCAGATTAAGGTGCAGGCAGTCGCTCAGGCTGCGCAGCACGGTCAGCGCATCAGCGACGGGCGCATCGAAAGTCGCCGCCAGCCAGGAGCGTACCGGCGCTTCGTCCCCTGGGTTCTGCAAAGCGAGGAACGGAGCGAGGTCCAACGCTTCATCTTCCGTATAGCGAAACGGGAACGGACAGCTGTGCGTGCCCGCTCTCTCGCCGCTCAGATCCGATGTGTAGCGCCGCAAGAGAAGCTCGCTTTCGATGAGAAGTCGCTTGGTAAGGGTGTCGAATGTCGCCTCGGCTATGGAATTGCCGAAGGTATCGAAGAACCACCGCAGCGATGCCCGTGGAGAAATCGTCAGATAGGCGTCGTCGACCCACAGGTCATGACCATCCCTTGGCCGCAGCATAAGCCGGTGGGGGTTAAGCATCACCGGCTGGTCATAAATGTACTCGGTCGTGTGCAGAATGCGTATAATACTGGCCATTGGAACCTTTCTGGTCGCGTGGCGTTGAGCGGTAACTGACAGCCCTTGCGATATCGGGCTATCCTATCGGCATTCCCAGGACAGGGTTCACCATGCTCATTCGGATCGGCTTCGAGATTGAACTTGATAGCACCGCGCCGGTTCCCATGCTGCTTGCGCTTTCCACGCACAGCGACACCCCGGGCCGGATCATCGGCGACGACCTGGTCCACGTGGAGCCGGACGTGGCGACCCATCGCTACAAGGATCGCTTCGGCAACTGGATAACCCGGCTCGTCGCCCCCACGGGCCGGACAAGGCTGTTCAGCGACTGCGTCGTCAAAGTGGACGGCTTGCCAGATGCAGATGAGCCCGAAGCCACCCAGCATGCCATTCAGGACCTGCCGGATGACGTCCTGCAGTACCTTATCCCCAGCCGTTACTGTGATAGCGACAACCTGACCCAGGACGCCTGGCGGCTCTTTGCCGCAACCCCGGAAGGCTGGGGCCGCGCAAAGGCCATCACCGCATTCGTCCACCAGCACGTCACCTTCGGCTATCAGTTCGGTCGCGCCACCAAGACCGCGTCCGAGGTGTTTCGGGAAAAGACCGGCGTCTGCCGCGACTTTGCCCATCTGGCGATCTCGCTTTGCCGGGCGATGAACATCCCCGCCCGCTATGCCAGCGGCTATCTGGGCGACATCGGCGTTCCCTATTCGGGCCCGGGCGATTTCTGCGCCTGGTTCGAGGTGTTCCTTGGCGGGAAATGGCTTACTCTGGACGCGCGCTACAACGTCCCCAGGATCGGCCGCGTGCTGATGGTGCGCGGGGCGGATGCGTCCGACGTGGCCATGATCACGTCGTTCGGGGGCTATCAGCTGCGATACTTCCGGGTCTGGACGGATGAGGTCGACCTGAACCTCTCCGACACCGAACTGACGGAAATGCTGACAGTCCGTCCCGATGGAAAGCCCCTGATCTTCCCGTCGTCTGCCCGCGCGGCATAGACCCTACGTGACGTCTGCGATTCCTGGCCGCGCCAGCTTTGGGGTCGAGAGGTGGATTTGGGTGCGGCGCACGCATGTCGGCCACTGCCAGCCTTCCCGGATGTGCTCGTTCCAGTGTCACACCACCACCGCTCCTTCGGCACAACCGAGGGAACCGAACCGGCATCTGTTTCGTTTCCCCATCGGCCCTGCGTATTCGCCGCCCCTAAGCGCGAGCAGGACTGCCAAGGTTTGCGTGGGAAGGTCCAAGGTGAGTAGAAGACGCTCCAAGCATGACGCCTCTCTTGCGGGGCGCGGGTGTCCGTGCTCGCGGTCGGCCTGTTCAAGAGCGACGCATGTCCACGGCAACCGGTGATCTCGGCAACATATCCCGCGCCAAGATGGTCGGGGCCGTTACCTTGACCACCTTGGACCGGCAGCGAAGCTTCCTTGACGGACTGGCCGGGGCGACAAGTCTCGATCTGTCAGAGGTCACTCAACTTGACACCGCCGGAGCCTGGGCCATCGCCTCCTTCCAGGCCGCTCAAAAGTCAAAGGGGCGCGAGGTCACCATCGACAACGCGACCGAGGCGCAGGCGTTGCTCTTGCAAACGGTGGTCGACGCGATGCCTTCGCCCCGCAAGCGCCGCCGGCGCCTGCCGCATCACGAAGCGGGCGACCTCCTCTTCAACGTTGGAAAATCCGTCTCGGTCTTCGCGGTCGGATTGGGCCAGACCATCGGCTTTTTCGGGCTTGTTCTGACCCGGCTGGCAGCTACCGCCCTGCATCCGTCGCGCCTGCGGCTTACGGCCCTTACCCATCACATGCAGCAGGCAGGCCTGAACGCCGTGCCTATCGTCGGTCTGATGGGGTTCCTGATCGGGATCGTGCTTGCGTTCCAGGGGGCGTCGCAGCTTGAGCAGTTCGGGGCCGAAATCTACGTCGTTGATCTGATCTCGATCTCGATGCTGCGTGAGCTTGGCATCCTGCTGACCGCGATCATCGTGGCCGGCCGGTCCGCGTCTTCCTTCACCGCAGCCATCGGCTCGATGAAGATGCGCGAAGAGATCGATGCGATGCGGGTGCTCGGTCTGGACCCGATCGAGCTTCTGGTCCTGCCGCGTGTGCTGGCCCTGTTGTTCATGCTGCCGATACTTGGGTTCGTGGCGAACATGGCCGGCCTTCTGGGCGGCGCGCTGATGGCGTGGATCGACCTCGGGATATCGCCCGCGATGTTCCGAACCCAACTGGCGGCCAATACGTCGGTCACCCACGCATTGGTCGGCCTGTCCAAGGCGCCCGTCTTCGCCGTGATCATCGCGCTGGTCGGCTGCTACCAGGGGCTGCAGGTCGAAGGCAACACCGACTCCTTGGGAAGCCGCACGTCGCGTTCGGTGGTCGTGGCGATCTTCCTGGTTATTGTTGTCGATGCTGTCGCGTCGATCTTCTTCTCGATCTGGGGCGTCTGATGGACAACACCGTCATCAGCGTGCGGAATTTGACGAACCGGTTCGGCAAGACCACCGTCCACCAGAACCTGGACCTCGATGTCCGACGGGGCGAGGTGCTGGGCGTCGTTGGTGCATCGGGGAGCGGTAAGTCCGTCCTTCTGCGCAGCATCGTCGGCCTGCAACACCCCGCGGCCGGGACGATCACGGTTCTTGGGACCGAAGTCCTGACCGATCCCCCGACCGAGACCGAGGCCAATACCGGAGCGCCCGACTCAGTGCAGAACAAGTGGGGCGTGATGTTCCAGGATGGCGCGCTGTTTTCGTCCCTGACTGTCCGCGAGAACGTCGAGGCGCCGATGCGCGAAAAGCTGGCCCTTGACCCGCAGACCCGCTCGGCCCTAGCAGACCTGCGCATCGCGATGGTGGGCCTGCCTGCGACCGCTGGGGATCTTTTCCCGTCCGAACTTTCCGGCGGCATGCGCAAGCGCGCGGGGCTGGCGCGTGCCTTGGCACTTGATCCGCAGATCCTGTTCCTGGATGAGCCCACCGCCGGGCTTGACCCGATCAGCGCATCCGAGTTCGACAATCTGATCATCTCTCTTCAGAAAGCGCTCGGTCTGACGGTATTCCTTGTCACCCACGACCTCGACACCTTGCACGCCACCTGCGACCGGATCGCGGTTCTGGCGCAGAAGAAGGTGCTGGTGACCGGCACCATGGCCGAGATGATGGAGGTCGACGATCCATGGGTCCGGTCCTACTTCCATGGCCCCCGTGCGCACGCCGCCCAGCCGCAGGGGGCCGACTGATGGAGACGAAAGCCCGGTACATCCTGGTCGGCGCCTTCACCCTGGGCGCGATGGCCGCTCTTCTTGGCTTTCTTTTGTGGCTCGCCCAGGTCGAGATCACGCGGGCCTATGCGCAGTATGACATCGTCTTCGACACCGTCTCGGGCCTCAGCCAGGACAGCGTCGTGCGCTATAACGGGGTCGATGTCGGCAAGGTCCTGTCCATCGACCTCGACCGCGAGAACCCGCAGTTCGTGCGTGTGCGCATCGAAATCAGCGCCGCCACGCCGGTACGGAAGGATACGGTCGCAACCCTGTCTTCACAGGGTGTGACGGGTGTCTCCTTTGTGGCGTTGGAGGGCGGCAGCCCTACATCCGACCCCCTCGTCGCCGTGCCCCCCGCACCGGTGCCGCTGATTGCGTCGAAGCCATCCGTCGTCCAGGAACTGACCGATGCCGCGCCCGACCTGCTGAAAGAGGCAATCGCGCTGATCGAGGATGTGCGCCAGTTCACCACGCTGGAAAACCGCGAGGCGATCGCCAGCATCCTGCAGAACGTCGAAAAGGTCACCGCCCGGGTCGATGCGATTGCAGCCCGCGCAGAAACCCTGGCCACCGCCGCCGAAGGCACCCTGGCCCGCGCCGATGCCGCCCTGAGCAAGGCCGAGGCCGCGTTTGACAGTGCGAATGCGGTGCTGACGGACGATCTCCCCGGTCTGGTCGACGGGCTGAAGGCGACCGTGGCCGACATCGGAGACACCGCGACCGAGTTGAAGACCTTTGCCCGGTCCGCCCTGCCGCAATACCGCGAACTGGCGACCGAAGCGAGCCGGGTGATTGCCGCCATCGGCGCGGTGGCTGACCGCGTTGGCCGTGACCCTGGGCGCTTCCTTCTTGGCACGCAGACCCCCGAATACAGGAACTGAACCATGCGCTGGATCTATGTCGCCTTGATTATCGCCACCTCTTCGCTTTCTGGCTGCGGGGCTATCTCGTCGTTGTCGAAGGCGGGCGCAGAGCTGGACGCCTACACCCTGTCGCCCGCCAGCGGGTCCGGGACGCCTGCGCGGGGCCGCGGACACCTGATCGTGGAACTGCCAAGCTCGGCCGGTGCCCTGGCGACCGACCGCATCCTGATCAAGCCGGTCCCGTATCAGGCGCAGTATCTGCCGGGTGGCCGCTGGATCGAACCCGCGCCGGCCCTCTTGCAGACGCTGCTGGTTGCATCTTTCCAGAACGTGGGAGGGTTCGAGCTTGTCGGGCGCACGGCGAACGGGCTCAATCCCGACTACACCTTGATGACCGAATTGCTGGACTTTCAGGTCGAACCTTCGGGGCCGGAGCCGGATCAGTTCACGGTCCGGATCACCCTGATGATGACCCTCATCCGCGAGTCCGATCGCCGCGTTGTCGCGTCAAGGCGCTTTTCCGCATCCGAGACGACCGCATCCGACGACACTCAGGCCTTGGTTGCTGCCTTTGACCGGGCGTTGCAGGGGTTGTTGCAGGAAATTGTGGGATGGACGCAACGGTAGGGCATATCGCTCGTATCCCCGTTTCACTTTCCGACGAACTCGAACGAATAGCCGGGTCGCGCGTCAGAGGGCGGGGCGGGAAAAGGCGCTGATCGGCGAATATGGTCAAGCGCGATCCGGTCAAGTACCGCATTGCCCGAGCTTTGCAGAACAGTCACCGACGCGAGGCCCCCGTCCGGGGCAATGGTGAAGCCCACGACCACCCTGCCCTTGCCCGCGCCGGATTGTTTCTTCGTCGCACGCACCTGCTTCAGCACGGCCTTGGCATAGGCAGCGGCGGAAAGACCACCGCCCTTGGCCTTGGTGCCTGAGCTTGCCGCACTGGCGGCAGAAGCAGGCTGGTCCGCGCGACGAGGTTCGTCGGTGCGCGCCTTCTCCCCCCGCTTTTCCGGCTTCGCTTCTGGTTCGGACTTCGGTTCGGGCCTTGCCTTCGGTCGAGGTAGTGGTTCGGACAATGGCTCCGCGTCCGCCGCTGGAAGCGCCACCTCGGCTGCAACCGGACGCTCAATCTCTGGCTGGCTGAGCGGGGTTGCCGCGGCGAGTATCGGGCGCGGTGTGGCCTCGGGCAGGACCGGCGTGGCTTCAGTCGCACCGGAAGGTTCGGCCAGAACAGGGTCCGCTGCCGCGACTTCCGGCGCAGCCTCAGCGACGGCAGCAATGGCCGGGGCGGAGGGCGGCTCGACCCCGAGGTCCAGGATCAGGACGCTTGCCCGGCGCTCGGCGGCTAGGGCAAAGGCGGCGGCCCCGCCGATGAGACCCAGCGCGATCGCGCCAGCCATAACCCAGCCTGCACTCCGCGCTGTGGGCCGTAGGCCGGTCACGGTACCGCCTCCAGCCCGACGAGGGCGATTTTGAGATACCCCGCCGCGCGCAACCGGTCCAGAACCTGCATCAGCGCGCCGTAGTCCACCGCCCGGTCCGCGCGCAGGAAGACCGGGGTCCCGCGCTGGCCGCCGGTGCGGGCATCCAGCGCCGCCGCCACGCCTTTGGGAGAAACCGCCATGTCGTTGACCAGGATCGCCCGGTCCGCCGTCACGGTAAGCCACAGCGGGTCCTCTGGCCGGTCGCCCACAGGCGCGGATGAGCCGGGCAGGTTCACCGGCACGTCCACGGTGGATAGCGGAGCCGCCACCATGAAGACGATCATTAGGACCAGGATCACGTCGATGAAGGGCGTGACGTTGATCTCGCTCTGCTCAGCCTCGCCATCGTCCAGCCGCAGCGCCATCGGTCAGGCCCCCGTCATGCGCGCGTCCAGCTCGCGGCTGAACCGGAGCAGAAGATCGGTTCGCGCATCCGCCAGCGCATGCCTGAAAGCCGCGATCTGCCGCAGCACGGCGTTGTAAAGCAGGACCGCCGGGATCGCCGCGACCAACCCGATGCCGGTGGCCAGCAGTGCCTCGGCAATGCCGGGTGCGACGACCGACAGGTTTGTGGTCTTGGTCTCGGCGATGGCGAGAAAGCTGTTCATGATGCCGAAGACCGTGCCGAACAGGCCGACGAAGGGTCCGACCGATCCGATTGACGCAAGCAGCCCGCTGCCCGACCGCAGACGGCGGACCGCGCCTGCCTCGATCAGGTCAAGCCGCAGCTCCAACCTCTCCCGCGCGGCGGCCCGAAGGTCCGCAGTCAGCACGGGCGGCAGCCGGGTGGCTTCGTCCTGGACCGCCTGTGAGGTCAACGCCAGGGGACAGTTCCCGCTCAGCGCGACGAGGCCGGGCTCTGCCTGCAGCATCGCCCTCGCATGCCGTAGTCGCACGAAGGCAAGCGCGAACTCCACGATCTTGAACAGGAACACCGCAAGCACTGCCGCCACGGCAAGCGTCAGTGCGGCCAAGACCGCCTGCACGACGGGGTGGGCCTTCAGGGCAAGGCTCGCGAGATCAGTGTGGGCCGTAGCGGCGTCAGGCGCGACGGCGGCCATCGAAGGCCCCGCCCCGGGCAATGCGCCTGCCCCGGGCAGCAACGGGTCCGCTTCCGTTGCGGGCAAATGTTCGGCCAGGGACGGGGCTTCCGATGCCGCGACAGGGGGGCTTGCGGCCTCCTGCGCGAGGGCCGTCTCGGCCATGAGGAGGAAAGCTACGGCAAGACATCTTACCATGTCAGGTTCTTGCCGATCGAAAGCTTGGCGTTCATCCCCTGCCCCCGGTCAAGCGACAGGTTGTTCTTGTAGTCGGCGTCGAAGACGTTCTCGACCGTCAGCGTGACATCCACCCCGGCCAGCGCGCCGGTCTCGGGCTTCCAGGTCACGAACAGATCATGGGTATGATAGGCAGGCGTGTAGGTGGGCGAGCCTGCGGGCAATGTCGGCAGCGGCGGTCGCGCCGTGGCGGTGGGCGAATAGGTCGTGATCGCGCCGTAGTAGTACCCGGTCCAGCCGACGATCAGCCCCTGATCCGGGATCTTCGCGCCCAGCGTCAGCGCGACATTCTCGGCCGGTGTGTCGGTAATCGTCAAACCGTTCGCCGCCGGGTCCGGCATGTCGCGGTAGGCCGACTTCACGTTGCTGTAGCCCAGCGAAACGAACCAGCGTTCTGCGTCATAGGAGGCCTCGATCTCGCCGCCCCAGATCTCCGCCGCGCGCAAGTTCAAGTGACGCGGGACGGCGCCGGTCGCGCTGTTGGTGGCGATCAAGTTTGTCAGATCGCTATGGAAAGCCGTCGCTTTCAGGTTCAGCGAGTCGCCGTCGCTGAACAGACCCTCGCGCTGATAGGTGAACCCCAGTTCGATGGAATCCGCCGCTTCCTTCTCCAGGTTCAGGCTCGGCAGCCTGCCCCCGTCGGTCGAGTAAAGCTCGTCCAGCGTCGGCATGCGTTCCGTCCGCGCAAGCGTGCCGAAGACGCCCCAGCGGTCGTTCAGCTTGTACAGCATCGACAGCTTCGGCGAGATCGCCTCGTCCGAAACCGAGCTGCCCCCCAGTGCCACCGTCGCGGCCGAGGGCGTCCGATCACTGAAATCGACCCGCAGACCGGGGATGATCGTCAGGCGTTCATTCCAAACGAATTCGCCCTGAGCATACACGCCCAGCTTGCGGTCGGTGCCCTCGGGATGGAACCCCAGCGGACCAAGCGACGTGACCGCGCTGCGCTTCTGCTCGGACAGCTGGACGCCAAAGGTCAGGACGTTCTGCCAGTCGCCGATAGACAGATCCGCCGCGTTCTCGATCTTGAGTGTTGTCGTGGCATACCCGAAAATGCCCGGACACAGCACCTGAAAGGTCCCGGCAGCGCAGGTGACCGTACTGCCCGAGAAATTGTCCTTCGAGACATCGGTGTCGGTGTAGGACAGCTGCACCGTGAGGTCGATAAGGTCGTTCGACGCGACTTCGTTCCGCCAGGTCAGCGTTGCCGTGTCATCGACCGCGTGGATGTCCGCAAAGCCGAAGGTCGGAATGTTCGTGGCCCCGCCAGACTGCGCTACGGCTGCGTCGTCCAGATTGGTGTCGGTCCGCGACAGGGCCAGGGTCAGGCTTTGATCGCCGTCGTTGCCGAAGGTCAGCGTGCCCTTCGCGAGGCCCGAGACCGCCTTGTGCGCAGTACCCGCAAGCACGGTCCCTGCCCCATCGGTCTTGTCGCCGCCGTGGCTTGCGTTCAGCGCCAGAAGGAAGTCCGCGTTACCGGCGCGGTGGGCGTAGAGCACACCCAGCTTGGCCACCTCGCCGTTGGTCTCGACACCGCCCTTGAAGCGCAGCGCCGAGGTTTCACCGTCCGTCAGGAAATCGGCTGCGTCCTTGGTGGTGAATGCCACCACCCCGCCGATGGTGCCCGAGCCATACAGTGTGCTGGACGCCGGGCCCCGCAGGATTTCCACCCGCTTGAACAGCTCCAGATCGCCGAAGAAGCTGCCCATCCGGTACTGTTCAAAGAACTTCGGTGCGCCATCGACAACAACCTTGATCCGCTCTTCCGAGGCGGTCTGTTCGCTGTTGCCGATCCCCCGGATGTTGAACGCCTGCCCCATCGGCCGCGCCGAGGCTCCGGCTGCCTGCACGCCAGGAATGGCCTTCAACAGCTCCCCGATAGAGCTCGCCTGCTTGCGGTCCAGATCGTCTTGACCCAGCACAGTCACCGCCTGCGGCGTGTCGATCGCGACCTTCGCGGTGCCGGTGCCCAAGATGATCCGGCCCAGCATCTGGAAGACGTTCTCCTCAGCTTCCTGCGCAATCACCGGGGCAGCAGAAAGCGCAAGAACAGCGGCAGTGGAAAAAAGGCAGGCGCGGGGGCCGGCCAGATGGCGGATCAACATGGATAGTCCCTTCGGGTCTTGGTCTGCGGAAGGGCTGGCCATGGTGGGCTGGCGGCAGAAGATTCTGACTTGATCTGTCAGGAATAGGCTTCTAGAAATGTTGACAGTTAGTGTCAAGTATTCGTCGCACCGCGTCGAATTCTCCTCGCGCCCCAGCTTTCCGCCAGTGATGCGCTCCTCTGAACCGCTGGCAGGATGCCCATGGCCCGGCTTGGCCCCGATACGATTCGCGCATTGCGCGCCGAGAACCCGAAACCGCGCGCCCGCGATTTCGCCGCCCTGCACCAGATTTCCGAGGCCGAACTGGTCGCGGCCTTTGTCGGCCGGGGCAGCACGCCCCTCGTCGCCGATCCCGACAGGCTGATCCCCTGGGTGAGCCGCCTGGGCGACGTGATGGCGCTGACCCGAAACGAGCATTGCGTCCATGAACACCGCGGCACCTATTCGGACTACCGCACCGGAGCCTTCGCCGCGTTGGTGCTGGATCCCGAAATCGACCTGCGCATCTTCCCAAAGCACTGGGTCCATGCCTTCGCGGTCGAGGAACCGGGCGAGGACGGACCAAAGCGCAGCCTGCAGGTCTTCGACGCGGCGGGGGATGCGGTGCACAAAGTGCATCTCAAGCCCCAGTCGCGCCACGACCTCTGGGCCGACCTTCTGGGCAACATGCAGATAGCGCTGCCGCCAGTCACTGTTGTGCCGCGCAGCCCGATCGAGCCCGCGAAGGGCGATGCGTCCGGCGCCCCTGCCCTGCGAACGGCCTGGGACAGGATGACCGATACACACCAGTTCCTTGGCCTCGTGAAGGACCACGGCATGAACCGGCTGGGCGCCTATCGCGTCGCGGGCGCGCCTTATGTCGAACGGCTTGAACCCCAGGCGATGACGCAGACCCTGCAGCTGGCCGCCGAAGCGGCGATCCCGGTGATGATCTTCGTCGGCAACGCCGGCTGCATCCAGATCCACGGCGGGCCGATCGAAAAGGTCGTGCCGATCGGACCCTGGATCAACGTCATGGACCCCCGCTTCAACCTGCACCTGCGCGCCGACCGGCTGGCCGAGGTCTACCGCGTCTGGAAACCCACCCGCACGGGCGATGTCTTCAGCGTCGAGGCCTTCGCGCCCGATGGCGAGTTGATCCTGCAGATCTTCGGCTACCGCAAAGCCACCCCGGTCGCGCCGTGGAATACCCTCGTCGCCTCCCTCCCCCGGCTGGAAGAGGTGTCGGCATGATCCGCGCGCTTGGCCTTTCCCTGATCCTCGTCAGCCCCGCACTGGCCGAGGACAGCCGGCGCATCATCACTCTCGGCGGGTCGGTGACCGAGATTGCCGTGGCACTTGGCGCCAGAGACTTGCTGGTTGCCCGGGACACGACGTCGACCTTTCCCCAGGACATCCAGACCCTGCCGGACGTGGGCTACATTCGCGCCCTCTCGCCCGAGAACATCCTCGCGCTCGACCCCGACCTGATCATCGCAGAAGGCGATGCCGGCCCACCCGAGGCGGTGGAGGTGCTGAAAGACGCAGGCATCCCGTTTATCCTTGTCCCGGAAGCCACCGACCCAACCGGTGTGGCCGCCAAGATCAACGCCGTGGCCGCGGCGCTCGACCTGCCTGGGGCAGAGCTTGCGGCGCGGGTGCAGGCTGGGCTCGACACCGCCGCCACGCGGGCCGCCGAAATCACCGCGCCGAAGCGCGTCCTTTTCATCCTGTCACTGCAGGGCGGGCGGGTCATGGCGGGTGGGGAGCGCACCGAAGCCGAAGGCATCATCCGGCTGGCTGGTGGAATCAACGCGGCAACCGGGTTTCAGGGCTACAAGCCGATGACGGATGAGGCGGTGCTGGCCGCCCAACCGGATGTGATCCTGATGATGGACCGCGAGGGCGAGCTCTCGATCTCGGACGCGGATGTGCTGGCCCAACCTGCGCTATCGCAGACCCCGGCAGCCACGGCGGGCGCGATTGTCCGGATGGACGGGATGCTGCTCCTTGGCTTCGGTCCCCGCACGCCCGAAGCGGCGCAGACTCTGCACGATGCGCTTTACGGCAGTGCCAGCTAGATGGTTGCGCTATCTCTCTCACTGACCCGGCGCCGCCTGCCGGGTCCGACACTCACTTTCGCGCTCGCCTGCCTTCTCATCGCCGCCTCGCTCTTGTCGCTCACCAGCGGAGCCGCTGGCCTTGGTGTGGGCGACCTTCTCGGCGCGGTTTGGGGCAAGGGGCTGGACCTCCGCGACCGGGTCGTCCTTTTCGACATCCGCCTGCCCCGCCTGGTGCTTGGCGCGGCGGTGGGGGCAGCGCTGGCGGTGTCCGGGGTCCTTTTGCAGGGCCTATTCCGCAACCCGCTTGCCGATCCGGGCATCGTCGGCGTCTCCTCCGGGGCCGGGTTGGGCGCGGTCCTTGCCATCGTTCTGGGCGGTCTTCTGCCCGCCACGCTGACCGCCACCGTGGGACCGGCGCTGGTGCCCATGGCCGCCGGACTTGGTGGCTGGGGAACTACCCTGCTTCTCTACCGCGTCTCCACCAGCGGCCAGCGGACCGACGTTGCACTGATGCTGCTTGCCGGTATCGCACTGGCCGCGCTGGCCGGGGCGGCGACAGGTGTCCTGACCTATCTCGCCGACGATCAGCAGCTTCGCGACCTGACCTTCTGGAGCATGGGCTCGCTGGCCGGAGCGACCTGGGCAAAGCTTGCGGCCGCGCTGCCGCTGATGGCGCCGGCGCTTCTGGCCGCACCACGTCTGGCACGCGGGCTGAACCTGCTGTCCCTGGGTGAGGCGCAGGCAGCGCATATGGGCACCGATGTCCAGCGTCTGAAGCGGATGACGATCCTGACAGCCGCTGCGGCGACCGGGGCCGCGGTGGCGGTCTCGGGCGGGATCGGCTTTGTCGGCATCGTGGTGCCGCACCTTTTGCGTCAGGCCCAGGGTCCGGACCATCGCCAGCTGATCCCCAATGCGGCTCTTCTGGGGGCGGCTCTTCTGGTTCTGGCCGACCTCGTCTCGCGCACGATCGTCACCCCGGCAGAACTTCCCATCGGCATCCTGACCGCGCTGATCGGCGCGCCGGTCTTCCTGTGGATGCTTGTGCAAGGCAATCTCCGGGGGCGTTGAGAATGCTGGAACTTGTCGATGTCGGTGTTCAGCTGGGGGCCAGGCGGGTCCTGCACGGGATTTCCCTGACCGTGCAGGCGGGCCAGCTTCTGGCGATCTGCGGTGCCAACGGTGCGGGCAAAAGCACCCTTCTGAAAGCCATCCTCGGCGAGGCGCCCGCGACCGGCGACATCCGGCTGAACGGTCTGGACATTCGCCGCGCGAAGCCGGCGGCGCTTGCCCCGCTTCGCGCCGTCCTGCCACAGGACAACGAAGTGGCCTTCGGCTTTTCCCTGGGCGAGATCGTCCGCATGGGGCGCGAGGCCGGGGACTTCGCGTCGTGCGTCGAGGTGGACAGTCTGGCCCTGGGCGCCGCTGGCCTGGAGGGGCGCGGCGGTGACGATATCCGCAGCCTGTCAGGTGGCGAGCGTCAGCGTGGTCACCTCGCCCGCACCCTGGCGCAAGTCTGGGAGCCGGTTGGTCCCAAGGGCCCGCGCTGGCTGATGCTGGACGAACCAGTGGCCAGCCTTGACCTCGGCCATCAGTTGCAGGTCATGCGGCTGGCCCGCAGCTATGCAGATGCGGGCGGCGGGGTCATAGCGATCATGCACGATCTGAACCTCTCGGCCATGTTTGCCGACCGGATGGCCTTTCTGATCGGCGGCGGGCTGGCAGCGACCGGCTCTCCGTCCGAAGTCATGCAGCCAGACCTCCTGGAAGCTGCATACGGCTGCCGGATTGCGCTGAACCACGCCCCGGAGACAGGCCCCTGGCTCTTGCCGCAAGCCTGCAGTTGACCTGACCGCTTCACGCAGGATGTCGCGGCACCGGCCCAACCCGCCCACCCTCAGCCGTCGAACCGGGTCGCCCCGCGCCGCCGCTCATCCACCGGCCGCGTGTCGATCACCGCCTGGTGCGCCCGCTGGTCACAACCCGTGCGCGGGCAGACGCGGCAGTTGATGCCGATCGGCGTCAGCTGTGCCGTCGTGACCGACAGACCCTCGGCATAGCCGATCTGCGAGGCATGCTCCATCGCGCAGCCCATCGCGACCGCCAGACGGTTGTCCTGCGCGTGACGGAACCAGGTCGGCCGGTCGACTGTCCGCGAGACCACGAAGAACCGGCTGCCATCCGGCATCTCGACAAACTGCGGCACGATCCGCCCCGGCGTGCGGAACGAGGTGTGCACATCCAGCCGCGGGCAGGCACCGCCATACTCGGCCAGGGGGAACTCGGTCGCGTTGAAGCGTTTGGTGACGTTGCCGCCCTTGTCGATCCGGAGAAAGAAGAACGGCACACCCTGCGCCCCTTCCCGACGCAAGGTTGTCGCGCGGTGGCAGGCCTGTTCAAAGCTGACGCCGAACCGGGTTGCCATCAGGTCGAAGTCATACTTGGTGGCCCGCGCCTCTGCCAGAAACGCGCTGTACGGCATCAGCACGGCCGCCGCGAAGTAGTTCGCCAGTTCCACCCGCAAGCGGCTGTCCGCCGTCGGATCGCCCAGGGCTGCCCGGTCGATCAGCCCGTCCAAAAGGTCGCGCCATTCCAGAAGCGCGCACATATGAACCAGCTGGAAGCTGCGGTTGGGGTGGTCCAGCGCCTCGGACAACAGGATTTCCCGGCGCGCCTCGTCATAGGTGCGCAGGGCACCCGGCATGTCCTCGACCCGCGCCAGTCGCACGGTCACGCCTTGCCGGTCGCGCAGGCGGGCCTTCAGGCTTGCGTAGATGTCGTCGCGATCCGGCTGCCCGCCGCCCCAGAACCCCTCCGCCGCCAGCTCCAGGTCGCGAAAATGGTTGCGGTTGCGGCGAAAGATCAGGTGGACCGACGCCTCGGGGCTGCCAGCCGGGTCGGCCTCCGTCTGCGACAGGGCCGAAAGCCGGTCGATGGCCGAGCCATAGGCACGATGCAACCGCAGCAATGCGGTGGCAAGGTCCGGCGAATGGACCAGCGAAGCCCGCAGCTGTGCAAGGTCCGGCTGGCTTCCGGCAAAGATCGGGTCCTGCAGACAGGCCCGCAGATCGGCCAGCATCGACCCGGTCTGATCGTCCGCCAGGTCACGCCAATCGACGCCATATTCCTCCATCAGGCGCAGAAGAACCTGGACCGAGACCGATCTCTCGTTGTTTTCCAACAGGTTGACGTAGGAGGCCGATAAGCCCAGCGTTCGCGCCATCGCGGCCTGAGTTTCGCGCCGCTCTTGCCGAAGGCGTCGCAACTGCGGGCCGATGAAGGTCTTCTGCATACCGGTGCACACAGTATCTGAGATTGTCGTGTTTACAATATTACAAACTATCGAATTTGTAAATTGCTGCATTCACAGCAGAACCCGACAGCATTTGCTGAAATCTCGGGCGGGCCGCATCTTCCCCTTCGACCGCATTTGCCAGAGGATCTGCGATGACCTTCCGCCCCGGCCTGAACCACCTGTACATCCCGGGCCCCACCAATGTGCCCGACACCGTGCGCATGGCGATGAACGTGCCGCAGCAAGACCAGCGCGGACCCGAGTTCGGCGCCTTCGTGCTGTCGATCCTGGCGGACCTGAAACCGCTTTTCGGCACGACCCAGGGGCGCGTGATGCTGTTCCCCGGCTCGGGCACCTCGGCCTGGGAGGCGGCCATCGTGAACACCCTGTCCCCCGGCGACCGGGTGCTGATGGCGCGGCACGGCCAGTTCTCGACCCTCTGGGCCAAGATGGCGATGGACCTCGGTCTCGATGTCGAGCTGGTCGATCTGGCCTGGGGTGCTGCCACCCCCGCCAACGAATTTGCCCGCAGGCTGGGCGCCGACCGCGAGGGCAAGATCAAGGCGGTCTTCGTGACCCACAACGAAACCGCGACCGGGGTCACATCCTATGTCGCCGCCGTGCGCCACGCGCTGGACAGCAGCTTTCACGAGGCACTTCTGTTCGTCGATGGTGTGTCGTCGATCGGCTCGATCCCGTTCCTGATGGATGATTGGGGCGTCGACCTCGCGGTCACTGGCAGCCAGAAAGGGCTGATGTCCCCCGCAGGCCTTGGCATCCTTGGCGTCAGCGAAAAGGCGATGGCGGCCTCGCGCGGCAACGGCATGGTCCGCAGCTTCCTCAAGTTCGAGGATTACGCGCCGCAGACTGAGTCGGGCTATTTCCCGCACACCCCCCCGACCCCAGTCCTGCACGGGCTGCGTGAGGCGCTGAACCGCATCAACCGCGAAGGCCTGGACACAGTCTTTGCCCGCCACGCCCGCCTTGCCGCTGGTGTCCGCGCCGGGGTCAACGCCTGGGGCCTCGACACCTGCGCCGAGCATCCCTCGATTGCCTCGAACACCGTCACCGCGATCCGGACCCCTGCGGGCGTCGACGCACGCGAGGTCATCCGGATCGGCCTGACCCGCTACAACACCTCGTTCGGTTCGGGGCTTGCCCAGCTGGCGGGCAAGGTCTTCCGCATCGGCCATCTTGGCGATCTGAACGAAGGCATGTGCCTGACCGCACTCGCCGTCGCCGAACTGTCGCTGCGCGCTGCCGGGGCCAAGGTGGCCTTGGGCGCTGGCGTCGCAGCGGCGCAGGAAATCTATGAACAGGATGCCCGGGTCATCGCCCTGGCTGCGGAGTAAGACGATGAGCCACACCCTCTATCCCCTGAAGAAACAGCGCCTCCAGCGGTCCGAGCTTGCGGTTCCGGCCAGCAACCCGACGATGATCGACAAGGCCGCCAGCGGCCCCGCCGACTATGTCTTCCTTGACCTCGAAGACGCCGTCGCCCCGCCGGAAAAGGAACAGGCGCGGAAGAACGCGATCCAGGCGCTGAACGACATCGACTGGGCAGCCAAGGGCAAGACCGTTTCCGTCCGCATCAACGGGCTGGACACGCATTACATGTACCGCGACGTCGTGGATGTGATGGAACAGGCCGGCAGCCGGGTGCACACGCTTCTGGTGCCCAAGGTCGGCGTGCCGGGTGACCTTTACATGGTCGACGCCATGGTCAACCAGATCGAGATGGCCAAGGGCTTCTCCACCCGCGTCGGCCTTGAGGCGCTGATTGAAACCGCGCTTGGCATGGCCAATGTCGAAGCCATCGCCCAGTTCGGCAGCCGGCTTGAGGCGCTGCATTTCGGCGTCGCCGACTTTGCCGCCTCGATGCGGGCGCGCACGGTCAACATCGGCGGGCTGAACCCCGACTACCCCGGCGACCAGTGGCACGCCGCCATCGCCCGCATGGTCACCGCCTGCCGCGCCTATGGCCTGCGTCCGATCGACGGCCCGTTCGGCGATTTCTCGGACCCCGAGGGCTACAAGGCCGGTGCCCGCCGCGCCGCCGCGCTCGGCTGCGAAGGCAAATGGGCGATCCACCCGTCGCAGGTGACCTTCGCGAACGAGGTCTTTTCGCCGACCGAAGCCGAGGTGACCAAGGCCCGCCGCATCATCGAGGAACTGCGCGCCGCCGAAGCCCAGGGCAAGGGCGCGGCCAGCCTCGACGGCAAGATGATCGACGCCGCGAGCGAGAAGATGGCCCGGAACGTGTTGGTCGTCGCCGACGCCATCAGCGCAAGATAGCACCGGCGGGCCATCACGGCCCCCTTTCCCACCAAAGGACCTGCAACACGGCAAGACCGTGACCGGTCCGGTCATGCCCAAGGAGGACGGACATGGACATCCATGAATACCAGGCAAAGGAAATCCTCGGCCGCTTCGGCGTGCCGGTGCCGAAGGGCGGGCTGGCCTACAGCCCCGAACAGGCGGCCTACCGGGCGCGCGAACTGGGCGGCAATGCCTGGGTCGTGAAGGCCCAGGTCCACGCCGGGGGACGCGGTGCTGCCGGGGGCGTCAAGCTCTGCAAATCGGTCGACGAGGTTCAGACCTACGCCTCCTCCCTCTTCGGCCGCCAGCTGGTGACCAAGCAGACCGACCAGACCGGCAAGGGGGTCTACCGCCTGTGGGTCGAACCTGCCTGCGACATCGCCAAGGAGCTTTACCTGGGCTTCGTCCTCGACCGGAAGACCGAGAGGATCATGATCGTCGCCTCCGCTCATGGCGGGATGGAGATCGAAGATCTTGCCGAAACCGACCCGCAAAGCCTGCGCCGCATGACCATCGACCCGGCCGCCGGGCTGGTCGAATTCCAGGCGCGCGAACTTGCCTTCGGGCTGGGGCTGACCGGCAAGCAGGTCAACCAGATGGTCACCGTCCTGCAGGCCTGCTACCGCGCCTACCGCGACCTTGACGCCATGATGGTCGAGATCAACCCCCTGGTCATCACCGGCTCGGGCGACCTTCTGGCGGTCGACGCGAAGATGAGCTTCGACACCAACGCCCTCTTCCGCCGCCCCGAGATCGCGGAACTGCGTGACCGCAGCCAGGAAGACCCGCGCGAATCCACCGCCGGGGACCACGGCCTTGCCTATGTCGGCCTGACCGGGGACATCGGCTGCATCATCAACGGCGCGGGCCTTGCGATGGCGACGATGGACATGATCGGGCTGGCCGGGGGCGAACCCGCGAACTTCCTCGACATCGGCGGTGGCGCCAGCCCCGAACGCGTGGTCCGCGCCTTCCGCACCGTGCTGGCCGACCCCATCGTCAGCGTGATCCTGGTCAACATCTTCGCCGGCATCAACCGCTGCGACTGGGTGGCCGAGGGCGTGGTCAAGGCCTACCGCGAGGTCGGCATGACCATCCCGGTCGTCGTCCGGCTGGCCGGAACCAATGTCGAAGAGGGCAAGGCGATCCTGGAAGGGTCGGGCCTGCCGCTCATCACCGCCGACACCCTGGCCGAGGCCGCCGCAAAGGCCGTGGCCGCCCGTCCGAAACTGGCTGCATAAGGAGGACACCATGGCCATCCTGATCACCGAGGCCAGTTCCACGCCGCCGACATGATCAAGCACGGCACCAACGTCGTGGGCGGCGTCACCCCCGGCAAGGGCGGCGACAGCCTGCTGGACCGCCCCCTGTTCAACACCGTCCGCGAAGCCGTCGAAGCCACTGGCGCCGAGGCCTCGCTTGTCTTCGTGCCGCCCCCTTTCGCCGCCGACGCGATCATGGAGGCCGCGGACGCGGGCATCCGGACCGCCGTCTGCGTGACCGACGGCATCCCGGCGCAGGACATGATGCGGGTCAAGCGCTACCTGCGCCGCTACCCCGAAAGCCGCAAGATGCGTCTGATCGGCCCGAACTGCGCGGGGATCATCTCGCCCGGCAAGGGCTTCATGGGCATCATGCCGCCCCACATCTACATGCCGGGCCGCGTCGGTATCATCGGCCGGTCGGGCACGCTGGGCTATGAAGCCGCCTCACAGATGAAGGCGCTTGGGATCGGGGTGTCGACCAGCGTCGGCATCGGCGGCGACCCGATCAACGGCTCGTCCTTCCGCGACATCCTGGAGCTGTTTCAGCAGGACCCGGAAACCGATGCCGTGATGATAATCGGCGAAATCGGCGGCCCGCAGGAAGCCGAAGCCGCGGCCTGGGCCGCGAAGAACATGACCAAGCCGATCGTGGCCTACATCGCCGGGCTGTCGGCGCCGAAGGGCCGCAAGATGGGCCATGCCGGCGCGATCATCTCGGCCTTTGGCGAAAGCGCGCAGGAGAAGGTCGAAATCCTGACAGCCGCAGGGATCACGGTCGCGCCGAACCCCTCGGCCATGGGCGAAACGATGGCCCGGGTCCTGTCCGGACGCCGCGCCGCGGCCTGACGCCGCCAACTTGCAAAAGACGTCCCGGCACCGCTCGCGCAGTGCCGGGACGCATGGCCAAGGATCAGTCGAAGACCGCCGCGATGTCGCGGACGGTAGCACCTTCCTTGATCTCGCGCAGGCGGGCGTAGATCAGGGCGACGCTGATCGAGCCGAGGGCCGCGCCAATCGCAGTCACCAGCGACAGGACCAGGATCCCGATCACCATCCCGAAACCGGAAAAGCCGGTCGAGCCCAGCAAGATGCCGACCAGGAACATAGCGACGAAGCCGATGATGGCCGCGACGATGACCAGCAAGATGATCGCCCCGACGATGGGCCAGCGATACTCCTTGGTCAGGCTGGCGCTGCGACCAAGGCCGCCAAAGCCGACTTTCTCGATCACCACGGCGGCGGGCATCATCGAGAAGACCGCGTAGATCCAGATCCCCGGGATGATCAGGGCAATCAGGCCCAGCATCGTCAGGATACCGGCGCCAAGCCCCAGAATGGCAATCGGAATCGCCGCCGACAAGGCGGGCCCGAAGTACTGGCCAAGCCGCAGCGGCCGCTGCAGTTTCGCATCATAGGCCATCTGGACCAGAAGCGCCGTCGTGACACCGCTGAGGACCAGTTGCACGATGGTATCAATCCCTGCCCGGATCACAAAACCGCTGTCCGGCGCAGTCGGCTCGGCCACACCAAGCGCTGCGTTCCAGCCGTTCAACAGGCCCGAAATCACGATCGACAGCAGGGTCGGCCCGAGGCTCAGGATCAGAACCGCGAAGAAATGCCGAAACAGGATGGAGAAGCTTTCCGAGATGATCGAACCCACGCCAAGCGAGGCTCCGGAAAGATTGGTTGACGTGGTACTCATGCGAACTCCTTCGGATGTGAATGCATCGGGAAAGACCCTTGACGAAATGCTGCGCTGATCTTGCTCACAGACGTGTGAGACTGTGACCTGAACCGGCTTCCTCCATCAAGCCATCCTGCAACCATGCCTTGCAACTGTGGCAAAATGTTCACGCCGTGGTGTCAGCATCCGCGTGGTGTTTGTTGGCGCGGCGGTCGCCGAACAGCTGCCGTTGCTCCAGATGCGCGCGTTGGGCGGTGTAGAAAGCCTGCAGGAAGGCCGCATGGTCGGCCGGATCGACGCGGTCGGCATAGCCGATCTTGCGGCGGATCTTTTCAATGATGGTGGCCAGCGTCTTGCGGTGACTGTCATAGGCTGCGGGCGACATCCGTCCCGTATCGGCGCGCAACAGGCTTTCCAGCGTCTGCAGTTCGAACGCGCCATAATGGTCCAGCTGGTGCGACAGAAAGACGATGCGGGTGCCGTCCGTCTCGACCGGGACTTTCTGCTGGGCGAGGTCCTTCAGCAAGACAGGCTGCGGCAGGTGGATCACATGCGTCCCCGCCAGAAGATCGCCCAACCGCTGCCGGTAGGGGTTCATCAGCGGGATCAGAAAGGCCATGACCACCCAGGCGAAGGCGATCAGCGACAGGACCGGCGACGCGGCATCAAGCGACAGGACCAGCGTGCCGGGAAGGAAAATCTCGGCCTCTTTCATCAGGTTGCGTAAAACGATGGCGTGGGTGCTGAGCGTCCGTCCATCGTGGCTGACCACCTTGATCTTCATCAGCCGCTTGCCCAGCGTCTGGCCGTTCCAGATCAGCTCGGTCACGACGTAGTAGGGCACCCGGGTCAGGAAAAACAACATCGCGCCGATGGCGAACAGGGTGTGCGGCTCGGTCAGGTCCAGCACCGCAAGCAGGATCAGGATCGCCGCCGCACCGGCCACAGTCAGCAGGATATCCGTCAGTTGCGCGGCCAGGCGAACGCCGATGCCCGCGACCTTAAGCGTAAGCGGCACCCCTTCCGGCGACAGGACGGTGTCGGGCGACGGGCGGGGTTTCTTGCGGCGGAAAAGCTTCATGCCCGCCTCCGACCGGCCAGCAAAGCCCAGGCCAGCCACAAAAGGCCGATCCCCCAGCCGATGGCATAGCGGACGGACATGTCCTGCACCATCTGGCGGAAGAAGCCCTCCAGGATCGCCGCCACGACCAGCATGACCGCCGCGACCAGCGCCAGCTTCACCGCGTCACGTCCCGCAAGTTGCAACGCCTCGCGCCTTGTCCGGTCGCCCGGAAACAGGATCGCCGCGCCCATCTGGATGCCGCCACCGCAGGCGATGCAGATCGCCGACAGCTCGGTCACGCCGTGGATAGACAGCCAGCCGCCCATGTCCCAGCCCAGCCCCCGGTCGACATGCAGCGCCATCATCGCGCCAAGGCCAAGCCCGTTGTAGAAGGTGAGGGCAATGGCCGGCAGGCAGACAAAGACCCCCAAGCCGAACACAAAAATTGCGATGCGGGTGTTGTGCGAGAAAAGGAACGTCGCAAAGGCCCCAAGCCCGGTTGTATCTGGGTCGTTCGAATAGATGACAGACCGCAGATAAGCTGTCGTGGCATCGGGGCTGCGCCCACCGGCAAGCTCGGGCGGAAGGAAGACGAAGTACCAGGACGGGTTTTCGAGATAGAGGAGATAACCCGTCAGGCCGCCCAGCCCCATGCAGAGAAACCCGATCAGGATGAACGCCCAGGACCGGCGCAGCGCCTGCGGGGCCGATGCGGTGAAGAACCGGCGGACCAGCCCGCCCAGCCGCTCCTGCGGGGCATAGACACATAGGTAGGCGCGGGCCGTCAGCGCCTCCAGATAGTCCAAGAGCGCCCGGTCCAGCGAGATTTCCCGGGCAATCGCCAGCGATGTGGTCGCGCGGCGGTAGCTTGCCGCCAGATCTCGGGCCGCCGCAAAATCCATCCGGTGCAGCCCCCGACGCTCGGCCTGGGTGACCAGAGATTCCAGGAGACGCCAATCCGCCTCGCGTTCGGCGCGGAACCGGGCAGAGCGCAGGGTAACGGTCTCAGCCATCAGATCAGGTCCCGCGCCTTGATGTCGAGATAGGTGGACACGAGCCGCGCGGTGACGGTGTTCGGCTTGGCATCGACGACAGTCACCCCAAGCCGCACCAGACGCTCCAGCACCCGGCGGCGGTCCTGCACCCACTGGTTGGCCGCCACCAGCGTGACCACGCCGTCCAGATCGTCCGGCGCCTGGTCCACCGTCGCCTCTAGCTCGGGATCGCGGATCGTGACGAAGACCACCAGATGTCGCCGCGACAGGATGCCGATGTTCTCGATCATCAGCTCGGCCGAGGTCGTGTCGATGAAATCGGTGAAGATGATGATCAGGCTGCGTTTCGGTGTGCGGGCATTCAGGTCGGTCAGGGCCAGCGTGTGGTTCGTCTCGCGCCCCACCGGGTCAAGATCGGCGGTCCAGCTGCGCAACCGGGCAAAAGCGGCCCGGCCCGGCCTTGGGGCGATGAATGTGGTGGGGCGGGCGTCATAGGCGAAGTAGCCCACCAGATCGCCGCCTACCGCCGCCGCCCAGGCCGTGGCCAGCGCCGCCGTCGTGGCATGGTCGATCTTCGGCAGCCCCATCACCTCTTCCCGCATCAGATAACCGGTGTCGAAGGCCAGGATGACATGGTGGTTCCGCTCGGCCTGCAACTCGCGCGCAACCAACGACCGCTTCCGGGCCGACCGCTTCCAGTCGATGCTTTTGACATCCATCCCGCGCACGAAATCGCGCAGCTGGTGGAATTCCGACCCCTCACCGATCGCCCGGTTTTCCTTCATGCCGTACAGCGTGGACATCACCTTGGTGGTGATCTCGCCCGACTGGACGGGCCGGATGTTCGGCACCACACGGGTCTCGACGTCCACCGCCAGCCGTGGGGTGAACTCGAACAGACCCAGGCGCGACGGCCAGACCAGCCAGAGCGTGCCGACCTTCCAGATCCCGCGCCGGACTGCACGGCAGGTCACCGTGGCGGTCCCGCCGGCAAAGCGGCAGTCGGCAGAGCCGCTCAGCCCCTCGGGCCAATCGAACCGCGCGGTCAACCCGGCGGGGCTGGGCGTGACGGACAGGGTCAGCTCGGCGCTTTCGCCAAGGAAGATTTCCGGTGCCAGACTGACCGAGACGGACTTGCCGCGCGACAGCGACATCAGCACATCGCCCACCGCGACGACGGCCAGCACCACCCAGGGCGCCAGCGCAAACTCGCGCAGCGCGCCACCCCAAAGCCCGGCCGCAACCGACGCCAGCAGCGCGGCCACGGCGGCCTTGAGCAATCTGGGTGAGGGGCGGATCAGCGCGGGGCCTCGATCTGGTTGAGGATGTTCTGCAGCACCTGCGAAGAGTCCCGGCCCTCGATCTCGGCGGTCGGGCCAAGGACGATGCGGTGGCGCAGCGCAGGGACGAAAAGACGTTTCACGTCGTCCGGGATAGCGAAATCACGACCGCTCAACGCGGCCAGCGCCCGGGCCGCGCGGGCCACCGCATCGGCCGCCCGGGTTGACGCCCCATGCGAAATCTCGGGGTTGGTCCGGGTAGCGCGGATCAGCCGCAGGATATAGGCCAGGATATCGTCCTTCAGGATGATCCCGTCGATCAGCGCCCGGCTTTCCGCCAGCGCCGCCGGGTCCAGCACCTTGGAGAAGCCTGCGGTTTCCAGCCCCGCCTCGATCGGCTGGGCCGCGTGCTGCTGCAGGATCGCCATCTCGACATCCTCGGGCGGGAAGTCGATTTCGATCTTGAACAGGAACCGGTCCAGCTGCGCCTCAGGCAGGGGATAGGTGCCCTGCTGTTCGATCGGGTTCTGCGTCGCGATGACGATGAAGTCTGACCCAAGCGTGTGGTCGGTGCCGTCGATGCTGACCATCCGCTCGTTCATCGCCTGCAACAGCGCGGCTTGCGTCTTCGGCGGTGCCCGGTTGATCTCGTCGGCCAACAGGACCTGGCTGAAGACCGGGCCCTTGGTCAGGACAAAGGCGTTTGTCTGGAAGTTGAAGATCGAGGTGCCCAGGATGTCGCCCGGCATCAGGTCGGGGGTGAACTGAACCCGACCGAAATCCAGGGCCAGGGCCGCCGCGAAGCTGCGGGCCAGCAGGGTCTTTGCCGTACCGGGCGGGCCTTCCAGCAGGATATGCCCCCGGGCAAACAGGGCGACCAGCAGCAGGTCGACGGCCTCTTCCTGGCCAAGGACAGTGCGTCCGATTTCCGTACGCAAAGCGTCGGCACGGTCGCGAAGGGTTTCAAGGGTCATTGGCAATCAGCTCCAGGATCTGTTCCAGGTCTTCGACATGATGGATCGCAACAGTGGCGGGAATGCGGGCCGGAAGCGCCTTCAGCTTGCCGACGATCTCCTCCAGCCGCGACGCGAGTTCGGGGCGGCGGCGGGCAAGATAGCGCAGGAAGGCCTGCTCTTCACCGATCTGGCGGGCATGCCCCGGCCCGACCAGCCGGGCGGCGGTGGCGGCGATGCGGGCCGCGGCGTAGTCAGCCAGAAGCGCGCCATCCTGCCCGGTCAACCGCATGAGGCGCGCCCGCGCCCGTATCGCCTGCAGCTTGCCGCCTTCGGACACCCCTCTGAACACCGGCCCGGCGCGGCGGAACGAACGCCAAAGCACCAGTCCCAAGGTCATCGCCCCGCCCAGCCAGATCGCCAGGAACGGCGGCTGGAAAAAGCGCAAGAGGTCGGCCCAGGTCCGCTCACGCTGGATCGGTTCTTCGGGCGAGGCCAGCCAGTTGTCCCGGCTGTAGTCGATGACAAGGCTTCCCTCCCCTGCGGCCGACAAGAGGACGTCACGGGCGATCTCGGCATTCTGCCCCAGACGCAGGCCGTGGTTGTTCAGAAGATCGGGGTCCGACAGGATCAACACCGTCTGGTCCGAGCCCGCAACCGGACAGGAGGCCAGCAGAGTCTCGGCCCCCTGTCCGATGATCGGCTCGCAGGCAGAGCCGTCGAACAGCTGTGCCGCGTAAAGCTCGGCCGCCATTTTGGCCCCGTCCTGCGATGTGTAGGGCAGGCTGGTGAAGACCCGGCGGACCCGCGACAACCGGACAGTGCTTTCCCCGGTCAGCGCGCGCAGCAGGTCATCCAGGCGCCTCTCCTCCACCAAAAGTGCCGGATGCGCGATGCCGGTCAGCCGCATCCCGCTGCGCCATTTCGGCAGGACGATCAGCCCGGGCAAAGTGTCGATCTTCTCGCGCAGCGGCCCCCAGTCAAGATCGCTTTCGTCCTGCTGATACAGAAGCTGCATCTTGTCCAATGCCGGTTCCAGCGGGCGGTCTGGGACCGTGTCATAGACCGGCAGCACCAGAAGACCGATGCTCGCCGGATCCAGGAGCCAGCCCCCCGTGAAGTTCTGCGCACTGCCGCCTTCCGAGGCCAGCCAGATCTGCAGCCCGTCGAACCCCACGGGCGAACGGCGCAGTTCCTGCTGGCGTTGCGACATCAGGTACAAAAGCCCGGCAAGCACGACGGCGGCAACCAGACCCATGACCACAAGGTCGGTCCGGACGGGCGCTGCGCGTGCGGTGCTAGCATCACTCATGCGGCAGACCCCATCATCAGCGGGCGAACCGTGGCGACATGGGCCTGGAACTCTTCTTCGGTCACGTCGCGGTTGCCGAACAGCACCCGCTCGCCCGCCATGACAAGAGACCGCAGCGCGTCAAGATGCGCCTGACCCTTTGGGATGTGCCGTAAGGTGTCGCGCATCGTCCAGCTGGGCTGCAAGAGGACGCCATTCGCCGTCACCGTCCGTGCAAGGGCCGCCTGCACCAGCATGACCAAAGCCTTCCTGCGGTCCGACGTCCTCAGGATCGCCTGCAGATCGGCCGGCGGGCCGATGTTGGCCAGGGCATGCTGGCCCCGAAGGCGACGAGATCGGGCCGGATTCTGCACGTCCCCTTCCATGGACAGAGTCAGCCCGCCCCCGAACTTCAGGAACAAGAGCAACACACCGATCAGGACCGCCGCTGCGAGCGTGGTCGTCACAATGCGTGCGGTCGGAGTTATATCGGCCTCGGCGTCACCAACTTGCGGCGGCTTGGCCGGTTCCTGCTGCGTATCCAGCGCGGGCAAGGCCCCGGTCGGGTCGTAGTATCCGACATCGGTGTCGATGCCGCGATAGCCCAGAGATTTCAGGTAGGCCTCGCCGGAGGGTTTGATTTCCAGCGGTTGAGCAGCAACCTCTTGCGCTCTCGCCCAGGGGGCAGAAAGGGAAAAGCACAGAACAAGACACGCAAGCCGAAAATGCCACATGCCAATAGGGTTAGCCGAAGCCATTCCATCCCGCAATCGGCCAAAACGACGAAACCCACCGCACGGCTTTAGCGAGACCTCAGGGACTTGCCGGCCCCGACCTTGCAATATCCAGATGCGGGATCAACAGCGCGAACAGCTCGGCCTGGGACGAGATCCCGCAGCGCTGGTAGATTTGGCGGCGGAACACTTTCACGGTCAGCGGCGACAGGCCCAGCCGCTGCGCGATCGACGCAGTGGAATGCCCGCGCAGGATCAAGAGCGCGACCTCGCTTTGCCGCGCGGACAGGACGATGCCACGGTCCCGCTCCAGCGCCTTGTTCATCCGCGCCACCGCGTCCGGCCCTTCGCGTGGCGGTGCGGCAATGTCCGGCCACTGCTTCTCGGCCAGGGCGACCACAACCGGGGCGATGCGCTGGCAGGTCGCAAGCGCCTTGTGCGAAAAGGCGCGACCGGAGCTGCCATCGCGTGCAAGGCAGAGGGTCAGACCGACCCCCGGCCGCGGGTAGAGCAGGAAGGCAACCTCGTCCTGGATCGTGGTCTGCCGGTAGTATTCCTGGAAATACCGGCTGCGGTGAAAGGCATCCGGCGCGATGTCCAAAAGCCGGTATGCACCGGGTGCTGCCCCTGACAGCTGTAGCTCGTAGATCGGGTCCAATAGATAGGCGCCGTCCACATAGGTCGTCTCGATCTGGGCAAAGACCCTGGGGTCTTCCGCCCGGTGGAACAGCACCAGCGGCGCGCCGCCCTTGGGATAGGCCACGATCACCAGATTGTCGGCTTCGGTCGCTGCGACCAGATAGTCGAACAGGGCCGCCGGAAAATCGCCCGATCCGTTGGCACGGATCGCTGCGGCAAGCTTCTGATCGACTGAAAAAGCGTCGGTGCGCATCGATACCTCTGCGGGGGTATATACAACCCAAAACCGCCCGTCATACCCTTTAACCGCGATTCGAGGGGTATACCAAGCATGCAGACGGCGATCTCGATCCGCCACGCCGTAAAGCGCTACGGGACAGTGACCGCCCTGCATGGCGTGTCGATGGATATTGCCGACAACGAGTTCTTCACGCTTCTCGGCCCCTCGGGCTGCGGCAAGACCACGCTTCTGCGGATGCTGGCCGGGTTCGAGGATGTGACCGAAGGCGAGATCCTGCTGTTCGGCGAAAAGATCGCCTCCCTTCCGCCCGAAAAGCGCCCGGTCAACACGGTCTTCCAGCAATACGCCCTGTTCCCGCACCTGACCGTGCTGGAAAACGTGGCCTTCGGGTTGAAAATGAAGGGCATCGGCCTGTCCGAACGCACCGCCCGGGCCGGCAAGATGCTCGACCTCGTGCACTTGTCAGGCTTCGCCAACCGCAAACCCGCGCAACTGTCCGGCGGCCAGCAGCAGCGCGTGGCCCTGGCGCGGGCGCTGGCGCCGCAGCCCAAGGTCCTGCTTCTGGACGAGCCGCTCTCGGCGCTTGACCTCAAACTGCGGCAGGCGATGCGGGTGGAACTGAAGGCCCTGCAGGAAGAAACCGGCATCACCTTCATCTTCGTCACCCATGACCAGGAAGAAGCCCTGGCGATGTCCGACCGGATCGCCGTGATGTCCTCTGGCCAGGTCCAGCAGATCGGCACCCCGCGCGAGATCTATGAGGCCCCCGTCAACCGTTTCGTCGCCGACTTCATCGGCGAGACCAACCTGATCGAGGTCGAGGTCGCCAAAGTGGTCGACGGCCAGGCCACCGTTACCCTTCCGGGCGGCCACACTGTGGTTTGCGCGGCAGCCACCAACAGCGCCGGGCGCCATGCCCTGTCGATCCGGCCCGAACGCGTTGCCATCGTCGACCATGCCCCCGACCTGCAGGCCACCGTCGAACGGGTGATCTACCTTGGCACCGACCTGCACCTGATCACCCGGCTGGACGGAGGCGAGCCCTTCTCGCTTCGCCTGCAGAACGCCTCGCGGGTGGCCCTGCCGGAACCCGGCGCCCGCATCGGGCTGAAGCTGGAGGAAGGCGCCGCCCGCCTTCTGGCCGACTGATGGCCGGCGCTGCTCCCACCCCCGCGCCCGAAGCCGGCGGCAGCGATGCGACCTACGCGCGCCTGCGCCGCACGCTCCTTGCGCCAAGCTGGGCGGTGATCGGTTTCTTTCTGCTTCTGCCGGTCCTCCTGATGGTCGTCTATTCCTTCCTGACCAAGGAATTCCGCGGCGGGGTCGAATGGGATTTCACCCTTGCCGCCTATGACCAGTTCTTCGTCACCCGCGGCCTTTTCGGCGACGAGCCCGCGCAGATCGAATGGACCTACATCACGATCTTCTGGCGCTCGATCTGGCAGGCCGGGCTGGCGACCTTTCTCTGCCTGCTGATCGGCTTTCCCACCGCCTGGTTCATCGCCACCAGACCCGAAGCGTCGCGCCCGATCTGGTTGTTCCTGATCACCATCCCCTACTGGGTGAACCTCCTGATCCGCACCGTCTCCCTTCGCTTCATCCTGCGCGACCAGGGGCCGATGAATGACGCGCTGATCGGTCTTGGCGTGATCTCGCAGCCGCTGGAGATCCTGAACACCAACCTCGCCGTTCAGCTCGGCCTGTTCTACAGTTACCTGCCCTTCATGGTCCTGCCGATCTACGCCGCGGTCGAGCGATACAATTTCGCCCTCTCCGAAGCCGCAGCCGACCTTGGCGCCAACCGCTGGCGCACACTTTTCGAGGTCGTCCTCCCGGTCGTCCGCCCCGGCATCGTCGCAGGCTGCATCCTGGTCTTTGTCCCGGCCCTTGGCGCCTTCCTTGCGCCCGACCTTCTGGGTGGGGCCAAGACCTTCATGATCGGATCGCTCATCGACGAACAGTTCCGGGGCAGCCAGGGCAACTGGCCTTTCGGCGCGGCGGTGTCCGTCGTCCTGATGACCCTGGTGCTGATCGTCCTCATGATCCAGGCCCGCGCAGCAACGAGGGCCGGGCAATGAAAGGCGTCAGGCACTACCCCGGCTTTTTCGCCATCACGCTCCTCTGTCTGCTGGTCCTCTACCTGCCCCTGACCGTCGTCGCGGCCTATTCGTTCAACGGCTCCACCTCGATCACCTCCTGGGGCGGCTTCTCGCTGCGCTGGTATGCCGATGTCTTCACCGGGCCAGAGGCCTCACGCTTTGGCCAGGCCGCCTGGAACTCGCTCACCATCGCCATCCTCGCTTCGACCGTCTCGACCGTGATCGCGACGGCGGCCGCTCTGGCCATGATCCGCAGCGGCCGCTTCCGCGGCAAGACCGCCAGCTACGCGCTGATCAACTTGCCGCTTCTGGTGCCCGAGATCGTGATCGCCGTCGCCACGCTGATCTTCTTCACCTCGATCGGGCTGACCACGGGCTACCTGACCATCCTCATTGCCCACATCACCTTCTGCATCCCCTTCGCCTACCTGCCGATCGCAGCCCGGCTGTCGGGGATCGAAGGCTTCTACGAACAGGCCGCCCGCGATCTCTACGCCAGCCCCTGGCAGGCCTTCCGCCTGATCCTTCTGCCACTTCTGGGCCCCGGCATCCTGTCGGGCTTTCTTCTGGCCTTCATCATCAGCCTCGACGACTTCATCATCACCAACTTCGTCAAAGGCGCCGGGATGGAGACCCTGCCGACCGCGATCTTCGGATCGGTCAAGCAGGGGATCAAACCCAACATCATGGCCATCTCGACCATGATGCTGGGCGTCTCGGTCCTTTTCGTCAGCCTCAGCTATCTCATCAACCGCAAGGGCCGGCCCGCCCGATAACAACTGGGAGACACCGCATGAAACGACTTCTCGCACTCACCACCCTCCTCGCCACCCCGGCCTTCGCCGAGGGTGAGCTGAAGGTCTACCACTTCTTCGAATACATCCCGCAGGAACTGGTCGACAAGTTCACCGCCGAGACCGGGATCACCGTCACCATCGACACCTACGACAGCAACGAGGCGATGCTGGCCTCGCTCAAGGCGGGCAAGCTTGGCCAATATGACGTGGCCGTCCCCGGCGACTACATGGTCGAGATCATGCGCGGCGAAGGCATCCTTGACTAATATGCGCCCGAAGAGATGCCGAACTTCGCCAATATCGACCCGAATTGGCTGGACGTGCCGTTTGACCCGGGTCGCAAGCATTCGATCCCCTACCAGTGGGGCTCGACCGGGTTCTCGGTGAACCGTGACGTCTACAAGGGCGACATCAGCTCGCTCGGCATCATCTTCAACCCGCCGGAAGAGCTTAAGGGCAAGATCAACGTGCTCGACAGCCAGGGTGAGGTTCTGGCGCTCGGCTCGCTCTATCTCGGCATCCCCCAGTGCACCTCCGACCGCGAGCAGTTGAAGGCGCTGAACGACATGCTCTTGGCAGCCAAGGACAGCTGGGCCTCGTTCGGGTCCGACATCTCCAAGGACGTGCTGGTCTCGGGCGATGCGGCCGCCGGGATGATCTACAACGGCTTCTCCGCCAAGGCCCGGGCCGAGGGCGCGAATGTCGAATATGCCTTCCCGAAGGAAGGCTACGTCGTCTGGATGGACAACGTGGTCCTTCTGAAGGATGCCCCGAACCGCGACAACGCGATCAAGTTCATGAACTTCCTCTTGGATCCGCAGAACGCCGCGGCAGTCACCAACTACGCCGCCTACAGCCCCGGCGTCACCGGCGCGACCGAGTTTCTGGATGCCGCCATCAAGGACTCGCCGGAGAACAACCCGCCTGCTGGCCAGAAGGGTGAATTCGTCCAGGCCTGCGATGCCGAAACCCAGGCGATGTATGACGCGATCTGGACCAACCTGAAGAAGTAACACCGCCCCCCGCGCCCTGCCCGACCGCCAACATGATGCGCCTTGCCGTCCTACAGGCTCCCTCTCCCGGGGGCGACCTTTCTGCTGCCTGCCAGACGATCGAGCAGGCCCTTGCCTCCGCCGCCGCAGCCAGGGCGACCCTGCTTGTCGTGCCCGAGGTCTTCTTGCCCGGCTACAACCACCCCGACGTGGCCCGGCTTGCCCTTGCCGACGACGCCCCGGCGCTGGAGCAGCTACGTCAGACGGCGCGGACGGCAGGCACGGCCCTTGTCTTCGGCTATGCCGAGGCGGACGCCGGTCGGGTGTACAACACGGCGCTCTGCATCGGCCCGGACGGGCGCGACCTTGCCCGTTACCGCAAGATCCAGCTGTACGGCCCCCGGGAAAAGGCGATCTTCACCCCGGGCGACCGCTTTGTGACCTTCACCCTCGCGGGCCGGAAACTCGCGCTCCTCATCTGCTATGATGTAGAGTTTGCCCCTCATATCGCCACTCTCGCCTCCGACGGGGTCGAGGCGATCCTCGTGCCTACCGCCAACATGATGCCCTTCACCCATGTCGGACTTCGCACTGTTCCGGCCATGGCCGCGAACCACGGCCTTGCCATCGCCTACGCCAACTTCTGCGGGACCGAGGGCGATCTGACCTATGTTGGCGGCAGTGTCATCGCCGGCCCGCATGGCGAGGTTCTGGCGCAGGCTGGCGAGCACCCCGCTCTGCTGATTGCCGACATCCCTCCGGTCGATCCGCAGCGGATCACGACCCAGGCCCAGGATTTCCGGAAAGTCTGACCCATGACCACGAGCCGCGACCCCCGCTATGACATCCTGTTCGACCCGGTCCAGATCGGGCCGAAGACCGCGAAGAACCGCTTCTACCAGGTCCCCCATTGCAACGGCGGCGGCTACCGCGACCCTTCCGCCGTCGTCGAGATGCGGCGCACCAAGGCCGAGGGCGGCTGGGGCGTGATCTTCACCGAACAGACCGAAATCCACCCCTCCTCCGAAATCACCCCCTTCATCGAACAGCACCTGTGGGAGGACAAGGACATCCCCGCCCTCGCCCGCATGGCCGAGGCGATGAAAAGCCACGGGGCATTGGCGGGCATCCAGCTGGCCTATTCCGGCATCAACGGCCCGAACCTCTATTCCCGCGACGTGCCCCTTGCAGTGTCGGGCGGTCCGATCCTGACCTTCACCTCCGACCCGGTGCAGGCCCGCACCCTTGACCGCGAGGATATCCGTGACCTCCGCCGCTGGTTCCGCAACGCCTTCCGCCGCACCCAGACCGCCGGGTTCGACCTGATCTGCCTTTACGGCGCGCATGGCTTCGGCATCTTCCAGCACTTCCTGTCCCGCTCCACCAACCGCCGGACCGACGAATACGGCGGCAGCCTTGAAAACCGTGGCCGCTTCCTGCGCGAAGTGATCGACGAGGCGCGGGAAGCGACCAAGGGCGAGCTTGCCATCACCTACCGGATGAGCCTGCACGAAGAAGGCACCTACGGCTTTTCCAACGCCGAGGTGCGCGATTTCATCGAAATGCACGGCGACCTTCCCGATCTCTGGGACCTTGCCCACGGCACTTGGGAGGCGTGCAGCGGCACCTCGCGCTTCAAGGGCGAAGGCGCGCAAGAGGACCTCGTGCGTGGGATCAAGGCGCTGACCTCGCGCCCCGTCGTCGGCGTTGGGCGCTTCACCAGCGCCGATGCGATGGTGCGCCAGATCAAGTCCGGCATCCTCGATTTCATCGGCGCCGCCCGCCCGTCGATCGCCGACCCCTTCCTGCCGAAGAAGATCGAAGAGGGCCGGATCGAGGACATCCGCGAATGTATCGGCTGCAACATCTGCGTCACCGGCGACATGACCGGCAGCATCAGCCGCTGCACCCAGAACACCGCCTTCATGGAGGAATGGCGCAAAGGCTGGCACCCCGAACGCCCGCGGCCCAAGGGTCCGTCAACCAGCGTCCTGATCGTCGGCGCAGGTCCCACCGGGCTGGAGGCCGCCCTGCAATCCGCCCGGCGCGGCTATCAGGTCACCTTGGCCGAGGCGACGACTGTGCTGGGCGGCCGCGTGGCCAAGGAACGCCTCCTCCCCGGACTTTCCGCCTGGGGCCGCGTTGCCGACTACCGCACCGGCCAGATCGCGCCCATGCCCAACGTCGAGACCTACCGCGACAGCCGGCTGACCGCCGATGACGTCCTGGCGATGGGCGCGGAACATGTGGCCATCGCCACCGGCGCCACCTGGCGGCGCGATGCCGTGGCGCGGCTTTACCTGCACCCGATCCTGACCGACCCCGCCATGCCCGTCTTCACCCCCGACGACCTGATGGCCGGGGCCGGTCCCACCGGGGGCCGCGTCATGCTCTATGACGACGACCACTTCTACATGGGGTCGGTTCTGGCCGAGCTTCTGGTCGCGCGCGGCTGTATCGTCGACCTCGTCAGCCCCGCGACAAAGATCGCGGAATGGGCAAAGAACACGCTGGAACAGGGCATCATCATGCGCCGGATGCTGGAGATCGGGGTCAACGTCATCGTCAACAAGGCCCCCGAAGCCATCAGCCCGGGCGAGGTCACGCTTGCCTGCACCTGGACCGGCCGCACCGAGGCGCTCCCCGCCGACGCCGTCGTCATGGTCACCTCCCGCACTCCCAACGACGCGCTCTACCACGACCTCCGCGCCCGGCAGGCGGAGTGGGAGGCCGCAGGCATCCGCTCGGTCAAGCTGATTGGCGACGCCGCCGCCCCCGGCCCCATCGCCTGGGCCACCTACGCCGGCCGCCGCTTTGCCGAGGAACTGGACATGCCCGACGCCCCTCCCCTCCCGCCTGCCCGCCTGAAAGGACCCAGACGATGAACACCGAACACATCGACACTCTCGTCATCGGGGCCGGACAGGCAGGCATCGCGACCTCGGTCCATCTCGGCCGCAAAGGCGTCTCGCATCTGGTGCTGGAACGCCACCAGATCGCCCACCGCTGGCGGGCCGAGCGCTGGGATTCCCTCGTCGCCAACGGCCCGGCCTGGCATGACCGCTTCCCGGAAATGGAGTTCCCCGATAGCGACCCCGAAGCCTTCCCGGGCAAGGAGGATGTCGCCGACTACCTCCGCGCCTTCGCCCGGGCGAACAAGGCCCCGGTCCGCGAAGGGGTGGAGGTCACGCATCTGACCCACAAGGACGGCCTCTTCCACGCCACCACCCCCGCCGGAACGATCACCGCGCGCAACGTGGTCTCGGCGACCGGGTCGTTCCAGAAACCGATGATCCCGCCGCTGGTGCCCGCCGACCTTGGCCTGATGCAGATCCATTCGACGCACTACCGCAACCCCGCGCAACTGCCACCGGGCGGCGTGCTGGTCGTCGGCGGCGGCTCCTCCGGCACCCAGATCGCTGATGAGCTGAACCGCGCAGGCCGCCCGACCTGGCTGTCGCTTGGCCCCCATGACCGCCCACCCCGGCGCTATCGCGGCAAGGATTTCGTCTGGTGGCTGGGCGCGCTTGGCAAATGGGACCTCGAAGCACCCTCCCCCGGAACCGAGCATGTGACCATCGCCGTCTCGGGTGCCTATGGCGGCCAGAACATCGACTTCCGCCGCCTCGCAGGCGAGGGCCTCCAACTTCTCGGCAGGACCAACGCTTGCCAGAACGGCGTCCTGTCCATTGCCGACGACCTGCAGACCAACATTGCGCGGGGCGACAGCTACCTCGCCAACCTCCTGGACGAATGCGACGCCCACGTCCGCGCACAGGGCACCGACCTGCCCGAAGACCCCGAAGGTCGGCGGACCTACCCCGACCCCGACTGCCTGACCCACCCGATCCGGTCGCTGGACCTGAAAGCCCAGGGGATAAGCACGATCATCTGGGCCACCGGCTTTGCCTATGACTACGGCTGGCTTGATCTTCCGGTCCTGACCCCCGAAGGCCGGCCCGCCCACTCCCGGGGCGTCACGCGCGTTCCGGGCTTCTACTTCGTCGGCCTACCCTGGCTGACACGGCGCGGCTCCAGTTTCATCTGGGGCTGCTGGAAAGACGGCGAACACATTGCGACCCAGGTCGCGGCCAGAGGATGAGGCAAACCAAATGACCACCCACACCCGCTATCGCAAGTTCAACACCAAGGTGACCTACCCCGAGCAGAACCTTGACAATGACCTCTGCCACCTGGTCGCCACCCGCGGCGGCACCACGCTCTGGTTCCGCGGTGCCTGCCCGCAGGACCTGGACTCCTCGGCAAGCCTGATGACCACCGATGCGGCGGAACAGGCGCACAAGGTCATGCAGAACATCAAGCAGCTGATCGAAGAAGCCGGCGGCCGGATGGAGCACCTGGTCAAGCTCGTCGTCTACCTGACCGACGTCCGCCACCGCGAACCGGTCTACCGGGTGATGGGCGAATACATCAAGGGCGTGCACCCGGCCTGCACCGGGCTGACCGTGGTCGCGCTGGCCCGCCCCGAATGGCTGGTGGAAATCGACGCGACCGCCGTCATCCCGGACTGACCGCCAGCTCCCCGATCCGGGCAATGGCAAGACGCCTTGCCCGGATCAGCCTCACGCCGCAACCGGTTCGATCAGCTGCGCCCCGGCGGCGCGGTTGGAATTGACGGCCACCCCCACCCGATAGGGCTTGGTCATCACCCCCTCGGCGGTGGCCTTCATCAACACCGCCGCCCCATGCCCGGCCTCGCCCAGCCACAAGGGCCAGTCCTCGCGTTCCAGGATCACCGGCTCGCGGTGGTGGATGTTGCCCATCCCCGGCCCGGCGTCAGTTGACACGATGGCCACCGTGTCCATGTCGCCCCACCGCTGCCAGACCCCGGCCAGCGCCATCGGCAATCCGTCGTCCCGGGTGAAATACCACGGCAACCGCGCCTTGTTCTCACCCTCGCTCCATTCATAGAAGCCACTTGCCGGAACGATGCAGCGCCGCTCACGGATCGCGGCCTTGAAGGCGGGCTTCGTCGCCACCGTGTCCGACCGCGCGTTGATGATCAGCGGCCCATCGTTCGGCGCCTTGTACCAGCTGGGAATGAACCCCCACCGCATCGCCCGCAGCCGCCGGACGCCGCCGTCCGAGGTCACCACCACCACCGTATTCGTCGGGCAGACGTTGAAGTTCGGCGTCACCGGCAGGTCGTTGCCCGGCACCGCATCGAACAGCGCCGCCAGCGCCTCGTTCGGATGGGTGATGGTGAAACGCCCGCACATCGGCCAAACCTATCCCGATCCACCTGCGATGCAAGCCACCCCGCCTCGTGCTATCCTGCGGCTTACGGAAAGGATCAGGCCCATGGACAACCGCCTCTCGCAACTCTCCCGCCGCGTCGAAAACCTGGACCGGGCCCGCGCTTTCTGGCGCGACACGCTGAATATCCCCGAGCTTTACGCCTTCCCCGGCCTCGCCTTCTTCGACCTTGGTGGCACCCGGCTGATGCTGAAGGAAACCGGCACGCGAGACGAGGCCGACATCCTCTATCTGCAAACCCCGGACATCGCCGCCGTCCATGCCGCCTTGACAGAACGGGGCGCCAGCATGACCGGCGCCCCGCACATGATCCACCGTCACCCCGACGGGGCCGAGGAATGGATGGCCTTCTTCAAGGATGACGAGGGCCGCGACCTCGCCCTGCACTCCGTGGTGCGGCCCTGATCCTTACTGCCCCAGCTTCTTGATCCGGCCTTCGACGGCAACATTCACCGTCCCCAGCTTCTCGACATAGGCCATCACGTCATTGGCGACGAGCTGCCCCGTCGGCCCATCGGTCAGGATTCGGCCCCCGCCAAGACTGTCATAGCCATCCCCGCCGCCAACGATGTAGTCGTTGACCGCGACCTTATACAGCTTGTCCGCCTCCAAAGGCGCTCCGCCCACCATCACCTCGCTGACCCGCGACCCTGCCGGGGCCGAGGCGTCAAAGGCAAAAGTCACACCCGAGACCTGGGCAAACCGCCCCGCCCCCTTCTCGACCTGGCTCACGCCATTCTCCAGCGCCAAGAGCACCTGCGACCCGGGGAGTTCGGTGACCACCGTGGTGTTGCCAAAGGGAAGCTCGGTCAGAATGTCCCGCCGCGTCAACTTGCGACCCGCGTCATAGGTGGTGTCGCCGCGAATACCGCCGCCGTTCATGATCGCGATATCCGCCCCAGTCGCATCGCGCAGCGCATCGGTGATCAGGTTGCCCATCGTCGCCTCTTCGGCCCGCACGACGTTCCGGCGGCTGTCCAGCGGCGCCTCCAGCGTCCCGATCTCGACGTTCAGGTTCTGATCCATCGTCGCCCGCAAGGCATCCGCCATCGCGACCGAATCCGGGTCCGGGGTCACTGCCGCCGTGTCGATAAAGCGGAAAGCCGGGACCCAGGATATCTCGCGCTTGCCGTCATCGGTCATCGTGACCTCGACTGTCAGGTCAATCGGCGACAGGAACTGCCCGTCGATGCTTGTTTCCACATAGGCCGTCCGCCCGTCATAGGCCGTGGCATAGGAATGGTCGTCGCCCGACAGGATCACGTCGAAGGCACCGCTGGCCATCAGCGCGCGGTCGTTCTCCATGTTGGTCTGCACCACGCCGACGACCAGGTCCGCGCCCTCTTCCCGCGCCTTTTCGGCCGCAGCGACCCCGGTTTCCACCGTCGGCAGGAACTTCAGGCTGCCGGTTGATGACACCTCGGGCGAGGTATCCTGCGCCACCGGAATCAGCGCGATCTTCAGACCGGCGACCTCCTTGACCATGACACCGCCCAGCCCTTCGATGGCCGACCCGTCGTCATTGGTGATGTTGATCGCCGCCCACGGGTATTTCGACGCCTTCATCTTCTCCATGAAGTTTTCCGGCCCGAAGTCGAACTCGTGGTTCCCCGGCACCGCCAGATCGAACGGCACCAGATTGGTGAAGTCGATGGTGTTCTGCCCCTGGTCAAACCCCGAGGCGAGCGACGGCGACAGCATGTCCCCGTTGAACAGATACAGAGTGTTCGGATTCGCCGCGCGTTCGGCCTTGGCCACCGCGTTCAGGCGCGCAAAGCCGCCACGACCGTCCTCTTCCTCGAAATTGTAGACGTCGCCCACACCCAGAAGCGTCAGCTTAACCGTCTCGGCCCCGGCAGGACCCGCAACCAGAGCCGCAACGATGGCGAGCCTCAAAATCCTTTTCATCGGAAGTCTCCCTGTGATTGAACTGCGAATGACCCAAGCTTGCGCTTTGCGCGGGGTCACTGTCAAAGAACCTTCGCCCGAAAGCGTGACAAACCGGTGATCTTTGCCAAACCATTGCCAGTTTCGTTAACCTTCGTTATTGGGCCAGCATGCTGATCCTCAAGATCTTCCGCCGCCCCGAATGGGATGCGTTCAAGGCAGCCGGGGAAACCCGTGGCGCCCCGATCGACCTTGCCGACGGCTACATCCACTTCTCGACCCCCGCTCAGGTTGCGGAGACCGCCGCAAAGTGGTTCGCGACCGAAAGCGATCTGGTGCTGGTGGCCTTCGATCCCGACCGTCTGGGGGTCGCGCTGAAGTGGGAACCGTCGCGCGGTGGCCTTCTGTTCCCGCACCTCTACCGCCCCCTGCGGCTGGAAGAGGTCGTCTGGGACAAATCCCTGCCGCTTGGCGCCACCGGCCACATCTTCCCCGAGGGGCTGTGGTGACCGGGATCGAGCGTCTGGGCCTCAGCGCTCTGCACCGGCTGGACCCCGAACGCGCGCATTGCCTGTCGCTTCTCGCTTTGCGTACAGGTCTTGCCCCGCTGCCCGGACCGGTGGACTTGCCCCGCCTGCATGTGACGCTGGCGGGCCTGCCGCTTCTCAATCCCGTCGGCCTCGCCGCCGGCTATGACAAGAACGCGCAAGCCATCGCCCCCCTGTCCCGCGCCGGGTTCGGCTTTCTGGAGGTCGGCGCCGCAACCCCCCTGCCGCAGCCCGGCAACGACCGTCCCCGCCTGTTCCGGCTGACCGAAGACCGCGCGGCGATCAACCGGTTCGGCTTCAACAACAAGGGCATGCAGTCCATCGGCACTCGTCTTGCCGCCCGCTCCCGCGGCCCGGTCCCGGTGGGTCTGAACCTCGGAGCCAACAAGACCTCGGACAACCGCGCCGCTGACTTTGCCAAGGTCCTGCTGCACTGCGGCCCGCATGTCGACTTTGCCACCGTCAACGTCAGCTCGCCCAACACCGAGGGCCTGCGCAACCTGCAGGGCCGGACCATGCTTGCCGGGCTTCTCACTCACGTGATGGAGGCCCGGCTCAGGCTGGCCCGACCGATCCCGGTTTTCCTCAAGATCGCCCCGGATCTGTCCGCGGGCGAGTTGGAGGATATCGTCGAGGTTGCCCTCGCCGCCAGAGTGGCCGGGATCATCGCGACCAACACCACCCTTTCGCGCGAAGGTTTGAAATCTGCAAATTGCAGCGAAGCGGGCGGGCTTTCCGGGGCCCCATTGTTCGAAAAGTCTACCCGGGTGCTGGCGCGCCTGTCCCAACTGACCCACGGCCTTCTGCCCCTGATCGGGGTTGGAGGCATCAGCTCCGCCGAACAGGCCTACGAAAAGATCCTCGCCGGAGCGACGGCGGTGCAGCTCTATACCGCGATGGTCTACCAGGGGCTTTCGATGGTCCCGAAGGTCGCCACCGGCCTCGATGCGCTGCTCGCACGCAACGGCTACGCCAATGTCTCATTGGCCGTGGGGACCGGACGCGCCGCCTGGCTCTGATCAGTCAACTCTACCTTGCTCATGTTCCCCTCCGGGGTCCGAGGTGGAACCCAGGTCGATATCAACCCTCAGAACGCCTTGAACGTCATCGTCGTCAGCGTCCGCTGGATGCCGGGGATGTCGAACAGCCTGGACGACAGGTAATGCCCGACATCTTGATCGTCCGGGATGTAGACCTTGGCGATCAGGTCATAGTCCCCGCTTGTCGAATACAGCTCGCTTACTACCTCGCGGTCCCAGATTGCATTGGCGACCTCGTAGGTCATGCCGGGAGTGCAGCGGAACTGGACGAAAACCAAGGCCATGGGAAGGCTCCTCTCTTTGCGGCAGAATAGGCCAGACGGCGCTAAAGCAGAACCGCTACCGCCAAAATTTTTCGCCGAAAAATTTTGGCCCCCTAGATCGACCTAACCCTCTTCCCCCAGCGCCAGCGGGGCAGGCTCACGCCGCAAGTCATCGACCGTCAACGGACCCGATGGCCGCGCCAGCCGGTTCCGGACCACCCAGTACAGCCGCGTCTGCGCCCGGGTGATCGCCACATAGGCCAGCCGCTTCCACAGCGGCACCCCGGCCTCGGACCGGCCCGAAAAGGCGGCTGCCTGAAGGTCGGGCGCAAAGACCTGCACCTCGTCCCACTGGCTGCCTTGCGCCTTGTGGATCGTGACGGCCGCGCCATGCAGAAACGCCGCCCCCATCCGCGCCGCATGCGGGATGAACGGCTCTTCCTCGTCCGGCTTCTCGATCTTGATGATGCTGGCAGCGGACACCTGAGGCTCCTCCGCCCCCAGCACATGCAGCCGCGCAAAGCCGTCGCGGGTGCCCTCGCCCAGATAGATCACCTGCGCGCCCTTGATCAGGCCGCGCGCCTCCAGGTCGATCCGCTTTTTCCGATGCTTCAAGGGCAGCTCGATCCCGTCGCAGATAAGCGGCTCTCCGGGCAGCAGCGCATCCTCCGGCGCTCCGTATGCGTTGCGAAACGCCTGGATCAGCCGCACCCGCGTCGCGTTGCGCCACACCAGGACGGGCGAGCGCGCCATCAACCCCGCCTCGACACGCTCAGCCCAGACCACACGACCGTCGGCCCGTGCCTTTTCCTGCACCAGCGCCTCGAAATCCTCGAACCCCAGCCGGTCGTCGCCCAGCGCATGGGCGAGGTCCAGGATCGGGTTGTCCTGCGTCTGCCGGTGAATCCGGTGCAGGATCAGCTTCCGCCCCTCGCTCAACTTGTCGAACACCATCTCGCCCGACTGCCCCACCGGGGCCAGCTGCGCCGGATCACCGAAAAGGACCAGCGTCGGAAAGATCTCGCGCAGGTCCTCCAGCTGGCGTTCATCCAGCATCGACGACTCGTCGACGAACCCCACATCCAGCGGCTCTTCCCGCCGCTTCCAACCCTTGATGAAGTCGCTGCCCTTCAGCCCCGCCGCCGCCAGCGCCCCCGGGATCGAAGCGACCTGCTGATAAAACGCATGCGCGCGGTCCAGCGCCAGTTCGGACAGCCCGACAATCGCCAGGCTATCGATCACCGGCCGCGTCCCCGTCCCGGCCAGCCATTCAGCGATCTTCTCATACTCCGGGTCATAGACCGGCGTGTAGAGGATGCGGTGGATCGTCGTCGCCGGCACCCCGCGCAAGCGCAGCACGCTCGCCGCCTTGTTGGTCGGCGCCAGGATCGCCAGCGTCCGGCGGTCCTTCCGCCTGCGCCCCTCGTAATCGCCCGAGATCACGTCGACCCCGGCCGCCTTCATCCCGCGGTACAACTCGGCCAAGAGCATGGTCTTGCCCGACCCCGCCTTGCCCACCACCGCCAGAACCGAGGTCCGCCCCTCGGCCGCAGGCTGCAGCGTCCCCTCAGCCAGGTCGATCCCGGCCCCCATGAACCCGGCAGCCAGCCGGTCATAGGCCTCGGCCTGGTCGTCGGAAAAGATCAGCGCGGGGGCCTGCATCCGCAGACCATAATCGGGATGCACGCCAAGCGTAAGTCCGCCCTAATGCATGTGGCGTCCCTTGACCGGCGGCGACTGTGGCGGCTCATCCGTGCCGTCCACCGTCGCAATCTCCTTCCGTGCTTCGGATATCGCCTCTGTCACCCGAGCCGCCAGTCGAGGCAGGTCATTTTGCGTTGCATAGGCAAGCAGATCCGACAAGACGTCGAAAATCCAGTCGTGGCGCATGTCTTCCCTCGGCCCGCAGCAGTGCTTCCAGCGATGCGGCCCCGTCCAGAGGCCGCTTCAGGCTGGCTGCGCCACTTAAGCACAGATATGCGGACGAAGGGTGAATTCGTTGGTGTCGGTTGATACTAGATCAACCGACTCGCCTCCAGCGTGTCCTCGAAGGTCCGCAAGCCGGTGCGCGGCGCCTGCACCAGCACCGCCATATTGCCCGGCTTGTGCTGGTTCTTCCACATCAGCGTATGCGCCCGCGGAATCTCGGCCCAGGGAAAAACCTCGGACATGCAGGGATCAAGCCGCCGCTCGACCATCAGCTTGTTGGCCGCCGCCGCCTGCTTCAGATGCGCGAAGTGACTGCCCTGCAAGCGTTTCTGGTGCATCCACATGTAGCGCACGTCGAAGGTGCAGTTGAACCCGGTCGTCCCGGCGCAGATCACCACCATGCCGCCCTTCTTGCAGACCAGGGACGAGACCGGAAAGGTCGCCTCGCCCGGATGCTCGAACACCATGTCCACGTTCACGCCCTTGCCGGTGATGTCCCAGATCGCCTTGCCGAACTTGCGCGCCTCGGCGAACCAGGTGGCGTATTCCGGGCTGCCGACCTTGGGCAACTGCCCCCAGCATTTGAAATCGTTGCGGTTGATCACGCCCTTCGCGCCCAGCGACATGACAAAATCGCGCTTCGATTCGTCGCTTATGACGCCAATCGCGTTGGCCCCGGCCGTGTTGATCAGCTGGATCGCATAGGACCCAAGGCCGCCCGAGGCGCCCCAGACCAGCACGTTCTGCCCGGGCTTAAGGTCGTGCGGTTCATGGCCGAACAGCATCCGGTAGGCCGTCGCCAGCGTCAGCGTGTAGCAGGCGGATTCTTCCCATGTCAGGTGCTTCGGCCGCGGCATCAACTGCTGCGCCTGCACCTTGGTGAACTGTGCAAAGCTGCCATCCGGCGTCTCATAACCCCAGATCCGCTGCGAGGGCGAGAACATCGGGTCGCCGCCGTTGCACTCCTCGTCGTCGCCATCGTCCTGGTTGCAGTGGATCACGACCTCGTCGCCCACTTTCCAGCGCTTGACCTTGTCGCCCACCGCCCAGACGATCCCCGACGCATCCGAACCCGCAATGTGATAGGCCGCCTTGTGCCCATCGAAGGGGCTGATCGGCTGGCCCAGCCCTGCCCAGACCCCGTTGTAGTTGACGCCCGCCGCCATCACGAGCACCAGCACCTCGTGGCTGTCGATCGTCCAGGTGTCGACGACCTCCTGCACCATCGCCTCTTCCGGCGCGCCATGGCGTTCACGGCGGATCGCCCAAGCGTACATCTTGGCCGGCACATGACCAAGCGGAGGGATCTCGCCCAGCTCGTAAAGGTCCTTCTTCGGCGCGTCGTAGATCACGGGAGCAATTTGCGTATCCAAAGCCAACTTAGCCTCCAAGCCTGATGCCGCGCCGCAGAATCGCCGCGCCCTTGCCCGCAGATAATATTCTTGCGCGCAACTTTGCAATAGTCTGATCGGCTAATCTTGAAATTTTATGTCCGCGGCGTTGCAGCGAAGCCTAGACATCGGGCACCGAGGTCGCGTAGAATGCCAGCAAGGCCCGCTCGGCCGGGACGGGTTGCAAGCCTACGTCCACCACACCGCGCCGGATCAGCGGCTGCAGACCCTCGTCAAGAATCGCCGGCATCCCCTGCGGCGGCAGTTTCAGGACGGCCCCAGCCTCGTCCAACCGGCCGATCAGGCTCTCGACCCGGGCCGTCAACTCCTCAAGGCTGGCGGCCCCGTCGCCCAAAGCACGCGCCACCAGCGGCACCGGCAGCACCGGCACCACCGCCGCGATGGCGGTCATCAGCTGCATGCCCAGCGTTTCCACGGTCCCGCCGCTGGCCAGATGCGCCCGCAGGCTGACCGGGGCACCAAACCCGGCGGCGGCTGTGCCATAGCCCTTGGTCCGCCCCCGGAACCGCGCCCAGAAGAACCGGGCCGCATGCCAGGCCACCACCACCGGACGGTTGCGGAACCGCCGGGTTTCCGCCTTTGCCGCTTCGATCAGCACCCGATCCTCCAGCACCCGGTCGTAGGCAAGGCCTACGGGCACAAAGACTACGTCGCGCTCCCCCGGCGCCCAGCCCTCGACGATATAGCTCAGAAGCCCCAGCTTCGCCGGCCCCACCCGTCCGTCCAGGCTCAGCCCGCCTTCCGGGAACATCGCCTGCGTCGTGCCCTCCTCGGTCGCCATCTGCACGTACCGCGCCAACACCTTTCGATACAGCGCGTTCCGCTCGCCGCGCCGGATGAAATAGGCCCCCATCGACCGGATCAGCGCCGACAACGGCCAGACCCGCGCCCATTCGCCCACCGCATAGCTGATGGCCGACCGGTCCGCGACCAGCCAGGTCACCAGCACATAGTCCAGGTTCGACCGGTGGTTCATCACAAAGATCACCGTGGCCTTCGGGTCCAGATGCCCCAGTTCCTTGTCAACTTTCCCGACGCGCACCCGGAACAACAGCCGCGACAGCCATTTCGCCGCCCGCGTCCCGAACCCGAAATAGACCGTCGCCGAAAACCCCGGCACGATCTCGCGGGCATAGCGCTTGGCCTCCTCAAAGGCGACGTCCCCCGGCACGCCGGTCTCGGCCGCATGCGCCATTGCCGCCTCCACGACCTTCTGGTCATAGGCCAGCCGCGCGACCATGTCCGACCGCTCGGCCAGCTTGAAGAGGTCAATCTTCCGGTCCAGCCGCGCGTTCAGCCGCGACAGGGCCTTCTCCGCCCGCCGCCGGAAGAACCACCTCACACTGGGGAACAGGAAATGCGTCGCAAAACTGATCGCGGCAAAGCCAAGGATCAGGACCAGCAGCCAAACAGGAACCGCCACCGTGCCAAACATTCTAGGACCCTAGCCGATCACCAACTTCCCGCAATGGATTTGCTCTTTTCCAAATACTCCGGGGTCCGGGGCTGGCCCCGGTCCGCAATTGCCGCAGCGCAGCGATTGACATTGGAACGATCTGTCGCGTATCCCATCTTTGACGCAATAAAATTACCAGCCCGACTCATGAGGCCGAGATGACCGAGAAACCCTGGCTCTTCCGCACCTATGCCGGTCACTCGACTGCCGCGGCCTCGAACGCGCTCTACCGGGGCAACCTCGCCAAGGGGCAAACGGGCCTCTCCGTCGCTTTCGACCTGCCGACCCAGACCGGCTACGACAGCGACGATCCCCGTTCCAGGGGTGAGGTCGGCAAGGTCGGCGTCCCCGTCGCCCATCTCGGCGACATGCGCGCCCTCTTCGCGGACATCCCGCTTGACCAGATGAACACCTCGATGACGATCAACGCCACCGCCCCCTGGCTTTTGGCCCTCTACATCGCCGTGGCCGAGGAGCAGGGGGCCGACATCGCCGCCCTGCAGGGCACCGTGCAGAACGACATCATCAAGGAATACCTTTCCCGCGGCACCTACATCCTGCCGCCGCAGCCCTCGCTCCGCCTGATCACCGACGTCGCGGCTTACACCGGGAAACACCTGCCCAAGTGGAACCCGATGAACGTCTGCAGCTACCACCTGCAAGAGGCCGGGGCCACGCCGGAACAGGAACTGGCTTTCGCCCTCGCCACCGCCTGCGCGGTCCTCGATGATCTAAAAGTGAAAGTCCCACCCGCAGATTTCCCCGCAATGGCTGGCAGAATGTCGTTTTTTGTCAATGCCGGCATCCGCTTCGTGACCGAGCTTTGCAAGATGCGCGCCTTCACCGCCCTCTGGGACGAGCTTCTGGAAACCCGCTACGGCATCGCTGACGCCAAATTCCGCCGCTTCCGCTATGGCGTGCAGGTCAACTCCCTTGGCCTCACCGAACAGCAACCGGAAAACAATGTCTACCGCATCCTGATCGAGATGCTGGCCGTCACCCTGTCGAAGAACGCCCGCGCCCGCGCCGTCCAGCTTCCAGCGTGGAACGAGGCGCTTGGCCTCCCCCGGCCCTTCGACCAGCAATGGTCGCTGCGGATGCAGCAGATCCTTGCCTACGAGACCGACCTTCTGGAATACGACGACCTCTTCGACGGCAACCCTGCCATCGACCGCAAGGTCGCCGAACTCAAGGCAGGCGCCCTCGAAGAACTCGCCCACATCGACGCGATGGGCGGGGCCGTCGCCGCCATTGCCTACATGAAGGGCCGCTTGGTCGAGGCCAACGCCGAACGCCTGTCCAAGATCGAATCGGGCCAGACCACCGTCGTCGGCGTCAACCGATTCACCACCTCCGAACCCTCGCCCCTGACCACCGGCGAAGGCGCGATCATGCAGGCCGACCCCAAGGCTGAGGCCGACCAATGCGAACGCCTCGCCCGCTGGCGAAAACAGCGCGACCCGCAGCGCGTGGCCGAGGCCCTCGCCGCGCTGCGGAAAGCCGCCCAATCCGGCAAAAACATCATGCCCGCCTCCATCCTGTGCGCCAAGGCCGGCGTCACCACCGGCGAATGGGGCGGGGCAATGCGCCAACTCTACGGCGAATACCGCGCGCCCACCGGCGTCTCGCAACACCCCTCCAACCGCACCGAAGGCCTGGAACCCGTCCGCGACGCCGTCGCCGCCGTCGCCACCAAACTCGGCCGTCCCCTCCGCCTCCTCCTCGGCAAGCCCGGCCTCGACGGCCACTCGAACGGCGCCGAGCAGATCGCAACCCGCGCCCGCGATTGCGGGATCGAGATCACTTACGACGGCATCCGCCTCACCCCGCAGGAAATCGTCACCGCCGCCGGCGAGAAGCAGCCCGACGTCATCGGCCTCTCAATCCTCTCTGGCAGTCACCTGCCGCTGATCCGAGAAACCCTCGACCTCATGCAGAAGGCAGGCCTCCAGCAGCCCCTCGTCGTCGGCGGCATCATCCCCGAAGACGATGCCAGGACCCTCACTGCCATGGGCGTCGCCCGCGTCTACACGCCAAAGGACTTCCAGCTGAACCGGATCATGCTCGACCTCGTGGCCCTCGCCGACCCCGCCCCGGTCGCCGCCGAATAGGTCAGTCTTCCGGTGCCGGGTCGGCCTTGCGCCAGACCGACGCGCCGTTCTCGTACAGCTTGACCAGCCCCACATCCGCCCGGGCCTGCCGCCCGATGTCCTGCACCAGCTCCCGGTGTTTGCTCCCCCGCAGGAACATGCAGCGGCGAGGCAGCGCATGTGCCTCAAGCTCTGGGTTGATCTGCCGGTAGAACTGCTTTTCCGGGTCCAGCCCCGGCTGCATCCGCCGCGCCGCCTCGCGCAGGAAATCGCCCTCGAACACGCCCGGAGAGGTTGAAAACGCGTTCACCAGCGTATCCTCCACCACCCGCCGCCCCTTTTTCACCACCCGGCGCGAGGTCTGGTGGTACAGCCCCCGCGTATGCTTGTTGACGCACATGAAGGTCACCGCGCCCACGTCCGGCTCGAACAGGGGCTCGATCCGCTCGGGCCGGATCGGCTCCAGCGCGATCCAGTCGTCCTCCAGATGCATGACCCGCGGCGCAGTCGTCGCCTCCCAGGTCCGCCTGACCGCCGAGGCAAAATCCGGCGTCTCAGGCCGGAAGATCAGCGCATCGGGAAAATGCCGCCGGATCAGCGCCTCGCAGCGGTCCCCCTCGGCCTCGTCCCCCATGAATCGGTCGATGTTCGCGATCAGCCTGCGGATCGGAAAGTTCGGAAAGACGTCCTGAGTGAACGACGCAAGCGTGCGCTCCAACAGCGCCTCGCGGTGGCCCGCGATCAGGGTCACATCATAGTCCAAACTCGAAGTCCCTCGCCGTGTCCCTTGCCATCTCGCACCTCGGATAGCGCAGGTCGGCACCCTGAACCAACCCGAATTTTAGGCCCTTGCCGATACGGTCCGGGCGGCACATTAATGAAAGCGCACACCAGACCGCCTGCCAGATGGTAAGCAGACGCAACGCACACGAGAAAAACCGCCAGAGGTCAGGGCCTTGACCCGGACACTCGCCGCAAGGGGGATCAGATGACAGTCCACATCGGCGCCAAGCCGGGCGACATTGCCGACACGGTTCTGCTTCCCGGCGACCCCTACCGCGCCCGCTGGGCCGCGCAGACCTTCCTGAAGGACGCGGTCCTGGTGAACGAGGTGCGCGGCATGCTCGGCTACACCGGCACCTGGAACGGCCACCGCGTCACCATCCAGGGCTCAGGCATGGGCATGCCGTCGCTGTCGATCTACGCCAACGAGCTGATCCGCGATTACGGCGCCAAGACCCTGATCCGCATCGGTTCCGCCGGGGCGCTGCCCGAAAGCGTCAAGGTCCGCGATGTGATCCTCGCGCAGACCGCCTCGACGGTCGGCTCCCCCTCGCGCACCATCTTCAAGGAACTGAACTTCGCCCCCTGCGCCGATTTCGGCCTTCTGTCCAAGGCCTTCGCCGCTGCCACGGCCAAGGGCACCCCCGTTCATGTCGGCGGCATCTACTCCTCGGACACCTTCTACGACGAACGCCCCGACCTATCGGACCAGCTCCTGCGCCACGGCTGCCTTGGCGTGGAAATGGAGGCGGCCGAGCTTTACATCCTCGCCGCCCGCCACAAGGTCCGCGCGCTTGCCGTCCTTACCGTTTCGGACCACATCACGACCGGAGAGTCACTGCCGTCCGACCAGCGCGAACGCAGCTTCGGCGCGATGGTCGAGATCGCTCTGGAAGCCGCCTTCGCCTGACCCCTTGCGCGGGGCTGCCCGTATCCCATCTTGATCGAAAACCAAGGGGCCCTGCCGCATGCTGTCACGTCGCCTTGTGCTTTCGCTGCCATTGGCCTTCCTCGCCGCCGGGTCTGCCTACACCCTGATGCAATCCGCTCACGCAGGTCCCACACTCGACGCCGAGACCGCCTTTCAGCGCACCACGACGGGTGAGCTTCTCCTGATCGACATCCGCCAGCCCGAGGAATGGGCCGAGACCGGCAGCGCCGAAGGTGCCCAGCGCCTTGACCTCCGCAGCAAGGATTTTCTCGACCGCCTCTCTGCCCTCGTGGACGGCGACCGCAGCCGCCCCATCGCGCTGATCTGCGCCAGCGGCGGCCGCTCTGCCCGCACCGCCCAGGCCCTGACCGACGCGGGCTTCACCAATGTCCTCGACGTCTCCGAAGGCATGCTCGGCTCCTCCGCCGGTCCCGGCTGGCTTGCCCGTGGCCTGCCGACCGTCACCGACTGACCGCATCCCGCTTGCATCCGCGCGGCCCAGCGGCTTTTCTCAAGGGACCTGACCGGAGTCCCCCATGCCCCACCTCGCCTCCCGCCCCTGGGTCCCTGCACCTTGCGAATCCTACATTCAGCGCCTCGCCACCTGCGCCGGTCAGCCTTCCGCAAAAGTTGCCGCCCGCCTTGACGCCCTCATCGCCCGGAACCGCGAAATCCACGACCAGGACTGTTTCAACCTGAATCCCGCGACCAACGTGATGAACCCCCGCGCCGAGGCGGCACTCGCCTCTGGCCTCGGCTCCCGTCCGTCCCTCGGCTACCCCGGCGACAAATATGAAATGGGGCTCGAAGCCATCGAGGAAATCGAGGTCATCGCCGCCGAACTCGCGGCCGAAATCTTCCACGCGAAATACGCCGAAATCCGCGTCGGATCGGGTGCCCTGGCCAACCTCTACGGCTTCATGGCGCTGGCAAAACCCGGCGACAGCATCATCGCACCCCCCGGCACCATCGGCGGCCACGTCACCCACCACAGCGCCGGGTGTGCGGGCCTCTACGGCCTGACCACCCACGCCGCCCCTATCAACGCTGACGGCTATACCCTTGATCTGGCAGCGCTTCACGACCTCGCCCACGCCGTCCGCCCCAAGATCATCACCGTCGGCGGCAGCCTGAACCTCTTCCCGCATCCAGTAGCCGAGATCCGCAAGATCGCCGATCAGGTTGGCGCGAAGGTCCTGTTCGACGCCGCCCACCAGTGCGGGATGATCGCGGGCGGCACCTTCCCGGACCCGCTGAAAGAAGGCGCGCATCTGATGACGATGTCGACCTACAAGAGCCTCGGCGGCCCCGCCGGTGGCCTGATCGTCACCAACGACGCGCAGATAGCCGAACGCCTCGACGCCATCGCCTTCCCCGGTCTGACCGCCAACTTCGACGCCGCCAAATCCGCCGCCCTCGCCTACACCCTCCTCGACTGGCGCGACCACGGGGCGGCCTACGCCAAAGCCATGATCGACCTCGCCCGCGCCCTCGCCGAGGAACTCGGCAAACTCGGCCTCCCCGTCTTCGCCGCCGACCGGGGGGCGACCACCTCGCACCAATTCGCCATCGAAGCGGCAGCATTCGGCGGCGGCCAAGCTGCCTCCAAAACGCTAAGAAAGGCCGGTTTCCTCGCCTGCGGCATCGGCCTCCCGATCCCCGAGGTCCAAGGCGACATGAACGGCCTTCGCATCGGAACGCCCGAGCTTGTCCGCCGTGGCGTCATGCCCGCCGATGCCCCGGCCTTGGCCGGCCTGATCGCCGAAGCCTTGCGCTCCAACGCTCCCGAGACCGTCGCTCCCCGCACCAAGGCCCTCCGCACGCAGTTCCAGGGCCTCCACTACGTCACCGCTTGATCATCCCCGCCGCGTCCCGTCTTCTGCCCCCGACACGGCAGGAGACGGCGATGAAACAGCGACACCTCGGCACAAACGGCCCCCTCGTCTCCGCCCTCGGCCTCGGCTGCCTTTCCTTCGGCGGCACCTTCGGCCCAACCACGGAAGCCGACAGCCTCGCCACCCTTAACGCCGCGTGGGAGGCAGGGATCACCTTCCTCGACACCGCCAACAAATACGGCGAGGGGATATCCGAGACCGTCATCGGCAAATGGCTGAAACAGACCGGCCACCGCCCCCACATCGCCACCAAAGCGGCCTTCACCGACGACCCCAACCGCCGCATCGACAACCGGCCCGAATACATGCGCGCCGAACTCGAAGGCTCGCTGAAACGCCTCGGGATCGACCACGTCACCCTCTTCTACGCCCACCGCCACGATCCGCAGGTCCCGGCCGAAGACCTTGCCGGAACCATGCAACGCTTTGTCCAGGAAGGAAAAATCCTGGGCTACGGCCTGTCAGAGATCGGCCCCTACACGCTCGAACGCGCCCACGCCGTCCACCCGGTCATGGCCGTGCAGAACGAATACTCCCTCTGGACCCGCACGCCGGAACTGGGCCTGGTCCAGCGCTGCGCCCAGCTTGGCGTCGCCTTCGTCCCCTTCTCCCCCCTCGCGCGCGGGGTCTTCGGCACCCCTATGGCCGACCCGGCAAACTTCGCCCCGGGTGAATTCCGCAGCCGCATCCCCCGCTTTCACCCCGAGAATTGGCCCCACAACCGCGCCATCCTGGAGGCCTTCCACGCAATGGCCAAGGCCCGCGGATTCACCCCCGCCGCCCTTGCCCTGGCGTGGCTTCTGGACCGCGCGCCGCACATCCTGCCGATCCCCGGCACCCGGACGCCCGACCATCTGCGTGCCTGGACAATGGCCCCGGAAATCGACCTCACCGACGACGACCGCGAGGAGATCGGCCGTCTCCTCCCCGTCGGCTGGGCCTGGGGCGACCGCTACGACGACCTTCAGGCCCAGACGGTCGAACGCTACTCCTGACCGTGGCTGCGGTCGTAAGCGTTCGGCCCTGACGGCACCCATCCCACGGGCAGGGCCACAGGCTTGTACACCTCGACCAGAAGCGGATGGCACACCGCCACGTCCGACGAATGCTCTGCCGAGCAATCCCCACCCGGACAGGCCGACAAGACCCCCAGAAGGTCAATCTCCGCCATGAACTCCAGATAATCCCCCGGCCGGACGGGTGAGGCCTTCATGAAATACTGCCCCGTGTCGCGGGTGAAGCCGGTGCACATGAAGACGTTCAGCACGTCATGCACATGCAGCTCCGCCGCCTTCACGGGCAGGCCCCAATGGTCGGCGACGGCCCGGGTCAGGTTGGAGTGGCAGCAGTGGTGATACTGCTCGCCCCCCGACAGAAGCGCATGGGTATAGGGATCGCAGCGCGTGCCGATCACGTCATGGACCGAGCCGCCAAAGGCATCGAACCCGTACCAGTCCAGCGTATCGTCCGTGATCGTCGCCATCGGCCGCAAGTACGGCAGGCAGGACCACATCCGGTCTCCCGTCGACAGATGCGTCCCGTGCAGCGCCCGCGTCTTGCCGCTGAAGAACCGCTCCCCCAGGTTTTCCACCGCAAAGAGATTGAGGTCGCCGACCTGTGGCCCCTCGACACTCACGATCCGGAAGAACGACCCCGCCGGGACCTCGAAACTGCGCGCCTCGCGCGGCGGGACCAGCACTTCGGACACGAGGCTCCACCCCTCCCGCGCGGCACGGTAGGCGGCCAGGTCGGGCGGGGCTAGGCCCTCGACCGGGTAGCAGATGACCGGGCGGATACCCTTGCGGACATCGGCATCGGATGGGGCGGCATGGGCCGGATGGTCAAGCTTCATCGAGGGGGCGGCTCCGGTTGGCGGACGCCCTAGCCGCGCCCGTGCGGGGCATCATAGTCAAGCACCGGATTTATGGGAATGATCCGGTTCGGATTGATCGTTTCGTGGCTGTAATGGTAGTGCCGCACGAAATGATCCACCCGGACAGTCGCGGCGACACCAGGCCGCTGATACAGCTCGCGCGTGAAGCCCCAGAGGTTCGGGTAGTCGATGATCCGGCGGCGGTTGCACTTGAAATGCAGATGATACACCGGGTCAAAGCGGATCAGCGTCGGGAACAGCCGCCAGTCCGCCTCAGTCAACCGGCCGCCCATCAGATAGCGGTTCCGGCCCAGATGCTCCTCAAGCCAGTCCAGGCTGTCGAACAGCGCCCGCGCCGCCGGGTCATAGGCGCTTTGCGTGGTGGCAAAACCGGCACGATAGACACCGTTGTTGACCGTCTCGTAGACCCGGGCATTGATTGCCTCGATCTCGTCGCGCAGGTCCGTGGGCCAGTAATCATCGGTATTCCCGGTCACGTCATCGAAGGCCGAGTTGAACATACGGATGATTTCGCTGGATTCGTTGCTCACGATCGTGCCAGTCGCCTTGTCCCACAGGACCGGGACCGTTACCCGGCCCGTCATGTCGGGCGTGTCACGCAGATAGATGTCGCGCAGGAAGGGCAAGCCGAACTGCCGGTCCCCCGTCGTGCCGGGGAAGTCGGTCGCAAAGGTCCAGCCGTCCGACAGCATGTCGGGATGCACGACCGAGATGTCGATATGATCCTCCAGCCCCTTGATCGCGCGAAAGATCAGGGTGCGATGCGCCCAGGGACAGGCCAGCGAGACATAAAGGTGATAGCGCCCGCTTTCGGCCTTGTAACCGCCCTTGCCCGTGGGCCCCGGCGCGCCATCGGCGGTCACCCAGTTGCGGAACCGCGCCTGGGTACGCTCGAACGCGCCCCCGGTCGATTTCGTGTCGTACCAGACGTCTTGCCATTTGCCGTCAACCAACTGTCCCATACCACGCTCCTGCCCTTGTCGCGCAAAGCTAGCATCGCGCCACCGCACAGACCACCGAAGGATCGCCCAGCAGCCCTGCACCAACGCACAGGATGCGCGCCGCAGACGCTAGCTACTCAAGACAGGAACCGTTCAAACGCAAAAAGGCTCCGGCCATGCCGGAGCCCTTTAACGCGGGCAGCGAAAGCTCACACCACCCGCTCGACCATCATCTTCTTGATCTCGGCAATCGCCTTCGCCGGGTTCAGCCCCTTCGGGCAGGTCTTGGCGCAATTCATGATCGTGTGGCAACGATAAAGCTTGAACGGGTCTTCCAGCTGGTCCAGCCGCTCCCCCGTCGCCTCATCCCGGCTGTCGATGATCCAGCGATAGGCATGCAGCAGCGCGGCAGGTCCAAGATACCGGTCCGAGTTCCACCAGTACGACGGGCAAGAGGTCGAACACGACGCGCACATCACGCATTCATACAATCCGTCCAGCTTCTGCCGATCCTCGATCGACTGCCGCCATTCCTTGGCCGGGCGGTTGGTCTTCGTCTCCAGCCAGGGCATGATGCTGGCATGCTGAGCATAGAAATGCGTGAGGTCCGGGATCAGGTCCTTGATCACCGCCATATGCGGCAACGGGTAGATCTTCACGTCGCCCTTGATCTCGTCCAACCCGTAGATGCAGGCCAGCGTGTTGATCCCGTCGATGTTCATCGCGCAGGACCCGCAGATGCCTTCGCGGCAGGACCGGCGGAAAGTCAGTGTCGGATCGATCTCGTTCTTGATCTTGATCAGCGCGTCCAGGACCATCGGGCCGCACTGGTCCATGTCGACGAAATAGGTATCGACCCGCGGGTTCTCGCCGTCATCCGGGCTCCAGCGGTAGATCTGGAACTTGCGCACGTTCTTGCCCTCGGGCTTCGGCCAGGTCTTGCCCGTGCGGATCTTCGAATTCTTCGGCAGGGTGAACTGCACCATGGGTCAACCTTTCCTGGTCTTGGTCTTGGTCTGGGGCGAGGGTGAGCTTGCGGGCTTGGTCAGCTCGTACAGCGTCTCGCCCCGCAACAGAGCATAGGTCGAAACATCCGGTTCGACCGACACGAACTCGTGCAATTGGAACCCGGCTTCGCGCATGTGGTCCTTGAGGTCCCGCCCGAAATAGCGCGAGTGGTCCTTCTGGCCGAAATGCAGCACCCGTTCCCGCGCCGTGGTCACCGCCGGGTTGACGTAGGTCGTCTCCCAGGCTTCCACAACCGGGGTCGTCACCACCAGCCGCCCGCCGGGCTTCAGCACCCGGAAACATTCAACCAGGGCTTTGTGATGATCGACATGCTCCAGGATCTGATGCGCGACGATCAGGTCGAAACTCGCATCGCCCAGCTCCAGAGCCTCGATGTTCAGCTTCAGATCGACCTTGGTCCGCATGAAATCGGCGGTGACATAGGTCCCCGCCAGCCCGCGCAGGATCGGCTCGAACACCGGCTCGGGCGCGAAATGCAGGACCGACATGTCCTTGCCAATCGCCCCCCGCCGGTCGATCCACAGCTTGAACAGCCGGTGCCGCTCCCTCGACCGGCACAGGGGGCACAGCCCGTCCAGCCGCGGAGGTTCCCCGACTGGAGCAAACTCGCCGACATAGCCGCAAACCGGGCAGGTCCGGATGAACCCCGTGACCATCATCGCCTCGAATTCCCGCACACGCCGCCGCCGAATACGCTCCAGCGCACCCTTGGCGAACCGCACCTGCCGGGGGTCCGGCGTGGGGATCACGTCCTTGGCCATCAGCGCCAGTCCGGCCGCATGTACAGGGGTCGGCTGGGCGGCTCGCCCGCCTTGTTCATCACGCAAGAATCGTAGACCGCCGCCGGGTCCTTGCCCAACAGGAAGTCGGAACTGACGTTCAGCTCCAGCCCCGCCGCCGTCCGCCCGTCCGAGCTTGCGCCCACCGACACCTCGCCCCGCGGCTGCTTGGCCAGCCGTGCGCGCTCAAAGCACTGCCGCTCGGCCTCGGCCAGCGTCATCGGCCCGCAAGCGCCTATCACCAGGGGCACCAGCAGAAGACCCGTCCCGATCCACCGTTTCATCACGCACTCCTCGCCTCTGCCTGTTCCGCCCGGATCGTGCCCAGGGGCACCAACTGGCGCTTGCCCATCGGCCCCCGTCCGGGCGTGAAATCTTCCAAGACCTGCAACCCGTTCGACCGCACCCGCGAGGCGCGCAAGTGCACCTGCCGCACCCGCTGCCCCTCCAGCGCGTATTTCAGGAACCGCTCGGAATGGAGCCGCTTGCCCCGCGCGCAGTATTCGCCCATCCGGTCCGCCCGCTTGCCGTAAGCCGCGATGCCCTCCGCCCCCTTGGCCAGCGCAAAGCGGTCGTTCAGCCCGAACCACAGTGACCAGTCCGGCACCAGCACGAACTGCCGATGCGCCCGCGCCAGAAAGTCCAGATGCTCTGCCATGCTGTCGTGGTACAGAAGGTCCGGCCGGGCAAAGATCACGATATCGGGCTCGAACGCCTCGGCCAGCAAAGTCGCTCGCTTCAGCGAATGCAGCTGATGCACCAGGTTGCGGAACGACGCGAAATCGTCGCGCCAGATGTCGCCCTTGGCCTGCATTTCGGCCATCGGGTACAGGTCCAGACAGGTCCCCGGAGCCTCCAGCTCCACCGCGTCCAGCGCCAGAAGCTTGTATTCCTCGGGATCAAGCTGACCCTCTTCCCCGGATCGGGCATTCTGGATCGCGGTCTGCGTGAAGAAATGGCCAAACAGCCTGACCTCCTTCGCGACCGCCCGCGCTGGATCGATCAGGTTAGCCGTGATTGCCGGAAGGGTCAGCCGCAAGGCGCGCGTGATGCCGAAAAAGACGACCGCGACCTTCAGGCCCGCCTTCACCCGCCCCTTCGCCACCGCTGTCGCACCGCTCGACATCAAGCTGCACCGGCGGCCTTCCGGTCGATGCAGGCGTTCATCGCCTCGATGCCCTCGCGCGTGGCAAATTTGCCGCCCAATACCCGATCGTCGCCATCACGCCAGAGCATCTCTCCCACCGGCTTTACCTCGGCCATGCAGGCGGTCGCGTACCGGTTGGCATTGCCGCCACCGTCGCCGACGCACCCCGCAAGGGCCAGCAGCCCAACCAGTGCCGGACCCGTCACCATCAGCCATTTCGCCTTCATCGCCATGTCTCCTCGTTACTGACCGACCAAAGGCGGCACGCCATTCGCCGCGAAACAGGACTGCGCCGCCGGGCGCATCGCGATGTCGCGGATCGTCGCCTTGGTGGCCGTCCCGGCCTCGACCCCCACATCGCGCGCCAGAAGCCGCAGCTCTCCCTGGCTGGCCGCGTCCAGAATGCAGTCCGTCGCCTTCCGCGCCGGCTCGGCCGGCATGTCGATGTTCACCACCGGAAACACCACCGAATGCGCCGTACGCTTCAGGGTGTCGTTCACCAGTTCGGCAGGATCGCAGGCGGCCAGCGTTCCCAGCAAGGCCACGAAACTCAGAAGTCGTGTCACGCCCGGTCTCCTTCCCGTTCGAAATGCAGGTTGCGGATGTTGCTGAAGACTTCGCGATAGCCTTTCGCGCGCAGCTCCGCCACCACGTCGCGCTTCCAATACTTGTGGTGACAGACCTCGATCAGGATATAGCGCGGCCAGGCCTCGGGCGGCATCGTATCCAGATAGGGCAGCAGCGCCTGATCCTCGAACCCCTCGATGTCGATCTTCAGCATCCCGATGCGGTGGATTCCCCGCTCGGCCAGAGCCTCGGCGAGCGGAATGGTCGGCACCTTCTGCTCGACCCAGTCGTCGAACCGCTTGTTCGCGCTCGTCAAACCGATGCTGTGCGGCGCCTGGTAGATCTTCATTTCGCCCCGTTCCGGCGATACCGCAGCCTGCACGATCTCGACCCGCGAGACCCCGTTCAGCGCCAGGTTGATCCGCAACCGATGCGCGGTGCCCGGGTCCGGCTCGAAGGCGACGATCGGCCGACCCGCGGGCAGGGTCCGCGCCGCAAGCAGGCTGTAAAGCCCGATGTTCGCCCCGATGTCGATGAAGTTCTCGTACCCTGCCACCCGCTCCACCACGCGCGAGAACTCGTCCTCCTCGCCATGGATGCCGTTCAGGATGATCCCCTCGTCCCCAGCGTTCGTCGCAGGGTGCAGGCGCAGACGAAAGCCCTGGAACGTCACATCGAATATGCGCCGCGACCGGTGCAGCCAGGCCCGTGCCAGCTTGCGCCACAATGGCCACGCCCGGCGCGGCCGGTTGAAGTCGCGCTTGCCCAGCACCAGATGGGCCATCGTATCGGGGGAAAATGTCCCGAACGGTGCCTCTTCCAGATCCGGCAGCGTGACTGCCATCAGAACTTCCTTTCCGCCGGGGCGATCTTCGCCAGCGCGATGCCGCCTTGCGCCTCGGTGGTCAGAGGGTCGGTATGCACCGCCCGGTAGTCAAGCGTCACCTTGGCGCCATCCACCCAGGCCAGCGAATGTTTGCGCCAGTTGACGTCATCGCGGGCCGGGTGGTCCTCATGCGCATGCGCCCCCCGGCTTTCGGTCCGGGCATGCGCCCCATAGATCGTCGCCAAGGCGTTCGGCATCAGGTTGGTCAGCTCCAGCGTCTCCATCAGGTCGCTGTTCCAGACCAAGCTGCGGTCGGTGACCTTGAGGTCGCCCATCTTTCCCGCAATCGCCGTCATCTTTGTCTCGCCTGCCGCCAGCGTTTCCTCGGCCCGGAACACCGCCGCATCGGCCTGCATCGTCTTCTGCATCTCCAACCGCAGATCGGCCGTCGGCACCGCACCGTTGGCATTGCGCAGCGCATCGAACCGACCCAAAGCCTTGTCGACCTCGGCCTGGTTCGTCGAGGGCACCGACGCCTCCCGGTCCACCACCTGCCCCGCCCGGATCGCCGCCGCGCGACCGAACACCACGAGGTCGATCAGGCTGTTCGACCCCAGCCGGTTCGCGCCGTGCACCGAGGCACAGCCAGCCTCGCCCACCGCCATCAGGCCCGGGAAGATCGCGTCGCCGTTGCTTGCGGTCGGGTTCAGCACCTCGCCCCAATAGTTCGTAGGTATACCGCCCATGTTGTAATGCACCGTCGGCAGCACCGGAATCGGCTCCTTGTGCAGGTCGACCCCAGCGAAAATTCGCGCGCTCTCGGTGATCCCCGGCAGCCGCAGCTCCAGCGATTCCCGCGGCAGGTGCGACAGGTTCAGGTGGATGTGGTCGCCATTCGCACCAACCCCCCGGCCCTCACGGATTTCCAGCGTCATGCAGCGGCTGACATAATCCCGCGGCGCCAGGTCCTTGTAATGCGGCGCATACCGCTCCATGAACCGCTCGCCGGCGGAGTTGGTCAGATACCCGCCCTCCCCCCGCGCGCCTTCGGTGATGAGACACCCGGAGCCATAAATGCCCGTCGGGTGGAACTGCACGAACTCCATGTCCTGCAGCGGCAACCCGGCCCGAGCGACCATACCGCCGCCGTCCCCGGTGCATGTATGTGCCGACGTGGCACTGAAATACGCCCGCCCGTAGCCCCCGGTCGCCAGCACCACCATCTTCGCGTTGAAGACATGGATCGTGCCGTCGTCCAGCTTCCACGCCACGACGCCCGTGCAGGCCCCATCCGTGATGATCAGGTCCAGCGCGAAGTATTCGATATAGAACTCGGCGTTGTTCTTCAGCGACTGTCCATAAAGAGTATGCAGGATCGCATGCCCCGTCCGGTCAGCCGCCGCACAGGTCCGCTGCACCGGAGGCCCATTGCCGAACTCGGTCGTGTGCCCGCCAAATGGCCGCTGGTAGATCTTGCCCTCTTCGGTGCGGGAAAACGGCACCCCGTAATGCTCCAGCTCGTAAACCGCCTTCGGGGCCTCCCGCGCAAGGTACTCCATCGCGTCGGTGTCACCCAGCCAGTCCGACCCCTTCACGGTGTCGTACATGTGCCATTGCCAATGGTCCGGCCCCATGTTGCCAAGGCTGGCCGCAATCCCACCCTGTGCGGCCACCGTATGCGACCGCGTCGGGAACACCTTCGTCACGCAGGCCGTCCGCAGCCCCTGCTCGGCCATCCCCAAGGTCGCGCGCAGACCGGCCCCGCCAGCCCCCACCACGACCACATCATACTCATGCGTCTCATACGGATAGGCGGTCATCATCAGGTCCTTAAAGAGCCATGCGGGCAAGCGCGAACAATCCGGTCGCGGCGATCACCCAGGAAAGCGAAATCACGAAGATGATCAGCATCTTCCGCGTCGTGCCCCGGGCGTAATCCTCGATCATCGTGGTCGCCCCCATCGCGAAATGGCGCATCCCCACGACCAGGACCAGCGCCGTCAGGATCGCCGGGAAGGGGCTCCCGAAGGTTTCGACCACCACCTCACGGCTCTGGCCCAGCGCCTTGCCGAAGACGTACAGCCAGACCGGCACGAGGAACGCCAACCCGACGGCCGAAATCGTCATCGACCAGTGATGTTCCGTCCCGGCATGACCGGCGCCCCGACCCTCGGCCCGTTTACGCGGAGTGATATAGCGCATCGCCTGCCCTCACTGAACCAGAAGAATTGTGATCACAGTCAGCACGACCGACCCGATGACGCAGGCCCAGCCCAGCTTTTCCGCTGTCGGCACGTCGAGCCCGCGCCCCGCATCGAAGTAGAGATGCCGCAGACCGGCCAGGTAGTGGTACCACACGGCCCACAAGGACCCGGTGAACACCAGATCGCCAAACCAGCTGGTGGCAACCGCATCCGCCACCGCGAAATAGTCCTCCGATGTCGCCGCGGCCAGCAGCCACCACACCCCAAGGACAACCCCCGCCACCAGCGCATGTCCGGTGATCCGGGTCAGGATCGAGCTGACCGCAGTCATCTGGATGCGATAAACCTGCAAATGCGGCGAGAGCGGGCGAGATACGGGCGCGGCCCGCTTTGCGTCTGCCATGGTCGGTCCTCACGTCTGGCGGCGCTTCGCTCAGGTCAGCGCCAAGCTGTCGTTCGACACTCTGAATAGCGCGGATTTCGCCCATGTCACGCCCGGAATGCCGCAACTGCAACATGTTGTCGCTATCACAAGCGGTTTTCTTCAGTTTGTGATCACGCTTTCAAAACGCGTGATCACACAATTGACCCGCAGGCACCTCAGCGCGGCACCAGCGCCCAGTAGTCCAGATCCAGCAGCACCTCCGGCAGATACTTGCCCTCAGCCCCGCGCAACTTTCCCGCCTTGCCCTTCGTCGCCACCAGCCGCAACCGCAAGGCCCCGACCGAGGGCACCGACGTCTCCGCCCGGTCCAGCACCTCGGACCAGGCCCGCACCGTATCGCCTGCAAAACAGGGGTTTGCATGCGCGCCAGCATTCAGCGCCACGATCATCTGCGCATTCGCCAGCCCGTTGAACGACAGCGCGCGGGCCAGCGAGATCACATGCCCGCCATAGATCAACCGCCGCCCGTCCTCGCGCTGGCCCACGTCGAAATGGACCTTCGAGGTGTTCTGCCACAGCCGCGTCGCCAGCATGTGCTCGGCCTCTTCGATGGTCACCGCATCGACATGGTCGATCACTTCGCCCACCGCATAATCGCCCCAGCGATGCGGCTCCCCGGCCAACCCGAAATCATAGCGCGAAAAGTCCAGCCCCTCCGGCACCACCAGCGCCTCCGGGGCCACCACCGCCGAAAGCTCCGGCACCGATACCGGCACCACGACCTCGCGCCGCCGCTTCCGCACCATGACCCAGCGGACGTACTCCAACACCACGTCCCCGTGCTGGTTCAGGCCGCGCGTCCGCACCCAGACCACCCCGGTCGCCCCCGATGAGGTCTCCTTCAGCCCGATCACCTCGGACTCCGACCGCAGCGTATCCCCCGGCCAGACCGGCTTCAGCCAGCGCCCCTCGGCATAGCCAAGGTTCGCCACCGCGTTCAGCGAAATGTCCGGCACCGTCTTGCCAAAGACCGTATGGAACGCCACCAGATCATCCAGCGGCGACCCCGCCAACCCGACCGACCGCGCAAATTCATCCGAGGAATACAAAGCCCCCCGCGCCGGATACAGCGCATGATACAGCGCCCGCTCCCCCGCCCCCACCGTCCGAGGCACGGCATGCCGGATCACCTCGCCCAGCCGGTAATCCTCAAAGAACCGCCCGGGATTGGTCTTCATTGCTCGCCCAGCTTCATGTCCGGGTGGTAATCGCCCGGGGCTTCCTTCACCACCGCCTGCCCACAGCGCATCACGCCATTCGCCGCGTCAAAGGCGTAAGTCGGACCGCCATGCAGTTCCCACCCCTTGTTCAAGGCCGCCGTCACCTTGTGACAGAAGGCCGACGTGTCATCCGCACTGAGAAACCGATAGAGCTTCATGTCCTCACCAAACCCTGACAATTCGACTAAAATTGTCTTGCTCTTTCCCAAATACTCCACCGGGGGTTTGGGGGGTGTGAAACCCCCCAATGCTCCGTCAGCCCCAGGGCTGCACGCCCAGCCAGTTGTGGATCAGCATCACCACGCCCATCACCGCGACGGCGCCCACGACCGCGCCAATCTCCTTGCCGACCGGAGCCGGCTCCGGCAGCGGCCCGCGCGGCTCGGCCTTGTTGATCAGGATGACCGAGACGACCGCCCAGATCAGGATCCCGCCGAACAGGACAATGCTTGCCAGATCGCCGTTCACCAGCAAATGCGCGATGGCCCAGGTCTTCACCGCCGTCAGCTGGGGATGCCGGATGACCCGGGTAATCCGCGTCTTCATCCCGCTCGCCGCATACAGGTAAAAGGCGAACAACATCAGCAGGTTGTTTACATGCACCAGGAACCGCGGCGGGTCCCAGACCGGAACAAACTCCGCCCCCGCGATGCCCAGCCACTCGCTGCCGCGAAAACCGATCACCATCAGCACCACACCGGCCAGCACCAGAACCGTGACAAAGCCCTTGCCCGGCTCGCCAAAGCGCGCCCGCGACCCCGGAGCGACCCGTTTCCACAGATGCGCCGCCCACCACAGCGCCAAACCCAGTACGATCAGTGTCATCAAAGGCCTCCAGCCGGTTCATCGGGCGCACCCTGCCCCTAAACCGATGCCGGTGCAAATGATTGGGCCGCAATCGCCTCGGCCTTCCCGATCAGCGCCTTTGCCGTCGCCACATGCAGGTTCTCGACGATCTTCCCGTCCACCACCGCGACACCTTCGCCCCGCGCCCGCGCTTCGGCAAAGGCCGCGATCTGGCGGCGGGCCAGCGCGACCTCCGCCTCGGACGGCGCAAACACCTCGTTCGCCACCGCCAGCTGGGCCGGATGGATCAGCGTCTTGCCGTCGAACCCCATGTCCCGGCCCTGCTCGGATTCCGCCCGCAAGCCTGCCTCGTCCTTGAACGCGTTGTACACCCCGTCGACGATGACCTTGCCCTCCGCCCGCGCAGCCAGCACGCAAGCGCCCAGCCCCGCCAGCAGCGGCATCCGGTCGCTGCGGTGCCGTGCCCCAAGCTCCTTGGCCAGATCGTTGGTCCCCATGACCATCCCCTCCAACCGACCATGCGCCGCAATCGCCCCCGCATTCAGACAGCCCTTCGCCGTCTCCAGCATCGCCCAAAGCGGCACCTGCACCGAACCCGCAACCGCGTCCAGATCGGCAGGCCCGTTCACCTTCGGCACCAGCACCGCATCCACCCCCGGATGCCCCCGGAACGCCGCCAGATCCCCCGCGACCCACTCGGTCCCCAGCCCGTTCACCCGCACGATCCGCACCCGCGACCCGTAGTCCGTGCTCGCCAGAACCTGAGCCAACAGCTCCCGCGCCCGGACCTTCTCCTCGGGCGCCACCGCATCCTCCAGATCGAAGATGATCGCGTCCGCCGTCAGCTCCCGCGCCTTCTCCAGCGCCCGCTCTTTCGAGGCCGGGATGTACAGGACCGACCGATAGGGACGCATTCCGTTACTTCTCACCGACTCACCTCTGCGCAACATTCTTGCGCTTGAAAGCACGGATCGGACACAAACGGCAAGCCCAATTTCGCCGCACCGCAGCAAATCTTTCCTCATCCCTTCAAACCCGGCCCCTACCCCCCTATCTCTTCGCGCCTTGGAGGATATGCGATGCCCCGCCCGAAACCGTTCCTGCGCCTGTTCTTTGGTCTTTTCGGCTGGTGTGCGGCTATCGCTGCCGTCTTCGCTGTCGTCGGGGCGCTCCTTTTCATCGGGGCGGGCGCAAAGGCCGCGCATCTGCGGGATGAAGGCGTCGAGACCGAAGCCACCATCCTGGCCCTGACCGAAGAGCACAACCGCTCCTCCCGGCGGTCCCGCAGCCACAGCTATGACGTGACCTATCGCTTCCAGGTCGGCTCGGACACCTACAGCGCCACCGACTCGGTTCCCCTCGACCGCTTCCGCACCCTGTCGGTCGGCGACCGGATCCCCGTCCAATACTGGCAGAGGGACCCGTCCCAGTCCGAGATCGACTTCGGCGACGCCCAATCCGACAGCCTTGCCGGTGCCGCCATCGCAGCCGTCGCCACAGTCGCCGCCCTGATCCTCGGCCGTCTGGCCTGGCGCGAGGCGAGCGAGGCCGCATGGATGGCCCGCCACGGCCAGCCAGTCAGGGTGCAGGTCACCGGCCACAGCCGCACCTCGGTCCGGGTCAACGGCCTGCCGCTCTGGCGCGCAGAATGGCTGAACCCCGACGGGACCACCGGCCGCTCGAACCGCGCCCTTTTCTCCTGGCTCCCCGCCGTCGGAAAGACGGTCACCGTGCTCTCCGACCCCGATGGTCGCAGGCCCAGCCGCCTGCTGTCCGATGTCTGCAGCTGACCCGCACCCGCCGCTTGCCGCCCGCCCCGTTAACCGCCCGTCAGCCCGATCCCGGCAGCCTTGGCCTCTCCAACGCCAGAAAGGCCCGCCCATGACCCAGCAGATGTTCGCCCTTTCCCTCGGCCTTGCCGGTATGCTTGCCGCCGCCGACCTCGCCCACGGTGCCCCGCAATGCGACAGCCGTGAGGCGGTGACCGCCCTTCTCGCCGACCGCTACGGCGAAACCCGCCGCTCGGTCGGCATCGCGGGCCAGGCCGCGGTGATGGAGCTTTTCGCCTCGGAAGACACCGGCACCTGGTCGATCACCATGACCCTGCCGGACGGAATGATGTGCCTGATGGCCTCGGGCTCGAACTACGAGGTGGTCACCGAAGAACTGCCCGCCAAGGGCGACCCGGCCTGAGGGCGACAGCGCTTGCAGGCCCGGAACCCCACAGCCTCACACGCCTCGACCGTCGCCCGGAACTCCACGTTCTTCCGCAAGGGCGTCCGGGCCGGGCAGGTCATCCGGCAGAAGATGCCCGTCGTCCGCACGCAGACGAAAACCCCTTCAAACCGCCCGTCCCGGGCCGCCAGGCTGGCATAAAGCGCATCCGTATCCGGCAACATCTGCAGTCCCTCCGCAATCCTGGAACCACCCCCGCCACCCGCGTCCCCTCTCCCCACTGGGGGAGAGGGCCAGGGTGAGGGGGCTCCGTACCCAAGCCTCGCACACGGCCGCAGAAAGATCACCCGCCGCCCCGCCGATCCCGCAGCTTCCGGGTCAGATCAGCCCCTGCGCTCCGTCCCAGATCAGCTTCAGCGAGATCAGGAACAGCGCCCAGATCACCAGCTGAAAGAACAGCCTCTCCGGCATCCGCTTGACCACGCCAACGCCGACAAAGACCGCGATCACCGCCGGCACCGACAGGATCGCCGCCAGCTTCAGGTTGCCCAGGCTCAACTGCCCCAGCGCATAATATGGCACCAGCTTCACCGCATTTATCACCGCAAACGCAATCGTCGTGGTGCCGGCAAAGACTGCCTTCGGCATGCCCAACGGCAGCGCATAGACCTGATAGGGCGGCCCCCCGGCATGGCTGACAAAGCTGGTGAACCCCGCCACGCCGCCCCAGAACAGACCGGGCGCCACCTCGGCCCGCCGGGGTTCCGCGATCACCGGCCGCCGCAGGATCAGGTTCAGCGCAAAGGCGACCCCGATCACCCCGACCAGAAGCTTCACCGCAGGTTCCGGCACCATCGAGGCTGTGGCCCAACCGATCCCGATCCCGACCATCGCCCCCGGCAGGACAATCGCCAGCACCCGCCGGTCAAAGGCATGGCGATAGGCGTAAAGCCCGAAGGCGTCCGACACGACGTAGACCGGCAACAGCATCCCCGCCGCCACCACCGGGTTCATCACCAGCGCCATCACCGGCACCGCTAGCACCCCGATGACCGGCACGCCACCCTTGCTCATCCCCACCAGCGCAGCCGCCACGACCGCCGCCACCCAGAACCAGACCTCTGCCATCACGCCCTCCGCTGGCGTTACCGCTAACCGCTCCACCCACCGACCGGAAGCTGCATTTTATCGCATACAATGGTATACAAAGCCCAGCCCGAGGCTGGACAGACGCCCGAATAGCCGCTACCCCTCTGCCCGATTCACCCGAACCAGGAGGCTCCCATGGCCAGACCCAAGATCGCCCTCATCGGCGCCGGTCAGATCGGCGGCACGCTTGCGCATCTGATTGCGCTCAAGGAACTGGGCGACGTCGTCCTGTTCGACATCGCCGAGGGCACGCCGCAAGGCAAGGCCCTGGACCTCGCGCAGTCCGGCCCGGTCGAAGGCTTCGACGCCTCCCTCACCGGCACCAACTCCTACGCCGACCTGAAGGGCGCCGATGTCTGCATCGTCACCGCCGGTGTCCCCCGCAAACCGGGGATGAGCCGCGACGATCTTCTGGGCATCAACCTCAAGGTGATGAAGTCGGTGGGCGAAGGCATCAAGGCCAACTGCCCGAACGCCTTCGTGATCTGCATCACCAACCCGCTTGACGCCATGGTCTGGGCGCTCCGCGAATTCTCCGGCCTGCCGCACAACAAGGTCATCGGCATGGCCGGAGTCCTCGACAGCGCCCGCTTCCGCCACTTCCTGTCGGTCGAGTTCAACGTCTCGATGAAGGACGTCACCGCCTTCGTCCTCGGCGGCCACGGCGACACGATGGTGCCGTCCGTCCGCTACTCGACCGTCGGCGGCATCCCCCTGCCCGACCTCGTCGCCATGGGCTGGACCACGCAAGAGAAACTCGACGCCATCGTCCAGCGCACCCGCGACGGCGGGGCGGAAATCGTCGGTCTCCTGAAAACCGGCTCCGCCTTCTACGCCCCCGCGGCCAGCGCCGTGGAAATGGCAGAAGCCTACCTCAAGGACCAGAAACGCCTCCTCCCCTGCGCCGCCCACGTCAAGGGCGCCTACGGCCTCGACGGCATGTATGTCGGCGTCCCGGTGATCATCGGCGCCGGCGGGGTGGAACGCGTGGTCGAAGTGAAACTCGACGCGACCGAGAAGACCATGTTCGACAAGTCCGTCGACGCGGTGAAGGGCCTCGTGGCGGCGTGCAAGGGCATAGATCCATCGCTGGCTTGAGGTGAGGGTTCGCCCCGCCTCCCATAAGGTGCGCATTCAGTGCGCGCCTTTTTGCTTTACAGGTCCCTCTTTTCGGGCATGGGTTTGGTCATGGCTCCCTATCTCGCACCTCGTCCGAACCTCAAAGCCTCCCTGCTCTTTGCGTCAACTCTGATCCTCGGTCTCCCCCTTACGGTCGGCCTTAACCTCGACGCCCTTCTTGGCATCGTGATCGTGGTGCCTTTGGCAAGCGCGGTTTTCCTTCATTGGGAAACCGGAAACCTGAACCGGCGCGTCTTGGGCATTGCCGTCCGATCGTCGATCTTCCTCGCGACCTTCCTCGGTATGTGGATCGGATACATTTACGTCTTGGGTGCAGGGCAGCTCGGATCCGGAGATGCGCTCAAGATCGACGGACACAGTATAACCTTCGAAGGCTTCAAATACCTGTTCAGCCAAGGCCTTGGCGCTACGGCCCTGGTCTTCGGTGCTGCTCTCCTGGCTTCCACCGCGGCGATCAAGGGCACGAGTTGAACGCGCCCGGGCAGGCATCCTCCCGATCCGCGCCGGGTCGACCGAACTCATGACCCCCAAGGCCGCCGCAGAAGACCCCGGGTTCACCGCGCGGACCCACCTCAAGATCGTCGCCGTCAAACGGGCGATTCCCTTTCGTGCGCGCGTCGCCGGTTTCCCCGATTTCCTCGACCACAGCCTTGGATGCAACACGCACAAGGGACAACCGAACCCGCCAGGGCACCCTCGACCTCTGACCCGCACCCCTCCGGTCATTGCTCACCGCTATCGCCCTCCCGACCCAGCCCTCAGCATTTGCCCTTTCCCAAATACTCCCGCCGGAGGCATCCCCGGCCCGACCCAGGCGCTCCATCTCCAAGTAAGCGCCTCCCTCTCCCCACGTTGGGGATGGATGGGGCAGTGGGCCTGAAGCCCAAAACCCCTAAAATCCAATCCTTAACACCACCCTAACGGAAAGTCACAACCCCTTGAAATCTCTCACACACCCGCGTTTGTCCACCGTGGACACTTCCACACCCCCTTGCCCCGCCCCCCGGACCCCCCATGGACTACTCGAAATCCGGCAACCCCAAGGGCGCCCGCAGCACCCTTCGCGGCCCCGACCACGCCCAGAAGGGCGCGCCCAAGGCCGTGAAGCCCCCCCGCGAAACGCCGGAACAGCTCCTCGCCCGCATGAAGGCCGCCGCCGAGGCCGCCAAGAAGGACCCGAAAAGCTGAGGCTCGCCTCCCCCTACCTCGCCCCCGGCTTCTATGACGACGCCATCGCCAAAGGCCGCCACCGCGACATCGTCGGCGGCCGCTGGGACGAGACGGGCCGCGTCCAGATGGCCGCCCTTCTCGATCACGGGATGACCCCCGACGACCACCTCCTCGACATCGGCTGCGGCTCGCTCCGCCTTGGCCACAAGGCCGTCCCCTACCTCAAACCCGGCCACTACTGGGGCACTGACGCCTCGCTCGCCCTGATGCGGCACGGGCGGCTCCACGAGCTCCCCGATCCCGAAGCGCTCCCCGAAGACCACCTCATCGAAGACGCCCAGTTCGCCTTCCCCGGCATCCCGGATCGGATCACCCTGGCCATCGCTTTCGGAGTTTTCACCCACCTGCCCCACGCCGACCTGCAGACCGCCCTGCAAAACCTCTGCCGCTTCCATAGCCTGCGCAGCGTCCTTTTCACGGTCTTCCTATCCGACGCGCCGACGTCCACCCGCCAGCCCGACGGTGTCGTCACCCATCCCGACCGTCCGCCCTACCACGTCTCCGAGGCCCGGCTCGCCCAGACCCTCGCTGCCACCGGCTTCACCGCCAGCCGCTCCGCCCGGCTTCTGCCCCGCGGTCAGGTGCTCTGGGCTGCCGTGCCGCCCCAGATTCCATAGGCTTTCCGCATGTAGTCGACGCAGGCGATGTTGGCCTGCGGCCGGTTGCTGCCTTCGATCACCGCCGAATACAGCGGCGCCGTACGGGACAAGGGCAGGATCGCCTGCGCCAGGTTCAACCGCTGATCCGCCCAGATCGGCACGTCGCGGCGGGCGAGGTGGCCCGACAGCCAGACATCGTCCACCGACCAGATCACCGGCGGAATGTCGAACGCCGCCTCGTCCAGCATTTCGGGCCTTAGCGCGACGCCCGCATACCCTTCGGCAATGTCGACATAGCCCGATGCGTCCAGCTTGCGGAACTTCGGCAGCAGCTTGACACTGCCGGGCCGTGCCGGAACGACCCCTTCGACAATCGTCCTACCCAAACGGCGCAGGTGAAAGCCTATCTGCTCCTGATAGCCCGGCGCGATCCGGGCGGTCGGCGTTGGCCGCGGTGCCGACCAGGGCCGCCCCATCCGCTCGACCGTGGTCGCCGCCGCACAAACCGCCGCCTCGGGACGCTCGCGCCGAACGGCCAGGAACCGCCGCGCCCAGTTCTTGGCGTAATGGTGGTCATCGTCGGCGTACAAGAGGTCGACCCCCTGCCCACGCCACTTCCGCGCGGCGGGCAGCACCTTGGTTGCGGGGCCATGGTCCGCCTCTACCCGCACGATGGTCACCCCATCGGGCACTTCGGGCAGGCCGCCGCCCCATTCGGGAAACCGTCGATAACTGGCAGGAATGTAAAGCTCGACCGCTTCGGGCCGCGAGATCTGCCGCACCAGAGAGGCCAGGGTTGGGCCGATTTGGGTAAAGCGCGGCGGGATCGTCGACAGGGTGATGACATGGCGCATGCGGGCCTTATAGCCAAAGCCTCCCCGGGGGAGAAGCCCGCCCGGTTCCGGCGAACCTGACTTGCGCCCGCCCCCGCCGCACCGCAGACTCAGGCTCTCAGCACAGGAGCTTCCATGCGCAGTCTCGCCCTCGCTCTCATCCTCGCCACGCCAGTTGCCGCCGAAACCCTGTCCGAGGAGATCGCCCGCACCGGCCTTGCCCCGACCGAGGCCCGCCTTGCCGCCCTGGCCTCGCCCACGAACGAAGAGCTCTTCGCCCTCGCGGGCCTCCACTTCCTTGGCGGCGTCGAACAGGCGCTGCAACTGCGCTGGAAGACCGGGGTCCAGGCCGACTGGTCGGAACTGCCGATCCTGCGCCTGCCGATCCCGGAAAACCCGAACGCCATCCCCTTCCAGGCCGCCGACTTCACCGCCCTGATCCGCAACCTCGACGCCGACATGGATGCCTCGCGTGCGGCCCTCACCCAGCTTGGCGACAAGCCCTTCTCCCTCCCGATCCGCGTTGCCGACCTCTGGTTCGACATCAATGCGAATGGCACCCGCGAGGAAGGCGAAAGCCTGGCCGAAGTCACCGGCATGGCGCTTGGCGGCGGGCGCGGCTTCGGCGTCGCCGTGGAAGACCCGGTCATCACCTTCGACACCGCCGACGCCGCCTGGCTTGCCGCCTATACCCATTTCCTCTCCGGCTTCGCCTCCACCGCCCTCGCCTACGACCCGGAACCGGCCATCCAGCGAGTGATCGACTCGTCCAAAGCGATCTACGATCTCTGGGGCACCACGCCGCCCAACAATGCGATGGACATGATGTTCGGCCGCCAGGTCGACCGTGCGGCGATGGTGCTGATGGCCCTGTCCAAGACCCCCGACAAGGCGCTCGCCCAGGACGCCTACGCCCATTTCCAGTCGATGATTACCGAGAACCGCCGCTTCTGGTCCCTCGTCGCCCTGGAAACCGACAACACCGGCGAATGGGTCCCGAACGACGCCCAGGTTTCCGGCCTTGGCCTGATGATGCCCCCCGGCACCGGAGAACGCTGGCAGGCCGTCCTCGCCGACGCCGAAAAGGCGCTGAAGGGTGAGCTACTGATCCCCCACTGGCGCTTCGGGGCCGAGGCCGGGATCAACCTGAAGAAGGCCTTCGAGGACCCGCCTGCCGTCGACCTCGTCACCTGGATTCAGGGCGAGGGGCTCCTCCCTTACGCCGAGAAAGGCCCGCAGATGGGCGGCCAAGCCTGGCGCGACTTCGAGGACATCGTCCAGGGCGACGCGATGCTGTTCGCCGTCTTTCTGAACTGATCGGCGGAGCGCCGATTTCTTCGAAGAAATCGGACCGGAGCCTTCAAAGGCTCCGACCCGGACTTTTCGAAAAGTCCGGGCTCAGCCGAGACCAGCCAGCACCGTCTCCACCGTCGCCACCAGCTTGTCCGCGATCTCGTCCAGCTCGGCATCCCTCGCATTGAACGGCGGCGCGAGGATCACCGTATCCCCCGCCGCCCCGTCGACATGCCCGCCCGAGGGATAACAGATCAGCCCCCGCCGCAGCCCTTCCGCCCGGATGCGCCCGTTCACTCCCAATGAGGCGTCAAGCGGGGCCTTCGTCTCCGGGTCCGCCACCAGCTCCACCCCGATGAAATACCCCCGCCCGCGCACATCACCCACCTGCGGCAGATGCGCCATCCGGCTGCGAAGCTCCGCTTGCCAACGCGGCCCCTTGTCCCGGATGCGGGCCAGCAGACCTTCCTCCCCGACGATCTTCTGCACCGCCACCCCGGCGGCCAGACAGGCCGTATGCCCGGTATAGGTGTGCCCCGTCAGCGGCCCGCCATGCCCCGCCGCCATCACGTCCGCGATCTCCTGTGTGTAGATTGCCGCGCCTAGCGGGAGGTAACCCCCTGACAAAGACTTCGCCACGGTGATGATGTCCGCCATGATCCCGTCCTCCTCCGACGCGCGCCAGACACCCGTCCGGCCCGACCCGCACATCACCTCGTCGCAGATCACCAGCACCCCGTGCCGCCGGCAGACCTCAGCCACCGCGCGCCCATAACCCTCGGGCGCAGGCAAAGCCCCCCCAGCCGCCCCCACCACCGGCTCGAAGATGAACGCCGCCACCGTCTCCGGCCCCAAGCGCAGAATCTCTGCCTCCAGCTCCGCCGCCAGATGCGCCACCAGCCCCTCGCGCGACACCCCCGCAGGCAGCCGGTACGCATTCGCCGCACTCACCCGACCGACCGAGGGCAAAGCTCCCGCAAAGGCCCGCTGCCGGTCCTCGAACCCTGACAGCGCCGTCGCCATCAGCGTGTTACCATGCCAGGACCGCTCCCTTGCGATGAACTTCACCCGCCCCGGCTCGCCCCGGTCAAAGTGGTACTGCAGCGCGATCTTCACCGCACTTTCCACCGCCTCTGACCCCGAGGTCGTATAGACCATCTCCGCAAGACCCGTCGCCTTGCACAGCATCTCGCTCAACTCCTCCAACGGATCGCTGGAGAACAGATACCGGTAGCCATAGGCCACACGCTCCATCTGCCGCGCCACCGCCTCGTTGACCCGCGGGTCGCCGTGCCCGACAGAAAACACCGCCGGTCCGCCCGACCCGTCGATGTATTGCTTGCCCGAGACATCCCACAGATAGACCCCCCGCCCGTGGCTGATCTTCGGCAGCACAGCTTGCGTGATGTCATTCGCACTCGGGCGCGGCATGGCGGTCTCCTTCTTGTCCACGACAGCCTTCGCAATCCCCCCGACCCTTGTCAATCTGGCCACCCAAGGGGTGATTCGCGGCCCGTTCTGGCGTTACCGCAATCATGTGATCACACTTTTCCATCCTGTGATCACACATTTCCAACCTGTGATCACATCCGTCACTTTCCCGCCATTTCCACCGCATTTCAGGCATTTGCCGTTTGGAACACCCGCAAACCCATGCCAGAACGCCCCTGACCAATCCCGGCCTGCAAAGGGGCGCCCCATGAACATCCACGAATACCAGGCCAAGGCGCTGCTGCGCAGCTACGGCATCCCGGTCAGCGACGGCCGCGTCGTGCTCAAGGCCGAAGACGCCAAGACCGCCGCCGGGGAACTTGACGGCCCGCTCTGGGTCGTGAAATCGCAAATCCACGCCGGGGGCCGCGGCAAGGGCAAGTTCAAGGAACCCGAGGCTGGCGACAAAGGCGGTGTCCGCCTCGCCCGGTCCGTCGGTGAGGCCGCCGAATTCGCCCGCCAGATGCTGGGCCGCACCCTCGTCACCATCCAGACCGGCCCCAACGGCAAGCAGGTCAATCGCATCTACATCGAAGACGGCAGCGACATCGACCGCGAATTCTACCTCGCCTTCCTGATCGACCGTCAGACCTCCCGCATCTCCATCGTCGCCTCGACCGAAGGCGGCATGAACATCGAAGACGTGGCCCACAACACGCCCGACCTGATCCACACCTTCACCATCGACCCCGCCACCGGCCTGCAGGACTTCCACGGCCGCCGCGTCGCCTTTGCCCTCGGCCTCTCCGGCGCACAGGTCAAATCCTGCGTCGCCATCGTCAAGAACCTCTACCGGCTGTTCGTCGACAAGGACATGGACATGCTGGAGATCAACCCCTTCTGCGTCCTGAAAGACGGCACCCTCCGCCTCCTCGACGCCAAGATGGGCTTCGACGGCAACGCGATCTACCGCCACCCCGACATCGCCGCCCTGCGCGACGAGACCGAGGAAGACCCCAAGGAACTCGCCGCGTCCAAATTCGACCTGAACTACATCGCGCTTGATGGCGAGATCGGCTGCATGGTGAACGGCGCAGGGTTGGCGATGGCCACGATGGACATCATCAAGCTTTACGGCGCCGAGCCTGCCAACTTCCTCGATGTCGGCGGCGGCGCCACCAAGGAAAAGGTGACCGAGGCCTTCAAGATCATCACCTCCGACCCGCAGGTGAAGGGCATCCTCGTCAACATCTTCGGCGGCATCATGCGCTGCGACATCATCGCCGAGGGCGTGATCGCGGCGGTGAAGGAAGTTGGCCTCAAGGTCCCGCTGGTTGTGCGCCTCGAAGGCACCAACGTGGAGCTTGGCAAGGACATCATCCGCAAGAGCGGCCTGAACGTCATCGCAGCGGACGACCTGAAGGACGGGGCCGAGAAGATCGTGAAGGCGGTGCGGGGGTGATGGAATGAACAGGTGGATCGTCTCTATCTTTTGCTTCTTGCTCACTTCTCCGACGGTGAAGGCTGAAGATACAAAGGTTGCAGAAACCACCGAAGATCTGACGCTTTGCTTGGCACATTGGGCTAAGCAGCTAGAGCCTCTGCAAGAGAATATGCTCGATTTGGCTGAGATGGTTTTCTCAGCCACCTGCCACACACAGCGAGATGCAATGTTAGCCGCGGCTGGAGCATTGGATGCACCTGATGCGCTAACCGTCTACCGCAAGAATTGGCTCCATTCGGTCCAGGCGATGGTGATGCTCGCGCGCGCCGAGCGTCTAGAAATCGAAATAACGGAAGCCCCCTGAAACAGCTCTGAATTGGGAACAAATCCTATGTCCGTCCTCGTCAACAAATCCACCCGCGTCATCTGCCAGGGCTTCACCGGCAGCCAGGGCACCTTCCACTCCGAACAGGCCATCGCCTACGGGACGAAAATGGTCGGCGGCGTGACCCCCGGAAAGGGCGGCGAGACCCACCTCGATCTGCCCGTCTTCAACTCGGTGCACGAGGCGGTAGACGTCACCGGCGCGAATGCCTCCGTCATCTACGTCCCCCCGCCCTTCGCTGCAGACTCGATCCTCGAAGCCATCGACGCCGAAATCCCGCTGATCGTCTGCATCACCGAAGGCATCCCGGTCCTTGACATGATGAAGGTCAAGCGCGCCCTCATCAACTCGAAGTCGCGCCTGATCGGCCCGAACTGCCCCGGCGTCCTGACCCCCGGCGAATGCAAGATCGGCATCATGCCGGGCTCGATCTTCTCCAAGGGCTCGGTCGGCGTCGTCTCCCGCTCGGGCACCCTGACCTATGAGGCCGTGAAGCAGACCACCGACGTCGGCCTCGGCCAGACCACCGCCGTCGGCATCGGCGGCGACCCGATCAAGGGGACCGAACACATCGACGTGCTGGAGATGTTCCTCGCCGACCCCGACACCCATTCGATCATCATGATCGGCGAGATCGGCGGGGCCGCCGAAGAGGACGCCGCCCAATTCCTTGCCGACGAAAAGAAGCGCGGCCGCTGGAAGCCCACCGCCGGCTTCATCGCCGGCCGCACCGCCCCCCCCGGCCGCCGCATGGGCCACGCCGGGGCCATCGTGGCCGGAGGCAAAGGCGACGCGGAGTCGAAGATCGAGGCGATGCTGCGCGCTGGGATCGTCGTCGCCGACAGCCCTGCCGGCCTCGGCGAAGCAGTTCTTAAAGCAATCAAGGCGTAGGTCGGGGGCAACCCCGACTCACTTTCCCGGCGGGGGACGCCCCGCCCCACAAGGAAAAACCCGTCATGACCGACCAATCCCCCACCGCCGCCTTCACCGCCTCGTCCTTCCTGGACGGGGCCAATGCCGATTACGTCAACCAGCTGGCCGCCCGCCATGCGCAGGACCCCAACAGCGTCGACCCGCAATGGGCCGAGTTCTTCCGCGCCCTCGGCGACAGCGAACTGGATGCCAAGCGCGCCGCGCAAGGCCCGTCCTGGGCCCGCGCCGACTGGCCCCCGCAGCCCGCCGATGACCTGACCGCCGCCCTGACCGGCGAATGGGCCGCCCCGCCCCCGGCCAAGGAAGCCAAGGCCGCCGGTGCCAAGATCGCCGCCAAGGCGACCGAACAGGGCGTCACGCTTTCCGACGAACAGATCCAGCGCGCCGTCCTCGACTCGATCCGCGCGCTGATGATCATCCGCGCCTACCGGATCCGTGGCCACCTCGCCGCCGACCTCGACCCCCTCGGCATGGCCGAACGCGGCAACCAGCCAGAGCTTGACCCGGCCTCCTACGGCTTCACCGACGCCGACATGGACCGCCCGATCTTCATCGACAACGTTCTGGGCCTGACCCACGCCTCGATGCGCGAGATCATCGACATCCTGAAACGCACCTACTGCGGCACCTTCGCACTGCAGTACATGCACATCTCCGACCCCGAACAGGCGGGCTGGCTCAAGGAGCGGATCGAAGGCTACGGCAAGGAAATCGCCTTCACCCGCGAAGGCCGCAAGGCCATTTTGAACAAGCTGGTCGAGGCGGAGGGCTATGAGAAGTTCCTCCACGTCAAATACATGGGCACCAAGCGTTTCGGCCTCGACGGGGCCGAGGCGGTGATCCCCGCGATGGAACAGATCATCAAGCGCGGTGGCGCGCTGGGGGTGAAGGACATCATCATCGGCATGCCGCACCGGGGGCGCCTGAACATCCTGGCGAACGTGCTGCAGAAACCCTACCGGGCGATCTTCCACGAATTCCAGGGCGGCTCCTACAAGCCCGAGGATGTGGACGGCTCGGGTGACGTGAAGTACCACCTTGGCGCGTCAAGCGACCGCGAGTTCGATAGCAACAAGGTCCACCTCTCCCTGACCGCCAACCCCTCGCATCTTGAGGCGGTGAACCCGGTCGTCCTCGGCAAGGTCCGCGCCAAGCAGGACCAGCTGAACGACACCGCCGAACGCATCGCCAGCCTGCCGATCCTTCTCCATGGTGACGCGGCCTTTGCCGGTCAGGGCGTCGTGGCAGAATGCCTGCAGCTGTCGGGCATCAAGGGCCACCGCACCGGCGGCTGCATCCACATCATCGTCAACAACCAGATCGGCTTCACCACGGCACCCGCCTTCAGCCGTACTTCGCCCTATCCCACGGACATCGCCCTGATGGTCGAAGCCCCGATCTTCCACGTCAACGGCGACGACCCCGAAGCCGTGGTCCATGCCGCCCGGGTCGCGACCGAGTTCCGCCAGAAGTTCCACAAGGACGTGGTCCTCGACATCTTCTGCTACCGCCGCTTCGGTCACAACGAAGGCGACGAGCCGATGTTCACCAACCCGGCGATGTACAACCGCATCCGCAAGCAGAAGACCACGCTGCAGCTTTACACCGACCGACTCGTCGCCGACGGCCTGATCCCCGAGGGCGAGATCGAGGATATGAAGGCCGCCTTCCAGGCCCGCCTGAATGAGGAATACGAGGCCGGTAAGGCCTTCCTGCCGAACAAGGCCGACTGGCTGGATGGCCGCTGGAAGAACCTGCAGACCAAGGACCTGAACAACTACCAGCGCGGCGAAACCTGGATCAAGCCCGAGACCCTGGCCGAGGTCGGCGCCGCCCTGACCCGCGTGCCGGACGGCTTTGACATGCACAAGACCGTCACCCGGCAGCTCGACGCCAAGAAAGAGATGTTCGCCAAGGGCGCAGGCTTCGACTGGGCCACGGCCGAGGCGCTGGCCTTCGGCTCCTTGCAGACCGAAGGCTTTGCCGTCCGTCTGTCGGGCCAGGACTGCACCCGTGGCACCTTCTCCCAGCGCCACTCCGGCTGGGTCGACCAGACCACCGAAGAACGCCACTACCCTCTGAACCACATCCGCCCCGGCCAGGCGCGGTATGAGGTCATCGACTCGATGCTCTCGGAATACGCCGTCCTCGGGTTCGAGTATGGCTATTCCCTCTCCGAACCCAACGCCCTCACGATCTGGGAGGCACAGTTCGGCGATTTCGCCAACGGCGCGCAGATCATGATCGACCAGTTCATCAACTCGGGCGAATCCAAGTGGTTGCGGATGTCGGGCCTCGTGATGCTGCTGCCGCACGGCTACGAAGGCCAGGGCCCGGAACACTCCTCTGCCCGGCTGGAACGCTTCCTGCAGCTCAGCGCCGAGGATAACTGGATCGTCGCCAACTGCACGACCCCGGCCAACTACTTCCACATCCTGCGCCGCCAGCTGCACCGGACCTACCGGAAACCGCTGATCCTGATGACGCCGAAGTCGCTCCTGCGGCACCCGATGGCGATCTCCCGGGCCGAGGATTTCACCGACGGCTCCACCTTCCACCGCGTCCTCTGGGACGATGCGCAGAAGGGCAACTCGACCGCCAAGCTGAAAGCCGACGACAAGATCAAGCGCGTCGTCGTGTCGTCCGGCAAGGTCTACTACGACCTTCTCGCCGAACGCGACAAGCAGGGGATCGACGATACCTATCTCCTGCGCGTCGAACAGCTTTATCCGGTCCCGACCATCTCGCTCACCCAGGAACTCGGCCGCTTCCCCAAGGCCGACTTCGTCTGGTGCCAGGAAGAGCCGAAGAACCAGGGCGCCTGGTCCTTCATCGAGCCCGAGATCGAGACGATCCTGACCAAGCTGCGCGGCAAGTCGACCCGCATGTCCTACGCTGGCCGAAAGGCCTCGGCCTCGCCCGCTACGGGCCTCGCCTCCCGCCACAAGTACGAACAGCAACAACTCGTCGCCCAGGCCCTTGGCCTGCCCGCATAAAGACCGGAGACTTTGAAATGACCGACGTGATGGTTCCCGCCCTTGGCGAATCCGTGTCCGAAGCCACCGTGTCGACCTGGTTCAAGAAACCCGGCGACGCGGTCAAGCAGGACGAAATGCTGTGCGAGCTTGAGACCGACAAGGTCTCGGTCGAGGTGCCTAGCCCCGTGACTGGCGTCCTGGCCGAGATCATCGCGCCGGAAGGCACGACCGTCGCCGCCAACGCGCGCCTCGCCATCGTGACCGAAGGTGCGGCGGCCGCTGCCCCGGCGCAGAAGCCCAAGACCGAAGACCCGAAGATCGAAGCCGCCGCCGCCGTCGGTTCCCCCGGCGCGGGCAGCGAAGAGGTAAAGCCTCGCGCCGACGTGGAAAACGCCCCCTCCGCCAAGAAAGCGATGGCCGAGGCTGGCCTCTCCCCCGATGCGGTCAAAGGCTCCGGCCGCGATGGTCGCGTCATGAAGGAAGACGTGGCCAAGGCCGCTGCCGCTCCTGCCCCGACAGCCGCAGCCCCCGCGCCCGCCCCGGCCGCGCTCCCCCGCGCGCCCGTCCCTGCCGACGACGCGGCCCGCGAGGAACGCGTCAAGATGACCCGCCTCCGCGCCACCATCGCCCGCCGCCTGAAGGACGCGCAAAACACCGCCGCGATGCTGACGACCTACAACGAGGTCGACATGTCCGGCATCATGTCCCTGCGCAACGAATACAAGGACGCCTTCGAGAAAAAGCACGGCGTCAAGCTTGGCTTCATGTCCTTCTTCGTCAAGGCCTGCACCCACGCCCTGAAGGAAGTCCCCGAAGTCAACGCCGAGATCGACGGCCAGGACGTGGTCTACAAGAACTACGTCCACATGGGCGTCGCCGTCGGCACCCCCTCGGGCCTCGTCGTTCCCG
>LNFM01000269.1_pt1 | contig 150736 bp, 145 predicted proteins | sample 596031 | NCBI WGS metagenome assembly LNFM01 (sample SAMN04254537, study PRJNA301005) | activated carbon metagenome | isolation source: dual media filters at the Ann Arbor, Michigan drinking water treatment plant | place: USA: Ann Arbor
GCCAGGCGGCCCTGGTCGTCCTTGTGCACCAGGTGCACCGACATCTCGAACTGGCGGCCGTCGATGCGTTCTTCCGAGGGCCGGTGGAAGTGCATCTGCACCAGCTCGAAGCGTTTCCCGCCCAGCTCGATGTGGTTGCCCGAAGCCAGGTTGGCTTGCACCGTGTGGCCGTTGTCGATGACACCGAATCGGCTGGCCTGGTAGGCAAACTTCACCGGCTCCAGGTCGACGGCCAGGCCACTGCGGATGTCGATGGGGCTCTGTCTTTGGCCAGCGCCGCAGAGCTTGAATTCGGGCCGCAGGCCACCCCAGGTCTGGGGGCCGGCCGGACCCTGGTAGGCCCAGGGTGTGTTGCTGCCGTGGCCGCTGGCCTGCACGGCCGGCGCGGGTTTGGCCGCCGCCTTGCGCACCACCGAGCGTTGCACGGTTTCGGTGGGTCCGGGGCCGCCGGAGGTCTGGGTCACCAGACGCAGATTGCCGGGTTCGGTGCTGGCGCCGGTTTTTACGTTGGCCAGCTTGCCCGCCAGCCGCTGGCGCAGTTGTTCGAGCGGGTCCACCGGTGCCGAAGCCGCTGCAGCAGGGGGCGCCGCCGTTTCTGCGGCTGCAAGGTCCTTGTTGGCGCCCTTGCCGCCGCCCTTCATCGGCTTGAGCACGGGAATGTCGGCACGAACCGCCGGCGTGCCGGAAGCCAGGGCCAGCGCAAGGGCCAGTGCCCACGCCGAACCCAGCCCTCTGGCGGGCGTGACCGAGCGTTGCGAAGTCGAGAAGGGTGGGCAGGCAGGACTCATGGACGGGGCTCCTGCCCGTTTTATCGGCCGCCTCAGCCCACGACTTGAACCTGCTCCAGTCGCGGCTTGACCCACAGCCAGGCCACGATGCCCACGCTCAGCATGCCGGCGGAGGTGAGCGCCAGCGCCAGCGTGGAGTGCATCACCAGCGGTGCCAGCACCCCGGCCACGGCGGCATTCGCCAGGCTGCCCACGCAGGCCTGCACCGAAGACGCGGTGCCCCGCCGGTCGGGCGCCTGGTCCAGCGCCATGATCGTGACCACCGGCACCATCAGCGCCCAGCCGAAGGAAAACACCGCAATCGGCAACATCGACCAGGCCGGATGCGGGTCGAAGGCCGCGTTCAGCAGCACGTTGACCACGGTAGTGGCCAGCATGATGACAAAGCCGTGGCGGATCTGGTGCCGGGGCTTGATGCGCCCGGCCAGCCGCCCCGACACCAGGGCACCGCCCATGATGCCGCCGATGGACAGCATGAAAAACCAGAAAAACTGCGTCGGCGCGAGCTGCAGGTGTTCACCCAGGAACACCGGCGCCGAGAGCACGTACAGGAACATGCCGTTGAAGGGCACGCCGCTGGCGAAGACCAGGGCCACGAAGCGGGGGTTTTTCGCCAGCTGCACATAGCCGCGCATCAGCGGCGCGGCCCTGAACAGCTGCCGCCCGGCTGGTGGCAAGGTCTCGGGCAGCCAGCGCCAGTTGGCCACCAGCAGCGCCAGGCCCAGCACGGCCAGCAGCCAGAAGATCGAATGCCAGTCGGCCCATTCAAACAGCAGGCCGCCGGCGATGCCGAAGAAGATCGTCACCTGCGACATCATGCGCTGGGCATCGGCCGGTGCATACAGGTCGCGGATGATGGCGCGGGACACCACCATGCCGACACCCGCCGAAGCGCCCTGCAACGCGCGGAAGAACACCAGCGTGCCGATGGAGTCGCTGAGCGCGCAGCCCACCGAGGCCAGCGTGAACACCGCCACGCCCACCAGCACCACCGGGCGGCGGCCCAGGCTGTCGGCCAGCGCGCCGTGGAACAGGTTCATGACGGCAAAACCGAGCAGGTAGCTCGACAGCGTCTGCTGCATCTGCACCGGTGTGGCGCCGATGGCCGCACCGATGCCGGCAAAGGCCGGCAGGTAGGTGTCGATGGCAAAGGGCCCGATCATGCCCAGGCAGGCCAGCAGCAGCGCCAGCGTCCAGCGCCGGCCGCGCCAGAGGGGGGAAGCGTCGGGGTTCATCGAAGGGGCAAACCGTGCAGTCTAGTGGCCACGCCCGATCGGTGCTTCAATCAACTGCATGAACCTGTTGCGCAGACGATCCTTCATTTCTGCAGCCGCCACGGGCGCGTTCGCAGCCACGGCCGCCACACTGGGCACACCGGCCCTGGCCAGTTCGCGCCGCGCCATCGTGGCCATGACCGACGGCCCCTTCTACCCACCACGCAGCTGGCGCGACAAGGGGCCGCTGGCCGGCGACTGGGACGCCGACCTGAGCCGCGTGCAGCGAGGCGGCCGTGTGCTCATCGCGCGCGGTGAACACCTGGGCCTGCAACTGCGGGTGGCCGACACCGACGGGCGGCTGATCGACGACGCCGAGGCTGAGTTCTGGCAGTGTGATGCACTGGCCCAGTACCGCCACCCCGATGTGGCGCTGGCTTCCGGCCGCTATGACGAAGGCTTCCAGGGTTTTGGTGCAGTGCGCAGCGGCAAAGACGGCGGCATGAGCCTGCGCACCATCAAGCCGGTGCGCTACCCGGGTCGCACGCCGCACATTCACGTGAAGCTGCGCCACCCGGCCTTCGGCGAGCTGACTTCGCAATTGTTCCTGGCCGGCGACCCCGGCAACGCGGGTGACTTCCTGTGGCGGCGCGTGCCGCAGGCCGACCGTGCGGCGCTGGAACTGGTGCTGCAGGCCGCACCGGCCGACAGCGGCCTGCGCTGGACGGCGCAGCACACGCTGGTGGTGCCGGCCTGATCGTTTCAGGCCGTGCAGAAAAGTGTGAAGCAGACCGATAGGCCGGATTCTGTGCGGCAGGCCCTGTTGCCAGACCCCGCCGTGACCGCCATTCCTCTGGGCCGAAGGTCACCCTTCGGCTCGGTGCTACCTACCCGCACACTCCCCGGGCCAGGTCAACGTGTGCCTACTTGGTATTGCTGCGCGTAGAGATTGCCCGTTTCACCCGAATCTGATCCTCACCTCGCGGTGGACAGCCGTTAGCTGCTACGCCGCCCTGTGCAGTCCGGACCTTCCTCCAGTGCCGTGTTTCCACGATCGCACCAGCGGCGGTCTGATCTGCTTCACGGGGTGGATTATCGCCGGGCAACCGGCAAGGCGCTGTGCGTCACCAGCGGATGGCCAGCTTCACACCGTAGCTGGTGGCGTCGCCGGTCCTGTCGGCTTCGATCACCAGCGCCAGCGGCACCAGCGCGATGTTGACGCCGACAAAGGCCTTGCTCTGGCGGAAGTTCTCTTCGCGCAGCGTGGTGCCGGGTGCCGAGGACTTGACCTCGACGGTGCCGACACCGGCATAGGGCGTGAGGAAGGCAAAACCCTTGGAGATGGAGATGTCGCCGCTGAGCGTGCGCATCTTCAGCTGCGGCACACCCGACAGGCTGGTGCCCGAGATGCGCAGTGCCACTGCCGGCACGACGGTGTTGCCACCGACAAAAGCCCAGCGCAGTTCACCCCCCGTGGCACGCACATTGGTGTCGGGCAGGCTCATCTGCACGGCGCCGATGTCGATGTCGAAGGGCAGACCTTTCACGGCCCGCGCCGCCACCACCGGCACGGCCTTCGGCACGCTGGCGCCACCGGCGGCCTTGCTCAGCACGGCGCGGTGGGCCACTTCGGTGGCCGATGCGCTGACCCCCAGGTCGAAGCCGGTGATGCCCAGGCCTTCCGAAGGAATCATGCCCTTGTACGACACCGCAGAAGCCACGTCTTCGCTGAAGGCACGGAACTCGGCCTGGGTGAGCAGGCCGATGGCATTGAAGTCGGCGGCTTGGGCGGTGCCGGCTGCGGTGAATGTGCCCAGGACAGCTGCAGCAGCAGTTGCAAGGCGGGTCTTGCTGATCTTGTTCATCGGGTCTCCCAGATCTTTGAAGCCGCAAAAGGCGGCTGCTCAGGAATTCTGTCGCGCGTGCCGGTGAACGCCGTCGTGTGCAAAGGTGAGATCAGCCAGGGGTGCGGTTTCTTCACGCTCGGCCCGTGGTGCCGGCGAGACGCTCAGATCGACATGCGCGCTTTCACCCCGTCGGTCTGCATGTCCGCGCCACGCCCGCTCATCACCACCTCACCACGCTCCATCACCAGGTACTGGTCGGCCAGTTCTTCGGCAAAGTCGTAGTACTGCTCGACCAGCACGATGGCCATCTTCTGGCCGTTCATGCCGCGGTCGGCCAGCATGCGCAGCACACGGCCGATGTCCTTGATGATGCTGGGCTGGATGCCTTCGGTGGGTTCGTCCAGCATCAGCAGCTTCGGGCCGGCGGCCAGTGCCCGTGCAATGGCCAGTTGCTGCTGCTGGCCACCCGACAGGTCGCCGCCGCGGCGCTTGATCATCTGCTTGAGCACCGGGAACAGCTCGAACAGTTCGGGCGGTATCGCCGTGCTGCCGGGCCGCGAAGCCAGGCCCATGCGCAGGTTGTCTTCCACCGTCAGGCGGCCGAAGATCTCGCGGCCCTGCGGCACGTAGCCGGTGCCCAGACGAACACGGTCGTAGGACGCGGCCTTGGTGATGTCGGTGCCGGCCAGGCTGATGCGGCCGGTCTTCACTGGCACCACGCCCATCAGGCTCTTCAGCAGCGTGGTCTTGCCCACGCCGTTGCGGCCCAGGATCACCGTGATTTCGCCGACCTTTGCTTCCAGCGACACGTTGCGCAGGATGTGCGAACCGCCGTAGTACTGGTTCAGGCCCTCGACCTGCAGGATGGCGGGGACACCGGTGTCAGCGGCCAAGATAGACCTCGACCACTTTTTCGTTGTTCTGCACGTCGCTCAGCAGCCCCTCGGCCAAGACGCTGCCTTCGTGCAGCACCGTCACCTTCTTGCGCCCCTGGGTGAGTTCATCGACGAACTTCATGTCGTGTTCCACCACCACCAGCGAGTGTTTGCCTTCCAGAGTGAGGAAGAGCTCGGCGGTGCGTTCGGTTTCTTCGTCGGTCATGCCGGCCACCGGTTCGTCCAGCAGCAGCAGCTTCGGTTCCTGCGCCAGCAGCATGCCGATTTCCAGCCACTGCTTCTGGCCGTGGCTCAGCAGGCCCGCGGTGCGCTGCGCTTCGTCCTTCAGGTGGATCAGCGACAGCAGTTCGCCCAGCTTGTCCAGCTGTTCGCCGGAAAGGCGCGAGAACAGGCCCGCACGCACGCGGCGGTCGTTGCGCAGATTGAGCTCCAGGTTCTCGAACACGCTGAGCTGTTCGTACACCGTGGGTTTCTGGAACTTGCGGCCCACGCCCACTTGTGCGATGTCGGGTTCGTTCAGGCGCAGCAGGTCGATGTTGCTGCCGAAGAACACCTTGCCGCTGTCGGGCCGGGTCTTGCCGGTGATGCAGTCCATCATCGTGGTCTTGCCGGCACCGTTGGGGCCGATGATGCAGCGCAGTTCGCCCACGTCGATGGTCAGGCTCAGCTTGTTCAGGGCCTTGAAGCCGTCGAAGCTGACCGTGACGTCCTGCAGGTACAGCGCCACGCCTTGTGTGAAGACCACTTCACCGGCGCTGAGCGGGCGACCGAAGCCGCCGCCCTTGCCGACCACGGCCAGGCGCTGCTCGTAGGCGGCCCGGGCCTGCGCACCGGCTTCCATCAGGTCGGGCGTCATGCCTGTTTCTCCGGTGCTTGTTTGCGCAACTTGCGGTACAGGCCCAGCAGGCCCTGCGGCAGGAACAGCGTCACCGCGATGAACAGCGCACCCAGGAAAAACAGCCAGAACTCGGGAAAGGCCACCGTGAACCAGCTCTTGGCGCCGTTCACAAAAAAGGCGCCGATGATCGGCCCGATCAGCGTGCCACGGCCGCCCACCGCGGCCCAGATGGCGATCTCGATGCCGGCCGCCGGGCTCATCTCGCTGGGGTTGATGATGCCCACCTGCGGCACGTACAGCGCGCCGGCCACGCCGCACATCACGGCGCTCAAGGTCCAGATGGCCAGCTTGTAGGCGATGGGGTCGTAGCCGCTGAACATGACACGCGTTTCTGCGTCGCGGATGGCCTGAAGCACCCGACCCGCCTTGCTGTTGACGATGGCGCGCGACATCAGGAAAAAGCCCACCAGCGTGAGGCCGCTCAACACGAACAGCAGCACCTTCATGTTCTGCGTGATCGGCGCGCCCAGGATGCGCTTGAAGTCGGTGAAGCCGTTGTTGCCGCCGAAGCCGGTTTCGTTGCGGAAGAACAGCAGCATCGCCGCGAAGGTGAGCGCCTGCGTGATGATGCTGAAATACACCCCCTTGATGCGCGAGCGGAAGGCGAAGTAGCCGAACACGAAGGCCAGCAGGCCCGGCACCAGCACCACCAGCGCCATCTGCGCGACGAAGCTGTCGCTCAGGGCCCAGGTCCAGGGGAATTCCTTCCAGTCCAGGAAGACCATGAAGTCGGGCATGTGGCTTTTGTACTGGCCGTCGGTGCCGATCTGGCGCATCAGGTACATGCCCATGGCGTAGCCGCCCAGCGCGAAGAACAGGCCGTGGCCCAGGCTCAGGATGCCGGTGTAGCCCCAGATCAGGTCCATCGCCAGCGCGCAGATGGCGTAACACAGGATCTTGCCGGCCAGGCTGACGTAGAAGTCGTCCAGGTGCAGTGCGCTGTCCACCGGCACCACCAGGTTCAGCAGCGGCACCAGCACGGCGATCACGATCACCGCCAGCAGCACGCCGGTCCAGCCCTTCACGCCCAAGGCGGTGCTGCTGTTCATTCAGCGCTCCTGCCTTTCAGGGCAAAGATGCCCTGCGGTCGTTTCTGGATGAAGACGACGATGAAGCCCAGCACCATGATCTTGGCCAGCACCGCGCCCTGCCAGCCTTCCAGCAGCTTGTTCAGCACCCCGAGGCCCAGGCCGGCGTAGACCGTGCCGGCCAGCTGGCCCACACCGCCCAGCACAACGACCAGGAAGCTGTCGACGATGTAGCCTTGGCCCAGGTCGGGCCCCACATTGCCCACCTGGCTGAGTGCACAGCCCGCCAGGCCTGCGATGCCGGCACCCAGCGAAAACGCATAGGTGTCCACCCGCGCAGTGTTCACGCCCACACACGCGGCCATGCGGCGGTTCTGCGTCACACCGCGCACGAACAGACCCAGGCGTGTGCGGCTGATCAGCAGCGCCACGCCGGCCAGCACCAGCATCGCAAACACCACGATGGCCAGGCGGTTGTAGGGCAGCGTCAGGTTGGGCAGCACCTGCAGGCCGCCCGACAGCCAGCTGGGGTTTTCGACGCCCACGTTCTGCGCACCGAAGATCGTGCGCACGGTCTGCATCAGGATCAGGCTGATGCCCCAGGTGGCCAGCAGCGTTTCCAGCGGCCGACCATACAACCAGCGGATCACCGTGCGTTCCAGCACCGCGCCCACCAGCGCCGCGGCCAGGAAGCTGGCGGGTATGGCGGCCAGCATGTACCAGTCGAACATGTCCGGCAGCCATGCCTTGAACAGGTTCTGCACCAGGTAGGTGGCGTAGGCACCGATCATCATCAGCTCGCCATGCGCCATGTTGATGACACCCATCAGCCCGTAGGTGATGGCCAGGCCCAGGGCCACCAGCAGCAGGATGCTGCCCAAGCTGATGCCCGAGAACATGACACCCAGCCGTTCGCCCCAGGCCAGGCGCGACTGCACCTTGGACAGCGAAGCCGAGATGGCGGCTCTCACCTCGGCGTCGGTCTCGGAGGCCAGTTTCTCGATCAGCAGTGAACGGGTCGCCGGCTGTTCGCTGTCTGCCAGCAGTTGCGCCGCCGACAGCCGCTTGGCGATGTCCTCGGAGGAAATCATCACCGCGGCACGCAGCAGCTCGAGCCGCGCTTTCAGACCGCTGTCCTTTTCGGCCGCGATGGCCTTTTCGATGACCACCAGCTTGCCTTCGTCGGCACCGTCACGCAGGTCGTCGATGGCCTTGGCGCGCACGGCGGCATTCGGCGAAAACAGCTTCAGTGCCGCGAGCGCCGCTTCGAATTCGCGCCGCACGCGGTTGTTGTTGACCACGTCTTCGGCGTCGGCCGGCAAGGTGGCCGTTGCGCCCGTCGCGGCTTCGGTGACGGTGTCGCCCCGCACGATGTAGGCCTTGCCGCCGGCCACTTTCACCTCGTCGGCCAGCAAGGCTTCCAACAAGGGCTCCAGCGCCGGGTCCACGGCCGTCACCGCTTCATTCAGCGCAGCGATGCGGTCATCGCTGTCGCCGTCCGCAATGCGGGCGGCCTGTTCGGTGGTCAACGCCAGGGCGTTGAAACCGAGACAGGCCGCGCAGAGGAAAAGACAGACGAATCGGAACACGGATCACCGATCAAGAGAAACTGCAAAGGCGCATGCACCCGCAGGCGCATGCGCCATGGGCCTTACTTCGAAGGGACGTTTTTCTTGCCCTTGTTTTCGGCGATGTAGTCGCTCCACGGGTCGGCCACCACCGGGCCCTTGGTCTTCCACACCACGTTGAACTGGCCGTCAGACTTGATCTCGCCGATGAACACCGGCTTGTGCAGGTGGTGGTTTTCCTTGTCCATGGTGCTGACAAAACCACCCGGCGCCTTGAAGGTCTGGCCGTACATGGCGGTGCGCACCTTGTCGACGTCGGTGGTCTTGGCCTTGGCCACCGCCTGCGCCCACATGTGGATGCCGATGTAGGTGGCTTCCATCGGGTCGTTGGTCAGCGGACGGTCCTTGTGACCGGCGATGCCCTTGGCCTTGGCGTAGGCGGTCCACTTGCTCACGAAGTCGGCGTTGGCCGGGTTCTTCAGGCTCATGAAGTAGTTCCAGGCGGCCAGGTGGCCCACCAGCGGCTTGGTGTCGACACCCCGCAGCTCTTCTTCACCCACGCTGAAGGCCACCACGGGCACGTCGGTGGCCTTCAGGCCCTGGTTGCCCAGTTCCTTGTAGAAGGGCACGTTGCTGTCGCCGTTGATGGTGGACACCACGGCCGTCTTCTTGCCTTCGCCAGCGAACTTCTTGATCTTGGCGATGATGGTCTGGTAGTCGGCATGGCCGAAGGGGGTGTACTCCTCCATGATGTCGGCGTCCTTGATGCCCTTGGCATTCAGGAAGGCGCGCAGGATCTTGTTGGTGGTGCGCGGGTACACGTAGTCGGTGCCCAGCAGCACGAAGCGCTTGGCGCTGCCGCCGTCCTTGCTCATCAGGTACTCCACCGCCGGAATGGCCTGCTGGTTGGGCGCCGCACCGGTGTAGAACACGTTTTTGCTGAGCTCTTCACCTTCGTACTGCACCGGGTAGAACAGCAGCGCGTTGCTGCTTTCGAAGACCGGCAGCACGCTCTTGCGCGACACGCTGGTCCAGCAGCCGAAGACCGCCGCGACCTTGTCCTGGCTGATCAGCTGCTTGGCCTTCTCGGCAAACAGCGGCCAGTTGGACGCCGGGTCGACGACCACGGCCTCCACCTTCTTGCCCAGCACGCCGCCTTTGGCGTTGATCTCGTCGATGGCCATCAGGGCCACGTCTTTCAGCACGGTTTCGCTGATGGCCATGGTGCCGCTCAGCGAGTGCAGGACGCCGACCTTGATGGTCTCCTGGGCGCTGGCGAGGCTGCTGTAGCCCAGCGTGGCCAGCGCCAGGGTCATGGCGGTAAGGGCTTTGCCGGCTTGGCGGCGTGTGGTGCTCATGGGTTCTCGCTCCTGGGTGGTCGGTAGGGGATGGGTGGGGTGATCGGGCGGGCTGGCTTCAGCAGATGTGCAATGAGGCAGCGCCGGAACTGCAGGTTAGGCAGGCTGGCAGCGTGCGGAAATACGCCGTCTGGCGTACAGGCATGGGGTCGGCGCAGGTGCAGCGCCTAGACTGCAGGGGTGTTGAAGTCACCTGCTCAAATGTCAGAGCCTGTTCCCGCCAGACCCGGGCGGACGGCCGCGCTCATGGCTGCGCATGCCCTGTCCCTGGCCCTGGTTCTGCTGCCTTCCGCGGCGCAGGCTCAGCTGCTGCCGCCCACCCTGCCCACACTGGATGGCCTGCCGCGCCCCAATGCACCACCGCCCGAAAAGGGCCCGGTGGTGCCGGCCCGTGTGGAACGCTGGCGGCAGGAAGCGAAGGCACTGGAGTACGGCGAAGGCATGCCACGCGACCCGGTGCGTGCGGCCGAGCTGTACTGCCGCGCCGCTCGCCATGGCGACGCCGAGTCGCAATACAGCCTGGCCTGGATGATGACCAACTCGCGTGGCATCGAACGCAACGAAGCCGAAGCCGCGCACCTGTTTGCCGCTGCTGCCGAGCAGGGTTACGTGCAGGCCAGCAACATCCTGGCGCGCATGGGTCAGCCGCTGGGCGCTCCGCCGCTGTGCCTGAGGCCGCCCGAAGAAGACCGTGCCGTGGCGGCGGCCGTTGCACCGGCGCCCCCGGCCCGGCCCACGGCAGCGGGCCCCACCGCCTTGCCGCGCCCCGCCCCACCCCCGCTGCCGCGCCACGCGCCCGAAGCGCTGGTGCGCTACGTGCAGCTGGCCGCACCCGAATACCAACTGGAGCCGCACCTGGTGCTGGCCTTCATCGCCACCGAGTCCAATTTCGACCCCGCCGCCCTGTCACCCAAAAACGCACAGGGCTTGATGCAGCTGATTCCCGACACCGCCGCGCGTTTCGGTGTGCGCAACGCGATGGATCCGGTGCAGAACATGCGTGGTGGCATGGCCTACCTGCGCTGGCTGCTGGCGTATTACGAAGGCGACGTGGTGCTGGCCGCCGCCGCCTACAACGCCGGCGAAGGTGCGGTCGACCGCTACCGCGGTGTGCCGCCCTATGCCGAAACGCGGCAGTACGTGTGGAAGATCGTGCAGGCCGCCGGCGGGCTGATGAAACACGGCTTCGATGCCAAGGTCACCAAGCCTTCGGACAAGATGCCGCTGATGAACCGGCCCTGGCACCTGCGCTGAGCTCAGGGCCGGCAGCCCGCCGTCTCGTTCCAGATCGCCATCGGCGTGGTCGGTGAAGTTGGCGAAAGTCCGAGCCCCGGCGGCCTACATCGGCGCCAGTTCGCGCACCCGCTGCATGGCCACCGAAGCCGCCGCGGTGCGGGTCTCCACACCCAGCTTGTCGTACACCCGCTCCAGGTGTTTTTTCACCGTGGCCGGGCTGCTGCCCAGGATGTCGCCGATGTCGCGGTTGGTCTTGCCCTTGGCCACCCAGTACAGCACTTCGCTTTCGCGCAGCGTCAGGCCGAAGGCCAGCATCGTGGCCTCCACGGTGGCCGCGTCGCTGACTTCTCGCAGCACCACGAGCCAGTCCTCGTCGACCGTCTTGCCCTGCAGCGTGGCCACCAGCTGGCGGGCGGTGCCGCCGACCACACCGGCGGTGGACAGCGGCCGCACCTCACGGCCCTGCTCGGCCTGCTGCAGCCAGGCCAGCAGCGCAGCCGGCACCTGGTCGGGCAGCGTATCGAAATAGGCCGGCAGCCAGCGCCGTGCCAGCGGCGTCTGCCACACCAGCCGCGCCTGGCCACCCTGCAGGCGCACGGCGATGGTGGCGTGGCCGTAGGCGTCCAGCGCATTGCGCGCCTGCCGCGCCTGGCGCGCGGCCAGCATGTGGGCGGCCATGCGGGCCAGCACCTCGGGCGCGCGGATCGGCTTGGTGACGTAGTCCACGCCGCCGGCGTCGAAGGCGGCCAGCACGTGTTCGGTGTCGGTCAGGCCGGTCATGAAGATGATCGGGATGTGGGCGGTTTCCGGCCCGGCCTTCAGGCGGCGCGCGACCTCGAAGCCGTCGATGCCCGGCATCACCGCGTCCAGCAGCACGATGTCGGGGTCGGCCTGCGCCGCACGCTGCAAGGCGCTGCTGCCGTCGGTGGCCACCAGCACGGTGTAGCCGGCGGCGTCCAGCGCGTCGTGCAAGACGGCCAGGTTGTCGGGCACGTCGTCGACGATCAGCACCAGGCCGGCGCTGCGCGGGTTGCTCAGGTCGATGGGGTGGCGCACCGGTTCAGGTGGGTTCTGCATGGGCAAGGGCATTTTTGATGACCGGTGTCATGCGGTCGAACTGGAAGTTGTGCGCCAGCGTGCGCAGCGGCGCCAGCCAGGCGGCGGTGTCGGGGCGCGTGCTCTCGATCTGGTCCAGCACCTGGTGCACACCGCGCGGGTAACCCAGGTTCACGACTTCGTGCAGGGCCAGCAGCTGCTCGCGCGTGGGGCGCGGCGCGTTGGCCGGCACGGCCGCGGGTGGCGGCGCGGGTGGTGTCGTCAGCCACTGCAGCGCCAGCTTCGTGCCCAGCCAGTCCAGCAGGTCGTCGAATCGAATCGGCTTGGTGATGAAGTCGGCGGCGCCGATGCCGACGTCGTTGTCCTGCCCCTTGTCGAAGGCATTGGCCGACACGATGGCCACCGGCGCACTGCTCAGGTGCTGGCGGCGCAAGGTGCGGATGGTTTCCCAGCCGTCGATGCCGGGCATGGCCAGGTCCATCAGGATGGCATCGACACTTTTTTCCGCCAGCAGGCCCAGCGCCGCGGTGCCCGAGCCGGCTTCCATGACCTCGAATCCCAGGGCCTGCAGGCGACGCGCCAGCAACGTGCGGTCGACCTCTTCGTTGTCCACCACCAGGATGCGGCGGCGTGCGCCGGCAAAACCCGCCCGCGGCGCGGCCGGTCGCGGTGCGCTGACGCCGCGCAGCTCGGGCAGGAACAGGCGCACGCGGAACAGCGTGCCGGCGGCCATGTCGCCAGCAGCGCCGGCGGTGCGCGAAGACACCGTCATCTCGCCGCCCATCAGGTCGGTCAGCATCTTGGCGATGGTCAGGCCCAGGCCCGTGCCGCCGGCGCCGCTGCCGGCCGGTGCGCCGGCGGCGTGCGCGCCGCGCGAAAAGGGTTCGAAAATGCGTTCGATGTCGGCCGGCGCGATGCCGGGGCCGGTGTCCTCGATCTCGAACACCGCCATGTCGCGCACGTGTGCGGCGCGGAAGGTGACACGCCCTTGCTGCGTGAACTTGACGGCGTTGCCCAGCACGTTGATCAGGATCTGCGTCAGCCGCCTTTCGTCGGCGCGCACCAGCTGCGGCGCGCCTTCCACGTCGTGTTCGAAATGCAGGCCCTTGCTGACCGCCTGCAGCTCGAACAGCTGCACGATCTGCTGCAGGTTCTCGCGCAGGCGCATCGGCCGCGGCTCCAGCGCCAGCTTGCCACCTTCGATGCGCGCGATGTCCAGCGTGCCTTCGATCAGGCTCAGCAGGTGTTCACCGCCACGCCGGATGACACCCACGCTCTGCTTGCGGTGCGGTGGCATCGACGGGTCTTCGTCCAGCAGCTGCGCGTAACCCAGGATGCTGTTCAGCGGCGTGCGCAGTTCGTGGCTGATGGCGCTGATGTAGCGGGTCTTGGCCTGGTTGGCCGCGTCGGCGGCGCGTTTGGCGCGCTGCAGTTCTTCGTCGGTGCGCGCGTGTGATTCGATTTCCTTGACCAGCGCTTCGGTCTGGCGGTTGCTTTCTTCCTGCGCCACCCGGCGGCTGATCTGCGTGAGCACCAGCCACCAGCCGATGACACCGCCCACCAGCAGCAGCGCGCAGTAGGCCTTGATGAAACCGGCGCGCAGCGCAGGCCCGGCACTGGCGAGGTCCGGGCCGGCCAGTTGCCGCAGCTCGACCTGGTACAGCAGGTACAGCAGGCCGGCCAAGGCGGGTGCCACCCAGGCCATCAGCATCAAGTAGCGGCCCAGGCCAGTGTCCAGCTGCGGCCACCAGGCACGGGGTGTCAGCCGCTGCAACAAGGCGTTGAACTGCAGCCGTGCACGCGCCTCTTCGGGTTTGCACAGGTCGTGGCACCTGGCGTCGAGCGAACAGCACAGGCTGCAGATGGGGCCACCGTAGGCGGGGCACTGCGCCATGTCCTCACCTTCGTACTCCCGTTCGCAGATGACACAGTGGCGCTGCAGCTTCGCGCCCAGATACGCACCGGGTTCGCTGCGGCGGGCGATGTAGTAGCGGCCCTTCGTGCCCCAGGCGATCAGCGGCGCCGCGACAAAGGCCACCACCATCGCGATGACCGCCGAAAAGGCCTGCGCCATCGGCCCGAACACACCCAGCCAGGCCAGCATGGACAGCACCGAAGCCAGCCCCATCGCGCCCACGCCCACCGGGTTGATGTCGTACAGGTGCGCGCGCTTGAATTCGACACCCTTGGGGCTCAGGCCCAGCGGCTTGTTGACCACCAGGTCGGCCACCACGGCCATGATCCAGCTGATGGCGATGTTGCTGTACAGGCCCAGCACGCCGCCGATGGCCTTGAAGACCTCCAGCTCCATCAGCATCAGCGCGATCAACACCACACGCCCCGGGTGGCTGTGGGTCACACGCGCAAAGAAGTTGCTCCACGCCAGGCTGCCCGCGTAGGCATTCGTGACGTTGATCTTCAGCTGGCTCACCACCACCAGCAGCACGGTGGCCCCCAACGCCCAGCCGTACTGCGAAAACACCAGCTCGTAAGCCGCCAGGTACATCTGGTTGGGGTCGACCACGCGGTCGGCGGGCACGGCCAGGGTCAGCGCCAGGTAGGCCAGCAGCGCCCCGCCCAGCATCTTGGCCACTCCCGGCAGCACCCAGCCCGGGCCGCCCACCAGCACCGCGGCCCACCAGCGCATGCGGTTGGCAGCGGTTTTCTCGGGCATGAAACGCAGGTAGTCGACCTGTTCGCCCATCTGCGTGATCAGCGCCACACCCACCGTCAGCGCGCCGCCGAAGAGCAGCGGGTTGAAGCTGCCACCGTTGCCGGCTTCACCGGCATAGGTGCGCAGGTCAGACACCAGCGTGGGGTGGGCCTGGAAGACATAGACATAGGGCACCATCAGCAGCACCAGCCACAGCGGCTGTGTCCAGACCTGGAAGCGGCTGATCACCGTGACGCCGTGCGTGACCATCGGAATGACCACCAGCGCGCTGATCAGGTAACCCCAGGCCGGCGGGATGTCGAACAGCAGCTCCAGCGCGTAGGCCATGATGGCCGCTTCCAGCGCGAAGAAGATGAAGGTGAAGCTGGCGTAGATGAGGCTCGTGACGGTGCTGCCGATGTAGCCGAAGCCAGCCCCGCGGGTCAGCAGGTCCATGTCCAGCCCGTGCCGCGCCGCGTACACGCTGATCGGCAACCCGGCGGCAAAGATGATGGCCGCCGTGGCCAGCACGGCCCAGAAGGTGTTGACGAAGCCGAACTGCAGCAGCAGCGTCGCCCCCAACGCCTCCAGCACCAGGAAACTGGCGGCGCCGCCCAGCGCGGTATGGGCCACGCGCCATTCGCTCCACTTGCGGAAAGAACGTGGCGTGAAGCGCAGTGCGTAGTCTTCCAGCGTTTCGCTGGCGACCCAGGCGTTGTAGTCGCGACGCACCTTGATGACACGCTGCTGCGGCTGGGGCGCGGGGGTGGATGCGGTGGCGGGGTTCATGAGCCCCTGCCACACCGCAAGCCACGGGCCAGGGCCGGGCTTGCCCGGCGTGGCGAGCCCCCATGCCCGGATTACGATGGCACGAAACGTGAACTGCCCGCTGCCATGGACTTGACCCCCCGAGAAAAAGACAAGCTGCTGCTCTTCACCGCCGGCCTGCTGGCCGAACGCCGCAAGGCACGGGGTTTGAAACTGAACGTGCCCGAAAGCATCGCGCTGATCAGCTGCGCCATCCTGGAAGGTGCACGCGACGGCAAGACCGTGGCGCAGCTGATGAGCGAAGGCAAAACCGTGCTGTCCCGCGCCGACGTGATGGAGGGTGTGGCCGACATCGTCACCGAGATCCAGGTCGAAGCCACCTTCCCCGATGGCACCAAATTGGTGACCGTGCACCAACCTATTGCATGAGCCCCCAAGCTCGCTATCGCTCGCTGCCCCCCGAGGGGGGTGTCCGCCAACGGCCCGGCAAAGCCGGTTCCGTGGCGGGAAACTTGAGCCGGACTGCGGCGCCTTGGCGCCATGGAGCGTTGAATTGATCCCTGGCGAACTTCTCATCGACGAAGGCGAGCACGACCTCAACCCCGGCCGCGACAAGCTCAGCATCACGGTGGCCAACAGCGGCGACCGGCCCATCCAGGTGGGCTCGCACTACCACTTCGCCGAAACCAACGCCGCGCTGATCTTCGACCGCCAGGCGGCCAAGGGCATGCGGCTGAACATCGCCAGCGGCACCGCGGTGCGCTTCGAGCCCGGGCAGGAACGCACGGTCACCTTGGTGGCCTACGCCGGCCGCCGCCAGGTCTGGGGCTTCCGCGGCCTCGTGAACGGAGCGGTCTGATGAGCAGAACCATCGGCCGCCGCGCCTACGCCGAGATGTACGGCCCCACCGTGGGCGACCGCGTGCGCCTGGCCGACACCGGCCTGATCATCGAAGTGGAAAAGGACTTCACGCTGAACGCCGGCGGCTACGGCGAAGAGGTCAAGTTCGGCGGCGGCAAGACCATCCGCGACGGCATGGGCCAGAGCCAGGTCGTCAACGGCCCCGGCCACCACGAAGCACACGACGTCGTGATCACCAACGCGCTGATCGTCGACACCTGGGGAATCGTGAAGGCCGACATCGGCATCAAGGGCTGCCGCATCGCGGCCATCGGCAAGGCCGGCAACCCCGACGTGCAGCCCGGTGTGGACATCGTCATCGGGCCGGGCACCGAGATCATTGCCGGCGAAGGCATGATCGTCACCGCCGGCGGCATCGACAGCCACATCCACTTCATCTGCCCGCAGCAGATCGAAGCACCACCATGCTGGGCGGCGGCACCGGGCCGGCCACCGGCACGCTGGCCACCACCGCCACGCCGGGGCCCGAAAACCTGCACCGCATGCTGCAGGCGGCCGACGCGTTCCCGATGAACCTGGGCTTCCTGGGCAAGGGCAACGCCAGCCAGGCCGCGGCGCTGAGCCAGCAGATCGCCGCCGGTGCCATCGGCCTGAAGCTGCACGAAGACTGGGGCACCACACCGGCGGCCATCAGCAACTGCCTGGACGTGGCCGAAGTGACCGACACGCAGGTCAGCATTCACAGCGACACGCTGAACGAAAGTGGTTTCGTCGAAGACACCATTGCGGCCACACGCGGCCGCACGCTGTGTGCCTTCCACACCGAAGGTGCCGGCGGTGGCCACGCGCCCGACATCCTGCGCGTGGTGGGCGAGGCCAACTTCCTGCCTTCGTCGACCAACCCGACGATGCCCTACACCGCCAACACGGTGGACGAGCACCTGGACATGCTGATGGTGTGCCACCACCTGGACGCGTCCATCGCCGAAGACCTGGCCTTCGCCGAAAGCCGCATCCGCCGCGAGACCATCGCCGCCGAAGACGTGCTGCACGACCTGGGCGCGATCAGCATGATGTCTTCGGACAGCCAGGCCATGGGGCGTGTCGGCGAGGTCATCATCCGCACCTGGCAGACGGCGCACAAGATGAAGGGGCAACGCGGAACCCTGCCCGAAGACAGCGCCCGCAACGACAACTTCCGCGTCAAGCGCTACATCGCCAAGTACACCATCAACCCGGCCATCGCCAACGGCATCAGCCACGAGGTGGGCAGCCTGGAAGTGGGCAAGTGGGCCGACATCGTGTTGTGGCGCCCGGCGTTTTTCGGCGTCAAGCCCAGCCTGATCCTGAAAGGCGGTTTCATCTCGGCATCACTGATGGGCGACGCCAATGCCAGCATCCCCACACCGCAGCCGGTGCACTACCGGCCCATGTTCGGCAGCTACGGCCGCGTGCTGCACGCCACCAGCCTGACCTTCATGAGCCACACCGCGATGAACAATGAACTGGGCGATCAGCTGGGCCTGAAAAAGCGCCTGTCGGCGGTGCAGGGCTGCCGCAGCGTGAAGAAGGGCGACATGGTGCTGAACGGCTACCTGCCGAAGATGGAGATCGACCCGCAGACCTACCGCGTGCGGGCCGACGGGCAGTTGCTGACCTGCGACCCGGCAACGGTGCTGCCGATGGCGCAGAAGTACTTCTTGTTCTGATGCAGCTGTCAGCGCGGCTGCAGGTGTTCTCGCAGCCAGGCCGCGAAGGTGGCCTCGGTGATTTCACCAGCAGCCAGGTCCATCACGGTCAAGGTGGCTTCGGCCTGGCTGACCACGAGCCGCTGGCCATTCAGCGCCAGGAACAAGCCCACGGCCAGGAAGGCCGCGCGTTTGTTGCCATCGACAAAGGCGTGGTTCTTGGCCAGCCCCAGGCCATAGGAAGCGGCCAGGTCAGCCAGGTCAGGCTCGCCATAGGCCGCCACGTTCAGAGGCCGTGCCAGCGCAGACTCCAGCAGACCTTCGTCGCGGATGCCGGGCGCTCCCCCATGTTCGGCAATGCTCTCGTCGTGCAGCAAGAGCAAGGCACGGCGGTCGATCCAGCGCCACGCACTCATGGCACGATCACTTGGCGAGTTGGTGGAAGGTGTCGCGGAACTCGCGCATGAACTCGCGACCGGCCTTCAGTTGCTCGTCGAGCGACGGGTCGTAAGGTGTCAACGTGACCCCATTGACCGCATCGGTGACAAACACCATGTCCCCCTTCTCCAGCTTCAGCCGCGCCAGCACCTCCTTGGGCAGGATCACGCCGACGGAATTGCCGATCTGGGTGAGCTTGAGTGCGGTCATGGCGGGCTCCGAAACGTTATAACGAAAGTTATACTAACCGCGACTTCCCGGGCTCACAAGCCCATTCCACGACCCAACCGGAGCAGCAAGACATGCTCACCGTGAACAAGCTCATCCCTGGCGCACGTGGCCTGGCCACCGTGCTGCTGAAGCGTGCCGCCACCGTCGAACTGGACTGGGACGTGCGTCAGAAAAGCCGCTTCGACGCCACCGACTCCAGCGGCCGCACGCTGGGTGTTTTCCTGCCGCGCGGCACCGCCGTGCGTGGCGGTGACGTACTGGTGGCCGAAGACGGCTCGCTGATCGTCGTGAAGGCAGCACCGCAGGCGGTGCTGGTGGTGCGCCACTGCAGCCAGCATGGCAGCGCTTTCGACCTGCTGCGCGCCGCCTACCACCTGGGCAACCGCCATGTGCAGCTGGAACTGCAACCCGACCGCCTGCTGCTGGAACCCGACCACGTGCTGGCCGACATGCTGCGCAGCATGCACCTGATCGTGAGCGAAGAGCGCACCGCCTTCGAGCCGGAGAGTGGCGCCTACGCGGCCGGTTCGCATGGCCATGCACATGGACACGATCACGATCACGATCACGGTCACGGTCACGGTCACGCCCCCAGCGCCCACAAGCCGGTCGCCATTCCCATCGCCGCGGCGCCCGCGCCCCACGTGCACGGCCCCGGCTGTGGCCACGACCATGGCAAACACGGCCATTGAGCCCTCCAGCGCCGCAACGCAGCTGCAATTGATGTGGCTGGCCTCGCCGGCTTTGCCGGTGGGTGGCTTCAGCTATTCCGAAGGGCTGGAAGCGGCCGTCGAAGCCGGCCTCGTCACCAGCGAAGCGCAGGCCGGTGACTGGCTGCTCGACCAGCTGCACCTGAGCCTGTCGCGGTCCGACCTGCCCGCGTTGGCCCAGGCTTGCGCCGCCTGGGCGCGGCACGACGCCCCGCGTGTGCAGGCGCTCAACGACTGGCTGCACCAGACCCGCGAAAGTGCCGAACTGCGCGCCCAGGCCGAACAGATGGGCCGCTCGCTGCTGGACTGGCTGCGCAACGGCGTGCATGCCAGCGACCCGCGCATCACCACGCTGGCGGCCCTGCCACCCGCGCCCCTGTGGCCCACCAGCTTTGCGCTGGCTGCCACGCTGGCCGACGCAACGGCCCAAGACACGCTGCTGGCCTTTGCCTGGGGCTGGGCAGAAAACATGGCACAGGCCGCGATGAAGGCGGTGCCGCTGGGCCAGGCGGCGGCACAGCGCATGCTTGCCCGCCTGGCAGCCGACATCCCGGCCGCGGTCGAAGCCGCCTTGCACTTGCCCGATGACGAGCGCCAGGCCCACACCCCCGGTCTGGCCATCCTGTCGGCCCACCACGAAACCCAGTACTCGAGACTCTTCCGCTCATGAGCACAGCCCTGCACCACATCCCCGGCCGCACCAAAAAACTGCCTCCGCTGCGCGTGGGCGTGGGCGGCCCGGTGGGCAGTGGCAAGACCACGCTGGTCGAGATGCTGTGCAAGACGATGCGTGAGCGCTGGGACCTGGTGGTCGTCACCAACGACATCTACACCAAGGAAGACCAGCGCCTGCTCACGGTGTCCGGCGCGCTGGACGCCGAGCGCATCATGGGCGTGGAAACCGGCGGCTGCCCGCACACGGCGATCCGTGAAGACGCGTCCATCAATCTGGAGGCCGTCGACCGCATGCTGGAAAAGTTTCCCGATGCCGACATCGTGTTCATCGAAAGCGGTGGCGACAACCTGGCCGCCACCTTCAGCCCCGAGCTGAGCGACCTGACGATCTACGTCATCGACGTGGCCGCCGGCGAGAAGATTCCGCGCAAGGGCGGCCCCGGCATCACCAAAAGCGACCTCTTCGTGATCAACAAGATCGACCTCGCGCCCTATGTGGGCGCCAGCCTCGAGGTGATGGAAGCCGACACCCGCCGCATGCGCCCGGCCTGGGCCAGCAACCGGCCCTACGTGATGAGCAACCTGCGCACGAAGCAGGGTCTGGCCGAGGTGGTGGCTTTCATCGAGACGCGCGGCTTGCTGACCGCCTGAGCGGGGCGGCACGCGCCCCAACACCTGCCCATCCTTGTGATCGGGCCGTGGGGTCATCCCATGCGCCTACCATCGCGGCTTTCCACACAACAGGAGAGCCCCATGGGTCTGATGTCCTTCATCAAGGAAGCCGGCGAAAAACTGTTCGGCAAAGGCGAGGCCAAGGCCGCAGAAGCCGCAGCCAAGGCCGCACCCACGCCGGAGAACGTGGCCGCGCTCAGCAAGGCCGCGGGTGACGCCATCGTGGGCTACATCAACGCCCAAGGCTTGCCGGGCAACAGCCTGGACGTGGCCTTCGATGCGGCCAGCGCCACCGTCACCGTCTCGGGCCAGGTCGAAGACCAGGCTATCAAGGAAAAGGTGCTGCTGTGCTGCGGCAACGTGGCCGGCGTGACGGCGGTCAACGACATGATCACCGTGGCCAACCCCACGCCCGAGGCCCAGTTCCATGTGGTCGTCAGCGGCGACAACCTGAGCAAGATCGCCAAGAAGTTCTACGGCGACGCCAACAAGTACCCGGTCATCTTCGAAGCCAACAAGCCGATGCTCAGCCACCCGGACAAGATCTACCCGGGACAGGCGCTGCGCATTCCGCCCCTGTAGTTTGCCCCCAACCTCGCTGCGCTCCACGCAACGCCAGAGGCGTTGCTTGCTTGGCCGTCCAAGCCCGCGCAGGCGGGCTTGGAGCCGCGGCCTGCGCCCCCCCGAGGGGGCCGCCCGCCAGCGGCCCGGCAAAGCCGGTTCCGCGGCTTGTGCTTGGCAGGGGCCTTGCGGCCGCGCAGTGACAATCCGCCTGTGAGCAAGCTCTACTTCCGCTACGCCGCGATGAACGCCGGCAAGTCCACGAACTTGCTTCAGGCGGCCTACAACTACGAAGAGCGTGGCATGCGCGTGCGCATGTTCACGGCCGCGCACGATGACCGAAGTGGTGTCGGCACGATTGCCTCGCGCCTGGGCCTGACACGGCAGGTCGAGACCTTCGGCATCGACACGGTGTTCGATTCGGCCGGCCTTGCCGACGGGCTGTCACCCGCCGTCGCCTGCCTGCTGATCGATGAAGCGCAGTTCCTCACGCCCGAGCAGGTGCACCAGCTGCACCGCCTGGCCCACCAGCACCCGGTGCCGGTGCTCTGTTACGGCCTGCGCAGCGACTTCCGCGGTGACGCCTTCCCCGGTGCCGCCGCGCTGCTGACGCTGGCCGACGAACTGGAAGAGATGAAGACCATCTGCGCCTGCGCGCGCAAGGCCAGCATGAACCTGCGTGTGGACGGCGAAGGCCGCCGCGTGAAAGAAGGTGAGCAGGTCATGATCGGCGGCAACGAAAGCTACCGCGCGGTGTGCCCCAGCTGTTTCTACAGCCAGGACGAGGACCCGATCTCGGCGCCCGGCCTGTTTGGCTAGGCGAGCGAAGCGAGCTGGGGGCGAGGTTTCGGATCCGGGTTACCCGGTCCGAAACGCACCCCCTCGGGGGGCGCGAGCGAAGCGAGCTGGGGGCTGACTACTTCCGAGAAGCCAGCCAGATGCTGGGCAGGATCATCGCCGCGCCCACCAGGTGGTACCAGCCGGGCACCTCGCCCAGCACCAGCCAGGCCAGCAGCGCGCCGTAGACCGGCGCCAGGTACAACATCATCGCCGTGCGCGACGCACCCAGCTCGCGCTGGAGGTAGGAATAAGCACCGTAGGACAGCACACCTGGCAACACGGCGGCCAGCAGCACCAGGCCAGCGGCACCCCAGCCGAAGGCAGGTGTGGTGGTCAACAGCGCTTCTGCCACCGTGGTGGGCAGCAGCACCAGCAGGCCACCACCGATGATGGCCACCAGCCTCTCGCCCGGCCCCAGCGCCGAGGGCCAGCGCTTGAGCAGCACCGAATACGCGGTCCAGCTGATCGCCGCGGCGGTGATCCAGGCATCACCTGCCACGAACTGCACCGCCAGCAGCCGCGCCGGGTCGCCCTTGGCGATGACAAACAGCAGCCCCAGCAGCGCCAGCACCACGCCGGCCCATTGTGCGCGGCTGAGCTTCTCGTGCAGCAGCATGGCGCTGGCCGCGGCAATGGCCATCGGCGTGACGGCGTAGATCAGCGCAATGTTGGTGCTGGTGGTTGTGTGCCCGGCCACGTACACCCAGGCGCCACAGATGTACATGCCCAGGAAACCCAGCACCAGCAGGTGCAGCCACTCTCGCCGCACCACGTCCCGCCGCGACCACAGGCCACGACCCATCCAGGGCAGCAGGATCAGCGCCGCCAGCAACCAGCGGCCCAGCGCCAGTGCGTGGGGTGCGATGACCCCGTCACCCAGGCGCGCAATGATGTAGTTGGACGACCACAGCAAAGGCACCAGCCACAAGAGCAGCCGCGCCTTGCCGCTGGCCGGCACCTGCGCGGCAAAGCTCATGTGCCAGCCGTCGTTCGGGTGGCCATGTTTTCGCCCAGGCGGATGGCCGTGCCAGGCTGCCAGCCGGGGTTGAAACGCAAGGGCCGGCCGGCTTGCTGCGGGAACAGCATGATCACCGTGCTGCCCAGCAGGAAGCGGCCCATCTCGGCGCCTTGCGGCAGTTCGATGCGCTGGTCGGTGTAGGCCCACTCGCGCAGCGTGCCCGGCCGCGGCGGGTTGACCAGACCATGCCAGGCGGTGGCCATGCTGCCGACGATCGTGGCCCCCACCAGCACCAGCACCCAGGGCCTGCCGTCGGCGCCTTCGAACACACACACCACCCGTTCGTTGCGCGCAAAGAGCCCGGGCACACCGCGCGCCGTGGCCGGGTTCACCGAAAACAGCGCACCCGGCACATGCACCATGCGCAGCAGGCGGCCGGCACAGGGCATGTGGATGCGGTGGTAGTCGCGTGGGCTCAGGTAGAGCGTGGCGAAGTGGCCGCCGTGGAAGTGCGCGGCCAGCGCGCTGTCGCCACCCAGCAGTGCCGTGGCCGTGTAGTCATGGCCCTTGGCCTGGAAGATGCGCCCTTCCTGGATGTCGCCCAACTGGCTGACCGCGCCGTCCACCGGGCACACCAGTTCGGCGCTGGCCAAGGGCCGCGCACCGGACTTCAGCGCGCGGGTGAAGAAGTCGTTGAAGCAGGCGTAGGCAGCCGGGTCGGGCTCGGCGGCTTCGGCCATGTTCACGCCATAGCGGCCGATGAACCAGCGGATCAGTGCCGTCGTGGCGCTGCCGCCGCGCCAGCCAGCCACCACGCCGGCGAAAGAGGTCAGCGCCTGTTTGGGCAGCAGGTGCTGCGTGGCCACGGCCACACGTTCGGCCAGTGGCACGCTCACCGCAGCGGAGCCAGCTCGCGCAGGGCCTTCACCGCGCCGGCGCCGACACCGGCGCCAAAACGCTTGGCCAGGCGTTCGGCGATGTTGTCGCGGGTGGTGTAGTCGATGATGTCTTCGGCCTTGATGACCTCGCGGGCCACGAAGTCCAGGTTGCCGGTGGCGTCGGCCAGGCCTTGTTTGACGGCCTCTTCGCCGTTCCAGAACAGGCCCGAGAAGGTGTCTGGCGTTTCTTTCAGGCGGTCACCACGGCCGGCCTTGACCACCGCGACGAACTGGCCATGAATCTGTTCGATCATGGCTTTGGCCATCGCCGTCTGCTTCGGGTTTTGCGGGCTGAAGGGGTCGAGCATGGCCTTGTTTTCGCCCGCGGTCAGCAGCCGCCGCTCGACACCCAGCTTGTCCATCAGGCCGGTGAAACCGAAGCCGTCCATCAAGACGCCGATGCTGCCCACAAGACTGGCCTTGTCGACGTAGATCTCGTCGGCGGCCACGGCGATGTAATAAGCGCCCGAGGCACAGACTTCTTCGACCACGGCATAGACCTTCTTGCCGTGTTTGGCCTTCAAGCGCAGGATTTCGTCGTGCACGATGCCACTTTGCACCGGGCTGCCGCCGGGTGAATTGATGCGCAGCACAACCGCCTGCGCGCCGGTGTCTTCGAAGGCGCTTTTCAGCGCGCCGACGAGCAATTCGGCACTGGCTTCGCTGTCGGCGGCGATCTCGCCACGCACCTCCACCAGGGCCGTGTGCGGCGTGGTGGGTGTCGTGGGCGCGGACTGGCTCAGGAAAGCGGCCCACACCACCACGAGCACCAGGCCCAGCCAGGCCAGGCGGAAGAACACGCGCCAGCGGCGGTCGCTGCGCTGCTGGCGCAGCATCTCGCCGCCCAGACGTTCGAGCACGGCTTCCATGCCACCCTGCCCGCTGGGGGGCTTGCTGGTGGCGTGCTGCTGGGCCAGGGCGGCCGCGGCGGTGACGGTCAGCGGTTCGACGGGCGGAACGGGTTCCGGCGCGGGGGTCGAACCCGGTTCTTGCGTGTTCATGTGGGGTCGGCCGCGGCAGGCGGTGCCGGCGGCTCGTCAAGGGTCTCGAACGAGACGGGGCGGATGTCGCGGGAAGGATACCAAGACACCTGGCCCTGGTGCTCCTGCACCCTCACCGGTGTCAGCCGACCGCGGCCGCACGGCCCGCCGACACAACGGCCGTCGGCAGGTTCGTAGCTGGCGCCGTGGATGCTGCACAGGATCCAGCGTTTGTCCATGTCCAGGAAAACACCGGGCTGCCAGTCCATCTCGGTGGGCACGTGCGCGCAGCGGTTCAGGTAGGCCACCACGGCGCCATCGAAGCGCATCGCAAAGGCCCGTGCCGGGCGGCCGTATTCGAGCACGTCCCACACCCAGGCTGTGCCACGTTCTTGAAGGTCAGCGGACGTGCACAGCGGCTCGGGCGCCGCCGGTGTCGCGGCGTCCGGGATCGGGGCGGTGCTCAAGCGTTCTCCAGCAGCCAGCGGTGCAGCTCGTCGGTGCTGTGCGCCACGAACAGCGGTTCGTGTTCTGAAAAGGCCGACGGTTCGTGCGCGCCGAAACTCACCGCCACGCGTGCGGTGCCGGCATTGCGCGCCAGCATCAGGTCGTGGGTGGTGTCGCCGATCATCAAAGTGCGCTCCGGCGGCACGCCGAGCTGGGCCATCAGCTGCTGCAGCATCAGCGGGTGCGGCTTGCCGGCGGTTTCGTCGGCGGTGCGGGTGGCGTCGAACATGCCGTGCAGCTGCGAATGCAACAGCGCTTCGTCCAGCCCGCGCCGGCCCTTGCCGGTGGCCACGGCCAAGAAGTGGTTGCGGGCCTTCAGCGCCTGCAGCATGGGCAGCGTGCCATCGAACATCACCAGGTCGTCCTGGCGCGCGAAGTAGTGGTGGCGGTAGCGATTGCCCAGCTCGGGGTAACGCTCGGGCGGCAGGCCGGGAGCGGCGCGTTTCAGCGCGTCATGCAGCCCCAGGCCGATGACATAGGCCGCGTCGGCCACGCTGGGCACAGTGATGCCCAGGTCGGCACAAGCCGACTGGATGCACTGCACGATCAGGCCAGTGCTGTCATACAGCGTGCCGTCCCAGTCGAAGGCGATCAGGTCGAAACGGCGTTGGGGAGGGCGGGCCATGGCACTTCTGAGAGTCAGGGGTGGAGCTGGAAACCGGGCCGCTGACCGATCAGCGGGCCAGGAGTGTCTCGCACTCCGGCGGCAGCGGTGCATTCAGGGTGATGCGCTGGCCCGTGGCTGGGTGGTCGAAGGCCAGTTCGCGGGCGTGCAGGAACATGCGCTCGAACTGCCGTTCGCGCGCAAAGAGCTTGTTGCGCGCGAAGTCGCCGTACTTGGGGTCGCCGACGATGGGGTGCCCGCTGCTGGCCAGGTGCACGCGGATCTGGTGCGTGCGGCCGGTCTTGATGGTCACGTCCAGCAGTGTCAGGCCCGGCAGTTGACGAACGATCTTCACCAGGCTGATCGACCGCCGGCCGTCTTCATGGTCCGCCGCCACCACCTTGACGTGCCGTTCGCCGGCCGCATCCAGCGTCTTGTGCAAAGCCAGGTCGATGACCTTCAGCTTCGCAGGCCAGTCGCCGAACACCAGCGCGGCATAGGTCTTGCCGGTGGCACGGTCGCGGAACTGGTCCTGCAGCGCGGTCAGCGCGCTGCGCTTTTTGGCCAGGAGCAGGATGCCCGAGGTTTCTTTGTCCAGCCGGTGCACCAGTTCCAGAAAGCGCGCGTCGGGGCGCGAACGGCGCAACTGTTCGATGACACCGAAGCTGACGCCGCTGCCGCCGTGCACCGCCACGCCGGCCGGTTTGACGATGGCCAGCAGGTGATCGTCTTCCAGCAGCACCGGGAACTCACGCGCAGGCGCCGGCGGCGCGCTGCTGGGCGCGGGCAGACGCATCGGCGGGACGCGGATCTGGTCACCTTCGGCGACCCGGGTGTCGGCACCGGCGCGGCCCTTGTTCACCCGCACCTCGCCCGAGCGGATGACGCGGTAGACGTGGGTCTTGGGTACGCCCTTGAGCAGCCGGATCAGGTAGTTGTCCAGGCGCTGACCGGCCGACTCGGCGTCCACGGTCAGGGTTCGAACGGCCGGCAAGGGATTGTCCCCAGCCCGGTCGGGGGGCGTGCCTGCTTTGCCCGCTATACTCCGCAACTCCACGTTTAGGCTGTAAGTGCTTGATTTATCGGAGTTTACGCGGGCGCCCGCGGCTCTATCGTGGAACGGTCTGTGCCGTGTTGGCACCGACCACAAGGTGATGCAACGCCGGCAGCCGGCGCTTGGCCAACAGTCCCTGTTTGACTTTGGCGGGCCCCGGCAGCAGGTGGCAGAGAGTCGTACCAGAACCCCGCTTCGCTCACCCGAAGCACCGAAAATTCAAAGGGTTCGAGGCCCAGACCGTCGTCCGGCACTTGCCGGCCCGACACCCTGTCCTTGAATCCGCGTGTTGGCACGCTGTTGCAGATCATGCTGTCCCCCTCTTCCCACACCCGCTTCACCAGGCCCCGGCTCGCTGCCGGCGCGGCCGAGGCGGACGCATCGCCGCGTGATCCGCGGCCCTGCAGCGGGCAGGCGGACGAAGACGCTGCAACCCCGGCCGGCACGCACGCGCCAACGCTGCGCAGCTGACGTCGCCGGCCTGGCCGGTGGCAAGCGCAGTCCAGGGCATTTCGCGCCAACGGTTCCATCGCGACCCTCGTGCATCTTGCAGTGACGCAAGAAGGCGGCCCGTTCCAGAACACCTGGACAAGCCCCGCCCCGCACAGGAGTGCCCATGAAACGCATGCTGATCAACGCCACGCAGCCCGAAGAGCGGCGGCTGGCCATCGTCGACGGTCAAAAACTGCTCGACTTCGAAACCGAGATTGAAGGGCGCGAACAGCGCAAAGGCAACATCTACAAGGCGGTCATCACCCGCGTCGAGCCCAGCCTGGAAGCCTGTTTCGTCGAATACGGCGAAGACCGCCACGGTTTCCTGCCCTTCAAGGAAATCAGCCGCAACTACTTCCGCGAAGGTGCCGACGTCAAAAACGCGCGCATCCAGGACGTGGTGCGCGAAGGCGACAACCTGCTGGTGCAGGTGGAAAAGGAAGAACGCGGCAACAAGGGCGCGGCGCTGACCACCTTCGTCAGCCTGGCCGGCCGGTACCTGGTGCTGATGCCCAACAACCCGCGTGGTGGTGGCGTGAGCCGCCGCATCGAGGGTGAAGAGCGCGAAGAGCTGAAGGAAAACCTGGAGCAGCTGGACTACCCCAAGGGCATGTCGCTGATCGCGCGCACTGCTGGCATCGGCCGCAGCGCCGCCGAACTGCAGTGGGACCTGAACTACATGCTCAAGCTGTGGGACGCCATCGACGGCGCTTCCAAGGCCGGCAAAGGTGCCTTCCTGATCTACCAGGAGTCCTCACTCGTCATCCGCGCCATCCGCGACTACTTCACCGCGGACATCGGCGAGATCCTGATCGACACCGACGACATCTTCGAACAGGCGCAGCAGTTCATGAACCACGTGATGCCGGAAACGGCCAATCGCGTGAAGCGCTACAAGGACGACGCGCCGCTGTTCAGCCGTTTCCAGATCGAACACCAGATCGAAACCGCGTTCAGCCGCACCGTCAACCTGCCCAGCGGCGGCGCCATCGTCATCGACCACACCGAAGCGCTGGTGTCGGTGGACGTGAACAGCGCGCGTGCCACACGCGGCAGCGACATCGAAGAAACCGCCACGCGCACCAACATCGAAGCCGCCGACGAAATCGCGCGCCAGATGCGGCTGCGCGACCTGGGCGGCCTGATCGTGGTCGACTTCATCGACATGGAAGAGTCGAAGAACCGCCGCGAAGTGGAACAGCGCCTGCGCGACGGCCTGCGTTTCGACCGGGCGCGTGTGCAGTTCAGCAGCATCAGCAAGTTCGGCCTGCTGGAACTGAGCCGGCAGCGCCTGCGCCCGGCGCTGAGCGAAGGCAACCACATCACCTGCCCGCGCTGCAACGGCACCGGCCACATCCGCGACACCGAGTCTTCGGCGCTGCAGATCCTGCGCATGGTGCAGGAAGAGTCGATGAAGGAAAACACCGCCGCCGTGCACGTGCAGGTGCCGGTGGAAGTGACGTCCTTCCTGCTCAACGAAAAACGCACCGAGATCACCAAGATCGAGCTGAAGCAACGTGTGACCGTGATCCTGGTGCCCAACAAACACCTGGAAACGCCCAACTACAAGCTCGAACGCCTGCGCCACGACGACCCGCGCCTGGAAGGCCTGCAGGCCAGCTACACGATGATCGAGGAGCCGGACGACGAGGTTGGCATCACACGCCGTGAAAAGACCAAGGCCAAGCAGGAGCCGGTGATCAAGGGTGTGCTGCCCGACCAGCCGGCCCCGCCCGCACCGCCGCCGGCCCCCGTGGCCGCGCCCCGGCCGGCACCCGTGGCTGCCGCACCGGTCGCCCCCGCGCCCGTCGTGACCGCCGTGGCGCCGCAGCCCGAAGGCAGCGGTTTCTTCGGCTGGGTCAAGAAGCTGTTTGGCACGGCACCGGCGCCAGCGCCGGTGGTCGTGGTGCCCGTGACACCGCCGACGGTGCCGCCGGCCGTGCCCGAAAAACGCGCCGATGGGCGTCGGGGTGAACGCAATGAACGTGGCGGTGAAGGCCGCGGCGAACGGGGTGGCCGTGGCGGTGATCGCAACGCCCGTGGCGGCCGCGGTGGCCGTGGCGAAGGCGGTGGTGAAGGCCGTGGCGGCGAGCGCGCCGAACGGGGTGACCGCCGCCCGCGTGCCGAAGGTGCCGTGAATGCGGTGAACGCCGAAGGCGTGGCCGTCGAACGTGAAGACCGCGGTCCGCGTGGCGAAGGCAACAACCGCCGGGGTCCGCGCCCCGAGCGTGCGCCTCGCGCCGAGGCCGTCAGCGCCGATGGCGTGGTGCAGCCCTTCGTCGACACCATCCCGGTGCCGGGTGCCGATGGCAGCCTGCCCGCCGAGGGCCAGGGTGGCGAGGGCCGCCGCCGCCGCCGTCGCGGTGGGCGCGACCGCGGCGAAGGCCGTGGTGGTGAAGAAGGCCAGCAGAACCTGGCGCCGGCCGCCGACGCGGGCAACGAAAGCGCCGATGCGGCTGTCAGCGACAGTGGCAACGGCGCGCCTGCGGTCGAAGGCAGCGAGGCCGGTGGTGAACGTGAACGTGGCCGCCGCCGCGGCGGCCGTGGCCGTGACCGCGACCGTGACGGCCCCCGTGAACCGCGTGAACCGCGTGGTGAGCAGGCCGCCGAGCCAAACGGCCTGTCCGAGGCTGCAGGCGTTGCCGAGCCATCGGCAGCCGCTCAGCCCACCATGACGGCCATGACGACCGAGTCGGCCTCGGCCGAAGTGGCATCTTCCGAAGTGGCAGAAGCTCCGGCGGAACGCATGGCACCCGCGGCAATCCCCACCCGGCCCGCAACGCCTGTTGCAGTGCCGGCTCCGGCCCCGGCAGCCCGTGCGCCGGAACCGGTCCGTGTCGAGCCCTATCAACTGCCCACCGCTTCGCTGGCCTCCTTGGCCGAATCGGCGGGCCTGCAGTGGGTGCAGAGCGATGCCGACAAGATCAGCGCCGTGCAGGCCGCGATGGCGGCCGAGCCGGCGCCGGTGCGCCAGCCGCGTGAACCGCGCCGCCATGTGCTGGTGGACGACGGCCCGCTGGTGCTGGTCGAAACCCGCAAGGACCTGTCGCAGTTGAAACTGCCCTTCGAACAGCAGCAGCAACCGGGCGCCTGAAGCCCGGCACTCCTCGCAAGCCCCGCCCAGGCGGGGCTTTTTCATGCCCGGCGTGCTGGTGGCACCGGGCGCACGCTCAGCGTGAAGCGGCGCTCGCGGTCTTGCGTTTGCGGGCCGGTGCAGCGGCAACCGGTGCGCCCAGCGCGTCGGGCGCAAAGGTGGCCAGCAGGCGTGGGAAAGTGGTCTGCGCCCCGGCCAGGAAGTTGTCCACCACCAGGGCCACGTGGGTCATGAAGTCGACGTTGATGCGCGTCTTGTAGACGTGCTGCCGCATGGCCATGTAGAAGATGCCGCCGTGCAGGCTCCAGACGAATTCGATCTCTTCTTCGCTGACCTCGGCATCGGTGTCGGGCAGGCCGCAGGCATGGCGCAATTCGCGGCAGTACACCGGCATCAGCTCGCGCCGCACCAGCTGGATGTAGCGCCGGTTCAGCGTCGGGTCGGACAGACCCGCGTGCATGTAGATGCGGATCCACTCGGGCCGGTAGGTGGCGTCCGAGTACTGGCGGTAGAAATGGATCAGCCGGTCGCGCAGCGGCACGGAACGGTCTTGCAGCGGCGGGATCCAGGCCGGGTTCCAGCGGCCTTCGAACACGGTCTGGTAGACCCGTTCGATCAGCGCCTGCTTGCTGGCGAAGTAGCGGTACAGCAGCGGCTGGGTCACACCCAGCCGCTTGGACAGCTCACGGGTCTGGCCGGAAAAACCGGCCTCGGAGAAGTAGGCGATCGCGCCGTCGATGATTTGCCGTTCGCGGTCGGCCGGGGCCAGCCGCTGCTTGGCGGATGCCGCCTTCGCCATGGCGGTCTTGGCGGTCTTGGCGGTCTTGGCGGTCTTGGTGGAGGGCGCGGCGCGCTTTTTTGCGTTCACAGCCCCCGATGCTAGTGCAGCCGTGTCACTGCTCGGCCTTGATGCCGTTGTCGGCAATCAGCTTGGCGTATTTGGCCGTTTCAGCGGCCAGGAAGCTGCGGAATTCTTCCTGGCTGCTGGAACGGGCCAGCACGCCCAGGCCGGCGAACTTCTCTTTCACCTCGGGGTCGGCCATCACCTTCACGATGGCGGCGTGGTAGGTGTCGACGATGGCCTTGGGCGTTCCCGCGGGCAGGAACACACCCCACCAGTTTTCTGCCACCAAGCCCTGCACGCCCGCTTCGGCGAAGGTGGGGATGTCGGGGAACAGCGGCGAACGTGTGCCGCTGGTGATGGCCAGCGCACGCAGGCGGTTGGCTTTCAGGAACTGCGCCACCGGCAAGGCGTCGGAGATGATGAACTCGATCTGGTTGCCCAGCAGGTCGTTCACCGCCAGGCCGCCGCCCTTGTAGGGCACGTTGACCATCTTCACCTGCGTCTGACGCATCAGCATCTCGGTGGACAGGTGCGACATGCTGCCCGGGCCGCTGGTGCCGAAGCTCATGCCACCCGGCTTGGTCTTGGCAGCGGCCAGCAGGTCGGCCAAAGTGCGGTGCGGCGAGTTGGCATTCACCACCAGGATGTTCGGCCCGGTTGCGTTCAGCGCGATGGGGATGAAGTCCTTGTCCATGTTGTAGGGCACCTTGCTGATCAGCGGGTTCACCGCCGCCGGGCCCAGGTTGCCGATGACAAAGGCGTAGCCGTCAGCCGGCTGGCGTGCGGCGAACTCCATGCCGATGGAGCCGGCCGCGCCGGGCTTGCTTTCGACCAGGATCTGCTGGCCCCACAGCTCGCCCAGCTTCTGGGCAATGATGCGGGCCATCAGGTCGGAACTGCCACCTGCCGGGTAGGTGACAACCAGCCGCACCGGCTTGGAGGGGAAAGCCTGAGCGTGGGCGGCCAGCGGCAACATCGCGGCAAGACCCAGGGCAATCAACTGGCGCTGGAAAACACGACGCAAGGGCGAGGCAAAAGACATCGACAACTCCAGATGGCTGTGCGCGCAGCCCGGCGCGCTCATCGGGTTCAGGAGAACTCCTCCTGAAACAAGCTCAGGCTATATTATCGTTTGCTAAATAAGCATCCTCAGTTTCCCTCATGCTCAACACCTCCTCCCCCGCCGGCCGCGCCGACCAGACGCTGTCGCTGAACATGAAGCTGCTGGCCCACCACGAATTGGCCGGATTTGGTGGCCTGGGCGAAGGCATGGCCTTGCAGCTCACCGGCGATGGCCGCCGCATCCTGTGGCTGGCGCACGAGTCGGCGCCCAAGAACTTCTCGGGCGTGGACGTCACCGACCCACGCAAGCCCAAGCTCATCGTGCAGACCGAACTGCCACACATGAAGCTGCGCTCCAATTCGCTGGACGTGGTGGGCAACACGCTGGCCGTGGCCTACCAGGCCAGCACGGTGGGCATCCAGCCCGCCGGCATGGACCTGTTCGATGTCAGCGTGCCGGAAAAACCGCGCCTCATCTCGCACTTCGACTGCTCGGGACCGCACTCACGCGGTGTGCACGCGGTGTGGTTCGTCGACGGCCGCTACGTGCACATGGCTGCCGGTGCCGGCGACTTCCAGCCGCGCAATCCGCTGGACGACCAGTGTTACCGCATCATTGATGTGGCGAATCCATCCAAGCCCGTGGAAGTGGGCCGCTGGTGGTACCCCGGCACCCGCGAAGGTGACAGCGCACCGCCGCCGGCGCGCATTCCCGCGCCCTTCGACACCGGCTTCCGCGCACACAACACCAACGTCTTTCCCGACCGGCCGAACCACGCCTACGTGGGCTACATCGACGGTGGTGCCTTCGTGCTGGACATCAGCGACAAGTCCAACATCCAGGTGGTGTCGAAGTGGAACCCGTCGCCGCCTTTCAATGGCTTCACGCACACGGTGCTGCCACTGTTCGAGCGCGGCCTGTGGGTGGTCAGCGACGAGTGTGTGCAGGACAACGGCGCCGACTGGCCCAAGCTGGTGTGGATGATCGACGCCCGCAACGAAGCCAACCCGGTGCCCATCGGCACCTTCCCCGCGCCGCCCTTCGACGCCTTCGCCAAACGTGGCGGCCGCTTCGGTGCACACAACCTGCACGAAAACCTGCCGGTGCCCAGTTCCTTCCGCTCTGACAACATCATCATCGGCACCTTCTTCAATGCCGGCGTGCGGGTCTACGACACCAGCGACCCTTACCGCGTCGAAGAAATCGCCTACTACGTGCCCGGCGCGCCCAAGCTGTCGCCGGCCGGTGCCATCCAGCTGAACGACGTGTACGTGGACGAAAACCGCATCGTCTACACCGTGGACCGTTTCTCCGGCGGCCTGTACGTGCTGGAAATGGACATCTGAGCCATGCCGCAAGGTCGCACGTGAACACCTCGCGTGACCCGCTGGCGGGCCGGATCCCGGTCACGCTGCTCACCGGCTTTTTGGGCAGTGGCAAGACCACGCTGCTGTCGCGGCTGGTGCGGCACCCGTCGATGGCCCGCGCGGCGGTGGTCATCAACGAACTGGGCGAAATCGGCATCGACCACGACCTGGTGACGATGTCGTCCGAGAACATTGCGCTGCTGGCCAACGGCTGCATCTGCTGCTCGGTGCGCACCGACCTGCAGGAAACGCTGCGCGAGCTGTTTGCCAAGCGGCGTGTGGGCGAGATTCCCGACTTCGACCGCGTGATCGTCGAAACCACCGGCCTGGCCGACCCCGCGCCCGTGGTGCAGACACTGGCCAGCGACACGCTGCTGGCGGCGCAGTTCCGGCTGGACGGTCTGGTGACGGTGGTGGACACGGTGAACGCGTCCACGCAGTTGGCGCAGCACCAGGAACCGGCCAAGCAGATTGCACTGGCCGACCGCGTGCTGCTGAGCAAGTGCGACCTGGCCAGCGCCGAGCAGATCGACGCGGTTCAAATGGCGGTGCAGGAAATCAACCCCGGTGCGAAGGTGCTGCGCGTCACGCAGGGTGATGTCGATCCGGCTGAACTGACCGGCCTGGGACTGGCCAGCGCACGGGCCGGCAGCGCCACGCTGAGCTTTCTGGGCGAGGCATTGCAAGGGGACGGGCCGCCACCAGCAGATGGCGACGGTCGCCCCTTGTCGCGCCGTTCGCCGCTGCACGACAAGTCCATCCAGACCCACACGCTGCGCTTCGACACACCCTTCACCTGGGCCGCGTTTTCCGCCGCACTGGAACTGCTGGCCAGCTTGCGCGGCCCGGACATGCTGCGTGTCAAGGGCATCGTCAATGTCGAAGGCAAACCGGTGGTGGTGCAAGGGGTGCAGCACATCTTCCACCCGCCGGTCACGCTGGACCGCTGGCCCAGCGCGGACACGGGCACACGGCTGGTGTTCATCACGCGCCACATCGACGCGGCGGTGATCCGCAACCTGCTGACGGCAGTGGCCGCTGCAGGGCAAACCTCAAGCGGATCGGCCGCGCCGCGCTGATCAGTGCCCGGCCCGCAGCCACCACGCGGGCAGTTGCGTGCAGTCGGCCGCCGCCAAACCCTGTTCACACGCCCGCTCGAAGGTCTGCAGCGTCAGCGCCGTCAACGGCAGGCTGCGCTGCTGGCTGGCCGCCTGGGCGACCATCGAACGCAGGTCCTTGCTCAGCGTGGCCAGGTCGACGCTGACCGTGCCGTCGCCAGTGCCGGCCAAAGCGCGCGCGATCATCGGACCGCGACCCTTGAGCATGGCGGGCGCACCCGAGGTGTCGGCCAGGATGTCGATCAAACGCGCTGGGTCCAGCCCCAGCGGCTGCATCAGCAACAGCGCTTCCGACAGCGTCTGCCAGTACACCATCAGCGGCAGGTTGATGGCCAGCTTCATCGTCGCACCCGCACCCCAAGCGCCCACGTGTTCGACGCGGCGGCACAGCTGGTTCAGCAGTTCACGCGCGCGCTCCAGGTCTTGTGTGTCGCCACCCACGAATCCCAACAGCTTGCCTTCGGCAGCCGGGCCCACGCTGCCGCCCACGGGGCATTCCAGGAAGCGCGCACCGGCGGCTTCCACCTGCGCGCCCAGCGCCTGGGGCATGGCCGGCCGGACCGTGCTCATGTCGATGAACAGGCGCCCCGCGACGGGTGCGGCCAGCAGACCGTTGGCGGCGCCGTAGACCTGTTCGAGCGCGGCTTCGTCGGTGAGCATGGTGATCACGACTTCGTGAGCCTGGGCCAACGACAGCGGGCTGTCGGACCAGGCTGCACCCGCGGCCAGCAGCGGTTGCGCGCGGGCTGCGGTGCGGTTCCACACTGTCACCGCATGTCCACACGACAGCAGGCGGCGTGTGAGGGCCGAGCCCATCTTGCCGGTACCGGCCAGGCCGATCTTCATGGCTGATCTCCTCAAGCGGTGTTGTGCAGCAACCAGCGCCGCTTATCGTAGGATAAACAAGAAACACGACTCACACGGAGAAGACAAACCATGCTCTACACCTGCGCTGCGCACTGCAGCGACCCGACACACCGGCACGGCGCACGCGCTGCGGCTGCCACCATGGCCGGCAGCAAGGCCACCGCCTCACGCCCGGTGGTCAAGAACCGCAAGGGCAAGAGCCTGGTCATCGACCTGCACTGCCACTACCTGAACCCGCGGGTCAATGCCAAGACGGCGCACCTGAACGCAGGCCAGCACGACCCCACGGTGATCTTTGCCAACGAGCTGACCCGCGCCACCAACGTCAAGCAGATGAGCACCCGCGCGCCCAAGCTGATGGGCGTGAAAGAGCGGCTGCGCGACATGGACAAGATGGGGGTGGACATGCAGGCCATCTGCCCCGCGCCCTACCACTTCTTCTACTTCACTGACCCTGGCCACGGCGCTGAACTGGCGCGCGAGGTGAACGAAGGCATCGCGGAACTGGTGGGCGACACCCCCGAGCGCTTCGTGGGCCTGGGCTCGGTGCCGCTGCAGAACACCGAACTGGCGGTGCAAGAGCTGAACCACGCGGTGAAGAACCTCGGCCTGCGAGGCGTGGAGATCTGCACCAACGTCAACGGCAAGAACCTGACCGACCCCAGCCTGGGCCTGGAGCCGTTTTTCGCGCGCTGCGAAGAACTGGGGGTGTTGATCTTCATGCACCCGCTGGGTTACACACAGGCCGACAGGCTGACGAACCACTACTTCAACAACGTCATCGGCAACCCGCTGGACAGCACGGTGGCGGTATCGCACCTCATCTTCGATGGCGTGATGGCGCGCCACCCCAAGCTGAAGGTGCTGGTGGCCCACGGCGGCGGTTTCATCGCGCACTACTGGGCGCGCATGGACCACGCCTGGCGCGCACGGGTCGACACCCGCACCGTCATCAAGCGCAAGCCTTCTTCCTACCTGAAGAAGTTCTACTTCGACACCATCACGCACGACCCGGTGATGCTGGGCCACCTGATCGACCAGTACGGCGCTGACCACGTGGTGCTGGGCACCGACTACCCCTACGACATGGCCGACGACGACCCGTTGGGCACGCTGGCGCAGGTCAAGCGGCTGCCCAAGGCAGCGCGCGAGCTGGTGGCCGGCGGCAACGCGGCGCGGCTCTTGAAGCTGAAGCTCTAGGCTTCAGCGCCTCGGCCCCGCACCGGCAGCCGCTGCGTGCACTGCGGCGGCGGCGGCGTCTGCGCGCCGTTCATCACGATGGACAGCATCGTGTAGTAACCGACGATGCCGGTCAGGTCCACCACACCCTGCTCACCCAGCTGCGCGCAGGCAGCGGCCCAGGTGGCATCGTCGACCCGCCGGTCTTGCAGCGACTGCTGCGACACGGCGTAGACGATCTCTTCGTCGGTGCGTGTGAACACCGGCGTCCGCCGCTGTGCAATGGCGTCCACCACCGACTGATCGATGCCCTCGCGCAGCGCGATGGGCACGTGGATGGACCATTCCACCTGCTGATCCCAATGGCTGGCGGTGACCAGGATGGCCAACTCAGACAGCCGCAGGCCGATCGCGCTGCGGTAGCGCAGGTACTCGCCCATGCGCTGCGCATGGGTGCACAGCTCGGGGCTGCGCAACAGGGGCACAAAGGGCGAGATCAGCGCACCGCGTGGCCCGGCGATGATCTCTTCGGCACAGCTGCGCTGAGCCTCGGTCCACGAAGACGGGTCGATTGGGGGCAGGCGGTCGGTCGGGTTCATGCGGCCATTCTGTCCTGGAAACCCGACAGGTGACCGTAGCGGCCCAGGTCGATCGCGGTTTCGGCAATGGCCTGCTGCGGCCGGTCCACGCTGCCCGCTTCGGCCACGCCCTCCAGCGCCGCACCCAGCCAGCGTGCACGTGCCACGGCTGACCTGCCGCGTGGCAGGCAGGCAGCTTCGAAGGCGAGCAGCGCGTCGGCCGTGGCGCCGTGGTCGCGGATGGCGTCGCACAAGGCCGCCGCGTCCTGCGCTGCCTTGGTCACGCCCATGCCGATGTGCGGCCGCGCCACGAAGGCGGCGTCGCCCATCAGCGCGACGCGGCCGTGGGCCAAGGTGTCGCAGGCCAGGTCGTAGATGGGTTGCAGGAAAGGCAGCGCCGTCTTCTGCACCACCTCGGCCCACTGTGGTGCCAGGCGTTGAATGGCTTCTTCGCGCATGCGCGCCACCTGCCGCCACGACACCTTGTTGGGCGCAATGCCCAGCGGGTGGTGCTGACCGTCGGCGTCGGTCATCAGGCCCTGGAGTGCCGCACCCGCCGGGGCCGGCCGGTACCAGACGAAGTTGTAGGCCCGGTGCCCGACGGCCGTGTCGCGGTCGGCACCGGCCACCGGGTAGCCGATGATCTGTTCACCGTCGGGCACGCAGAAACCGAAGTAAGGAAACAGCGTTTCCATGGTCTGCCGTGACAGCAGGGCTTCGTCGCAGACCCCGCGCCAGGCCACGTAGCCCGCGTAACGCGGCTGCACCTCGGGCAAGAGCTGCTGGCGCACGGTGGACCGGATGCCGTCGCTGGCCACCAGCAGGTCGGCCGACCACGACTCGGCCGCGCCGTCCACCTGCCCGTGCACCGTCACTCCTTGCGCCGTGCTGACCACGCCCGACACACTGGCACCTTGCAGGTAACGTTCGGGTGGCAGGGCACGGCGCAGCAAGGCGTACAGCCGGCTCCACGAGGTCAGCACCTGCGGCATCGGCAACTGCGTTCGGGTGCTGCCGTCGGGGTCCAGCAGCACGCGGCCCGGCACCTCGACACCCAGGTTCGCACCGTCGTTCACACCGGCGCGGGCCAGGGCCGCGGTCAGCGCATCGTGCGACACGATGCCGGCACCACGGCCGTCCATCGAGCCGCGCACCTTCTCCATCACCTGCACGTCGTGGCCGTCGCGCCACAGCATGTTGGCCGCCAGCAGGCCGCCCAAAGAACCACCCACCACCAGGATCCTGGCCACCGCTTGCCCCTTCCGCTTTCAGCGGCCCGCGGCGGGCGCCGTGGTGTGTGCAATGTCCAGTGCCTGCTTCTCGGCGCTGGGGTAGTTCAGCTCCACCACGATGCCGTTCGGGTCGTCCAGGAACAGCTGGTGCAGGCCCAGACCAGGCACCGTGCGTTCACGGGCCACGATGCCCATGTCCTTCAGCCGCGCCAGCATGCCCTGCAGCCCGGTGGCAAAAAAGGCCACGTGGTCGACTGCGCCGCTGCCTTGCAGCGAATCGGCACCGCGGTCACCCAGGTACTGCTGCAGGCCGCTGGCGTCGTCGGGGTCGATGCCGATCACGTGCACCGCGGCGTTGGCGTACACCTCCAGCGGCCCCTGGTACAGCCAGTGGCCAGGAAAAGGAAACTCGGGGCGCGGCCCCACCTGCAGTCCCAGCACGTCGACGTAGAAGCGGCGTGTCGCTTCCAGGTTCAGGGTGCGGATGGACACATGGTTCAGCGACAGGGACATGGCCAGCTCCTCAGGCGCGGGCTTTGCGCTGTGTGCCGCGCGTGTTTTTCTTGGGCGCTGCAGGCGCGGCAGGTGAGGACATGCGCTCGAGCACGTCGAACACCGAAGCCGTGTCGTGTTTGGCGTGGCCCATGCCCATGGCCGCATCGTAGATCGGCACGGTGGCCGAAAACAGCGGTGCCGGCACACCCGCTTCACGCAGCGCGGCGCCGATCAGCTTCATGTCCTTCTGCCAGACCTCGACCTTCATCGTCACGGTCTCCCAGCCATCGTCTTCCATGAAAGGCCCACGCACCTGCAGCATGCGCGACCCGCCGGCACCGTCGGCCAGCACCTTCACGGCCTCGGACGGTTTGATACCCCAACGTTTGCCCAGCAGCAGCGCTTCGGCGGTGGACACGTTGTGGATGGCTACCAGCAAATTGGCCATCAGCTTCATGCGCATGCCGTTGCCAAAGGCGCCCAGCGAAAACACCGCCTTCGAAAAACCGTCGAACACCGGCTGCAGGCGCTTGATGGCCGCAGCAGGGCCGCTGGCATACACCGTCAGGTCCTTGCGGATGGCCTGTGCGCCGGTGCCCGACAGCGGGCAGTCCAGCAGCACCACACCCTTGGCGGCCAGCACACGGCGTGCCGCTTCCTTGTCGGTGATGTCCAGCGTGCTGGTTTCCACCACCAGCAGGCCACGGGCCGCGGTGGCGGCCACGGCGTTGGCCGTGTCCATCAGCGCTGCGGCGCTGGGCAAGGACGTGATGATCACCTGCACGTCACGTGCGACGGCCTGCGCGTCCTTGCAGACCTTGCCACCGGCGGCCCGGAACTGCTGGCGTGCGGGTGCGCTGGGGTCGTAGCCCAGCACCTTGAAGCCGGCCTTGATCAGGTTGCCGGCCATCGCCGAACCCATGATGCCCAGGCCCAAGAGACCCACGGTGGGCAGCGGTGTGGTGGGCGCCGAAGTGGTGGCCTTGGCAGCAGTGCGGGCGGGGCGGGCGGTCTTTGCGGTGCTCATCGTGTCTCCAGGGTGAAGCCGGTGTTGGACCAGTCGGTTGAATGAACCCTCTGGCCCTTTGTGCGAGCCCGCTATTAAACTAGATTTTGCTTATCAAGCGAAAAATAAGGAACAGCACCATGACACACCCTCTTGCAGCAACGACCACCGGCCCGCGGGTCCGGGTGGGCCTGGTCGGTTACGGCTGGTGGGGCAAGACCATCGCGCGGCAACTGGCCAGCAGCCCCTGGCTGCAGGTGGCCGCGGTGGCCGAGCTCGACAACCGCGCCCGTGCGGCGATGGCCGACGATCCGTTGCTGGCCGGCGTGGCCCTTCACGACAGCGCGGAAAGCCTGATCAGGCAAGCCGGCCTCGAGGCGGTGATCCTGTGTACACCGCACCCGCAGCATGCCCAGCAGATCGTCGCCGCCGCCCAGGCCGGCCTGCATGTGTTCTGCGAAAAGCCCTTGTGCCTGACGCTGGCCGATGCACGTCGCGCGGTGGCCGCTTGTGCTGCCTCGGGCCGGGTGCTGGGCATCGGCCACGAACGTCGCTTCGAGCCCGAGGTCATCGCGCTGCGCCAACTCATCGAGGCGGGCACGCTGGGCACGGTGCTGCAGATCGAAGCCAACTTCAGCCAGGACAAGTTCCTCGCGCTGCCCCGGGACAACTGGCGCCTGTCCAACGCCATTGCACCGGTGGGGCCGCTCACCGCCACCGGCATCCACCTGGTCGACCTGAGCATCGCCGTGCTGGGCCCCTGCGAACAGGTCTGGGCCCGCCTGGCCACGCTGGGTTCGGACTTCGAAAACGGCGACACGCTGGCCGTGATGATGGCCTTTGCCAACGGCGCCAACGCGATGATCAGCGCCGTGCTGGCCACGCCCTTCGAAGGGCGGTTTGCGGTCTACGGCTCCAAGGGTTGGGTCGAGATCCGCGACCGCACGCACCCCGAAAGTCCCAGCGGCTGGGACATCACCACCGTGCTGCGTGGCCAGGCGCCGCAGAAGCGTTTTGCCCCGCCCTCGCCTTCGGTGCGCGACAACCTCGAGGCCTTTGCGCAGGCCGTGCGGGGTGTTCGGCCCTACCCCGTCACGCAGCAGGAGATGCTGGCCAACGTGGCCGCGCTCGAGGCCATCATGCTGTCGGTCGAACAGCGCTCGCCCTTGCCGGTGGCCGCCCCCTGAACCGATGAATCGAGGCACCCTTGATCCACGTCAATGGGCGCTTGTATTTATCGTTTGATCATTATAAAGTCGGGGCATGAACCCACCCGCCGCCTCTCCCGCCGTGCGCCTGGTCAGCCCGATGCCGGCCCATGCAACTGCTGCCGAGCCTTTCGACCCGCTGCAGCTGCGGCGCGCGCTGGGCAGCTTCGGTACCGGTGTCACGGTGGTCAGCACGCTGGCCCCGGGTGGGCGGCTGGTGGGTGTCACGGCAAACTCCTTCAGCTCGGTGTCGCTCGACCCACCCATCGTGTTGTGGAGCCTGAATCGCCACTCGCCGAACCTGGCCGCCTTCGACGGTTGCGGCCGCTTCGTCATCAATGTGCTGAGCCTGGACCAGGTGACGCTGTCGCGGCGCTTTGCCAGCCGCCTGCCCGACAAGTTCAGTGGCGTTGCGCACCGGCGCGGTCTGGCCGGTCTGCCGGTGCTGGAAGGGGCCGCGGCCCACTTCGAGTGCAGCACCGAACAGCGCATCGAGGTGGGCGACCACATCCTTTTCCTGGGCCGGGTCGAAGCTTTCGAACACCGGTCCGGCGCCGGCTTGCTGTACTGCCAGGGCCGTTACGCCCAGGGCGTGGGCCTGGAAGGCCTGGACGCCGGGCCCACCTGATGCCACGCTGCGCTTCCACTGCCCAGTCCTCTGCCAGGCCGATTGCCATGCGCCCGCACCCCATTCCTGGATTCGACGAACGGAGACCGCCTTGAAATACAGCACCTTCATGATGCCGCTGCACCCCCCGGGCCGCAACGTGACCGAGACCCTGCAGGAAGACCGCGAAGCGATCCTGCTGGCCGACCGGCTGGGCTACTCGGAGGCCTTTGTCGGCGAACACGTCACCGACGCCGCCGAGAGCGTCACCTCGTGCATGATCTTCCTGGCCACCCTGGCTTCGGAAACGAAGCAGATCATGCTGGGCACCGGCACCCTGAACCTGCCCAATTCGCACCCGGCCGCGGTGGCGGCCCAGGTGGCCATGCTCGACCACCTGCTGAAGGGCCGGCTGATCATGGGCATCAGCCCCGGCGGCCTGATGTCCGACGCCGAGGTCTTCGGCAACTTCGGCCGCGACCGCAACGCGATGTTCGTCGAGTGCATCAACACGGTGTTGAAGATCTGGGAATCCGAGCCGCCGTACAACATCGAGGGCCAGTTCTGGAACGTGTCGGTGGGCAAGACCATGATCCCCGAGATCGGCCAGGGTTTCATCATGAAGCCCTACCAGAAGCCGCACCCGGCCATCGTGGGCACGGCCGTGGCGCCGTTTTCTCAAGGGGTGGCCGAGATGGCCAAACGCGGCTGGGGGCCGATCTCGGCCAACTTCCTGATGCCCGAATGGGTGAAGACCCACTGGCCCAAGTACGTCGAAGGCCGCGCGGCCGTGGGCGCCGTGGCGCAGCCCGCCGAATGGCGCGTGGCCAAGAGCATCTTCGTGGCCGACGACGAAGCCACTGCCAAACGGTACGCGCTGGAAGACGGCGGCCCCTACCACTTCTACTTCAAGCAGCTGGTGCGCAAGCTGGTGGGCGGCGGCCGCAGCAACCTGTTCAAGACCGACCAAGCCATGCCCGACAGCGAGGTCACACCCGACTTCGTGACGAAGCGCCTGGTGCTGGCCGGCACGGTGAACTCGGTGGTCGACCAGATCCTGGCCTTCCGCGAACAGGTGGGTGACTTCGGCAACCTGGTCTATGCGTGCCACGACTGGCAGGACAAGGCGCTGGGCACACGCTCGATGGAGTTGTTCGCCACCGAAGTGATGCCGCGTGTGAACGCAGCGATCAAGGAGTGAGGCTGCACGCCACAATGAAGCCCTTCCGTATCCACCCGGTCAGACCATGAAAACCTCCGTATCCCTGCAGACCCTGACACTCGACTGCGCACAGCAGATCATCACCGCCGCACTGGCCCATGCACGCTCGGTGTCCATGGTGCCGCTGGCCGTGACGGTGCTGGACATCCGCGGTGCCTTGAAGGCCTATGGCGCCGAAGAAGGCACGAGCCTCTACCGCTTCGAGATCTCGCGCGGCAAGGCACTGGGTGCGCTGGGCATGGGCTTTGGCGGCCGTGAAGTCGAGCGCCGCTACGGCGTGGTGCCGGGTTTCATCGGTGCCGTGGGCATGCTGACCGAAGGCAACCTGGTGCCCGTGCCGGGCGGTGTGCTGGTGCGTGATGCACACGGCCAGTTGCTGGGTGCCGTGGGCATCAGCGGCGAGACCTCGCAGAACGACGAAGTCGCCGCCGTGGCAGGCATCCAGGCGGTCGGGCTGGTGGCCGACACCGGCGCGCCGAAGGCCTGAACTGCCGTTCATGAGCGTCTGAGAAACCAACCATGCAAGCCCGCATCGCCGACATCGACGTCCACTACGAAGTCACGGGCCAGGGCCCGTGGCTGAGCCTGTCGCATTCACTGGCGGTGCACCTGGGCATGTGGGAACCGCAGGTGCAGTTGCTGTCGCAGCACTTCACGGTGCTGCGTTACGACACGCGCGGCCACGGTGGCACCTCGGCACCACCCGCGCCCTACACGCTGGACCAGTTGGCCGACGACGTCCACGGCCTGTTGAAGCACCTGGGCGTCACGCGCACACACTGGCTGGGGCTGTCGATGGGCGGCATGATCGGCCAGACGCTGGCCATCCGCCACCCCGAGGTGCTGGACCGCGTGGTGCTCGCCGACACCACCGGCCAGGTGCCGGCAGCGGGCGCCGCGATGTGGGCCGACCGGGTGCGCATCGCACGCAGCGAGGGCCTGCAGGCCCTGGTTCAGCCCACGTTGTCGCGCTGGTTCACCGAGCCTTTCCGTTTGGCGCAGCCGGCGTTGATGGCGCAGGTGGGCGAGATGATACGCACCACACCGGTGGAAGGTTATGCCGGCTGTTGCGCAGCCATTGCCACCACCGACACACTGGCCAGGCTGACGCAGCAGCGATCACCGGCGCTGGTGATCGTGGGCAAGGAAGACCAGGCCACCCCACCGGCAGCGGCAGAAGCCATCGTCAAGCACTGGCCCGGCGCGCAGCTGTGTGTGATCCCCGACGCCGCGCACCTGGCCAACATCGAACAGGCCGAGCCCTTCAACCAGGCCGTGCTGGATTTTCTGCTGGCGCCGGCGACACGCCAAAGCTGAACACCCCCTGGCGCGCCAGGCGCGAAAACTCGGCGTCGACCAGTTCGTGCACCAGCGACAGTGCGGCAGGTGACCGCGCTTCCAGCCGCGTTGCCAGCACCAGCTGCCGGTTCAGCTGCACACCCGAGATCTCGGACATCACGATCTGCGCCAGCGGCTGGCTTTCCTTGAACACCGACACCGGCATGATGGTGGCCCAGCGCCCGCGCGACACCAGTTCGCGGATCGAATCCACCGAATCGATCTCGGCCTGCACATTGAGCTGCTTGCCCAGCTGCGCCAGCTGGCGTTCGACGATGCCGCGGTGCAGGCTGGTCATCAGCAGCGGAATGCGCGCCAGCTGGTGCACCAGCACCACGGGCCCGATGCGCATGCTGGCATGCGACACCAGCGCAAAGGGTTCGGCCAGCAGGGGCTGCAGCAGCAGCGGGCGGCCGGTGTCGGGGTTGGTGACGATGGCCATGTCGATGACCCCGCGCTCCAGCCAGTCCAGCAGCTGCGGCGTGAAGGCTTCGCGGGTGCGCAGCACGATGCCGTCCAGCGTGTTCATGCAGGTTTCGAAGAGGCCCGGCAGGAGCACACGCGCCAGCGTGGGTGACGCGCCCAGCACCACGGTGGCCTGCGTGGACTGCTGGCTGCGTGCCAGCTTCTGGCTCAGGCGCGCGGCCTCGGCCAGCATGCGCTGGGCCGACTCGTAGAAGGTCACGCCGGCCTGCGTCAGGCGCACACCGCGGGGCAGGCGCTGCAGCAACTGCACGCCCATCTCGGCTTCCAGGTCGCGCATCTGGCGGGTCAGCGCGGGTTGCGCAATCGGTATGGCAAGTGCGGCAGCCGTCAAACTGCCGGCATCCACCACGGCCACGAAATATCTCAGGGTGCGCAAGTTCAAGTTGGGGCCAGCCGGTTGTCCGAGGAAACCCTTGAACGATAGCAACTTGATATGGCAAAGGTCAAATCGGGCATTGGACACCCGGGCCGTGCGCACCTAGTCTTGCGGGCTGCCCACACACCCTGGGCCCAGTGAAGGCACCCGCCTTCCCATCACACAGAACCGACACGCGCACCCGCGGAGACAGCCCCGATGACACCGTTCCGACACCTGGCCCTGGCCACCCTGCTCACCCTGGCCACTGCGCAGGGCGCCGCACTGGCCCAAGGCAGCTACCCGTCCAAACCCATCCGCCTGGTCGTGCCGCTGGCCGCCGGCAGCGCGGTCGACAACGCTGCACGTGTGGTGGTGCAGAAGATGGGCGACAGCATGGGCCAGACCTTCGTGGTCGAAAACGTCGTCGGCGGGGCCGGTGTCATCGGCGCCGAGCGGGTGGCGCGTGCTGCACCCGACGGCTACACGCTGGGTGGCTACAACGACAGCATCCTGACCATGGTGCCGCACCTGCTGCCGCGCATGCCCTGGAACGCCTTGACCGACTTCGACCCGGTGTCGCTGGTGGGCACCATCGAGTGGGGCCTGGTGGTCAAGACCGACTCGCCGTACAAAACCGTGGCCGACCTGATGGCCGCTGCCAAGGCCAGCCCCGGCAAACTGAACTTCGGCTCGGGTGGCAATGGCAGCCCGCAGCACATCGGCATGGCGCTGCTGTTGAACCGCACCGGCGCCAACATCATGCACGTGCCCTACAAGGGTGCCACACCCGCAGCGGTGGCCGTGGCGGCGGGTGAGGTCGACGCCAGCCTGCAAGGCCTGGGCACGGTGGTGTCGCTGCTGCAGGCCGGGCGTGTGCGGCTGCTGGCCGTCGGCACGCCGTCGCGCCTGCCGCAGTACCCCGACGTGCCCACCTTCGCCGAAGCCGGCGTGCCGGGCTTCACCTTCAATTCCTGGTTTGCGATGGTGGCGCCTGCCGGCACGCCCAAGGACGTGGTCGCGCGCCTGAACACCGAAATCAGCAAGGCCCTGGCCGACCCCGCCACGCGCGACAAGCTGCTGGCGCTGGGTGTGACACCGCGTGGCACCACGGCGGCCGAATTCGGGCCAGCCACCAAGGCCCAGTTCGAGCTGTACCGCAAGCTGATCGCCGACCAGGGCATCAAGGCCGACTGATGGTTCCCCCCGAAGCGCCAGACCCTGCCCCAGCACCATGAGCACCCGCCCCGTGACCCATGAAGCGCTGCGCCGCTTCATCCAGTCGGCCCTGGTCAGCCAAGGCCTGCCTGACGCCGATGCACACCAGGTGGCCGGCCTGATGGCCGACGCCGACCTGCAGGGCTCGGACGGCCACGGCGTGATCCGCCTGCCGCAGTACATCAAACGCATCCGCGCCGGTGGCATCAACAAACACCCGAACATCCGCATCGTGCAGGAACGCGCGGCCATGGCCGTGGTGGACGGTGACAACGGCATGGGCCACCTGGTGGTTTCGCGCGCGGTGGACATCGCCATCGACAAGGCACGCGACGCCGGCGTGGCCTGGGTCAGCACGCGCTACAGCAACCACGCGGGCCCGGCATCGTTGTACGCACGCCGGCCGCTGGACCACGACATGCTGGGCCTGTACTTCGCCGTGGGCAACGCCAACCACCTGCCACCCTGGGGCGGCATGGACATGCTTCTGTCCACCAACCCCATCGCCGCCGGCATCCCCACGGCCGAAGAACCGCCGGTGGTGCTGGACATGGCCACCACGGTGGCCGCCTACGGCAAGGTCAAGGCCAAGGCCAAACGTGGTGAACAGATGCCGGTGGGCTGGATGATCGACCGCCAGGGCCAGCCGCTCTTGGACCCGAAACGGTCGGGCGAAGGTTTCCTGCTGCCCATCGGCGAACACAAGGGTTACGGCCTGGCGCTCATCGTGGGCCTGCTGGCCGGCACGCTGGGCGGCGCTGCGATGGGCCGCGACGTGATCGACTTCAACGCCGACCACGTCAGCGTCACCAACACCGGGCAGGCCATCCTGGTCATCGACCTGGCCGCCTTCGGCGACCCGGCGCAGTTCAAACACGCGGTGGACAAGCTGGTGCGCGACATCCGCGGCAGCGAAAGGCTGCCGGGTGTGGAACGCATCTGGCTGCCCGGCGAACAAAGCCACGACAAACGTGCGCGTTACCGCGACAGCGGCATCCCCATCGCGGCCGGTCTGCTGGACGAGCTGGACACGCTGGCCACCGAACTGGGCATCGAGCCCCTGCAGAAAGAGCCCACCGCATGATCGTTTCCTACAACCCCGCCACCGACGAACCGCTGGCGCGTTTCGAAACCCACGACGGCGACGCCATCGAACAGCGCCTGGCACGTGCGCACGCCGCCCAGCAGGCCTGGGCCCACAGTGCCGTGGCCGAGCGCATGCCGCTGCTGCGCCAGGTGGCCCGTGTGCTGCGCGAAGACAAGGCCCGGCTGGCCAAGCTGATCACGCTGGAGATGGGCAAGCCCTTGGCCGAAGCCACCGGCGAGGTCGAGAAGTGCGCCTGGAACTTCGACGTCTACGCCGACGCCGCGCCCGGTTTCCTGCAAGACCAGGTGGTGGCCAGCAGCGCCAGCGACAGCCGCATCGTCTACGACCCGCTGGGCCTGGTGCTGGCGGTGATGCCCTGGAACTACCCCTTCTGGCAGGTGATGCGCGCCGCCGCACCGGTGCTGGCCGGTGGCAACGGCCTGGTGCTCAAACACGCCAGCAACGTGCCGCAGTGCGCACTGGCCATCGAAGAGGTGTTTGCCGCTGCCGGTTTGCCCGCGGGCCTGGTCAGCACGCTGCTGGTGGGTGCGGGCACGGTGCCGGCGCTGATTGCCGACAAGCGCATCGCTGCCGTCACCTTCACCGGTTCCACGCCGGCCGGCCGCAGCATCGCGTCACACGCCGGTCAGGCACTGAAGAAGCAGGTGCTGGAACTGGGCGGGTCCGACCCCTTCATCGTGCTGGCCGACGCCGACGTGGCTGCAGCCGCCACCGTGGCCGTGAAAGCCCGTTTCCAGAACACGGGGCAGAGCTGCATCGCGGCCAAACGTTTCATCGTCGAAGCGTCGGTGGCCGACCGTTTTGTCGAAGCCTTCCTGGCCGCCACGAAACAGCTGGTGCTGGGCGACCCGCAGCAGGCCAGCAGCACCCAGGGTTCGATGGCCCGCACCAGCCTGCGCGACGAACTGCATGCACAGGTGCTGGCCTCGGTGCAGGAAGGTGCAAAGCTGCTCACCGGGGGAAGCCCTGTGGCAGGCCCGGGCGCCTTCTATCAACCTGCGGTGCTGGACCACGTGACACCCAGCATGACGGTGGCAACACAAGAGACCTTCGGCCCGGCTGCCGCCATCCTGCGCGTGGCCGACGCTGCCGAGGCCGTGCGTGTGGCCAATGGCACACCGTTCGGCCTGGGCGCGGCGGTGTGGACGGCCGACCTGGACCGCGCGGCCAAGCTGACGCGCCAGATCCAGGCCGGTGCCGTGTTTGTCAACGGCATGGTGGCTTCCGATCCGCGCCTGCCCTTCGGTGGCACCAAGGAATCGGGCTACGGCCGTGAACTGGGCATGTTGGGCCTGCACGAGTTCACCAACATCAAAACTGTCTGGACCGGCCCGACCCGGGCTTGAACGGACATCGAAGGAAGGACAGCGTCATGAGCGGAACCCTGACCCAGAAGCACTGCGTATTGCGCCCCGACCAGATCAAGAGCCACGACCGTGGCGGTGGTGCCCGCACCACGCCGCTGGTGCTGCCCTCGGTGGGGGCCACCACCTTCATCAACGGCATCACCGAGTTTGCGCCGGGCACCAAGATTCCGTTTCACAGCCACAACTGCGAAGAAAGCGTGGTGCTGCTCGAAGGCCATGCCTACATGGACATCAACGGCGAGGTACACGAACTCAAGCCGCTGGACACCACCTTCATCCCGCCCAATGTGCCGCACCGCTTCCGCAACAAGTCGGAAACCGAGCCGATGAAGATCCTGTGGATCTACGCCTCGGTCAACGCCACGCGAACGCTGGCGGAAACGGGCGAAACCCGCCCCGTGGCCGCCGAACACGCCCGCTGAACAAGGAGACCGCGATGGGACTGCGCTTTCTTGAACACCTGCTGATCCTGACCGACGACCCCGAAGCCACACGCGACTGGTTCGTCGACAACCTGGGTTTCCGCAACGGCTACCACCCGGAGTTCGGCTTCCCGGTGTACTGGCTCTACATCGGCGAGCAGGACGTCATCCACATCGGCAAGGCACGGTATTCCAGCCACCAGGACACCTACCTGAAGACCCCCACCGACGGTGACAAGGACTTCTCGGCCGCCGGTGCGATGGGCTCGGGCCGCATCGACCACCTGTGCCTGAACTGCGAAGGCATCGAGGAGTTCATTGAGCGCCTCACCGCCAACGGCGTGGAATTCAGCGAACGCAAGGCGCACAACAGCAACCTGTACCAGCTGTTCATGCGCGAGCCCATCAACGGCATCAAGGTCGAACTGAACTTCGCCTGGCACGAAGCCGCACGCATCGGCCGTGTGCCGGCGTGGACCGACACCGGCGAAAACGACAAGCCCGCCACCGAGGTGATGCTCAAAGATGCGCCGATCAAGGCGTCCACGTTCTGAACCCCGACTTCACCCCGAGACAAACAGCACAGCCATGATGCAAAGACGCACTTTCGTGGCCACCGGCGCCGCCGGTCTGATGGCCGCCTTGCCCGGCACACCGGCATGGGCCCAGAAGTACCCCGACGGCCCGGTGACCGTGATCCTGCCGCTGCAGGCCGCCAGCGCTTCCGACGTGGCGCTGCGCCACATGGCCGAACGCCTGGGCCAGCGCCTGGGTGCCGCCTTCGTGGTGGAAAACGTGGCCGCGGCTGCCGGCCTGGTGGGCCTGGAGAGGCTGTCGCGCGCCAAGCCCGACGGTCGCACCGTGGCCGCGCTGAACAACAGCATCCTGACCATCCTGCCGCACCTGCAGGCCGGCAAGATGAAGGGCGAGCCGCGCCGCGACTACCTGCCGATCGCCGGCGTGGCCAACATCCCGACGTTTTTTGCCGTGCCCGCCAGTTCGCCGGTGCGCACCGTGCAGGACCTGATCAAACGCGCCAGGACCGAACGGGTGCTGTATTCATCGGGCGGCGTGGGCAGCCCGCAGCACCTGGCCACCGAGATGTTCAACAGCTACACCGGTGTGAAGCTGGAGCATGTGCCCTACCGCGGCGCCAGTCAGGCGGCGCTGGCGGTGGCTTCGGGCGAGGTGAATGTGATGTCGATGGCGCTGTCGCTGGCCCAGCCCTTCCTGCAGGACAAACGGGTGCGGCTGATCGGCTTCTGCGGCGGTGAACGCCACGGCCTGTTCCGCGACGTGCCCACGCTGCAGGAACAGGGCGTGAAGCGCTACGACTATTCGTCGTGGCTGGGCCTCTTTCTGCACAAGGACGCACCGGCCGACGTGCTGCAGACGCTGCGCAGCACGGCACAGGCCATCGCCATCGACCGCGAGTTCCAGGTGCAGCTAATCCGCTCGGGCCTGGACCCCTGGGTGCGCAGCCCCGAGCAACTGGCGCAGGTGATCGACGACGACTTCAAGCGTTGGGAAAAGATCATCCAGGACGCGAACATTCCCCGTGCCTGAGACGACGATGCCCCGCACCGCGCCCGTTGCTGCCAAGGTCGCCGCGGCAGCCGTGGCCGCTGTGCGCCTGGCCGGTTACCAGGGTGCCAAGTCCATCCTGACCACCGCGCTGCACGGGCTGGCGCAGGCGCTGGGGCCGTTGGGCAGCGGCTGGCCGGTGCAGGTGGAAGCCGATGTCACGGCCGCGGGCGAAACGGCGGGCGAGCTGTTTGCGTCCATCGAAAGCGGCCAGCGTCAGCTGGGCTACATGGCGTCGGGTTATCTGTCGGCACGTGTGCCTGAACTGGCGGTGCTGGACCTGCCCTTCAGCGTGATCGACCGCCAGCAGGCGCTTGCCGCGCTGGACGGCGCAGCCGGTGACTTGCTGCGCGCGGCCGTGGCCCGCCAGACCGGGCTGCACGTGCTGGCCTTCTGGGACAACGGCTTTCGCCACATCAGCAATGCGGTGCGGCCGATACGCACACCGGCCGACTGTGCCGGCCTGGTCATCCGCACGCTGGACAGTGCGGCCTACCGTGCGCTGCTGGACGCGCTGGGCTTCAGGGCGGTCACCACCGACGTGAAGGACCTCGTGCACGCGGTGCAGACCGGCGCCGTGCAGGCGCAGGAAAACCCGCTCACCAACCTGCTGGGCTTTGGCCTGTGGCGGCACCACCCGCATGTCAGCCTGACCGGCCACAGCTTCGGCGTGTTGCTGCTGGTGTGCAGCGGTGCGTGGCACCGCGGCTTGAGCTCAGTGCGGCGCGCCGAATTGCAGCGCGCCGTGGCCGAGGCCACCACGCTGCAGCGCCAGTTGGCCCAGGCGCAGGACAGTTCGGCCCTGGCCGAACTGCAGGCGCTGGGTGTGCAGGTGCTGGGCCCCGGCGACATCGACCTGCCCGCGATGCGCGCAGCCACGGCGCAGGTCAGCGCCGGCCTGCGCCAGCAACTGCCGGCAGCGCTGCTGCAGGCCTACCTGGCACCCGTTGCGCACTGAATCTCACACGGCCTCCGGTCCACCTCCCTCCACACACTTTTCGTCTCGCACATCACCCATGAAAGTCCAAGCCGTCCGCATCCACGCCACCGGTGGCCCCGAGGTCCTGAACCTCGAAGAACTGGACCTGCCCGAACCGGCGGCCGGCGAAGTGCGCATCCGTCACACCGCCATCGGCCTGAACTTTCAGGACATCTACACCCGATCAGGCCAGTACGCCGCGCCCATGCCCACCGGCCTGGGCACTGAAGCGGCCGGTGTCGTCGAAGCGGTCGGCCCGGGCGTCACCGGTTTCAAGCCCGGCGACCGCGCCTGTTATGCCAGCGGCCCAGTGCTGGGCGCCTGTGCCACACACCGCAACTACCCCGCCGCGCGGCTGCTGCATTCACCCGCGCACATGCAGGACGAACAGATCGCCGCCGTGTTGCTGAAGGGCATGACGGTGGAGTACCTGATGCAGCGCTGTTACCCCGTGAAGGCCGTCCAGTTTGTGCTGATGCACGCGGCCGCCGGTGGCGTGGGCCTGCTCGCCGGGCAGTGGGGCCATGCACTCGGCGCCCGGATGATCGGCGTCGCAGCGGGGCCCGACAAGGTGAAGCAGGCGCTGGCCAACGGCTACGCGCACTGCATCGACCGGCTCAGCGAAGACATCCCGGCGCGGGTGAAGGCAATCACCGGCGGTGCGGGCGTGCCGGTGGTCTTCGACTCGGTGGGAAAGGACAGCTTCGATGCGTCGCTGAACAGCCTGGCGCCACGCGGCTACTTCGTGTCCTTCGGCACCACCACCGGAGCGCCACCGCCGGTGGCCGCCGCCACGCTGCAGAAGATGGGCTCGCTGTACTTCACGCGGCCCACGCTCGTGACCTACACCGCGTCCGACGAAGACCTGCGCAGCTCGGCCGCCGCGGTGTTCGGCATGTTCGAGCGTGGCGCGCTGAAGATCAGCATCAACCAGCGTTATGCGCTGAAGGACATCCGCAAAGCCCATGCCGACCTGCAAGGAGGCCGCACCACCGGTTCGAGCGTGATCCTGCCCTGAGCCCGCTTTTCAAGCACCCAAAGAGCCGGTCACCGGCCACGTTCCGACACTGCAACAAGACCAGGGGCCCCACGCCCCACCACCACTGGAGACACCCATGTTCAAGCACTTCAAGACCGCACTCGTGGCCGCCGCTGCAGCCGCCCTGGCCGTGGGCAGCGCCCAGGCCGAAGACATCCGCCTGCGCATCGCCTCGGGCCACCCGGCGGCCAACACCTACGTCAACCTGATGCAGACCTTCTTCGTGCCCGAGGTCACCAAGCGGGTGGCCGCGCGCACGCAGCACAAGGTGGAATTTGTCGAGGCCTACGGCGGCGCCATGGTGAAGGTGGCCGACACGCTGGAAGGTGTGCAGTCGGGCATCGTCGACATCGGTGGCTACTGCTTCTGCTTCGAGCCTTCGAACCTGCCGCTGCACGCTTTCCAGGTGATGTTGCCCTTCGGCACGATGAGCCCCGAGAAGAGCGTGAAGCTGGCGCGTGCCGTGTACGACAAGGTGCCGTTCATGAGCAAGGTGTTCGAGGACAAGTACAACCAGGTGCTGCTGTCGCTGATCGCCGACAACGGCTACAACCTGGGCACCACCTTCGAGTGGAACACCGTGGCCGAACTGAAGGGCAAGAAGCTCGCCGGTGCGGGCCTCAACCTGAAGTGGCTTGAGTTTGCCGGCGCGGTGCCGGTGCAGTCGTCGCTGCCCGAGGCGTACACGTCGATGCAGACCGGCGTGTACTTCGGCTGGATCATGTTCCCGTCGGGCTGGGTCAATTTCAAGCTCAATGAAGTGGCCAAGCACTACACCGAGATCGGCTTTGGCTCGATCACCTGGCACGGCCTGACGATGAACAAAAACCGCTTCAACCGGCTGCCGAAGGACGTGCAGGCCATCATCGTCGAGGTGGCCAAGGAATACGAAGCCAAGACCGGCAGCGTCAACGAAGAGAACTACCCCAAGCAGCTGGCGCAGCTGAAGACCCTGGGCGTCAACGTCAAGGCCGTGCCCGATGCCGTGCGACTGGATTGGGCGAACTCGCTGAAGAGCTGGCCGCAGGCCCATGCTGCCGACCTGGACAAGCAGGGCCTGCCGGCATCGCAGGTGCTGAAGCTGGCGCTGGAAGAGGCCGAGAAGCTGGGCCACAAGTGGCCCGTGCGCTACGACGTGAAGTGATCGCCCGCCGCCGCGGCCGGCGTGCCCTGTGCACCCCGGCCGCGGCGCCCCTGTCGACCCCGAGGGCCTCCCGATGGCGTTCCTGAAGTACTTCAACGACCAGCTCACCCGCTTGCTGCTGGTGCTGGCGGCCCTGCTGGCCTTTTCGCTGTGTTTCCTGGTGGTGGCCGACGTCATCGGCCGTGTCGTCTTCAACAGCCCGGTCAAGGGCACGACCGAGCTCGTCTCGCTGTCAATCGTGATCATCTGTTTCCTGCAGGCGGGTTTTGCCATCCGCTCGGGTGGCATGCTGCACGTGGACATGTTCGTCAGCAAGGGCGGGCCGCGCACACAAAGTGTGTTCGCGGCCTTCGCGGCGCTGGCCGGTCTGGTGTTTTTTGCGGCCATCTGCTGGGGCAGTTTCGAAGGCGCCGCGCACGCCTGGACCTCCAACGAATACGAAGGTGAAGGCGCGCTGCGTGTGCCGGTGTGGCCGGCGCGTTTCGTGTTGATCCTGGGCACCTTCGTGGCCGCCTTCAGTTACCTGCTGCTGCTGGTGCAGCACGTCGGCGAAGCCGTGCGCGGCGTCGCACCCGGCGCCACCGGCACCAGCCACTGAGGCCACGATGTACGAAACCACCGACTTGCTGATCCTGGTCGGGACCCTGCTGGTCCTGGTCTTCGGCGGCATCCACATCGCCGTGGCGCTGGGCCTGACCAGCATGATGGGCCTGTACCTGCTGACCCGCGACCCGCAGGCGATGTTGAGCTTTGCCTCGAACACCGCTTACGAGGCGCTGCGCGACTACATCTTCGCTGTCATCCCGTTGTTCCTGCTGATGGGCGAGTTCCTGTCCAAATGCGGCGCGGCCAGCGACCTCTTCACGCTGATCAACCGCAGCACCCGCCGCATCCCCGGCCGCCTGGGCGTGGCCACGGTGCTGTCCAACGCGGTGTTTGCCTTCATCACCGGCGTGTCGATCGCGGCGGCGGCGGCGTTTTCGAAGATCGCCTACCCCGAGATGCGACGCCACGGCTACGAGCGCAAGTTCGCGCTGGGCTGCATCGCCGGCAGCGCCTGCCTGGGCATGCTGATCCCGCCGTCGGTGATGATGATCGTCTGGGGTGTGCTGACCGAACTGGCCATCGGCAAGCTCTTCATCGCCGGCATCCTGCCGGGCCTGATCGTGGTGGTGCTGTACATCGCCTACATCGTGTGGGTGGCCGTCACGCAACCTCACCGCGTGGGTGAAGGTGTCAACCTGCCTGAAGCCCAACGCCTGGCGCGCGCCGACCTGGACGCCGCACCCGAAGCCGACATGCGCACCATCCTGTGGAGCACGGTGGGCATCGTGGCGCTCGTGGTCATCGTGCTGGGTGGCATCTGGTTCGGCTTTTTCACGCCCACCGAAGGCGCGGGCGTGGGTGCCACGCTGGCCCTGCTGCTGGCCATCGCACGGGGCATGCGCGGCCGCGAGATGCTGCAGGCGGTGATTTCGGTGGGCCGCACCTCCGCCCCGCTGCTGCTGCTGCTGGTGACGGCGCAGTTGTACTCGCGGGTGCTGTCGATGACCGGTGTCACCGGCATGGCCAAGGACTTCTTCGTCGAGTCCGGCATGTCGCCTTATGCGGTGCTGGCACTGATGGTGCTGATCTGGTTCGTGCTGGGCGCGCTGATCGACTCGATCTCGATCATCCTGCTCACCGTGCCCGTGTTTGCGCCGGTGGCCATGGCGCTGGGCTTCGACCCCCTCGCCTTTGCCATCATCGGCATCCTGGCCATCGAAACCGGCTTGTTGACACCGCCTTTCGGCATTCTGGTGTTCACGGTGAAAGCAGCACTGCCCGACGAGCCCGGGCTGAAAAACGGCGAGATCTTCCGCGGCACGGTGCCCTACTGGGTCGCACTGCTGACCGCCATCCTGGCCATCGTGGCCTTCCCTGAAGTGGCCACCTGGCTGCCCAACCTGGGCAGCACCGTGTTGCCCAAATGACCGGAGCACATTCCATGGCCGCCTACTGGCTTTCGCGCTGCATCGTCAACGACCCGGTGCAGTACAAGAAGTACACCGACCTCGTGCCGGCCATCATCGCTGCCCACGGCGGCCGTGTGCTGGCCCGCGGCGGCCGCTACCAGATCATGGAAGGCCCCGAGGTCTTCCACCGCTTCGTGGTCATCGAGTTCCCCACGCTCGAAGCCGGCGTCGGCTGCTTCCATTCGCCCGAGTACCGCGCCGCCGCCGCGTTCCGGCGCGACGGCGGTGGTGTCGTCGAAAATGTCATCGTCGAAGGTGGCGACGCCACGACCTGAGCCCCAGCCGGCCCAGTTGCCACCGCAGGCGCACACTTCACCCGTTCCACTCCACTTCAACCGCCAGGCCCCGCTATGAGCTACCTCTTCCCGCCCACCATCCCCAGCGTGCCCATCGTCGGCCGCACCGAGCGTTTCCCGGTCAACCGGGTGTACTGCGTCGGTCGCAATTACGAGGACCACGCCAAGGAGATGGGCTTCACCGGTCGCGAACCACCCTTCTTCTTCATCAAGCCGGCCAACACGCTGGTGGTGGTGAACGCCGGCGAGACCGGCCAGATGCCCTACCCCACGCTGACGTCCAACCTGCACCACGAGATCGAGCTCGTGGCCGCCATCGGCAAGGGTGGCAAGGGCATCAAGGCCGCCGATGCCCTGGCCCATGTGTTCGGTTATGCCGTGGGCCTGGACATGACACGCCGCGACCTGCAAGGCGAGATGAAAAAACAGGGTCGCCCCTGGTGCATCGGCAAGGCCTTCGAACACAGCGCGCCCATCGGCCCCATCGTGCCGGCCGAGCAGGCCGGTGACGTGCTGAACGCGCAGATTGCGCTGCAGGTCAACGGCAAGGACCGCCAGCGCAGCACCGTCAGCAAGCTGATCTGGAACCTGGCCGAAACCATCGAACACCTGTCGGCCGCCTGGGAGTTGCAGGCCGGCGACCTGATCTACACCGGCACGCCCGAAGGGGTGGGCGCCGTGGTGGCGGGTGACCTGATGGTCGGCAGCGTGGCCGGTTTGCCCGACCTGCGCATCCAGGTCGTCTGATCAAGGGCCGGTCAAGGCAGGCGCTCGAGCGCGCGCTGGTAGACCGGGTCGTGCATCAGCTCGTCCCACGGCAAGGGTGCCGTCTGCGGCAGCAGCGCCAGCCGGCGCTGTTCGCTGTCGGGGTCGGGGTGCCAATGGCCGCTGGCCGCGGCGGCCTGCAGGCCGGCCAGCAGTTCGTCGACGGCAGCGCCGCCATCCAGGCTCTGGTTGCACAGCAGCACCTGGTCACAGCCGGCACCCAGCGCCAGCGTGGCGGCTTCGGCGTAGGTCAGCGTGCCACCCTCGAGGTGGCGCGCACCTTCCATCGACAAGTCGTCGCTGAAGATGGCGCCGGTGAACCCCATCTGGCCACGCAGGATCTCCTTCAACCAGCGCGGTGAAAAACCCGCCGGGTGCGAGTCCACCTTGGGAAAGATCACGTGCGCCGGCATCACGGCGCTCAGGCTGGTGCTGAGCCACTCGTAGGGCTTGGCGTCGTCGGCCAGCACGGCCTTCAGGCTGCGTTTGTCCACCGGCACGGCAACATGGCTGTCGGCCTTCACGAAGCCGTGGCCCGGGAAGTGTTTGCCGCAGTTGCCCATGCCGGCGCGCAGCAGGCCGTGCATCAGGCTCTTGGCCAGCAGCGCCACCACACGCGCGTCGCGGTGGAAGGCACGGTCGCCAATGACGCTGCTGGCGCCGAAGTCCAGGTCGAGCACCGGCGTGAAGCTGAAGTCGACACCGCAGGCGCGCAACTCCGCTGCCAGCACGTGGCCGGCGGCCGTCGCGGCATCGGTGGCGCCAAGCGGGTCCTTCATCCACATCTCGCCCAGCACGCGCATGGCCGGCAAGGCGGTGAAACCGTCGGTGCGGAAACGCTGCACACGGCCACCTTCGTGGTCGACGCAGATCAGCACATCGGGGCGCGCCTTCTTGATTTCTGAGGTCAGCTCCACCAGCTGCGCGCGGCTTTCCCAGTTGCGCGCAAACAGGATCAGGCCGCCGGTCAGCGGGTGCTTCAGGCGCTGGCGGTCGGCCTTGGTGAGGCTGGTGCCGGCGATGTCCAGCACCACGGGTGCATGTTGTGTCATGGGCTCTTCAGGGTGCGGGTGGACGGGTTTCGACGACGACGAAAGACGCGGCGTAGTCGGTTTCGTCGGTGACGGTGACGTGGGCGACCCAGCCCCGGGCGTCGAACCAGGTCTTCAGTTCGCCCGACAGCTGGATGTAGGGCTTGCCGCTGGCTTCGTTCAGGATCTCGCAGCCGCGCCAGGTCATCGGGCTGCGGATGCCCAGGCCAATGGCCTTGGAGAAGGCCTCCTTGGCGGAAAAACGCGTGGCCACGTAACGCAAGCCACGGGCCGGTGTGCGGGCGCGGCGGGCGTGGAACACCTGCAGCTCGGCCGGGCCCAGCACCCGTTCGGGAAAGCGGTCGCCGTGGCGCTGCATCGTGGCTTCGATGCGGCGGATGTCGCAGACGTCGGTGCCGATGCCGACGATCATGCCGGTGCCCCGGCCCGCCGGATCTCGCGCTGGTAGGCCCGCACCGTGTCGGTCAGGCCCAGCTCCAGTGCGTCGGCAATCAGGGCATGGCCGATCGACACCTCCAGCACACCCGGCACGGCGCGCAGGAAGTCGGCCAGGTTGTCGCGGTTCAGGTCGTGGCCGGCGTTGACGCCCAGGCCAGCGGCTTGCGCGGCGGCGGCGGCGGCAGCGAAGGCCTGCAGCTGCGCGGCCTGCGCATCACCGCCGTGGGCCGCGGCATAAGGTTCGGTGTAGAGCTCGACACGGTCGGCGCCCACGGCGCGCGCCAGCGCCATGGCCTGCGGCTCGGCGTCCATGAACAGGCTCACGCGCACGCCCAAGGCGTGGCACTCGTCGATCAGCGGGCGCAGGCGTTCGCCGTCCGCGGCCAGGTCCCAGCCGTGGTCCGACGTGAACTGGCCTTCACCGTCGGGCACGAAGGTGGCCTGGTGCGGCCGCAGCTCGCGGATGAAGGCCATCAGGTTCTGGAAGGGGTTGCCTTCGATGTTGTAGTCGGCCTGCGGCCATTGCTTCATCAGCCCCGCCAGCTCGTGCACGTCGTGCGCGCGGATGTGCCGCTCGTCAGGCCGCGGGTGCACGGTGATGCCGTCGGCACCGGCCTGCAGGCACAGCGTCGCCGCACGCATCACGCTGGGTATGCCCAGGTGGCGCGTATTGCGCAGCAAGGCCACCTTGTTGACGTTGACCGACAGGGCCGTGCGGCCACGTTCGGAACCACGTTCGGAATCGGGGGCGATGAGTGGGTTCATGGGGTGGCGGCGGGCACGGCCCGCGCGCTGTTGGCCAGTTTCTGCACACCCTGGCGCACCTGGGGTGTGCGCAAGGGCATGTGGCCCAGATGATAGTGAAGCGTCTCGCGCAAGGGCACACGCAGGGCCGCGGCCACGGGTGTGCAGGCGTGTTGCACCGCCAAGGCGCTGCCGTGCGAGATGGCGGCCTCCAGCGTCACCCACTGCGCGCCCGTCGGGCCCTGTGCACTGCGCACCAGGCCGGCTTCGGCCTGCAGCGTGTAGCGCATGTCAGCTTGCACCGGCTCAGCGCTGAGCGTGGCCGTGGACAGCTCGGGCAGCACACCCAGTTCGCGCAACAGCGTCAGTTCGAAAGCCCGCAGCGCCACGGCTTCTTCGACACCACTGGCCAGCCCGGCGACGGTGTCGGCGTAGTTGTCGAACAGCGCGGGGTGTGCGTCCTGCCGCGCCAGCAGCTTGAGCAGCAGTTCGTTCAGGTAATAGCCGCCCAGCAGCGCGCTGGCCGGCATCAAAGGTCGGCCGCCGGCCCAGTCGGCACTGCGCAGGGTCAGGATCTCGGCCTGTTCGTCGACAGGGGTCTTGCCCAGCACCACGTGCAGGGGTTGGAAAGGCAGCAGCAGCGAACGGAAGTTGGAGGTGGGCCGCTTGGCGCCCTTGGCGGCCAGCACGATGCGGCCACGTTCGCGCGTGAACAGCTCGACGATCAGGCTGGTTTCGCTCCAGTCGTGGCTGTGCAGCACATAGGCCAGCAGCGGCGCGTGGGGGCGCGCAGAAGGGCTTCGCGCCGAAGGCCGCGTCAATGGTCGCGTCAACGGGCGCGGTCCGGGGCTTTCTTCATTCGTAGCCATAACTGCGCAGGTGGGCCTCGTCGTCGGCCCAGCCCGAGCGCACCTTGACCCACAGTTCGAGGAAGACCTTGGCCTCCCACAGGTGCTCCAGCTCCTGCCGCGCTTCGCTGCCGATGCGCTTGAGCCGCTCGCCACCGTCGCCGATGACCATGCCCTTGTGCGCGTCGCGTTCCACCACGATGCTGGCTGCGATGCGGCGCAAGTTGCCTTCTTCTTCGAACTTGTCGATGACCACCGTGCAGCTGTAGGGCAGTTCGTCGCCGGTCAGGCGGAACAGCTTCTCGCGGATCATCTCGCCGGCCATGAAACGTTCGCTGCGGTCGGTGAGCGCGTCTTCTTCGTACAGCCAGGGCTGCGGCGGCAGGTAGGGCTCGACGATGCCCAGCAGGCGCTGCACGTCGGCTTCGCGGGTGGCCGACATGGGCACGAACTCGGCAAAGGCGTGGCGCTCCTGCATCGTCTTTAGCCAGGGCAGCACGTCCTGGCGGCGGGTCAGCGTGTCCAGCTTGTTGGCCACCAGCAGCGCTGGCTTGCCTTCGGGCAGCAGCGCCAGCACCTTGGCGTCGGGCATGCCGAAGCGGCCCGCCTCGCAGACAAACAGCACCACGTCCACGTCGCTCAACGAAGACAAAACCGTGCGGTTCAGCGTGCGGTTCAGCGCCGCACTGTGTTTCATCTGGAAACCCGGTGTGTCGACAAAGACAAACTGCGCCTGGCCCTGGGTGCGGATGCCGGTGATGCGGTGGCGCGTGGTCTGCGCCTTGTTGCTGGTGATGCTGATCTTCTGGCCCACCAACGCGTTGAGCAGCGTGCTCTTGCCGACGTTCGGCCGGCCGACGATAGCGACGAGGCCGCAGCGTTGCGGTGACTCTTCGCCTTCGGGGGCGTCAGTGGCTTTGGGGTCAGTCATGAACGGAGGGGTCCGCCGGGTTGGTCGCTGGCCTTCAAGGCGGCCAGCATGCGGCGAGCCGCTTCTTGTTCGGCGGTGCGCCGCGACTTGCCTTCGCCCAGTTCGCTCAGGCCCAGCGCCGCGACTGCACATTCAACCTCGAAGGTCTGAGCGTGTGCCTGGCCGTGGGTGGCCGTGATGCGGTAGGCCGGCACCGCGATGCGCCTGGCCTGCAGCCATTCCTGCAGCTCGGTCTTGGCGTCCTTGCTCCAGCTGTCGGCCTCGGTGGCCTGGATGATGTCGCCGAAGAGGTTCTGCACCATGCCCTTGGCGCTGGCGTACCCGCCGTCCAGGAAAACGGCACCGATCAGCGCCTCGACCGCATCGGCCAGGATCGACGGGCGCTGTGCGCCGCCGCCACGGGCTTCACCTTCGGACAGCCGCATCAGCTCTGGCAGGCCCAGCACCAGGGCCGCGCGGTGCAGGCTGTCCTCACGCACCAGGTGCGCGCGCACGCGAGTCAGGTCACCTTCGTCGCTGCCGGAAAATCGTTCGTAGAGCAGTTCGGACACCGTCAGGCTGAGCACCGCGTCGCCCAGGAACTCAAGCCGCTCGTTGTGGTCGGCACCGAAGCTGCGGTGCGTGAGCGCACGCTGCAGCAGCGTTGCGCTGCCAAAACGGTGGCCCAGCAGGCGCTGCAGCGTGTCGAGTCTGGCGTCCATCGGCCCTAGCGGGTGCGCCCTTCATACTTGATGAGGATGAACACCGGGCCGTAGATGGGGATTTCCTTGTCGTAGGCAAAACCCAGCACGACGCGGTCGTTTTCCTTGGTCACCGTCAAGTCCTTGCCGGCGATGGCGGTGATCGAGTACTCAAGGTCACGCTGCTTGTCGAAGGCCTGGCGCGCTTCGGCCACCGTGGCCGGCTGGGCCTCGGCGATCTTTTCGACCGCGCGTTTGATGGTGGCGTACTCGTTGATGGTGGGCAGCACACGCACAGCCACGTAGGCCACGAAACCGATCGCCACGGCCCAGAACAGCAGCCCGAAAAGCGTCATGCCGCGCTGTTGCGAGCGTGTTTTGCCAAAGGTGCCAGCGGTCATGAAGCGCCTTCTTGGGTTGGGCGGGCGACCTGCTTCAGTGGAATGCACCGATGCGCCCGAGGTTGCCGAAGTTCATCCACACGAAGAATGCCTTGCCGACGATATTCTCGTCCGGCACAAAACCCCAGTATCGCGAATCTTGCGAGTTGTCGCGGTTGTCACCCATCATGAAATAGTGACCCGCCGGCACCTTGCACACCACGCCTTCGGGCGAGTAGCGGCAGTTCTCGGCCATGGGGAAGTTCTTCGGTTCGGGCCCGAAATAGGCCTGGCGGCGCGGGTTGACCAGGATGTCGTGCTCCCGCTCACCCAGTTTCTCGCTGAACTGCGGCTCGTAACGCAGGCTGTCGGCCTCGAAAAACTCGCCCTTGGCGACGATGGGCACCGGCTGACCATTGATGCTGAGCTTCTGGTTGAGGTAGGCCACCTCGTCGCCCGGCAGGCCGACCACTCGCTTGATGTAGTCCTGGCGCGGGTCCACCGGGTAGCGAAAGACCATCACGTCGCCACGCTGCACGGCGTTGTTGTCGATGATCTTCTTGTTGATCACCGGCAGTCGCACGCCGTAATGGAATTTGTTGACCAGGATCAGGTCGCCCACCAGCAGCGTGGGAATCATCGAACCCGACGGAATCTTGAACGGTTCGAAGAGAAAGCTGCGCAGCAGGAAGACGATCAGGATCACCGGGAACAAGCCTGCGGTCCAGTCCAGCCACCAGGGCTGCATCAAGAGCTTTTCGCGCGCGGCGGCCACGTCGCCATCGACCTTGTGGATGCCTTTGCTGGCCAACTCGGCGCGGCGTGCTGCGTCCTGCCGCTCCAATTCGGCCGCGGCGGCTGCACGAGCCGGCGCGAACTTGAAGCGTTCTGCCAGCCAGAAAGCCAGCGTGGCCACGGTCAGCACAAACAGCAGCAGCGAGAAGTTGCCGGTCCAGAAACCCAGGAACCAGCCGCCCAGGTAAACGACCAGGACGGCGTACAGCGCCGCGGTGAGTGTGCTCATGGGGGTGTTCATCAGTCTTCGACCTGGAGGATGGCGAGGAAGGCTTCCTGCGGCACCTCGACAGAGCCAATCTGCTTCATGCGCTTCTTGCCGGCCTTCTGTTTTTCGAGCAGCTTCTTCTTGCGCGTGATGTCACCGCCGTAGCATTTTGCCAGCACGTTCTTGCGCAGCGCCTTCACGTCTTCACGCGCGATGATGTTGGCGCCGATGGTGGCCTGGATGGCCACGTCGTACATCTGGCGCGGGATCAGCTTGCGCATCTTGGCCGCCACCGCACGGCCGCGCGGCTGGCTCTGTGCGCGGTGCACGATCATGGCCAGCGGGTCGACCCGCTCGCCGTTGATCATGATGTCGACCTTCACGACATCGGCGGCGCGGTATTCCTTGAACTCGTAGTCCATGCTGGCGTAACCGCGGCTGACGCTCTTCAGCTTGTCGAAGAAGTCCAGCACGATCTCGGCCAGCGGCAGCTCGTAGCTCAGGTGCACCTGCTTGCCGTGGTAGGCCATGTTCAGCTGCACACCGCGTTTCTGGTTGCACAAGGTCATGACCGGGCCCACGCTGTCCTGCGGCATGTACAGGTGCACGGTGACGATGGGCTCGCGGATTTCCGCGATGCGACCCAGGTCAGGCATCTTGCTGGGGTTCTCGACCTGGATCACGGCGCCGTCGTTCAGCTCGACCTCGTAGACCACGCTGGGAGCGGTGGTCACCAGGTCCTGGTCGAACTCGCGCTCCAGCCGTTCCTGCACGATTTCCATGTGCAGCAGGCCCAGGAAGCCGCAGCGGAAGCCGAAGCCCAGCGCCTGACTCACTTCGGGTTCGTAACGCAGGCTGCTGTCGTTGAGCTTGAGCTTTTCCAGCGCGTCGCGCAGCTGCTCGTATTCGCTGGATTCGGTGGGGTAGAGGCCGGCAAAGACCTGGGGCTGAATCTCCTTGAAACCCGGCAGCGCCTCGGCGGCCGGGCCGGCGTTGTTGGGCAGCTTCTTTTCCAGCGTGATGGTGTCGCCCACCTTGGCCGCTTGCAGTTCCTTGATGCCGCAGATGACAAAGCCCACCTCGCCGGCCTGCAGACTGTCGCGCGGCACGCTCTTGGGCGTGAACACTCCCATGTGCTCGATGCCGAACACGGTGTCGGTGGCCATCAGGCGGATGCGTTCGCCTTTGCTCAGGCTGCCATCGACCACACGCACCAGCATCACGACGCCGACGTAGTTGTCGAACCAGCTGTCGATGATCATCGCGCGTGGTGCGCCGGTGGGGTTGCCGCGCGGCGGTGGCATGCGGGTGATGACGGCTTCCAGGATCTCGTCGATGCCCATGCCGGTCTTGGCGCTGCACGGAATGGCGTTGTCGGCATCGATGCCGATGACGTCTTCGATCTCGCTCTTGGCGTTGTCGGGGTCGGCGCTGGCCAGATCCATCTTGTTCAGCACCGGCACCACTTCCACACCGAGGTCGAGCGCGGTGTAGCAATTGGCCACCGTCTGGGCTTCGACACCTTGCGATGCGTCCACCACCAGCAGCGCACCTTCACAGGCGCTGAGCGAACGGCTCACTTCATATGAGAAGTCGACGTGACCCGGGGTGTCGATGAGGTTCAGGTTGTAGACCTGGCCGTCGCGGGCCTTGTAGCTGAGCGCTGCGGTCTGTGCCTTGATGGTGATGCCACGCTCGCGTTCGATGTCCATCGAGTCGAGCACCTGCGCTTCCATCTCGCGGTCCGACAGGCCGCCGCAACGTTGAATCAGTCGGTCGGCCAGCGTGCTCTTGCCGTGATCGATGTGGGCAATGATCGAGAAGTTGCGGATGTGGTTCATCGAGCGTGATTGCATCGCGGCGGGGCCGCTTGTGCGCGTGTTCAGCGACGGATGCCGCGTTCTGCGCGTTGGGCTGCGTGAGGGTGCGTCGGGTGGTGCCGCAAGCCTTCGCGTACAGCTAAAAAAAAGGCGCGTCCAAATGGGTGACGCGCCTTCCAACAGAACGTTTGGCAACTGCTTGTTGGGCGTTCATTCTAACCAAAAGAATCGGCCGGGAACCCGCGTCGTTGCTTGATTTCCGGCCGTTGCGGACAACCGACAGACAGAAGTTATGCACAGATTATTCACAAGCCTGGAAGTGCTTGGCGAACAGCCATGTGAGTGGCCACTCAGGGGACTTGGAACGGGTAAATCCAGCCGCATCGGTCGCCATTCTAGACGGCAGCGGTCTGAATCCGTCTGTGGCCCGGATTGAAGTGAAAGGTCACTAACTTGTCTAACCGGTGCGGGCGTGCCGCGCCCCGAATTGGGTTGCCGCGCGCTCCCACGATGTGGAAAGACCCGCAGAGCGACTCAACTGAAGCACCCCAAAAGGGGCGCGCCGCGCCACGGGATTTCAGCGGTTGGGACGGATCACGATGTAGTTGACCCACTCGCCGCGCCGCACCAGCACCGACACCGGCTTGGCCTTGTCACCCTTGTCGATCTTGGCTGCCAGCGTCGCAAATTGCTTGCTGTCGCTGACTTCGGCGTTGTCGATCGACAGGATCACGTCACCTTCGCGCAGGCCCGCGCGAGCGGCCGCTCCTTCGACGGCGTCCACACGCACGCCGCCACGCACCCGCAACTCGCGTTTCTGCGCGTCGGTCAAGTCGGCCACTGTGACGCCCAGGGCCGTCTTGGCTGCCGCCTGCGGAGCAGCGCCCGGTTCGGCCGCTGCACGGCGGGTGGGCCTTTCGGCTTCGAACTCGGCAATCGCGACATTCAGGTCACGGGTGGCACCGCGGCGGAAAACCTGCAGCGTGGCGCGGGCGCCGGGCTTCAGGCCACCCACGATGCGCGGCAGGTCGCCAGCCTTCTCGACGGCCTTGCCGTCGACCTTGACGATGATGTCGCCGGCTTCGACACCGGCCTTTTCGGCCGGCTGGTCTTTTTCGACGCCTGTCACCAGCGCACCACGTGGCGCACCCAGGCCGATGGATTCGGCCACTTCCTTGGTCACGGCGCCGATCTGCACGCCGATGCGGCCACGGATCACACGCCCCGTGCTGCGCAGCTGCTCGGCCACACGGTTGGCCTCGTCGATGGGAATGGCAAAGCTGATGCCCATGAAACCGCCGGAGCGGCTGTAGATCTGGGAGTTGATGCCCACCACTTCGCCGCGCAGGTTCAGCAGCGGGCCGCCGCTGTTGCCGGGGTTGATGGCCACGTCGGTCTGGATGAAAGGCAAGTAGTCGCCGGTGTCGCGCTGCTTGGCGCTGACGATGCCAGCGGTGACGGTGTTTTCCAGGCCGAATGGCGATCCGATGGCCATCACCCATTCACCCACTTTCAGGCGGTTCACGTCACCGATCTTCACGAAGGGCAGCCCGCTGGCCTCGACCTTGACAACGGCCACGTCGGTGCGTTTGTCGGCGCCGATGATGCGGGCCTTCAGCTCACGCTTGTCGGTGAGCGTGACGATGACCTCTTCGGCGCCGTCCACGACGTGTGCGTTGGTCATGATGAAACCGTCGGCACTGAGGATGAAGCCCGAGCCCACGCCGCGCTGTTGCGGTTCGTCTTCATTGCCGCGTGGGTTGCCCCGGCGGTCGGGGCGGTTGGGCATGGGAATGCCGAAGCGCCGGAAGAACTCTTCGATGTTGGGGTCGACTTCCCCACCGCCACCCACGCTGGCGCCTGCGCGCCTTTCAGTGGTGCGGATGTTGACGACGGTCGGGCTCACACGCTCGACCAGTTCGGTGAAATCGGGCAGTTGCACGGTCTGCGCCTGCGCCTGGCGCGGCAACAGGACCGGCGCCGCCAGGCCCAGCATGGCCAGGCTGAGTGCCACACGGGCGGCCCAGGAGCGGGCAAAGGTCGTCATGGAAGTGCAGTGCATCATGCGTTGGACTCGGACTTTCTAAACAACGGATTGCGACACAAGGGGCGCGAGCGCCCGGCGTCGCTTCAGGGCCGCCGCCGCTCGAAGGCAACGGCAAACAACTTCAGCGTGGCAGGCGGCGCATCGCCGACCACTGTGACCCAATGTTCACCCTGGCGCGCCATCACGGTGGCGGTGGCCCCTTGCTGAGCCTGGACTTCGGCCGTGTGGCGATCGGGTCGGAACGGTTCGACAAACACCGACACATGGCTCAGCCCGTCGGTGAAAACGGCCTGCAGCACGGACTCGCCGTCACCGGCCGTCTCCATGCCGCGACGCATGCAGCCAGCGAGCCGGAAACCGGCAATGGGTCGGGCCAGGGTCCAGCCTTCGGCGTCCAGCGTGGTCAGCTTCTGCTGCGGGCGCAGCACCTGATAACCATCGAGCTTGCGCATGATCTGCAGCACGCTGTCGGGTTGCGGACGCACGTCGATGGCCACTTCCGAGAAGGCGGTGGACTCGAGCACACGCCGCGCGCCACCGGCTTCGGCCATCACGTCGGCGCGCAGCATCAGGCCGGTGGCCATGTCAGCCCACAGGCGCTGCGCATATCGCAAGGCGTCGCGGGGCCAGAGCAAGAGCACCGCGGCATCGCGGCCGGCCACACGGGCATTGCCTTCACGGCGCAGTTCGTACTGCTCCAAGGCCTGCGGGTCGACGGCCTGTGGCGTGGTGGTCCAGGCCGCAAGGGTCTCGCGCTTTTCGACCACCGCCACTTGCGACTGCGGCCAGAAGGTGTGCACCCGGTCGTTGTGGCGCACGATGCGTTGCTGGCGGCCGTCTTGCGCCTCGAGCCTTTCGTAGGCCTGGTCGGCCACCGAAAAGTACCAGACCCGTGAACTCGAAACCTGCCCGCCGGTGCTGTAGACCAGCGTGCCCTGGTAGTTGCCGCCGCGCGCTGCGGCCTGGATGCGTGCCAGCCAGGCACGGGCATCGGCCGGCGCCAGCACACCGGTGGCCAGTGGTGCAGCCGGCGTGGCTGCTGCGGCATTGCCGAGCTGGGCCTGTGCGGCCAGGGGCACCAAGGCGCTGGCCAGGGCGCTCAGCACGGCTATCCTGCAGCCTCGGCTCATGAGCACCGGGTTCACCGGATTCACCGCGGCGCACCGGCCGGCATCTCGGCGTCAACCCGCCGCAAGGCGCTGCCCGGCACGGCGGCCGCAAAACCGCCGCGTGCCGACTGGTGCGCCCGCAGGAATTCGTCAAGCCGGGCATCGCGGATCAGCGCACCGCTTGCCGTGGGCGCTGCCACCCTGCCCGCACCGTTGCTGACCTGGACCACACCGGACGGCAAGGTGCCAACCGCCGCCTGCGTGCCGGCGCCACCATCGACCGCAGGGCCCGAGACCTGCGACACCACCAGCACCCCGGCCACCAGCACAAATCCCGCGGCTACCGCCGCTGGCACTCGCCAAGCCGGTGCCGCCCGTTTCGGCGCCGCGGGTGCTAGCACCACCGGTTCATCGGCCAGACGCTCACGCAGCTGGGCCAGGAATCGGGCGTCGTGCGAAGGTGCGGCCGCCAGTTCGCTGGACCGCATCACGTCGCCGATGAGGTGATAGGTGTGCCAGGTGGCACGGGCCTGCGGGTCGTCCCGCCACGCGCGGCAGGCCTTGTCCAGGCTATCGACGTCGCCATCGACGGCGCCGGACAGCCATGGCCTGCGGTCGTTTTCAGGCGTGTCGTCGGCAGCGGGGGCAGCTTGTTGGCTCATGCGTGGGGCCGGGTTGGGGTTTGAGGATCAAACAGTGGGGGCAGGCGTGAGGATCGGTGTTCGCCGGCGGCTACCAGCGTTCGCCGTCGCGTGTATCGAGCAAAGGCTTCAGGCGCACGGCAATGGCGTCGCGGGCGCGAAAGATGCGGGAGCGGACGGTTCCGATGGGGCAATTCATGACTTCGGCAATCTCTTCGTAGCTCAGGCCCTCGATCTCACGCAGCGTGATGGCTTGTCGCAGGTCGTCAGACAGCGCTTCGATCGCGGAGTTCACTGCGGCTGCAATCTCTTTGCTGGCCAGCAAGGCTTCGGGTGTTTCGCCGTCAGTTAGTTCATTCTCGGCGCGTGAAGTTTCCTCACCTTCTTCATCGTTGCGCATCGACGACTCGGAAACCAGCGGGTCCCGCTTCAGGTCCATCAGCGCCTTCTTGGCCGAGTTGACGGCGATCCGGTACAGCCAGGTGTAGAAGGCTGCGTCGCCACGAAACTGCGGCAGTGCCCGGTAGGCGCGGATGAAGGTTTCCTGGGCGATGTCCTGCACCAGATCGACATCGCGGACCATGCGGCCAATCAGCCGCTCGATGCGGCGCTGGTACTTGACGACCAGCATCTCGAAGGCACGCACATCGCCGAGCTTGACTCGCTCGACCAGCGCAGCGTCGGCGTCCGCATCAGTCATTCAATCGGGCTGAGCCGCGGGCGGGCCTGATCTGGCCGTGCGGGCGCCGGGGGTGGGTTCGGGAGCGGGGCAATATACCGCAGCGCGCAAGGCGTGCAGGGCCGGGCCGGCTTCCGAGGCGGACAGCGGCATCCACACAGAAGCGCTGGTCTTGACGCTTGGGGGAGCCACCGGCCTCAATCGCAGCAGCAGCCAAGACCCGAGGTCGATCATGACTTCGACAGAGCCAGCCTGACCGTCTGCCTGCCAGACCTGGCCGTCCCAGCTCAGGTTCACGGTTCGGGGCCGCAGCACATGCCATGCAACGACGGCCATCACGGCAAACGTTGCCCAGGCCGGCCACAGCGGCAACTGCCCGTGGCCCAGCCCCCAGGCGATCACGGCAGCGGCTGCCAAGGCAGGCAAGCCTGCTTGCAGCAGCCGCCAGGCGCTGCCGCCCTTGCCCTGCACGCTGACGGCCGGCGCCGCAGACACGGGGCTTCAGGCGCGCCGGAAAACCAGCGTGCCGTTGGTGCCGCCGAAGCCGAAGTTGTTTTTCACCGCCACGTCGATCTTCATCGGCCGCGCCTCGTTGGCGCAGTAATCCAGGTCGCACTCGGGGTCCTGGTTGAAGATGTTGATGGTGGGCGGCGACACCTGGTGGTGGGTGGCCAGCACGGTGAACACCGACTCGATGCCGCCTGCGCCACCCAGCAGGTGGCCGGTCATCGACTTGGTGCTGTTCACCACCAGCCGCTTGGCGTGCTCGCCATAGGCCAGCTTGATGGCATTGGTTTCATTCACATCACCCAGCGGGGTGCTGGTGCCGTGGGCGTTGAGGTACTGCACCTCGGATGCGTTGATGCGCGCATTGCGCAGCGCCGCCATCATGCTGCGCTTGGGGCCGTCGACATTGGGCGCGGTCATGTGGAAGGCGTCGGCGCCCATGCCAAAACCGGCCAGTTCGGCGTAGATCTTGGCGCCGCGCTTCCTGGCGTGTTCGTACTCTTCGAGCACCAGCACACCTGCGCCCTCACCCAGCACGAAGCCGTCGCGGTCCTTGTCCCAGGGACGCGACGCGGTCTTTGGGTCTTCGTTGCGGGTCGACAGCGCGCGGGCCGCGGCAAAGCCGCCCACGCCCAGCGGCGACACCGTGCTTTCGGCACCTCCGGCCACCATCACGTCGACGTCACCGTACTCGATCAGGCGGCCGGCCTCGCCGATGCAGTGCAAACCCGTCGTGCACGCCGTCACGATGGCCAGGTTGGGCCCCGTGAAACCGTACTTGATGGAGACATGGCCCGAGATCATGTTGATGATCGACGCCGGCACGAAGAACGGCGAGATGCGCCGCGGGCCGCGCGCCTTGTACTCGTCTTCGGTCTGTTCGATCATCGGCAAGCCGCCGATGCCCGAACCCACCATCACGCCGATGCGTTCGGCGGTGACTTCGTTCAGCGCGTCGCCATGCGGCAGCCCCGCATCCTGGACGGCCTGGATCGAAGCAGCCATGCCGTAATGGATGAAGGTGTCCATGTGGCGGGCTTCCTTGCCGGGCATGTAGTCCTCGACATTGAAACCCTTCACCTCGCCCGCAAACCGGCAGGAAAAGGCCGAAGCATCGAACTTGGTGATCAGGTCGATGCCCGATCGCCCAGCCAGGATGTTGGCCCAGCCCTCAGCCACCGTGTTGCCCACGGGACTGACGAGCCCGAGGCCCGTGACGACGACGCGGCGGCGACCGGACATGGACGCTTTAGCCCTTTTGGTGCTTGACGGCGTAGTCGATCGCCAACTGAACGGTGGTGATCTTCTCGGCTTCTTCGTCGGGGATCTCGATGCTGAACTCGTCTTCGAGCGCCATCACCAGTTCCACCGTGTCCAGCGAGTCGGCTCCGAGGTCGGCGACAAAGGCCTTTTCGTTCGTGACGTCGGACTCGGGAACGCCGAGTTGTTCCGCAATGATTTTCTTGACTCGCGCTTCGATATCGCTCATGACTCCTCCAGGAGTGGGATCGGAAAAACAGCCCAGGATTCTACCGGCCGGGCAGGCGCCGGATTTCTTGGCCCCCGCAAGGGCCTCAATTCATGACCATGCCACCGTTGACGTGCAGCTCGGTCCCTGTGATGTAAGCGGCCTGTGGCGAAGCCAGGAAGACCACCGCGTGGGCCACTTCTTCGGCCTGCCCCAAACGGCCCAGCGGAATGCTGGCCAGCAGTGCCGCCTTGGCAGTTTCGGGCAGACCTTCGGTCATGTCGGTGGCAATGAAACCCGGCGCCACGCAGTTGACGGTGATGTTGCGCGCGCCGAGCTCACGCGCCAGCGATCGGGTCAGGCCGGCCACGCCGGCCTTGGCCGCCGCGTAGTTGGCCTGGCCGGCGTTGCCACTGACGCCCACCACCGACGTGATGTTGATGATGCGGCCCAGACGCTGTCGCATCATCGGCTTGGTGGCCGCGCGGCAGGCGCGAAAGACGGCCTTGAGGTTGGTGTCGATCACCGCGTCCCAGTCGTCGTCCTTCATGCGCATGGACAGCGTGTCGCGGGTGATGCCGGCGTTGTTGACCAGCACGTGCAGGCCACCATGCGCCTTCACGATGCCGTCGACGGCGGCGTCCAGCGCCGGGCCGTCGGTGACGTTCAACACGATGCCGCGACCACCCTGCGCGGCCAAAGCTTGGCCGATGGCCACCGCGCCACTTTCGGTGGTGGCGGTGCCGACGACCAGGAAGCCGGCATCGGCCAACGCCTTGGCAATCGCCCGGCCGATGCCACGCGAGGCGCCGGTGACCAGGGCAACCTGGGCTGTCTGCACTGCGTCGCTCATGCGAGCATCTCCTGCGCTGTTTTCAGGCTGGCGGGGTCGAACACGGTGGTGGTCTGGATGTCGGCATCGACGCGCTTGACCAGGCCGGCCAGCACCTTGCCGGGGCCACATTCCAGGATGTGCAGCAAGCCACGCTGCCGCAGGGCCTGGGTCACCTCGACCCAGCGCACCGGCCCGAAGGCCTGGCGGTAGAGCGCTTCGCGGATTGCGTCGGGTTCGGTCTGCACCACCACGTCGATGTTGTTGACCACCGGGATGCGCGGCGCTGCGATGGCCACGCCCGCCAGGCGTTCACGCAACGCTTCTGCCGCTGGCTTCATCAAGGATGAATGGAAAGGGGCCGACACGGCCAGCAACAGCGCACGCTTGGCGCCTTTGGCCTTGAGCTGTTCACAGGCGCGGTCGACGCCCGCTTTGCTGCCGGCGATGACGGTCTGCTTGGGGTCGTTGAAGTTGGCCGGCGCCACCACTTCGCCGGATTCGGCGGCCACAGCGGCACACACTTCGTTCACCACGGCTGTGTCCAGACCCAGGATGGCAGCCATCGCGCCCTCACCCACCGGCACCGCCTGTTGCATGGCCTGCGCGCGGAAGCGCACCAGCGGCAAGGCATCCGACAGTGTCAGCGCACCGGCTGCCACCAAGGCGCTGTACTCGCCCAACGAATGGCCGGCCACGGCCGCGGGCTCGGCACCCCCCTCGGCACGCCAGGCGCGGTAGCAGGCAATCGCCGCGGCCAGCATCACCGGCTGCGTGTTGGTGGTGAGGTCCAGCGTTTCCTTGGGCCCGGCGTGAATCAGCTGGCCCAGGTCTTCATCCAGGGCCGAACCGGCTTCTTCCAGCGTCTGGCGCACGGCCGGGTGGTCGCCCCAGGCGTCCAGCATGCCCACGGACTGCGAGCCTTGGCCGGGGAACACAAATGCAAAAGGCGTCATGGCTTCGATGAACAGTGATAGGTGGTGGGTGGCACTCAGAAATCGAGCAGCACCGCACCCCAGGTGAAACCGCCGCCCACACCTTCGAGCATCACGGTGTCGCCACGTTTCACACGGCCGCTTTTCACCGCCACGTCCAGCGCCAACGGCACCGAAGCCGCCGAGGTGTTGCCGTGTTCGTCAACCGTGGCGATCAGCTTGTCCAGCGGCAGGCGCAGCTTCTTGGCCGTGCCCTGCATGATGCGGATGTTGGCCTGGTGGGGAATCAGCCAGTCCAGGTCTTCGGCGCTGCGGCCGGCTTTTTCCAGCACGGCGCGGGCTGCGCTGTCGAGCACACCCACGGCCAGCTTGAAAACGGCCTGGCCGTCCATCTTGAGCAGCGGATCGCCCAGCACCTGGCCGCCGGCCACCGTGCCAGGCACACACAGGATGCCCACGTGGCGGCCGTCGGCATGCAGTTCGGTGGCCAGGATGCCGGGTTCGGCACTGGCTTCCAGCACCACGGCGCCGGCACCGTCACCAAACAGCACGCAGGTGGTGCGGTCGTTGAAATCGAGGATGCGCGAAAAAACTTCCGCACCCACGACCAGCGCGCAGTTGGCGCTGCCGGCCTTGATCATCGAATCAGCCACCGCCAGCGCATAGACAAAACCCGAGCAGACCGCCTGCAGGTCGAAGGCTGGGCAGCCGTGCACACCCAGTTTCTGCTGCAGGATGCAGGCGGTGGAAGGGAAGACCATGTCGGGCGTGGACGTGGCCACGATGATCAGGTCCACGTCGTCGGCGGTGCGGCCAGCCGCCTGCAGCGCAGCGCGAGCGGCGTGCAGGGCCAGGTCGCTGCTGTTGACACCATCGTCCACGAAGTGGCGGGCACGGATGCCGGTGCGCTCGACGATCCACTGGTCGCTGGTCTCCAGCCCCTTTTCCGCCAGCAATGCCGCCATGTCGGCATTGCTCAGGCGCCGCGGCGGCAGGTAGCTGCCGGTGCCGGCGATGCGGGCAAAGCGCGGGGCTTGCGAAGAGACGTGGGCGGTGGGTGAGGAAGGCAGGGGGTTCATGCCACTTGTTCTGACGCGCCATCACCAGCAGGCAACGCCATGGGCGTGGGGCCGAGCCGGTCATGCACGCGGTCCAGGAGCCGGTTGCGCGCGGCATCATAAGCCCGCGCCAGTGCCTGCTCGAAGGCGTAGGCGTCGGCCGAACCGTGGCTCTTGAAAACCAGCCCACGCAGGCCCAGCAAAGCGGCGCCGTTGTAGCGCCGCGGGTCCACGCGGTGTTTGAAGCGCTGCAGCACCGGCATGGCCACCAGGGCCGCCAGCTTGGACATCGGGCCGCGGGTGAATTCCTGCTTGATGAAGTCCGACATCATCGACGCCAGACCTTCGGAAGTCTTGAGCAGCACGTTGCCGACAAAACCGTCGCAGACGACCACGTCCACCGTGCCCTTGAAGATGTCGTTGCCCTCGACATTGCCGAAGAAGTTGATCTGCCCGGCTTCACCCGCAGCCCGCAGCAGTTCGCCGGCACGCTTGATGGTCTCGCTGCCCTTGATGGCCTCTTCGCCGATGTTGAGCAGGCCCACCGACGGTTCGGCCTGGCCATCGACAGCGGACACCAGCGCACTGCCCATGACCGCAAACTGCAGCAGGTGTTCGGGTGTGCAGTCGACATTGGCACCGAGGTCGAGCACGGTGGTGTACCCATCGCGCCGGTTGGGCATCACGGTGGCAATGGCCGGGCGGTCGATGCCGTCCAGCGTCTTCAGCAGATACCGCGCCACGGCCATCAAGGCACCGGTGTTGCCCGCCGAGACACAGGCATGGGCGCCGGACTTGACCTGCTGCAGGGCCACGCGCATCGAAGAATCGCGCTTCTTGCGCAGGGCCACTTCGACCGAGTCGTCCATCGTGACCACTTCGGTGGCCACGACCACGGTGCAGCGTGGCCACTGGGCGGCCGGCCGCAAAGCGTCGGCAGCGCCCACGAGCACGAGTTCGGCACCGGGATGTTTGTCCAGGAAGGCCCGGCAGGCCGGCAGCGTGATCAGCGGTCCGTGATCGCCGCCCATGCAGTCGACGGCAATGCGCACCAACTGCAGGGGTGCGGGCGGCGCGGCCTTGGCGGACACGGCGGCAGGCAGGGAATTCAGCTCAGAACCGACGCTGGAAGGGGGTGATCACAGTCGGGCGGCCGTACAAGCGGCCGGCACGACGGTCAACCGCTTCAGGCGTCGGCCTTGGTCTTCAGGACCTTGCGGCCGCGGTAGAAGCCGGTGGGGCTGATGTGGTGGCGCAGGTGCACCTCGCCTGTGGTGGGCTCCACAGCCGTACCGGGCGCAGCCACGGCATTGTGCGAACGGTGCATGCCGCGCTTGGAAGGCGACTTCTTGTTTTGCTGGACGGCCATGAGATCTCCTGGGGTCGGCGCGGGCTGCGGCAGGGCATCAAGAGCCTGCAGTAGCAGCGGTTTGGGGGTGGCGCCCCCGTTTCAAGCGGGCCAAATCCGTGCCGTCAGGGGCCTGCGTTCAGGCCTGATTCGGGCCGGTCTTGGCCGTCGCTTCAGAGCGCTCGGTCAATGTCGGGCGAAGATTCTTGCGGTGGATTGCGCCATTCGCAAAGCCCACCAGTATAGCACCGGGCGTCAGGTTCCGAAGGGCCGGAGCCTGGACTTACTTGGCACCGCCCTTGCCAGCGCGCAGCGCCGCCAGCGCGGCGAAAGGGTTGGGCGCGGGTTCTTCCTCCGGCAGGTCGTCCACCGGCATGGGCAAGGGCGTGGGGCAGGTGTCCTCGTGGCGGGGCACCAGGGGCAGCGCCAGGATCAGCTCGTCTTCCAGCAAATCGTGCAGGTTCAGGCCCTGGCCCAGGACCAACACGTCTTCTTCGGCGGTTTCATCCAGCCGTTCGGCTTCGGACTCGCTTCGCACGAAGCGGAAGCGCCGGTCCACCTGCAAGTGCTGCTGCACGGCTTGCAGGCAGCGTTGGCACTGCAGGGGCACGGACAGCTCGGCTTTCAGGTGCAGCCAGACTTCGGCTTCGCCGCCGGGGGCCGGCAGCAAGGTGCCCTGCGCGGACCAGTCCACCGCGCAGTCGACGGTGTCGAACAGGCTTTCCAGCAGGCGGGGCATGCCGGACAGGGGCCATGTGCCGGTCAGCAAGGCACTGTCGGCGCAGAAGCCTCGCACGTTCAGCGCCAGGGGGTCGTGAGGACGTTCATTCATCGCTTCATTGTCGGCGGCGTTCAGCATGGCCAGTGGCGCTTGAACACCGGCGCCAGATCGGGGTGCTGTTCCACACGCTGCAAAAACGCCAGCAGCTGCGGCCGCTGGGCCGCCAGGTGCGCCCGTGTGCCTGCCCAACGCGACACGACGGCGGCCAGCAGGTCCAGCGCACCGGGCGCTGACCCGCCGAGGTAAGGGCCTCTGGCCGGAAACTGGTCGGCAAACACCTCCCAGCAGCGGTGCAGGCGCGCACGGGCACCCAGGCGCAAGGCTTCCCGCGCAGCGAACCTGGACCGCGGAATCCAACGCTCGGGGTAGTCGATGACGCCGATCGCGGCATAGCAGTTGGCCGACACGTAGACCAGCCCGCGCAGCGCTTGAGCGCGCAGCGCCGCCTCGGTTGGCAACAGGCCCGACGCCGGCACCAGCAGACCCAGGTGGATGAGGATGGCCGCGCTTTCGGTCATCACGCTGCCGTCTTCGAACTGCAGGGCCGGGATCTGGCCCAGCGGGTTGGCTTGCTGAAGTTGCTGCTGCGCGGAGTCGGGTTCCCAGGTCGAGGCGCGCACGACGCGGTAAGGCAGGCTGCAGCGCAGCAGCGCCATTTCCACCGCGGCCGAGCCTGAACCGTCGGATCCGTACAGGGTCAACATGCGGGCCAGTTTAGCCAGCGGGCCTGCAGACGGGGCAGCGCAATGGGCTGGCAGGATCAATGCGCTGACAATCCTGCCCATGCAAGCGGACCCTGCCCCACTCGTCTTGGCCTCCACCTCGCGCTACCGGCGCGAACTGCTGCAGCGCCTGCACCTGCCCTTCGAAGCCGTGGCACCGCAAGTTGACGAAACACCCATGGCGGGTGAAAAGCCTGCTGCGATGGCCCAAAGGCTGGCCCTGGCCAAGGCTCAAGCCGTGGCCGTGATGCGACCTCGTGCCATCGTCATTGGCTCCGATCAAGTGGCCGACCTCGACGGCCAGCCCATCGGCAAGCCCGGCAGCCACGAACGTGCCATTGAGCAACTGCGGCGCATGCGCGGCCGCCGTGTGGTTTTTCAAACTGCCGTGTCCGTGGTGCGAGCCGACCGCCACTTTGCCCAGACGCTGCTGGCGCCCGTGACCGTGAGCTTTCGCGACCTGTCCGACGCCGAGATCGAACACTACCTGCGCACCGAAGAACCCTACGACTGCGCCGGCAGCGCCAAATGCGAAACGCTGGGCATCGCCTTGCTCGATGCCATCGACAGCGACGATCCCACTGCGCTCATCGGCCTGCCGCTGATCCGCACCTGCCGCCTGCTGCGTGCGGCCGGCCTCGACCCGCTTTTGCCATGACCGGCACGCTGCTGCTCATGCCCAACACGCTGGACCTGGGCGCCGCCGAGGTCGACCTGCACGAGGTGCTGCCCCATGCCGTGATCCGCCGCGCGGCGGCCCTGCAGCACTGGGTGGCCGAAGATGCCCGCAGCACACGGGCCTTCTTGAAGCGCGTGGCTGCCATCGAGCCACTGGCTGCGCCGCTGCAGGCGCTGGACATCCGCGAACTGCCCCGGGCCCGCAAGGGCAGCCGGGAAGCCGTGCCCGCGCAGGAATGGCAACTGCTGCTGCAGCCGGCGCTGCAAGGCCACGACGTGGGTTTGATTTCCGAGGCCGGCCTGCCGGCCGTGGCCGACCCGGGTTCGCTGCTGGTGGCCGCGGCGCACGCCGCCGGTGTGCCTGTGCTGCCATTGGCAGGCGCCAGTTCGCTGTTGCTGGCCCTGGCGGCCAGCGGCCTGAACGGCCAGAGTTTTGCGTTTGTGGGCTACCTGCCGCAGGAGCCCGCCGCGCGCCTGGCCCGCATCAAGGAACTGGAGTTGCTGTCGCGCCGCGCATCGCAAACGCAACTGCTGATCGAAACGCCCTACCGCAATGCCGCCCTGCTGGCGGCACTGACCGAGGGTCTGGCGGCAGGCACGAGCCTGAGCGTGAGCTGCGGGCTGACCTTGCCCGATGGCTGGACGCGGTCGGGGCCGGTTTCAACGTGGCGGCAGAAGCCGGCACAGATGCCCGACCGTTTGCCTGCCGTGTTTGCTTTCCTGGCCAGCTGAGCGCGCCCGCCGAGCGCACCAGTGCGTGCGTCGGCTCAGCTACCGCCGCCCAGCAGCGAAGCCACTTTGCGCTTGGGCTTGATGTTCGGCGACAGGCCCCGGGTGGGCACCGGCGCGGACGCCTTGTTGACCGTTTCCCACGATGCACCACCGGCGCCAGTGGGTTCGTAAGGCTTGTCGAAAAATGGGTCCCGGCTCTGCGCCGCACGGCGCGGTCGCTCGATGGCCACAGCGGCTGCCGCCACCACCGGCTCAACAACGCGCGCAGGCGCGAGAAAGCGCTCGGCTTCGTCATCGTCGCGACGGCGCGGCGGACGCCGTGGCGCCCGGTCGTCTTCCAGTTCGATGGGCTCGAGCTCGATCTTCTTCTTGATCAGCTTTTCGATGTCTCCCACCAGGCGGGTGTCGTCACGTGTCACCAGGGTCACTGCCAGGCCGGAAGCCCCTGCACGGCCGGTGCGACCGATGCGGTGCACGTAGTCTTCGGCGTTGAAGGGCACGTCGAAGTTGAACACCGCCGGCAGGTCGGCGATGTCCAGTCCACGTGCGGCCACGTCGGTGGCCACCAGCAAGTCCACTTCGCCAGCCTTGAAGGCCGCCAGGGCCTTCAGCCGTTCGTCCTGGCTCTTGTCACCGTGCAGCGCCTGGGTCTTCAGGCCGTCGCGTTCAAAGGAACGCGCCAGGCGCGCCGCGCCGAGCTTGCTGTTGACGAAGATGATGGCCTGCGACAGTTCCCGCGTGCGCAGCAACTGGCGCACCACGGCACGTTTGTCGTCGTCGGTGACGCTGAAGAAGCGCTGCTCGACATTGGTGGCCGTGGCGTTGGGCCGCGCCACTTCGACCAGCACCGGGTCTTGCAGGTAGCTGTTGGCCAGTTTGCGGATCTCGGGCGAGAAAGTGGCCGAAAACAGCAGCGTCTGGCGCACCTTGGGCAGGAAGGCCAGGATGCGCTGAAGGTCGGGCAGGAAGCCGATGTCCAGCATGCGGTCAGCTTCGTCGAGCACCACGTACTCGACCTGGTTCAGCACCGCGTTTTTGGCTTCGATGTGGTCGAGCAGCCGGCCCGGCGTGGCAATCAGCACTTCGACGCCGGCCTTCAACTGCAGCGTTTGCGGCTTCATGTCGATGCCGCCAAAGACCACCGCCGAACGCAGCTTGGTGTGCTTGGCGTATTTCTTGACGTTTTCCGCCACCTGGTCGGCCAGCTCACGCGTGGGCGCCAAGACCAGCGCGCGCACCGGGTGCCGCGCTGGCGATACGCTGGCACTTTCGTGGCGCATCATCTTCTGCAGCAGCGGCAACGTGAAAGCCGCCGTCTTGCCGGTGCCGGTCTGCGCCGCGCCCATGACGTCGCGCCCGTCCAGCACGATGGGAATCGCCTTGGCCTGGATCGGCGTCATCGCCGTGTAACCCGAGTCGATCACGGCCCGCAGGAGCTTGGGGTCGAGCGGGAGGGTGTTGAAGAGCGGGGCGGGCCCTGGGGCTTCGTCTGTGTTGGAGTCGGTCATGAGCCTCGATTATCGCTGCCGCCTGCCTGAGCTGCGCAAGGAAGCCAGGACGTGAAGCAGGCGCGGGGCGCGAAATCGGACGATCCGCCAGTACAGGACCACGTAACTCAGGCCAAACAAAAGCAGGAACCCGGTGAGCAGCACAGTGTTGCTCCAGAACAACGTTGCTGGCAACACGGACACCATGCATAGCGCCCACAACACTGGCGATGTCATCGAATTCCTCCGGGTCCGAGCCTTCACGCTCCGGTCTCCGACTGCCCAACGCATGACGCGCCGATAGATGAGTGAATGCAGATGGATGCCGTCCGGGACATGCGCTGGCTGATTTCTCAACAGCCAGCGGCGGTAGATCGAGAACAGGGTTTCAAAAGCTGGGTAGATGCAAACCAGCAAAGGGAAGATGGGCGAGACTTCCGGGTTTCGCACAAGCAGCAGGATGGACAACTCGGCCACGAGGAACCCCAGAAAATAGGCGCCGCCATCCCCTAGGAATATCAGGCCGGACGGGAAGTTCCAGAGAAAGAAGCCTAGAACCGCACCTATACCGGCCAATGCGAGCATGCCGATCAGCGGATCTTCCACCTGAAAAGCCACGTAGCCGATGGCGGCCAGCATCAACATCACGCACATCGACGCCAAGCCATTGAAGCCATCGATGATGTTGACTGAGTTGGCAACGCCAGACACGGTGAACAAGGTCAGGGCGAGTGAACCTGCGGAGAAGCCGACAACCCAGTCCAGACCCGGAATTGAGGTCTTCAGAATCGCGGCGTCCAGAAAAAAGTAGGCCAAGGCTGCCGAAACGGCAGTCGCCAGAAGACGCCCCTTGGGGGTGATCGCCTCAGTGAAATCCTGGATGAATCCGGCCAGGAATGCTGGGGCGGCGCAGACGAGCAAGACCACGGCGAAGTCACCGTCAGCCGCATCTCTCTGCCATCTCAGAGCTATGAGCGCGGAGATCATGCCCAGCACGATGCCCAAGCCACCGATACGTGGTACTGCAACGGCGTGGAACTTCTGCGGTTTGGAAAAGTCCCGATCGCCTGAACGATGCGCATGCACCTTCGCCGAGCGCACCAGAAGCAGCGTAATGGTTACGGAAACGGCAAAGGCCAGGAACAGGGTCCACACGCCGCGATTCTAGGCGTCGTGTTGCCCCACATCGACCGGCATTGTGCCCGCGACGGTAGCGGCCGCTCCGTCGGTTAAATTACAGGGCTTGGCCAGCTGCCGGACAGGTAGCAGATCGTCCCCTGGTAACCAAATCTTGATCTCAACTGTCAGTCGATTGCAGCTTCGTCTCGTCCTTTCAGTCCTCGCGGTCCTGGCGCTGTCCGCATGTGCACACCAGTTTCCCGGAGTCGGGCCTGCTCGCGATGCAGTCGAGTCGGCCGACTCCAGGCCAAGCCTTGCCCTTGGGACTGTGCAAGTCGTGGACGTGAACGCGACCGTGGTGCAACAGTTGTTGGCCCAACGAAAGCTCCGACTCTTCTCAGAAACCCTGGGAAGCCAACGCGTCACCGCTGACGTCGGACTTGGCGACACGTTGGAGGTGAACATCTGGGAAGCCCCACCAGCTACCTTGTTCGGTGGGGCGTCGGTGGATGTGAGGGCGCCCTCCACCGTCAGGGCCGTCACGTTGCCGGAACAGGTGGTAGACCGCGACGGGAACATCAGCGTGCCCTTCGCTGGCCGGATCCGCGCCGCTGGCCTAACCCCACAGGCCATCGAAACAGAGATCATCTCGAAACTCAAGGGCAAGGCCAACCAACCCGAAGTCATGGTTCGCGTACTGCGAAACACCTCATCGATGGTGACCGTGGTCGGTGAAGTTGCCAGCAGCACACGGATGCCCTTGACCGCCAGCGGCGAGCGCCTGCTCGACGCACTGGCCGCTGCCGGCGGCGTCAGGCAAGCCGTGAACAAGATGACGCTGCAGGTCACACGCGGCAAGCAATTCCAGAGCCTGCCCCTGGACATCGTGATTCGCGATCCTGAGCAGAACGTGCCATTGCAGCCGGGCGACGTTGTCACGGCCCTGTTCCAGCCTCTGTCGTTCACCGCGCTGGGGGCCACGGGCAAGAACGAGGAGATCGCATTCGAGGGACAAGGCATTTCACTTGCCCAGGCCCTTGCCCGAGCCGGTGGCCTGCTGGATTCGCGCTCCGATTCGCGAGGTGTCTTCATCTTTCGCATGGAATCGCACACTGCTTTGGCCGTGCCGCGACAGCCGCCGGACGCCCATGCACTTGTACCGGTCGTGTATCGCCTGGACCTGAGTGAACCCGCCAGTTTCTTTGTCATGCAGAGTTTCATGATTGCCGACAAGGACGTGCTCTACGTCAGCAACGCGCCCGCTGCGGAGTTGCAGAAGTTCCTGAACCTGATCTTCTCGGTGGTCTACCCAGTGATCAACACCATCAGCATCACGCGTTGACCAGGATGCAGGGATGGGCATCTCTCGTGACACAGTCATTTGGGGTTTCAGGCTGATATTGGGTCGCGAACCGGAGTCGGAGGCGGGGATTCAGGCTCACCTCGGGCTGCCCGATGAAACCGCGTTGGTCACAAGCCTTCTTCGCTCGCCCGAGTTCCGCTCAAGCGGACGCTTCGCCGATATCGTCAGCCTGCGCGAGGGCGCTACCGCTGACGGCAGTTCGCCATGGCGCCATGTTTCTCGGTCGCGACTTCGGGTTGTGCTCTATGGCAACTGTCAGGTCGGTGGCGTCGCCCGTCTCCTGCAGGCGATGAGCGGCGACATCGCGGCGGAAGCCTTCGAGACGACACCGACGATGTTGGCGCGCCTGAAGTCAGGAGACAGCGACATCGAAGGCGTCCTGCGGCGTGCCGACTTGGTGTTGGTTCAACACGTCGGTGAGGTTGCACAGGTCATTCAACAGCGCCATCCCAGGCACACTTCAAAGCTCAGGAGCTTCCCGCCCGTTGCCTATGCAGGGTTCCACCCGGACTGCGTCTACGTGCTGGATGGCACACGACACCTCGCAGGAGCCATGGGGGAGTACCACTCGTCAATCGCCTTCTGGGCCTGGCGCCAGGGACTGAGCTTGGACCAGGCGATCGGTCTCTTTCGACCTGAAGTCTTCAACGCAATCGGCTTCGAGCAGTATCACGAGACGGGCTACCGCTCCTTGCTTGAATTGGGACGTGCAACTGGCATCCCCTTGGCGGAAAGCATCGACGGCTGGAATCTTCAGGGCTGCTGGATGCACACCATCAACCACCCTAAGATCGGTCCGCTGGCGGACATTGCCGCTGCGATCCTTCGCCGCGAAGGTGTCGAGCCGATCAGGGACGGTGCCCACTGGGTGGAAGACCCCTTGGCTCGTTGGCCCGTCTGGCCCGTCTACCCGGGGCTCGAGTTCGGGCGTCAGCTACGGGGCAACTTCTCGTTCAAGATCGACCACGGCTTCTGCCCGGCCAAACAGCCCGTGCTGACGATGGACTTGGCGGGTTTTGTGCAGGCCTCCTACGCAACCTACAACCAGGCCGAGCGGGGGCAACTCAGTTGCCAACGCATCGACACGCCCGCCTACGAGCGCTTGCCACAACTGGTGCAAAAGCGGCCTTCGGTCGTCAGAAGCCTGGCCCAGCTTGCTTCGAACTTGCTGCCTGGTCGAGCTCTTGAGGCCCCTGTCGAGCTGCATCCCTATGTGGGTCTGCCGGACGCGCAGTTCTGGCGCCGAGCCGTTTGTGGAGTGCCACTGGGTTCGCTCGACCCTGTCGTGAAACCCAAGTTCGTGATCTCGCGCGAAGCACGGGTGGCCACCGCCGGCAGCTGTTTTGCACAGCACATTGCGCGCACTCTGCGCACGGAAGGCATGAACTACTTCGTTGCCGACCACGACGTGAACATGTCGGAACAAGAGCGTGAGCGCCGCGGCTTTGGTGTTTTCTCGGCGCGCTACGGGAACTTGTACACCGCCAGGCAACTGGTGCAGCTCTTTGACCGAGCGTTCGGTGAGTTCAGCCCTCTCGATGTCGCCTGGACCCGCGAGGACGGACGGCTGGTCGACCCCTTCAGGCCCCAGGTAGAGCCCGACGGCCATGTCGACGAGGCAGCGGTACATGCTGCTACACAGGTTCACTTGGAAGACGTGCGCCGACTCTTTGTTCACTTGGATGTGTTTGTCTTCACTCTGGGTCTCACCGAGGCATGGCGGCGCAAGGCGGACAACGCGGTGTTTCCTCTCTCGCCGGGTGTTGTTGCCGGACGTTTTGACTCAAGTGCCTACGGCTTCGTGAACTTCAGCGCAAAAGAGGTCGAAGGCGACTTGAATGGCTTTGCGGCCCGCCTGCGGTCGGTGAACCCGAATGCCCGGATGCTCCTGACCGTGTCCCCAGTGCCTTTGATAGCCACCTACGAGCCCCAACACGTTTTGGTTTCGACGACTTACAGCAAGTCGGTGCTGCGGGCGGCCGCAGGGGCCACCGCTGCGGGACACCCTTCGATCGACTACTTCCCCAGCTACGAGATCGTCAGTGGGTCGCCCAGCCGTGCGACTTACTTCGAGTCCGACCTTCGGTCGGTCACCCATGCAGGCGTCAGTCACGTCATGGCGGTCTTCATGAAGCACTACGCTGGCGCGCCTGCCCTGCTGCCCACTTCTGACCCTGCCCAGGCTTCGGCACTGCAAGCCGAACAGCGGCAACTGTCCGACCTGATCTGTGATGAAGAAGCCATCGACCGCCACCGGCCGTGAGTTGATGGGCGCCCGTCTGCCGCCTGTTCGGCGGGTCGGGTTGACTTGCGACTTCCTTCGCTGGTCTCTGGCCGGACAAGAGCTCAGCTGCTATCCACTGCGCAATCTGGCGTGGCTGGCGAAACTCCTTAACCTCGAGTCGCGAGCGGCAGCTTGGGGGGTCGAGGTGAAACTGGTGCACCCACCCGCAGAGGCATCGTCATGGCAGTCCGCCGTGGCTTGTCCTGACTCGTTGAAGTCGTACAGCGAAAATCCGGGGTTGGCCTGGGCGGCCCACTTCGACGCCGACCGGTTGACCATGTTCCCGGCCGAGGTGAGCGCCTTGGCCTCCTGTGACCTGGTGGTTGGCTTCGAGTTGCCAAAGAGCCTTCGTCGGGAACTGCACGGTGCCAAGGTCCGTTACTTGAGTCTCAGTGTGCATGCTCAGCGATACCAACGCGATCTTTGCTTCTCCGCGGCCTCCAACTGCCCAGCTCTGTCTGCGCTCCTGAGTGCCTGTGCGGTGCCGCTGGACGCCATGGCCGCACGTTCACGGTGGATGCTGGCGGTGTTTGCGCATGCATCTCATCCTGCGTTTGCGCTTCCTGAAGGCTTGCCGCTGTGTGTGGCACAGACCGCCCAAGACAGTGTGCTGATCTGCAAGCACGGGTTCGCTGGGTGGCACCACTTCGAAGATGAAGTGGCGACGCGCCTCAAGGACTTCCCAACCGTGGCCGTCCTTCCACATCCGCACCGCCCGGATGCCGGCGAACTGGTTCGGCTTCTGCGCTTGCGCCTGGGAAAGAACGTCGTGCTCACCAATGCCAACAGCTACGGTGTCATCTGCTCCAATACCAACACACCTCAGGTCCTCACTTTGTCGTCATCCCTCGGGGTCGAGGCCGCAAGCCTCGGTCTTGCCAGCCACTTTCTCCACGGCAAGCCCACCGAACTGCTGAACCTACCAGGTATCGAGCATGGCTCCGCTGAGCCCTTGGGCCATGCTGTGCTTTCGGACGAATTCTGGTTGGGCGCCTTCGGCTTGCAGAGCGCAAGCCAGCCTTCGCTCCCAGGCCCCTTTTCTCAGGGGGACCACCACATCAGGGATAGCTTGGAGTCCTGGGCGTTTGGTGCGCTGCGACATGGACTTTCGATAGACACTTGCCACAAGCACCTCTTGCTGGCGCAGCAGATGGCCGATGGAGAGCAGAGCAGGCTGTTGCGCACCATGGGCGGGCAGTCGAACTGCAGCAGTGACAGTGAAATTGTGAGGCGTGCAGCTCGCGCCGGCGTGCAACTTTCGGTCATCGCGCCGCCGCTCGAGCTGAACCAAGTTCATGACATCACGCCCGAGGATCTCTTGTTGCAGCCCTACCTGGAAGACGGCTTCCATCCGCCTGAGCATTGGGGGACCTGGAGTTCCGCTGCCAGGTCCCGACTTGTCATCCCCGTGCAAATGCAGCGGCGCGATGAAACGGGATGGGCCGCCGTGTCCTTGCACTTGCAGCTGTTCGAAGGGCTGAAGCCAACTGCCCCGGTTCTCACAATCTGCAGTGGTGGCCGCACGCTGGCGTACCTGGCCTTCCGTGAAGGCGGGGAACTGAGCCACAAGATTGAGCTGCTGGTTCCTGTCTTGGAAGGACAACTGGTGATTGAGTTTCGTCTGACCGCATTGGCCACTCCGGCGCCAGGCGGCGAACACGTGGACAGCAGGCTGCTCGGGTTCGGCATCAGGCACATCTCGGTTGACCTGCGCATTGACCTGCCAGCCGACACCAGACCCAGAGTAGCGCTGTGGGGCGTCACCGCTGTGCCGGTGCCGCTCGCGGGCTTGGAGGCTTTCGCATGAACCCCCAAGAGCTGCTGGGCGCACAACTGCAGGAGATCAACCAGGCCTTCGCTGTCAGGGAATCTGATCTGCTGTCAAGGCTGAACGTTGCATTGGCTGACCTGTCGTTGCGCACGACCCAGCTCGAGCAGCTGCAAGACCAGGTGGCTCACGCGCGCACCACCGAAACCGGCGAGGTACGAACGGACATTCAAGCCCGAGACTCGTCAGTCGTGGTCGGCGTGCTTCAAGACGAACTTCGCGAGCGGGATGCACATGAGCATCGGCACGCCCAGGCCGTCGACCAGTTGCGGGCCGCTCTGCAGCAGTCCGAGGCCGACGTCAGGCGCCTGGTTCGGGATCACGCCAGCCAGTTGATCGGCATGCAACAACGCGCGGTCAACGACAGGGACGCACTCTCGTTGGCTCATGCCGAGCAGGCTGCCCGCCTGCAGCAAACAGCAGCTGACACGATGGAACGCGTGGACAGCCTGTACAAGGGGCGCCTGGAAGCGAATCAGCAGGAAGTGGCGTCCTTGCGCGAGGCATACGAGCGGGAGCACCAACTCCGCCTGGGGGTCGAAGCAAAACTGCTGGCGGCGCAGTTCCAAGCGACGTCACAGGAGCAGACGTTGCACACGCAGTCAACGCGACTGACGTCCCAAAGTCAGGAGTTCGAGGAATTGAAGTCCCGGCTGGCGGATGAACGTCAGCAGGCGTCGGCTCAGGCGGCCGAGTTGGCGGTCACGCAAACACGATTGACAGCTGCCGAAGACACATTGCAGTCCCTGCTCTCTCATCACGACGCACTGCAAGCCAGACATGAGCAAGAAATTGCACACCAGCAGACGCTGCGAAACAGCCTGCTGAACGCTGCCCATGCCAGAGAACAAGAGTTGCTGAGCAAACTCGATGCAGAGAACCGACCGACGGGTCACCCGGATCAAGCGCTTGAATCTGTGCGACAGCCGCAAGACCTGCAAGCCGACAAGACTTTGGTTAGGAGAACCTCCATCATGTCGCCCCCCATGGCTGCCGCAACCACACTCCAAGAACTGATGGCTCAACATGACGCCCGCTTCGTCGCTGCGGCGTACATGACCATTCTCAAGCGCCCGGTTGACGATGCGGGACTGAACATCTACGTCAATCACATCCGGGACGGCATGGCCAAGGCCGAGATCATTGCCGCGCTGGCCACATCCGACGAAGGGCGTGCTGCGGCCTGCCAGCTTCCGGGTCTGGAAGATCTGATCCTGCATGCCCAACCCGTGGCGCCAACCATTCTGGGCCGGCTGTTCGGACGAGCCGCCCGTGAGGGCCAGCGGGGAATCTTGCGTGACCTGCGGCGAACAGAAGGCCTTCTCGGTCGCCTGCAACTGGAATCCATGGAGCGAGGGTCGCGGATCGAAGCGCACCTTGCCGATATTCGCCGACAGGTCGAGCACCACCACAAAACCCTGTCGGACCTCCTGATGTCCGACAGGGGCCCGGCGCGCGCCGCAACCTCGTCGCACGAGGAGTCGGCGGGACAGAACAACATCGGTCCCGCTGCAGCTTCAAGGCTGGATCCATTGGCAGTGGCGCGCGCGCGCCGGCTCCTGGAGCGCGGCAAGGCCGGCACATGAAGATTGCCATTGCAACGGTACAGGTGCCCTTCATCGCGGGAGGGGCCGAGTTGCAGACGCGGGGTCTGCGGGATGCGCTGGTTGAAGCGGGGCACATTGCCGAAATCGTCACGATGCCTTTTCGCTTTTCCCCGCCGCAGGCAGTCGAGCAGGCGATGGATGGCTGGGCTGAACAGGACTTCGAAAGCTTGGACGGGGGGCCCGTGGACACGGTGATCTCGCTTCGTTTTCCGGCGATCTACTTGAAGCACCCCAACAAGCGCGTCTGGCTCATGCATCAGCACCGCTCGGTGTACGAGTTGTTTGGCACGCCGTATGGGGAGAGCGAGACTGACGAGAAAGCTCGCGCCCTGCGGAAGTCCATCACTGAACGCGACACGCAAGCATTGCGCAACGCCAAGGCCGTTTTCACCACTTCGGCGGAGGTCTCATCACGCATGTTGCGCTTCAACGGCGTCCATTCCACGCCTATCCTGCACCCCCCAGCCAAGGCGGAGCGCTTTGAGTCCGGCGAATGCTACCCATACATCTTCTTTCCCAGCCGGCTGGAGACCCTGAAGCGCCAGGACCTGTTGATAGAGGCCATGGCACATGTGAAGGCGCCGGTGGTTGCCGTGCTGGCCGGTGACGGGGGCCAAACCCAAGCCTTGCATCGCTTGGTCGGGGACCGCGGCTTGGACTCACGCGTCAAATTCCTGGGCCGCATTGACGACGCGACCATGATCTCGTACTACCGCCACGCGCTTGGCGTGTTCTTCGGCCCGTTCCTGGAAGACTACGGCTACATCACCCTAGAGGCCATGTTGGCGGAGCGATCTGTCATTACCTGCACCGATTCGGGGGGGGCCACACACTTTGTGCGTCATGGCGAAACCGGCTTCGTGACGGAGCCCCGACCTGAAGCGGTGGCGGACGCCATCGATCGTTTGTGGGCTGACAGGTCCGGCGCGGCTCGCATGGGCCGTCAGGGGCGTGAACTTTACGACTCGCTGAACATATCCTGGGACCACGTGGTCCGCTGCCTTCTGACCAACTGAAACGATGGACATCGCCATTCTTGCGCCCAGCTCCGTGCCCTTCGTTTTAGGAGGAGCCGAGCACATGTGGCTGGGGCTTCAGCGCTACATCAATGAAGAGACCACGCACGCATGTGAACTCTTCAAAGTCCCGAGCCGCGAGCGGTCCCTGATCGAACTTGTGCAGTCCTATCGCCTGCATGCCAGACAGGACCTGTCCTACTTCGATCGCGTCATCAGCACCAAGTACCCGGCCTGGATGACGCGGCACCGCAGTCATGCCGTTTATTTGCAACACACGCTGCGCGGCTTGTACGACACCTACCACTTCTGCGGTCAGTCGGTAGATGTGGAGTGGCCGCCCGAACTTCTGGCTCTGCGTGACCGCATTGAGTCGCTGACCGCAGACTCGCGCAAGGACAACAGCGCCGTGGAGCGACTGCTGGACGACCTTGAACAAATGCTCCGCAGCGACCGCCTGGATCCGTCCTTCACCCGGTTTCCGGGGCCTTTCGCAAGGTATGTGATTCACAGCCTGGACTCGTGCGCGATGCAGCCCTCGCGCATCGCGTCCTACACCGCCATCTCAGCCACCGTGCGGCGCCGGTCGGGTTACTTCCCTCAAGGGGCGGAAGTCGCCGTTGTGCACCATCCGCCCAGGTTGGAAGGCTTCTACTGTGCCGCCGACGATCACCTGTTCACGGTCAGTCGGCTGGACAGCGCCAAGCGAATCGGTCTGGTGGTTGAAGCCATGCGCCACGTGAAGGCAAACATTCCGCTGCTGATCGGCGGGCAGGGGCCGGACGAACATCGCCTTCGCGAACTGGCCGCAGGCGACTCCCGTATCCGGTTTCTGGGGCAGATGACGGACTCCGAGGTGGTCGAAGCCTACGCGCACTCACTGGCGGTGCCCTTTGTTCCTTATGACGAGGATCTGGGTCTGATCACCATCGAGGCGATGAAGAGTGGAAAACCCGTGATCACCACCCATGACTCGGGTGGTGTGAATGAGTTTGTCGAACCTGGGATCACCGGCTTGAGTGTGGCGCCAGAGGCAACGGAGATCGCCCGGGCCATCGACGAACTTTGCGCCGATCGCGCCAGGACACGAGACATGGGACGTCAGGCCAGCCTGCGTGTGGCGGACATCGGCTGGCATTCGGTCGCAGAGCGCCTACTTGGCCAGTCGATCAGGAACCGATCCAGCCGGGGCGTTGCACGCAGTGCGCAAAGGTCACCTTCCAGACCTCGCATCGTGGTGGCCCTGACCTTCGCGGTGGATCCACCGCGTGGAGGTGGCCAATCGCGCGTGTATCACCTGTACCGCAACTTGGCCAAGTCCATGGACGTGGTGCTGGTCTGCCTGGCGGGCCCCGACGAGACTGCTCGGCGCAAGACGCTCGCACCGGGCTTGATCGAGATACGTGTGCCCAAGTCAGCAGCCCATCAGCACGCCGAGACAGAAGCCAGCCGGACGGTAGAGTGGCTGCCCGTGACCGACATCGTGGCAGCCAGGGAAATGCACCACACGCCCGACTACTTCCACGCACTGGATGCCGCCTGTGCCGGCGCTTCGGCAGTGGTTGCCAGTCACCCTTACCTGGTGAAGACGCTTCGCCAGCGCCATCCCGAGACACCGCTGTGGTTTGAGGCACACAACGTCGAGTTTCTGCTCAAAAAAGACATGCTGCCGGACACGCCCGGCGCCGAGCCATTGCTCGGCCTGGTGCGTGACGATGAAAGGCAGGCTTGGCACGAAGCCAGCTTCGTCTTCGCCTGTGCACAACGAGATCTGGAACTGCTTGGCGAGCTCTACGGGCCAACACAGGCCCGCCTCCTCGAGGTGCCCAACGGATTTGCTGAAGAGGAGGTGCTGAGAACTCCGCTTGCGCAGAAACCCGCACTCAAGCATGAACTGGGACTTGATGCCCGGCCTCTGGCCGTGTTTCTCGGCAGCTGGCACGGACCCAACCTTGAGGCCGTCGAGCAGATACTGGCCTACGCAGAAGCCCTGCCAGGGATGCAGTTCGCCATCATAGGCAGCGCCTGCGAATTCTTCGCGCAAAGAACTGTGCCGGCAAACGTTCACATGGTTGGCGTGGTCGACGCTAGCGAAAAGCAGGTTCTGCTGGCAGCTGCCGATCTGGCCATCAACCCGATGGCAAAGGGTTCGGGCAGCAACCTGAAGATGCTGGACTATTTCGCTGCTGGTGTACCGGTGCTGTCTACGCCGTTCGGAGCGCGCGGATTGGCCGCCGAACCAGGGGTGCACTTTCTTGCGGCGGAGATGAAAGACTTCCAGTTCGCCCTGGTTCAGCTTCTGGTTGAGCCACACGACCTGACCGAGATGACTGACGCCGCTGACAGTTTGGCTCGCTCCAAGTACGCCTGGAGTGTCATAGGGGACGCGGCCAGCCGTTTCATCACGGAGCAAGTGTTGATCTGAATCTGACACAGGATCGACTGCGGCCCTGGGGCATGTCCTCGCCTTCGGGGCAACGCCAGGGTGCAGACTGTCTGCACCGAAGCAGGGGAGACGCCACGAGGGCCCGCCACGGCGACTCACCCGTTACTCTCACAAACTAGGCCATGCTATGAACCCAGACTCCGCAACTGCTGCACCCAACGCCGTGCAATCCAGGGCGCGCGCCATCCGGCAGCGCATCAACGAGAGCACGCCACTGGATTCTCTGGTGGCGGAGCTTGCCCGACAGCAAGTGCAGATTGAGGAACTGGAACTCCAGTTGCGAGCGATGCGGGCCCAGCAAGTGGTGAGAGATGTGCTGTTGCCACAGGCCATCGTGACCTACAAGGGCGTGAGCGTGGCCCACGTCGACGCCGGTATGCCACTCGACGCCCGGCGAGGGTTCTACAGTCTCGAGTACGACGGGCGGGGACGGCCCTTTCGGTGGACTGGTCCATCCCCCAGCTTCTACTTCGACATCCACTTGGATCGTTCAGCGCCTCTGCAATTTACCCTGTCGCTCGCATCAGGTCTCGGTGAAGCCTCGGACGAAGTGCGCGCCTTCTGCGACGGCGCCGAACTGGTGTGCCAGCGTCACGACCTGAGTGATGCAACCGAGTGGACCGGCATCCTCTATCCACGAGAAGCCCTGGGACTGACCCGGCTGACATTCCTGCCTCGTCAGATGTTTTCGCCCGCCGCGTCGGGGGGCGACGAGGCCGATCTCCGCACCCTCGGTGTCGTGTTCCGCGAACTGCACGTGATGGCGATCTCGGACGCAGAGGCCCTGACTCAACTTCGGGCCGACGAGCGTCAAGTGGCGCCCATGACCAGTGGCGCGATGAACGACCCTTCGCTGATCGCCCCTATGCCCGCGCCCAGCCCGCCCGAGGCCAGTGCGTCGACCCTGTCGCGCCAGAAGCACAAGCGAGGAGGTCGTCGATGACTGCGCGCATCACGATCTGCATCTGCACCTACAGCCGCTACGACGTCTTGCCCAAGGCGCTGGAAAGCGCACTCAACCAGTCACTGGCAAGAGACCAGTACCGGATCGTGGTCGTCGACAACTCCCCCGACCACGAGGCTGCGGAGGCCTTTGGCGCCCCCTACCGGGACGGCGACTTTCTCGACTACCGCATTGAAAGGACTCCGGGCCTGTCCAACGCGCGCAACGTAGGGGCCCGTGTCTGCGGCACCGAGTTCATTGCCTACATAGACGACGACGCGATCGCTGCCCCGGACTGGCTCACACATGTCCTGGAAGGCTTTGATAGGTTCGGCAGCAACACGGCAGCAGTGGGCGGACGTGTTGATCCGATCTGGGAAGTGCCACGCCCCAGCTGGCTCGGTGATCGCTTGTTGGGGTGGGTTTCTGTGGTCAATTGGGGCGGTGAGCTCAGGATCGCCAAAACCAACGAGTGGTTGGCGGGTACGAACGTCACCTTCAGGACCCAAGCCGTGCTGGACTCTGGCGGCTTTGACGTGAAGCTGGGGCGCAAGGGTGGCGGAGCTTCTTTGCTGTCGAACGAAGAAGTCATGGTTGTCAACTACCTTCGAGAGAAGGGCATGGATGCCGTGTATGCCCCGCAGGCGGTCGTCAGGCACCTGGTGGAACGCAAGCGCATTGCGCATGCATGGTTCCGCAAACGCGTTGTCTGGCAGGCGGTTTCGGACTACACAGCCGACCCGGTGGCCGCCGTCGCCATGGCGCACAAGAGCTGGGACTGGACGATGGACTACTTCTTCCAGCTCCCGCCGCGGGAACGCACGATCCGGGGCCTTTACTACGACACGGACTCAGCCGAACTGCTGCAGCGCCAATTGGACGCGTTGTATGTGTTCACGTCACTGCAACTGGCCGGCTTCGAAGGCACGCTTGAGCACGAACGCTCAGGCAAGGCCAAGGACTGACCGGTGGCCATGAGTGAGCCTTTCATGAAACCCGATGCCGTTTTGCACGGTCGCGATGTGCTCGTACTCTCACCCACGCCAACTTGGCCGCTGGACGCCGGGAACCGCAAACGCGTGCACCGGATCTGCAGCGACCTGAAGGCCCGCGGGGCGCGGATTCACTTCGTCTACTACCCCTTTGAGTGGTCGTTTACTTGTGTGCCGCAGCAACACGTCGATGTGATGGCCAGCCAGTGGGATACCTTCCATCTGCTGCCGGTTTCGCGGCCTCTGCAGTCGGCACCTGCCGGCTCGCATCACACCATCGACGAGTGGTGGGACCCGGTGATCGAGCCCATGCTGAAGTGGTTGATGCAGCGAGGGCGCTACGACGCGTTCATTGTCAACTACGCTTACCTGAGCAAGGCCTTTGAGTGGGCAGTTCCCGGCACCCTGAAGATCCTGGACACGCATGATCGTTTTGCTGGCCGTCGCGAAGTTCTGGCCAGCGCAGGCTTGGCCCCCGAGTACTTCTACACAACGGAAGAAGAGGAAAAAAAGGCCTTGGACCGGGCAGACTTGATCTGGGCCATCAAGGAGGAAGAGGCTCTCCAGTTTCGATCGGTGACGCAGCGCCCCGTGCTGACGATGCCGCACCATGACGATCCCGTCAGCCTGCCACCGCGCGAGATCAGGCCCGATGAAGACTTGATACTTGGCATGGTCGGTGCGCGCAACAGTGTGAATCACCGCAACGCCATGCTGTTCATCGAACAGGTGTTGCCACTCCTGAGGCGAAAGCTCGCTCCGGTACGCATTCGCTTTGGCGGCGGCATGTGTGTCGATCTCGCGAAACTGGGCAACCTGCCTTCGGGCATTGAACTGGCGGGTCGATTCGACCAGCCCGAAGACTTCTATGGACAGATTGATGCCGTGCTGGTTCCTCTGGCCTTCAGCACCGGGCTCAAGATCAAGGCAGTGGAGGCTTTTTCGCTGGGACTGCCTGTCATCGCCCATCGTCACGCCGTCGAGGGCATCCCGGTCAGCCATCCCTTCCACAGCTGTGAGTCAGCGCAACAGCTGGCCGAGTGTTGCCTGGCGCTGGCCTTTGACCGTTCACTGCTCGAAGAGCTCCGAGCCGCCACCCGGGTCACCCATGCCAGGCTGGTTCAGCAGATCCGCCAGTCCATGGACGTAGTGTCGACGCGCATCGTCGAACGTCCCACCATCGTCATCACGGCAGCGCCCGAGATGATGCTGGCTGACGTCGCCTATGGTCGGCACTTCCTGCAGACGGTCGACTACCTGAAGTACCTGGGCGAGATCGTGCTTTTCGTTGATCGCCCGCTGCCAGGGGGTTTCGCGGCTTGGTGTGAGCGACTGAACTGGCGCTCCGGCGAAACAAAAATCGTGTTCTCTCCGGCTGCGGCCGCCGGCATGAACCTCGCCGCAGATCGTCGTCAATCGGCGCCCTTTCCGCTGTTTCACTCTGTCGAGTCGCTCCAGCAGTTGACCGGACGACTTCCACACATCACCTTGTGGCTTGATGACTTGCCCTCAGAGGTTGCAGACTGCAGGCTGCCTCCGGCGGTGTTGAAGGGTGCCTACATTCGCCTGGATGCGCTGCGTCTGCTGGATGCATGGTCGGACGAAACTCTGATCCGCGTGATGAAGCACTATCCGGGTCTGGTTGTCGCAGGAATGACCGACGCCAAAGTCGACCCAGCAGTTGTCGGCGCGTCACTGGCGCTCTCGATCTCCGTGCCGTTCTGGCGCGGTTGGGAGATCGACCACCCGCCTGCGGTTGCGACTCCGGCCGAAGTCTGGGTTTTGAGCAGACTCTCTCAGCTGGACTGGGCAGTCGCCTGGCAAAAAGCGCTCTCCATACTGGGCGCCGGTGCCACTCAAGTTCGACTGGTGTTCGCCGGCGAAACAGAACTACAAGGCGCGAAAGTCCACTTCTGCGACGAACCCCAAATCCAGTTAGGCTCGCTCAAAGGCCTGCTGGACGGCTGGTGTCTGCACCAGAATCGGCCCCTGTTGATTCTTGATGCTTCGTCCGAAAGCAGCCGATTTTCGGTTCTCCAGGAGACCGCAGGCAGGATCGGCATCCCCTGGCTGGCTTCCTACAGAACTGTCTTGCACGATTCAGACCCAGGACTCCTGGAGGGCGTAGCCGCCAATCCGGTCTCGCTTCAGGACCTGATGACTCGATTGGCCCAACTGATGAACAACCCTGCGCCAGCGGATCGGCACGAAAGCCGCTTCGCCAATGATGCTGGTTGGCAGACGGTCTGGAGAGCGGTTTCCGTTCGCAAGGTCCTGAGCGGGCAGAGGGCCCTTCTGGTACCTGGACTCTGAAGGCAGCGGCCGAGGAAACCCATCACCTGAAGCCAATGCCTTGGTTCCGTCCTCTGCGCAAAGAACGGTTTGCGAGCAACCCGCGCCCAGTCAGCAATGCACGAATTCCTGCCTCATGCGCCAACACAGGCCTCAATGGGCAATGCGCGATCCTGATTCACTGCCAGAGGTACGGTCGCGCGATGCAAACGATGGCGTCCCAGGCGGTTCGCGACTCCTCCTGAGCTGGCGCCGGAGCTTGGCCCTCGGGCTGGCGACGGTCCTGCTCGTTGGCTGCACACCTCAGCCTGTTCTGGCCCGTGACACGGCGGTGGCGCAGGGGCAGACACAGATCGGGTGGACGCACGAGCGGTGGTCACCGGACGGCATGCGAAGCCTCGCCCATGCAGATGCCGCGATGAAGATGTTGCAGGCCCTGGCACCGGTCCAAAACACCAACATCTACGGCTGGGGCATGCCTGACCCTTCGCCCTCAGTAGGCAACGATCAGTTCGACGCACTCGACCGGCGCGTGGCGATGATGGTGCGCACCTCGCGTCAGCCTGTCATCACGCTGTGCTGCGCTCCAGAACGGATGAAGCCGGCAGTTGTCGGTCAGACAGCAAAGGAACGGTTTGAGTCTGCCCCAGCGTCCATCCACTTCGACGACTTCGCCAAGCTTGCCGGACGCATAGCAGCCCGCTACCCCGACGTACGGCACTTCATGGTCTGGAACGAACTCAAGGGCTTTTGGGACAAACAGGGCAATCGCTGGAATGCCGAGCTCTACGTTGATCTGTATAACCGTGTGTATCGCGAGATAAAGGCCGTGAGGCCTGACGCTCAGGTTGGTGGGCCCTACGTTGTCGTGGACTCCTTCCGGGCTGGCACGCCTGAAGCGCGCTGGTTCGGATCTGAAGTCCACGGCGAATGGGGCCGGCTGGACAGGCGCGCGCTAGATGCGATTTCCTACTGGCTAACCCACAAGGCAGGCGCAGACTTCGTTGCAGTGGACGGCAGCGTCATGCCCAAAGACCGAAGGCTCGATGTTGAACCTGCAGCTGGCCTCGAAAAGTTCGTGGCGGTCCACGACTGGTTGCGCCGCCGAACGAGTTTGCCGGTTTGGTGGGCCGAGTTCTATCCCGTGCCCCCTGGCATGAGCCCCGCGGAGGCCGTGCCGCAGTTGACCAAGGCGCTGGCTTTGATAGAGGCTGCCGGCGCATCCGTGGTCCTGTTCTGGGATCCTGCGTGCCGAAACGATGTCAGCTACGGCGCAGGCGCTTGCTTGTGGACCGATGATCCGGTCCAGCCACTGAAAGCCTCCGACTGGTCACATTTGCTGACGCGAAGACCCACTGCGGGAAACCTGGCAGTTCCGGCTCGCTAGTCGCGCCGACACACCACGGTACGATGCTGGCCTGCCGCCGGACGACGGCTGATCCGTAAAGCCCGTGGACGCCACTTACCAAACAGTATGCGCAATACCCCGATCTCCCTGCCACTCAAAGCCAACCTGGGCTGTGGATTCGACAAGCGCGAGGGTTTTCTGAATGTGGACCTCAACGGTTTTCACGAACCCGATCTGATTTGCGATGTCACAGATCTCGCGCCTCTGCCAAGTTCCCACTTTGAGTACGTGCTGGCCAACGACGTCCTGGAGCACTTGCCTCGGCACCGGACACGAAACACCTTGCGCGAGTGGAATCGCATCCTGAAGATGGGTGGCACACTGGAATTGCAGGTGCCCAACGTCATAGGCCTGCTTCAGTTGCTGCTAAAGCCCGAGAACCAAACCCGCGAACGGCATGACGAATTGCTCCAGTGCCTGTTTGGCACTCAGAGCTACAACGGCGACTTCCACTACATCGGCTTTACCGAAATCACCCTTGTTGCAGTGCTGAACGACTGTGGCTTCACGCTGCAGAAGTTGCAGCCTCGCGATGAATGGATGTACGTCGCCATCGCCCGCAAGTCGGCACATTCCAGCATCGACCCCATCTACCAACTCTCGGGCGTTGAGTTTGTCGACGAGGTCTACCGCCGACTGCTTGGCCGTACCGCCGACGCAACGGGCAGGGCTCACCAACTTCGAATGCTGGAGGCCGGCACCGCGAAAGAGGCGGTCATCGAAGTGATGATGGCCAGCGAGGAGTACCGCGCCCGCCATCCACAACCCGATCGCTCACTGTGACAAGCAGCCCGAGCTAGAAGGACACCCGAGCGATCGACTCTTCATCGCAGACCACCTGCGACATGGCGTGGCTCGTTGGCGCAGTCTCGAGCAGCGGCACCACAGGGCCTGGCGCCGGAGCCCCCTCCGCATAGTGGCTCAGGAAACACCGCATGGCATGGCTGACCCCCACGTCATTGACTTCCCTCAGGTCTTCCTCGTAGTACCTGCCAAAGTTGAACGCGCCAGTGATGATTTCGTAGGACGGAAAGTAGTCGACCCAATGAAATCTCTGTACGGCTGCATCGGCTGCCACCCGCAGCAAGGACTTGCTCAGCGTCGTCGAGACCAGAACGTGCCTTGGCTCGAAAGTGGCAATGAGAGGCACAGGTGAGACGGTAAGCAGCACACGGACCCCAGGGTTGACGGACTTCAAGAGCCTCAGAAAGGCATCGAGATCCGCTCGCAGCTCGTCGACGCCGAAGTTGACGGGCAGGTAACGTGTTGCATCGAAGCTGCCGCCCGAAACGCCAGGCGCCAGTGGAAAGACATCGCCGCTGCTGCGGTCGACCCAGCCTTCTGTGAGCCCTAGGGTGAACACAAAGACATCGGCTTGAAGGAACATGTTGCGAACATGGCCGATGTGTTCGACTCTGGCGGCAACCACCTCCTGAATCGATGCAAAACCATCGGGCTCGATGTTGGGCCTCAGGGGGTCGACCCAGCGACCATCGTCGCGGACCCAAGGCTGTTCGCTCGGCACCCGCTGCCCGAGTGCCTCCTGCAGCAACTGCAGGAGCTGTCGCACGGTATACAGGTTCCCAAAGCGGGCCGAAAACACGCCATAGTTGCGACGCTTTCGCTCCGCAACATCGAGTGCTTGCCCGTGCTCGGGCACGAAGTAGCTGAAGCCGATGTCCTGCAGACGCCGCGAGATGTGCTGCGCAAAACAACTCCCGGCAGTCGCTACTCGGTCCATCTGGCCGATGCGAAAACGTGGGCTGACCACCGGATCCAGCAGGTGCGGCTCCACCAGCGAGACGCCGCGGCGCCAGAACTGGTGGTCGGGCAAGCCCTGGTAGGGGTGTTTCATGGCCGATCTCCCAGGGCCTGGTTGACACGATCGAAGAACGGGCTCATCGACTGGATGGCATCGCGCCCCTGTTCATCGTAGACATCGAAGCACTGCTGCAGGTAGTCCTGCAAAGAGAGTGTCCGGTACATGCCGGGCGGCTTGAACCGGTATGAACCGCCTGGCAAGCCCAGCCGCTCGGCCAACTCGGGATACACAGGAAAGACAGCGCCGTTGACCAGATTGTCATGGGGTTGAATCAGGGACTCGGTCACCGGCTCACCCCACCGTTGCAAGATCAGCCGGGCCAGACCCGAGAGCACCCAGATCCGTGGGTGGTTGACGCTGTACATGAACGCGCCCTGGCGAACCCAGCGCAGGAACTCGGGGCGCAGATCCCACCCGGCCGCGTCGAACTCCTGAAACAGGCGGCTGCGTTCCTGAGCCCACAGACCGTGGTACCCGGCACGTTCATAGACCGTCCTGTCAAAGGCGCGCAGCGTCGAGGGCAAGCTCCAGCCCCGCTTATAAGCGGCCACTGCAATGACCGAGTGGTAGTCGTCCAGGGGCCCCTTGAGCATGACCCCGTCAACGGTGACGTACGACAGATCCGGATGGAAACCGCAGAAGAACACGCCCGGCAACCAGGACACCCTAGGGTCGTCATCGAGGTGATTCAGACCGAAGTTGCGCGCTTCGGGTGAAAGCACCAGACGGTCGTATGCGGGCAGGCGGGACAACCATGTTGGCAAGTCCTGCTGCAGAGCCCAGACGTCGCAGCTCTCGACATCAGCCTGCGGAGCCAGCAAGCCCAGGCAGTTCGCCAATCCAATGGTCTGGCAGTTGGAGAGTACCAACCAACGCGGAAAGGCCACGACATCCAAGTTCTGCACCGTCAGAACCACACTGGCGTCCACTGCGATCCGGACCTGCACATCGGCAAACCCTGCGAGCAGTTTTACCTCCAGCACGGCCAGCGTTCCGCCTTCGCTTTCAGACGGTTCGAGCCTGCGGCGCCCCAGGGGACGAGCACCCTTCTCGGCAAGCAGTTCAATCCACGCCTGTCCGGATCCAGGCAGCATGCTGCCCTGCAAACGAAACTGGTGTCGGCCCGCCGACAAGGGCATGGGCAGCGTTTCCGCCAAGTGACCCGCACGGCTGTCCGTCGTCAGGCCCTTCGCGCTGCGCTTGGCGACGCCGGGTCGCCAGCTTCCAGGGTCCAAGGCAGGCATGGTTACAGAAGGGGATTTCGAGACGGGGGCGGGTGCAAGTTCGGTCATGTCAAGCCATGAAGGACGGACTGGCGCTATCAGGTGTCCAGACGTTGAAGAAACTGCTGCCACTGCGGCAGCACACGTTCGGGCATGTAGCGCGCGGCGACCTCGGCCCCCCGCAATTCCAAAGCGCGACGGCGCGGCCCGGCGTCAGTGCCCAAGAGTTCGGTCAGGACACGGGCCATGTCTGGAGCCGAATAGGCACTGAAGTAGGCGCATGCGTCGTCAAACACATCGCGGTGGACGGCGATGTCAGAGGCTGCGACCACGCCACCACTGCGCATGGCCTCGACCCCCGAGAAGTCGAAGCCCTCGCCAAAGCTGGGACAGACCGTCACGCGCGCGTGCCGGTACAGCAGGCGAAGGTCCGCTGCCGGCACGTCTTCAAGCAAGTGCAGGCCACCTCGCGACAGCCAGGGGCTGAAGCGGCGCATCATGCTTTCGTGGTCCCAGCCCAGGCCGCCGACACAGATCAAATTGAGATGTGGAAACGGGCCGGTGCGCAACAGTTCCCAGGCGTCCATCAGCGCCAGGTGGTTCTTCCTCGGCTCGATCGTGGACACCATCAGCAGGTAGGGCAGGCCATCGACACCAATGTCAGCGTCGCTCACGGGTGCGCCGCCGGCGTGAGGGGTGTGCCGACTCTTGCGGCTCCAGATGATGTCCGGCACGCGGTCAGCGGTTTCGGTCTCGGGCACGAAGTGGTGCGAGATCATGTTGGGGATGGTGACCGCACGTGACGCGATCTCCGGCAGAACGGACAAGAGGTCCTGGCGGGTTGATTCGGACACGCAAGCAAACCAGGCACCGTCGGCGGCGTTGCGCTTCAGGGCTTGAAAGTGCATCGACCGGTGGTAGCCGCGGTCCTTGATGGTGTGTGGCATCAACAAGGGAATGGCGTCGTGATAGCGAATGACAAGCCGCGTGCGCCCGCTGACCCGGCCGGGGTAAGGTGTCTCGGCAATCATGATGTCAATGCCCTGGGTGTCCAGCCGCGGGTACAGCGCGTGCCCGAGAGCGCCCGTCGCCACGCCAACTGCATTGACCATCGACCAGGGCCAGCGCATCACTCGAAACGAAGCACCGGTGACGGCCTCAAAGTCCTCGATGGGCAATGTCTTGGCAAACAGGGCCCGCCACACGAAGTCCTTGAACTGGCTGGGGTCGAAGACCGACAATCGCTGCTTGCGGCCGAACAAAGCACCCAAAGCCGACCCCAGTGGCCCGACGAACCTGAGCATGCGCTTGCGCCAGTGTTCCAGCCGGTGCGAAGAAGGCCCTTGCTGCAAAGACACCACGACCTGAGACAGACGGTCAACGCGCCCCGCCGCACTGCCGCCACCGCTCATTGCGGCGGTGTGCATCGGCAAGCCGGCATCGATCACGAGGTTGCTGCTCTGCAAGAGACCGACCACCTCAACACCTTCGATGCGTCCAAGACCTCTGAACAGCAAACGTGTCTCTTGCGGAATCCCGGCGTGTCCGTCAAACGCAGGGCGCATCTCCAACATGATCTTCATGTGCCCGCCGGCGACTGCTGCATGACAACGCCATCGTAGAACCGGTAGGCTTCATCGATGGACGGAAAGTCGATCAGCTTGCCTTCATGCAGCACACAGGCGCGTTGGCACAGCTGGCGGATCACGCCTTGATCGTGCGAAACAAGGATGAAGGCCCGATCCTTGCGTTTGACGAACAGTTCTTCGTGACATCGCGCATGGAATCGCGCGTCGCCTACGACCAGCGACTCGTCGATGAGAAAACAGTCGAACTCGATGGCCATCGACAAGGCAAAACCCAAGCGTGACGTCATGCCCATCGAGTAGTGCGAAACGGGTTCGCGAAAGTACACGCCAAGTTCAGCGAAGCTCTCGACAAAGGGCACCAGAGGCCTGTAGTCGACGCCATAAACACGGCAGATGAACTTCAGGTTGTCCAGGCCCGTAAGGTGCAACTGAAAGGCACCACCAAAAGCCAGCGGCCACGACAGGCTCATCCCGCGGTAGATGCGGCCGGATGTCGGTCGTTCCGCGCCTGTGAGAAGCCGGATGAGCGTCGACTTGCCCGCACCGTTGCGACCCAACACACCGAGCTTCTCGCCGCGTTCCAGAGTCAGGTTGATGCCGTTCAGCACACTGCGCTTTCCCAGGCGGGTACCGTAGACCTTGCTCACTTGCTCCAGGCGAATCACTCGGCCTCCACACGTCGCCCAGCGTCGCGAACAAGGAACAGGCCCAGCAGCGACAAGCCCGCGTTCACGGCGGCCATGTAGGACAGGTCATAGTAGGTGCGCACCACGTTGCCGAAGTAGCCCTCGCGGAGCATTTCAGTCCCGTGCACCATTGGCAGCCACAGGATGACTTCACGCGCCGCCGGGGGCAGCCAGTCGACCATGAACCCGGCACCAGACAAGGGAAACAGCAGGTAGGCCATCGGGTGCCACAGTCGTTCGACCAGCGTGCTGTACGAAGACAGGGCACCCATCAGCAGACCCAGCGAGCTGCCGAACCACGTCAACATCGCCCAGCCAATCAGGACCTGCAGCAGATCCACTGGTCCTGAGATCATCTCCAGTGACATGAAGATCAGGATGAGGATGATGAAGGATCCCGAAGCTCCGATCACCTCGAGGATGATGCGCGTGGCCAGCACATCGATGACCTGAACGTTGCGATGGAACAGCAAACTCATGTTCTGGTGGATGGCGTGTGTGCACCGCCCCACACTGTTCCGCCACATCAATACCGAGGAGTAGCCGGTGATGGCAAACGCCGCAATCGGCATCTGCGAACTGTGGCCAAAACCCGCCGCCGCCCACAGGGCAGTGACTCCCAATGTGAACAGCATGGGCTCGGCCACCAGCCAAAGCACGCCCAGGTTGCGCCGACCGAACCGCGTGATGATCTCCCGCATCAGCAGCGCATGGATGACGCGACGCTGCACAGCAAAGCTTGCAGCGAAGGATGGGCGCAACTGGGAGGCCTGCATCCGATCAGTCCGCGTGTTCGCGAACGCTGGCAATGACAAGACTCACGACACCCCATAACACCGTGCCGAACAAGAGCACGGTCAGTATGGACCGCAGGCGGCGAGGTTCGACCGACCTGTCGGGAAGGTTCGGCTGAACCAGTCGTTCGAGATACAACTGCTTGCGGGCCGCTTCGCTGCGTGCAGAATCAAGTGCGGTCAAGGCGGTGCCGAGTTGCCGGTCCGCGAAAGCGCGCTCGAGCAACAACCTGTCGTAAGCCGGAGACTTTGCGCTCAAGCCGTCCCCCTTGCCGACGACACGTGCGTTCTCCTCGGCGATCGCCCTTCTCAGCGCCTGAACCCGGGCATCCAGGCCCGCGACTTGTGGGTTGCGTGGCGAGACCCGACGGACCTGGTCCAGCTGTGACTCGGCCGTCAGCAACTCCTCGCGCAACCTGGCCACACCCTGCAGTTGGATTGCACTTTGCCGGTCGGGATCGAACACCGACCGATCTGAACGGAAACCTGCCAACATCGCTGCCGCCATCTTTGCACGTTCCTCAGCGACTTTCACCTCCTGCTCGGCGACCAGAATCAGGTCCTGCCGGCTGCGGCTGTTCATGGTGTTGACCAAACGCTCACCCATCTCAAGCAGCTGTTCATTGATACGCTGTGCGTCCTGCGCAGAGTAGGCCTTGACCAGCAGGATGCTGATGGATGACATCGTGTCGTAGTTGACCGCGACATGCTTGCGATAGTGACGATGCAAGGCTTCGAAACTCTCATCCCAAGGTTCAAGACCTGGAAACCGGTTAACGGCATCTATGCCTGCGTCGGCATAAGCCTTGCGCAGGTCCAGCTTGCTGTCGAGTTCCCTGAGTGCGTCTCTGCTGAGGATGAAGTCATGCACCGAGTAGGTGTCGTCCTGCGACCTCGCAAAGCCCGTCCCCTGCAGCAGCGCGCCCAACCCACCCTGGGACGCCCGTTGCGGGCTTCGCACGACAAAACGTGACTCCGACACATAGACGTCGGAAGCCAGAAAGCCGAAGTAGATCGCCGCGAAAAGGGTAGGGGCGGCGACGGTGAGCCAGAAGATGATGCCCAGGCGCCGCAAGGCGCGCGACGCCCGCGATGCGGGCGCAACAGCCTGCGGTGCGCCAGAAGACTCCAGGTGAACGGGCTCAGTCATGTCAGTCGGGCTGCCGGCAATTGCCGGTAGAGATCGAGTGTGCGTTGGGTCATGCGCTCAGCTCCAAATTCTTGTTCATAACGCAGGCGTGCCGCATGTCCAAACTGCTGACAGCGCGCCGACGACTGCAGCAATTCTCCTAGCGCACAGGCAAGGGCATGAGCATCGCCAGCGGGGACGTTCAACCCTGTCACGCCATGGAGATTGACCCAAGGCACACCCGAACCCAAGATGTCGCTCGCGACGATGGGCCTGCCCATCACCATGGCCTCGACCATCGCCACGCCGTAGGCTTCTGCACGCAAGGTGGAGGGCATGCAAAACACGTCGCAGGCCTCAAAGTGACTAGCCAGTTCGTCATCGTCTATATGGCCCAGGAGGTGCACCTTGCCCGCAAGGCCGCGCCTGTTGACCTGGGTGCGGTAGTGATCAAGCAATTCACCCTGCCCCCCAATAGCCACGACACATTCCTCGGGCAAGGCGGCCGCAGCCTCGATGAGCACGTCGAATCCCTTGTAGTAGGTCATGCGCCCCAGTGCAAACACCAGGTGGCGCCGGCCAAACCTCTGCCGGATGGCTGCAGCGCGCTCACTGCAAGCCGTCGGACGATTGTCGCTGATACCGATGGGAATCACTGCCACCTTGTTTTGCCAGCGTCGCAGCGCCACTGAAGCCAAGGCGTAAGGCTCACTGGTGGCGACGATGGCATCGGCACGCGCCAGCAGCCAGTTCTGCAGCGGTTCATAGGCCTTCAAAGCGCGCCGCTGACGAATGACGTCGCTGTGCCAGTGCACAACGACACGGCCGCGTGGTCGCACCATCCAGACTGCAGCTGCAGCCATTGGGTCAGGCATGTGGACATGGATGATGTCGTGGTCGCGCGCAAGGGATCGCAGATTGAGCGGCATCGAAGGTGACATCGAGGTCGACATCCACATCCCCCACTGTCCCGCACGCGTGACGCTGTAGCCTGGCGCGCGCTCCTCGATCACGGTGCGCGTGGACTGCGCTGCGCACAGAACGTTGGTTGGCACACCGGCACGGTTGAGTCCCTCGGTCAGCTCCCAGGCCACAGACTCGATGCCGCCCATCACTGGCGGGTAAAACTTGCTGATCTGCAGGACTCGCACGCTCAGGCGTCACTTTCCTGTTCGCGCAACGCCTGCAGAAGCGCCCGGGCCGAATCTTGCCACTGCAAGTCGCCCACACGGGCCAGCCCGCGCTCTCGCAGCTTGGCGCACAAAGCTTCACTTTCCAACAGTCGATGCAGATCGTGAGACAGCCGAACCGTATCGTGTATGTCAAGCGCGTAGGCGGCGTTGCCACACACTTCGGGCAATGCGCCTTCGGTGGACACGGCCACCGGGCATCCGTTGCGCATGGCTTCCACAGCTGGCAGGCCAAAACCTTCATACAGGGAAGGCACAACCAAAGCCCGGGCCGATTGGTACAGCGCCTTGAGTTCTCCGTCCTCGAGCACGCCGGCACGCACGACACCGATAGGGTCTGGATCCATCACCCCAGCGTCAGAAAAGACACGCGGGTTCGCGCCACCAACGAGCACCAGCGACAAGTTTCGCCGGGGCGACAACAGAGAGAAGGCAGCCACCAAGCCCGACAAGTTCTTGGTGGGGTTGTCACTGGCCACTGCCAGCAGAAACTGCCCAGGTACTAGCCCCAGACGCGCAAGGACCGAGCCTGACGCTTGAACCCGATCCAGATGGTCGGATCCACCCGGAACCACGTGTATCCGCGACTGTGGCAAGCCCAGCACGGCGCAAAGTCTGCCTCTCGAGAAGTGGCTGACCGTCAGCACGTGCGCAGCGCGGTCCGCAATACGCTTGAACAACCAGCGGTACCAGATCACAAAGGCCCGACTGTACGCGGCAGGATGATCAAAGACGGCCGCATCATGCAGTGTGCAGACTTGCTGCCGCGCGTTGGCTGGTGCCGAACCCGCGAGGTTGAGCAGCTGCCCGCGACGTGCGAGCACAGGCAGAACGAATTGCTCCCACAGGTGCAGCCAACGCGGCCCGCGCGAGACCCTGACGGCAATGCGATGCAATGAAGGTGCTTGCGCGCCCGGGGGGCAAAGCAGCACGCAAGGAGGCACTGACTCACCGGCGACTGCAAGCGCGTCCAGTGCCAGCACGATCTCGTGCGCGTACCGCTGCACGCCCGTCCGCCGCTGAGCGGTGAACTTGCCGTTGATGTAAAGGGTGGCCATGTGGTGCGCGTTGCCGATGCCCGGACAGTGAGGCTGCCTTCGTGTGGAACCGGGCTACATGCCCTTCAGAAGTGGCCTAAGTGGGAACAGTTGACTCCGTTCGCCGAGACCCGGGTCCACACTGGCCATCTGACCATCGGCATGTGATCAGGACGCAACTGAGTCTGAGTTCAGACTGACTTCGAGCACACGAGAGAGATCGCCCAACGCAACACCGGCGTAATTGGCCGCGCGGTCGGAGAGCGTCATCTCAGCGGCTAGAGACAGGACTTCGGCTGCAGGGGCAAAACGCTGCACCTCTTCACCAAGCCTGAGCTCTTCAAGCAAAGTCAAGACCTCGCCCAGCAGACCGGCATCGTGCACTGTTTCGGCCATGCGCTGAAGATTGACACGCAGCAGGACAGGCAAGGTGAAGCTGCAAGCCAAACCATGGGGTATGCCCAGTCTCGCCGTCAAAGGATAAGACATCGAGTGCGCAATGGCAGTGCGGGTCTGGCTGATTGCCATTCCAGCCATCAGGCTTGCCGCCTGCATCTTCTCGCGCATGGCCAACGTTCCTGCACCTGCCAGCAGCGCGGGCAGCGCCTCGACAGACAGTGAAAGCGCACCAATGGCCAGCGACCTGGACATCGGGCTCGCGGAGTGGTTCCACAGCGACTCCAAAGCGTGCGACACCGCATCCAGCGCGGGATAGAGCGTATGGTCACGTGGCAATGAAACTGTCAACTCCGGAACAAGCAAAGCCACATCGGGAAACACCGCAGGGCCAGACACCGAATGCTTGTTGCCAAGCTGGTGGTCCCACAGAGTAGCAAACGGCGTCACTTCGGAGCCCGTGCCTGCCGTGGTGGGGATGACCACGAGCCGCAAGCGCGACGTCCAGGGTGATGGCCCTGCCGAGAGCAGGCCCTCAGCAAAGCTGGGCAGCCCTGGGGCAGTCAAACCGAGCGCACAAGCCTTGGCCGCGTCGATGACACTGCCACCGCCGAGGGCGAGGACGGTGTCGATCTCTTGGCCCTGCAAGGTGGCGATCGTGGCATCCACGTCCCGCATGTCGGGGTTCGGCTTGACATCGGCAATCACCGCACAGAGGCGATCGCCCAGCAGTTCACGCAGGGTGGCAACGAGCCCACGGCGCTCGAAGCCCGCGGAAGTCACCAGCAGAACCCTCGCGTTCGCAGACAGCAGCGTGAGCAGCTTGGGCAACTGGCCGCACTGCACCCTCACCGGGTTGTGAAAAGCCCAGCCAACTTCACGGTGGTCAGTGCCCACGTGCGTGCTCCATGAAGGCATTCTTGTTGTCTTCCGCACTCGACTTGGGCCGCCCCAGATTGTCACGCGAACCGCAGCGAATGCGTACCTCAAGCATTACGGGACCCTTGGCAACCGCCGCCTGTGCCCAGGCCTGCCGCAACGAAGTCAGATCATCCGCAAGCAAGGCCATCGGGTAGCCGACGGCACGCGCGACTGCGCAGAAGTCAACGGTGGGCGCCACCGTTGCCTGGCCGCCAACGGACTCATGGGCACCGTTGTTCAAGAGCACATGCACCAGCCGCGGCGGCGAGACGGACCCGATCACAGCCATGGCGCCCAGATGCATCAGTGCTGCTCCGTCACCGTCGAGACAGATGACGCGGCGGTCAGGAGCGCCAAGCGCCGCGCCCAGTGCGATCGACGAAGCGTGGCCCATGCCGCCAACGGTGAGGAAGTCGTGCTGCGCCTGCCCTCTCATGCCGCGAAGTTCGTAGACCTCGCGTGAGGTCTTGCCGGTGGTCGTGATCAGCAAGTCATCGGCTCCCGCCAAGGACATCAGTTCACCCAAGGCCTCTTCGCGACCCATGTCCGACATGGCGGGCGGTTCTGTGCGTCGGGTATAGGCCGAAAAGCTGTCCTTGCGCACCACCAGCGCCACCGGCGCGCCCGTGCTGCGCATGGTGGCAAACGCCTCGTCAAGCACTGCAGCCATGTCGGAGTCCGCATCCAGAACCCAGTGGGGGATCTCCAGCAGTTTCAACTGCGGCAAGGTGATGCGGCCTTGTTTGACATGTTGCGGCTCGTCCTTCACGCCCGGCTCGCCGCGCCAACCAATGATCATCAGCAGCGGTACCCGATAGACCTCACGGTCGGCCAATGAAGTGATCGGATTGACCGCATTGCCCAAACCCGAATTCTGCAGGTAGACCGCTGCCGTGCCGCCGGTGGCCAGGTGATGGCCCATGGCAAGCGCAATGGCATTGCCTTCGTTGGCCACCACCCAGTGGCTGCCTGCCGACGCGTGGTCCTCGACATATGAGCACAAGCTGCTGAGCAGCGAGTCCGGGACGCCACAAAACAGACTGATGCCGCGATCCTTCAGGCCGTGTACAAATGCGCCGCAATCGATCACCGCCGACTCTCCGGAATCAGGCGAAGGATTTCGCTGATGGGCAGCAGTCGCTCGTCACACTCGGCAGAACGGCCGTGTTCAAGAATCGAATTCGCCGTCTGCACCATCGCCGGGTAGGCGCTGCGCAGCAGGTGATTGGCATAGATGACGATGTTGACACCGGCAGCAACCAACTCGTCTTCAGTGATGGTGTTGTAGGTCGAGGGCACCACCACCAGCACCTTGCGGTTGGGGAGTTCGCGATGGCGGGCACAAAACTCCAGAATTTCCGCCGGTGACTTGCGGCGACTGTGAATCATGATGCCGTCAGCCCCAGCATCCAGATAGGCCTTGGCACGGGTCACCGCGTCCTCCATGCCTTTGTCCAGGATCAAGCTCTCGATGCGAGCAATGACCATGAAATCGTCTGTCGCCTGCGCCGCTTTGCCCGCTCGGAGCTTTTCGCAGAAGTTCTCGATGGTGTCCTGGGTCTGCTCGACGCTCGTGCCAAACAGCGAATTCTTCTTGAGCCCCGTCTTGTCTTCGATGATCACTGCAGACACGCCAATCCGCTCCAGCGTTCGCACTGTGTACGTGAAGTGCTCGATCTTGCCGCCCGTGTCGGCGTCATAGACGATCGGCTTCGTGGTCACCTCAAGCACTTCGTTGAGCGTGTTCACGCGTGCGCTCACATCAACAGCCTCGATATCCGGCTTGCCCTTGGCGGTGGAGTCGGTCAGGCTGCTTGCCCACATGCCGTCAAACTCGCGCCGCACACCATTCGTGGTCACAGCCACGTTCTCGATGATGAGCCCTGTCAGCGCATTGTGAATGTCCAACAGGCGAACCATGGGCTTGGCCTGCAGCAGCCGCCGCAGTCGCCGCCGCCGGATGTCAGGCGTGGTGCCAATCTCGCGCAAAGCGGCATGCAAGGCGGTGCTGGAAACACCGGACGTATACGGCACTTCCACGAGCTGCCCCCCCCAGGCAGCAAGGGTGTCGATGACCCGTTGGCGCGTTTCCTTCTGAACACCATCGCGCCAGTCGTCGCCATGGACAACAAAGTCAGGTTTCAAGGCCAGCAGATTGGGCACGTAGTCGAGCGTCTCCTGGGCGATGACGGCACTCACGGGCTTGAGGTCTTCGACCACCTGGCGACGCTGCTCAAAACTCATCATCGGCACCCGCTTGTACGACGCAATCGCCTGGTCGGTCAGCAGACCCACAGTCACCTCGCCCAGTTCAGCTGCCCGATGCAGGATGTTGAGGTGGCCAGGGTGGACGAGGTCGGCGCTCATGCCGACATAGACGATCTTCTTGGACAATTTTTTGGACTTTCTACCGGGGTCGAACGGGATGGATGGAAACGGACACGCAATGCTCCGCAAGTTCGCTTTCGAGCAGTTCAATGTCCTCTTGTCGCTCGAACTCCTCATGCAGGAACACATTGCGCGCCGACTCCCAGGGCCGGAAGGCCTCGTAGCGGCGAGCGCCTGAGTGATCCAGTCCGAGTTCGCTCACCAACTGGCGCCGGAAAGCTGCAGAGAGAACAAACTCTTCGAACTGGACCACGTGCACTTTAGAACCAGTCGCAGGGTCAAGCTCCGCACGGACTCGATCTGCGAGCCTGCGAAGGCGTGGAAACGAAACCTTCTGCTCAGCGGCAAACTCGGCGGCGGGCTTGCTGAAGCCGTCACACTCACGCACGAGAGCCACATAGTTGGAGCGTGGGTCACGGAACGTGCAGTAGATGTCGGTGTGGCCGATGTATCGCATCATCTCCACATCGTCAATGTGGACGACGTTGTCGAGCAGCGCATATCCCCCGTCCGGCACCGGCTTCGTGACGGCGATGCGGTCCAGCACGGCCTCACACAGCCGGGCCAGTGCGGCATCTCGGGCCGAAGGCAGCGCAGAAAGCACTTCTGCCAGGCACTCGCTGACCGCCAGCACGTGCTCTGAGTAGTCAACAAGCGACGGCGACTGCAGTCTTTCACGCGCTTCGATGAAGGACTTCATCATGTCCCACTCTTCTAGCCGGTAATGCCCGAAGAGACAGCAGAAGAAAAACTCCACCGCTGCGAGCCGAAACTTGTCAGCGTCATGCACCGCCTTCACCAGCGTACGGATGCCGCGCGCGCCGTCGATGTACTGAGACTCACCCCAGACAGGGACTACACCCGGAAACTCTCGAAGGAAGTCGAAAACTGCACCGCTGCCGCTCCAGCCCTTGCCGGAAACGATGATCTTGCGCAAGGGCCGGGCATCCTTCACAGGACTAGCAAGCGCAATGCCCTTCAAGCCGTCGACCAGCGCAGCCAGCGCGCGAAACCAATTGGCGCGGGCAGATTCTTCTGTGACCAGCAACTGGAGCAAGCGATCAAATCGATCCTGGGCAAGCGGATACTCTCCCGCGAGCAGCATCCCAGCCAACTCGTGGACGGCCCGTGAGTTTCCGTCCGTGCAACTCCACAGGTAGGCCTGTTGCTCCGACCAATCGAGCACGTTCATCGCACTCGTTCGGGCGTACAACAAGACGCGGAAGGTGATCCAGGGATCAACCGATGGGTGAAGCGACCAGTTCTGCATGCAGTAGCGTGCACTCGCGAGGACTTCGGCGTGTCGTCCCAGCTCAAACTGCGCTTGCGCCAGCAACTGGTGCATCACCAGACGCCGGGGCTCCATGTCGACCACCGGTCGCAGAATTTCCACACAACCCTGGGGATCACTTGCACCCAGTCGCTTGGCAGCAGCCGCAAGGGTCTGTTCCAGTTCGGGCGGCAGGTGCTGATCAGTGGTCATCTTGACATTGGGAAATCGCGGCAAGGGGTTCAGTGCCGGCCTGTGACCGCAATTTTGACAGCAATGTGACGCAGGCGCCCCGGATGCTGCAACAGCAAGAAACCGAACCAGCGCGGAGGCGCCACCTGCACAAACCGAGCGAACGGTCCGGCTCAGAAGCCGGGCACAGGCGGTTCAGCCAGTGAATCCCACTGAGACAAGGCCGCCGTCTCCCAGGCGTTGTCAGGTGGAAGCCCGCAAAAAGCCGCCAGGCCAGTCACAAAAGACGGCCTCCAGCCATCAATGGCTTGCCAGGTCATCACCAGCAGTCGGCCTTGTGGCAATGTGGCAGACAGTCCCAGCAGAGCGGCGGCGTTGTCCAAGCCGTCCCGCACCACGAGCACTCGCGCCCTCGGGCGACGGAGCAGAAGGTCGGCCAGCGCATCTGCGTCACCGTCAAGTCCCATGCCATCAGGCAAAAACGCAACCCCTGCAGCGTTCAGGCCTGGGTCACGCGCCGCCTCCAGTCCCAGCAGCACCTGAAGGCCCGATGAAGCGGGGTCACGCAAGCCCAGCAAACGCTGGATGTGGGCGGCTCGCCCATTTCCTCCATCGAGCAGCCAGAGCACCGATCGGCCCGTCCATGGATCGGTGAAGTCTGGCCCGTCCACCAGTTGGAGCTTCTGTGCGAACGCGTCCAACATCGCCTGGTCTCTGAGGTCCTTTGCCTCGCCACGCCTGCGCTTGAACTGACAAAGAACCGAAGGCCTCAGGAAACGGATGCCGTCGACCATGACGTGGTGGTCTGGATCCAAGACCATGTCGGCAATCGGTACCGGGTACATGGCCGCATACGGATTGTGGCTGCCGATGTCATCACGACCCGCGATCTGCAGCGGCGGCCCACGATGCAGGTAGTCAAGGTCTGCACTGTCCCTGAGACCGAACACGGCCATTGCCGCACTGCCCGTCACCACCACATCTTCAGCACGACCTTGCTGCAACACCAAAGTCCGGAAAGCAGCAAACTGGGCAGCAAATGCCGGAAGCAGTCGCGGCCAACTGCGTGCGTAAAGTGCAAACGCAAGCTCATCGGCCGCAACGCGAAGGACGCGATCGGTTTCCGCAGTCGTGTCGTTGATGTGAACCGAGTGCTTTCCAACTCCACCAATTGAACGCAGGTCGGCCTTCAGTGCCACCCAGTCAGCGGCTTCACCGGGCGCCAAAAGGACAAAGCGAACTGTCGAGCCCGCAGCGAAGCAAGGCCCGGCCTTGCTGCCAACACCTCGAAAGCCATCTGCCACGTTCCCCAACCATGCTTCACCTTCATACAGAAGGCGGACCAGGGCCAGCTGATCGCGGCCCTCGTAACTGCGCTCGAAGGTCCAAACGGTGCTGCCGTGCTGGGCCAGCAGTGCGTCAACGGCCTGCCGATGCTCTTTCAGGTGAGCGAACAGGGTAACCACCCGACACGCCGGCACGATGCGCACGAACTCCAGGCACATCGCCAGCAGCAACAGAGGCTCTCCGCCGTGTCCGCGCTGCTGCACCAAGCGCTCGAAGTAAGCACCGTCGTAGCGGGCCTGTTCGGGCTGAACTTCGACCGCAATGGTGCGAACAGGACGGCCATACAGCAGCGCGGCGCAGACGCGATGGGAACCGTTGAGCAGGTTGCCGTTCAGCGTGACAGGCACAACCGTATCGAGCCCTTCACTTGCGCTGGCCGCAGTGGCATCGAGCACTGCGTCGAATCCGCTGATGAAGTCCTCCGCCCGGGTTTTCCGAGGCACGTTCTCGAAAAAGCCGTTCCAGAGTTGCAAGTGCGCCAGATAGATGCGACGCCCCCAACTGGGCGCATCAGCTTCAGCACGCAGGCGGGCATGCAGATGCTTGGCCGCGATGTCCAGTCGCGACGGCGTCACCAGTTGCGCGGCAGGCCGCACGGTCACGCCGCCTGCAGACGAGGCCGCCACGCGACTGGCCGCCACGCGCAACGCCGGTGGCCTCAGGGCAACCACCTTTCCAACCTGTGAACCGGCCCGGGTCCAGCCGTCCCGCTCCAAGGTCTGGACTGCCAGCCTTGGCCCTTCGAAGGCATCAGAAACGTCGTCCAGCAGAAGCAGTCCGTCCACCGCAAGCTTGGGCGACCAGATGCGCACATCCTGCATGACGGCAGCGGTACTGTGGTCACCATCGATCCAGATCAGCGATAGCGGCCCATCGATGGCCCGAGCCGCTTCGGCACTTCGCAGGCCCACCAGGCTGCACAGTTTTGCGGTGCCCGAGGCCAGGACATTTCGGTAGAAGGCTTCGCGGTCCGCTGGTCCATAGTGGCCACCACCTGGGCCGATGAACTCTGCATGCGGGTCAACCGAGAAGACCTGCAGACCGGCACCGTCCAAACTGCCAAGCGCCAGGGCGACGGTAGATCGCCCACGGTAAGCGCCAATCTCAACAATGTGCCCGCCTCTTGCTGCCCGCGCGCAGCGGTACAGCAACTCGGCCTCTTCGCGAGGCAGCCAGCCTTCAATTTGCTCGATGTGAGCCTGGAAGTGGCGGGAAAAGGCCTCGGCGGCGGCATCCGGCAAGGTGCCGGGAACTGCAGCCAGAGCCGGCCCCGCGGTTGACATGGAATCGTGCGACGAACTCACCGCCAGGATTGTGTCAGTTACAGCCATTCATGCGTCAGCCGCCCGCCTCGCCGTCAAGCACAACACTGTGGTCATGAAAACACGGTAGGCAGGGCTGCGCTGCGCCTGACCTGCCAACCGCTCTGCATCAGGCGCCGTCTGCCAGAGGCCTTCAAACTGGTGATCGACAAGCAGGGGCTGCAAGGCCAAGCTCGCCGGCATGGCTCAGCAAGGTGTGGCGATCAACCGTGAGGTGAGACCAGAACGGCAGTGGATCGGGCTTCATGAAGTTCAGTTCCTGAGACACACAGAAGTGACTCGCGTTGCGACCAGCCCACAGAGGTCCGAACTGCGAGAAGACAGAGGCACCCGGTACGCCAATGACCCTATCCTGGGGCAGGGAACTTCCACCGGTTTCAAGCACGCGAAGGCGCCGCAAGCGGGTTGGGGAGCCTTCGAAATCGGCCAGGGCCGTCAATCAGTACTGCACCACCGCCGGCCCGAAAGTGGTCGCCACAGGGCCAGCGGGGTGCCGCACAGCGGCGGGGTAGCAGGGCTGCCATTGCGGTGATAGACCTCATCCGGCCAAGCGGTACTCCACTACCGCCTGCCGAAGTGCCAACCTGACCCGCTCGTCGTCGCTCGCGGGCTCGTGCGCCTGGGCCAGATCGAGCAGGTCCTTCAGCGACTCGATCCCACCCGTGCGCTGGACCAAACGTGCCAGCCGCAACCTCGCCACCCCGGTCGGCACACTCGTGTCGTCATCCGCCAGCAACTCCTCGTACAACTTCTCCCCCGGCCGCAGCCCAGAGAACACGATCGCGATCTCGTCGGGCGTGTGGCCGGCCAGCCGGATCAGGTCTCGCGCCAGGTCGACGATCTTCACCGGTTCACCCATGTCCAGCACCAGCACCTGCCCGCTTTCTCCGATGGCGGCCGCCTGCAGCACCAGTCGGGCGGCTTCGGGGATGGTCATGAAATAACGAATGATGTCGGGGTGGGTCACGGTGACCGGGCCGCCCTTGGCGATCTGCTCCTTGAACTTCGGGATCACGCTGCCACTGCTGCCCAGCACGTTGCCGAAGCGCACGGCCATGAATCGGGTGCCGGTTTCCTGTGCCGCCAGCGCGCTGATCACCATCTCGGCGGCCCGCTTGGTGGCGCCCATCACGTTGGTCGGGTTGACGGCCTTGTCGGTGCTGATCAGCACAAAACGCTCGGCGCCCACCTCGGCCGCGGCCAGCGCCGCGTGGTAGGTGCCCAGGGTGTTGTTGCGCAGCGCGGCCGCGGCGTTATGGGCTTCCATCAGCGGCACGTGTTTGTAGGCCGCGGCATGGAAGACGACGTGCGGGCGCCAGGTGCCGAACAGGGCCCGCATCTGGGCCAGGTCCTTCACGTCGCCGATCAGGCGCACCAGTTCCAGCGCCGGGAAGCTGTCGCCCAGTTCCTGCTCGATCGTGTAGAGGTTGAACTCGCTCAGTTCCAGCAGCACCAGCCGAGCCGGCGCGAACTGCGCCACCTGGCGGCACAGTTCGCTGCCGATGCTGCCGCCGGCGCCGGTGATCAGCACCGTCTTGCCCCGCAGCGTGGCCGCGATGCCGGCTTCGTCCAGCACCACCGGTTCGCGGCCCAGCAGGTCTTCGGCTTCGATGTCGCGCAGGCGTTCGACCCGCGTCTGGCCGGTGCGCAGCTCGTCGGCGCTGGGCACGGTCAGCACCGGCAGGCCGGTGCCGGCGGCCAGGTCCAGCGCACGGCGGCGCTGGGCGCGTGTGGCCGCCGGCAGCGCCACCACCACGTGCGTGGCGGTGCCCCAGCTGGGTTTGCCCTTCAGGGCGTCCAGCGGCCCCAGCACCGGCACGCCATTGATGCGCGCGCCGTGTTTGCTGGGGTCGTCGTCCAACAGGCCCAGCACCACCCAGCCCTGCTGCTGCAGGCCGGCCAGCAGCAGGCGTGCCGCTTCACCGGCCCCCAGCACGATGGCGCGCCGGATCTCGCCGTCGCGCCCCGCGATGCGTGTGCGCGCGTGTTCGTAGGTCATGCGGTAGGCGATGCGCACCAGCGCCAGGCCCATCAGCGTGACCACCGGGTGCAGCGCCAGCACCGCACGGGGCACCTTCACCAGGCCCAGGCCCATGACCACGGCGGCCGCCAGCAGGCCCGCCACCGCGCAGGCCAGCGTCATGCGCTTGATTTCGCCAAAGCCCGAAAAGCGCCACATGCCCTGCGGCACCTTGAAGACCCAGCTGGCCGCGGCATACGCCAGCACCACGCCCAGCAGCACCCAGTGGTCGTAGTCGGGCCTGGCCGTCAGCCAACGTTCGAAGCCCAGGCGGAACAGGTAGGTGGCGTGCCAGCACACGGCCACCACGGCAGCGTCGACCAGGGCGGTGAGCGGCTCGCGGTGCGGGCGCAGGCGGGCCAGCAGCAGATCCAGCTGCACCCAGGTGTTGGACGGTGGTGTCATGAGCGCAATGGCCGCAGTCGCCCCGCCGGCTTCATGCGCTGCGCCACAAGACCCGCACGGTGCGCCACAGCACCTGCAGGTCGGTGGCCAGCGTGGCGCGGTCGGCGTAGTCGGCGGCGTGTCGCAGCTTGGCCGGCAGGATGACTTCGACGTACTCGCGTTCGGGGTCGGCCGCACGGGCCAGTTGCTCGGCTTCGTCGATCCACGCCAGCGAAGCCGGGTCGGTGAGCCCAGGGCGCACCGACAAGGCCCGTTCGCGCAGGCCGGGCGGGTACAGCGCCACATAACGCGGAACCTCGGGGCGCGGGCCGACCAGGCTCATGTGGCCCAGCAGCACGTCGATGAGTTGCGGCAGTTCGTCCAGCCGTGTCCGTCGCAGCCAGCGGCCGGCGCGGGTGATGCGCGGGTCTGCACCCACCGTCAGCGGCAGGCCCTGCGAGTCGGCCCGCATGGTGCGGAACTTGTGGATCGCAAAGGGCACGCCGTGGCGGCCCACCCGCTGCTGGCGGTAGAACACCGTGCCGGGTGAGTCCAGCTTCACCCACAGCGCCACGGCCAGCATCACTGGCGACAGCAGCAGCAAGGCCAGCGCGGCGCCCAGCAAGTCGAAAGCACGTTTGGCCACGGCAGTCTGGAGCCCTGCGCTTCAGGCGCCCAGCGCGTAGCGCACGGCCTGCACCACGCGGTGCACATCGGCGTCCGTCATGCGCGTGTACAGCGGCAGGCTCACCAGCCGTTCGTAGGCGTGCTGGCTGTGCGGAAACATCGCGGGCTGCAGGCCGTAGCGGTCGCGCCAGTAAGGGTGCAGGTGCAGCGGGATGTAGTGCACGCTGCAGCCGATCCCAGCGTCGAAGAGGCGCTCGATGAAACGGTCGCGTTCGATGCCGGCAGCGTCGGCCAAGCGGATGGCATACAGGTGCCAGGCATGGGTCTGGCCAGCCGGCGCACGCGGTGCGGGGACCACCGGCAGCCCGGCCAGGCCCTGGTCGTACAACGCGGCGATCTGTTCGCGGCGCTGCTGGAAAACGTGCGCCCGCCGCAGCTGGTGGATGCCCAGCGCCGCGGCAATGTCGGTCAGGTTGTACTTGAAGCCCGGCGCCACGACTTCGTAGTACCAGCTGGGCACCTTGGCCGTGAAGCGGTCGAAGGCGTCGCGGTTCATGCCGTGCAGGCGCATCACCCGGGCCCGCTGGGCCAGCGCGGCGTCGCGTGTCACCAGCATGCCACCCTCACCGGTGGTGATGGTCTTGTTGGCGTAGAAACTGAACACCGTGGCGTCGCTGCCCAGCGTGCCCACCAGCTGCCCGCCGCTGGTGGTGGGCAAGGCATGGGCGGCGTCTTCCACCACCTTCAGCCCGTGCCGCCCGGCGATGGCCAGGATGGCCGGCATGTCGGCCGCCAGGCCGGCGTAGTGCACCGGCACGATGGCCTTGGTGCGCGGGCCGATCGCCGCCTCGACGGCCGCCGGGTCGATGTTCAGCGTGGCCGGATCGATGTCCACCAGCTTCACGTCGGCGCCCAGGTACCGCACCACCTCGGCGGTGGCGGTGAAGGTGTGGGTGGTGGTGATGACTTCGTCACCGGGTCCGATGCCCAGCGCTTCCAGCGCCAGGTGCAGGCCGGCGGTGGCGCTGTTGACGGCAATGGCATGCAGCGTCGGGTCGCCCAGGAAGGCAGTGAAGTCGGCTTCGAAGCGCTTGGCCTTGGGCCCGGTGGTTACCCAGCCGGACCTGAGCGTGTCCACCACCTCGGCGATCTCGTCTTCGCCGATCTCGGGCAGGGCAAATGGCAGGAAAGGAGCGCTCATCGCTGAATTATCCGGTGCTCGGCTTTTCCACCCAGGCCAGCACGTGGGTGCGCAGCAGCGGCAGGGTGTTGAACACGCCGTAGAGCGCTGGGTGCACGCGGCAGACGGCACGCGCCAGCGGCGGGGCCAAGGTCACGCGGTGGTGCGTGAGCCGGCCTTGCGGGAACAGCGCCTGCACTCGCAACAGCGGCACGCCGCGCACATCGGGGTTGCGCGGGTTGTTGACGGTGAAGTCGTACCAGAGCACGGCGCCGCCGGGTTTCAGCCAGGTCCACATCGCCTGGGCCATCTGGTGCTGGAAGCCAGGGTCGAGCAGCGACGAAAAGACGGTCGACACGTAGACGATGTCCTGGCTGCCCGGTTCGATGGGCGCCCGGCTGGCGTCGCCCGCCAGCAGGTGCAGCGCCGGCGGCAGTTGAGCCCGCGCTTGGGCCAGGCGCTCGGGCAGCAATTCGATGCCTTGCAGGTGCTTTGCGACAAAACCCAGCTGCATCAGTTCGAGCAGGTTGCCGCCGCTGCCGCAGCCCACCTCCACCAGGCGCAGCCTGGGCAGGTCCAGGCCGGCCAGCAAGCGGCGCAGCGCGACCTGCCGCTCGGCCAGCATCGGCCGCACACCCGGGCTGTCGATGGCGTAGCGGTCGGGGCGCTGACGCCGCGCGTAACGTTCGGCGACGCGGTCGGGCTCCTTGTCCGCGCTCATGTCAGCGCCTCCAGGAATCGCTGCGCCAGCACGGGGTAGGTGTGGTGGGCCAGCACGAAAGATCGGCCCCGTTCGCCCATCGCGCGGCGCTCTTCGGCAGGCAGCGCAGCCAGCTTCAGCAGGCCTTGCGCCACGTCGGCCGGCGACTCGGGTGCCACCGTCAGGCCCGCACCGGCTTCGGCCACCGGGTCGTTGCCGGCTTCCACCGCATGCAGCACGGCGCAGCGCGCCATCATGTAGTCCATCAGCTTGTTGGGTGCGATCCCGAAGCGGTAGATGGGCACCCGCTGCCAGCCGATGTAGGCGATGTCCACACCGGCCAGGAAAGCCGGCACCTGGGCCTTGGGGATGGGCGGCAGGAAACACACCTTCGACAGGCCTTCGGCCGCGACACGCTGCGCCAGCCGCGCCTGTTCGTGGCCGCCGCCCACCAGCACGATCTGCAAGGGCTCGTGCTTCAGCAGCACCGCCGCGTCCAGCAACGTGTCCAGTGCATTGGGCAGGCCCATCGAACCCGCGTAGCCCACCACGGTGTGGCCGGCGGCACGCGCCGCTGACAAGGCCTGCGACACATCTTCGCGCAGCGGCGGCGGCTGGCCCTGCCATTCGTCCAGCGTGATGCCGTTGGGCACGATGTGCAGCTTCTGCAGGTCCAGCCCGCGGCCTGCCATGTGGCCCTGCACCTTGGGCAGCATGCTGACCACGACGTCGGCGTCGCGGTAGGCCGCGTCTTCGGCGGCCTGGCAGAGCAGCGCAAAGGGGTGCCAGCGCGACATGCCGGACAGCTCGATGGGGCTCAGCGGCCACAGGTCGTGCACCTCGAACACCAGCTTGGCGTGCGCCAGACGCGCGATGCGCCGTGCGACCCAGATGTCCATCGGGTAGGTGCTCGACGCAATCACCACCTGGGGCGAAAACTCGCGCACCAGGCGTGGTGTGTCGGCCCACACCGCGCGCAGAAAGGCGGCGATGTTCTTCACGCGTGCCAGGCCGTTGCCCTGGTAGCGCGACGTGGCGTACCAGCGGTAGCCGATTCCGTCGGTCACCTCGTCACCGGCCGGCGGCTGCTGCGTGCGCACATGCGAAAAGTCGGCCGCCAGCATCTGCACCCGGTGACCCGCGCGCACCCATTCGCGGGCCAGGTAGTAGGGCCGGTACTCCATGCCCAGCGCAGGGCTGCCAGCGTAGTGGTTGAGGTAGAGGATGTTCAAGCAGGAGCCTGCGCAGGTCGTTCGACCACCATGAAGTAGCCCAGCGGAAAGTGCCAGGCCGACCGTTCGGCCAGCCGCGCCCCCAGCCGCGTCCGCACGAAAGCCAGCGCGACGGACTGCAACGCCACCGCGAGAGGGCGGCCCAGCAGCGGCAGCTTGGACAGGGCCTTGGCCAGCAGGTCGACCCCGATCTCGACCAGGCCACCGACGGCTTGCAGGTGCAGCACCTGCAGGCCGCTGAGCTGCGCAAAACGTTCCAGCGCAAAGCGGGTGTAGCGGGCGTAGTCGTGCGGGTGGGCGTGCACCGAGTAGTAGAAGGGCACGTTCAGCACGATGCGTCCACCCGGCGCCAGCACACGCGCCATCTCGTGCCACACGGCCATCGGTTCGGGCAGGTGTTCCAGCACATCGGAAAACACGATGGTGTCGAAACTGGCGTCCGGCAGCGGCAGCGGCTGGCTCAGGTCGCACACCAAGTCGACACAGCCGCAGTCGGTCCAGTCCACGCAGACCACCTCGTCCACCAGCGGCGCGTAGGTGCCATACAGCGGGGCCTTGCCGCAGCCCAGGTCCAGCAGGCGCCCGCGGGCATGGGTCGGCAAGTGCTGCTGGTAGAGCGCGGCCACCAGGTCGCTGATCAGGCGCGAGCCGGCGCCCAGTTCCTGCACATCGCGGGTGCCGCGCAGGCGGCCATGACGCACTTCGAACTTGCTGGGCTGCCAGCGGTCGGCGCTTTTCATGCTTGCCCCGCCAGCACGGCGTCGTAGGCCTGCTCCATCCGGTCCACGCAGTGGCCCCACTCGTAGGTGGCTTCGACATGGGCGCGGCCCGCCTGACCCAGGCGGCGGCGCAGGCCGGCGTCGAGCACCAGGCGGCGCAGTGCCTTGAAAAGCGCCGGCACGTCGTCACGCGGCACCACCAGGCCGGTGCGACCGTCCAGCACCACCTCGGGCAGCCCACCGGCGTCGCTGACCACCACCGGCAAACCGCAGGCACTGGCTTCGATCACGGCCACGCCGAAGCTCTCGCTGTCCAGGCGGCTGGGGGCGGCGTAGATGTCGAAACTGCGCAGCGCAGCCGGCACCTCGTCGTGAGGTACCGCGCCGGTGAAGTCCACACGCTGCTGCAACTGCAGCGAATGCGTCAGCGCATGCAACTCGGCGCGATCTGGACCGTCACCCACGATTCGCAGCCGCAGCGCCGGGTGCGCAGCGGCCACCTGTTTGTCCTGCAACAGTTCGGCAAACGCCTGCAGCAAGAGGTCGACGCCGTATTTGTGCGCCAAGGTCTTGACCATGCCCAGCGTCAGCGGCCGCTTCGCCTGCCGGCCGGGTGCCGGAGCAAAGCGCGCCAGGTCGACGCCAAAAGGTGTCACGGCCACCGTCTGCCGCGAGGGCGTCAGCGCCTGCACCTGCCTGGCCATCACCTGGCTCGTCGAGGCCACGGCGGTGGCCCGATTCAGGTTCCACACCAGCAGTTGGCGTTTGGCTGCGCCTTCCTTGGGAAAGTCGAAGACATCGCTGCCCCACACCGACAGCAGCGTGGGCTGGAATCCACAAAGCGCCATGGTGGTGCCATAGCCACTGGCGTAGTGGGCGTTCAGCAGCTGGGGCTGCCATTCCGTGAGCCAGCGGCGCAAGGACCAGGCATTCAGGAAGTAGCCGACGTTGCCGCGATGAGGCAACCAGCGCACCTCGGCTTTCGCCGGCAACAGGTCTCGCTCGCAGGGGTGCTGCGACAGGATCAGCAGTTCGTGGCCGCGACTGACCAGCGCCTGAGCCCAGCGCTGCAGGTGGATGGAGTTCGCCGGCCCCAACAGAGCCAGTCGGGTCATGGCGCCGCCCCCTGCACCGGCCGCTGCGCACGCGCTGGCCACAGCAAGGCCGCTGCTGCGGCCCAGCAACCGAGCGACCACACGGCACACAGCGGCAGCAGCCCCGTTGGCAGCGGCAGCATCCAGCCCAGCAGCAGCACGGTGCCTCGCAAGGCTTCGGCACGCACCGGCAGCCAGGGCCGGCCCTGGGCACCGGCCTGCACCGTCATCAGGCGCAAGGCCGCTTCGGCGGCGGCACCGACCAGCAACACGGCCAAGACGCGGGTGGTGCCGTCGTAAGCCGGGCCCAGACCCAGATCGGGCCAGGCCGCAGCACCCAGCCAGACCGCGCCGGCACAGATCAACAGCGCGCCACACAGGCCGGCCGACCAACGCCACAGGCCGGTGGCTTCAGGCTGGGCCATCCAGCGCCGGAACAGCAGCGGCGCGGCATAGGCAATCGGCACCAGAGGCACCAGCACCAGGGTCATCGCCAGCGTGAACTGGCCCAGCGCGGCGGCACCCGCGTGCAACTCCACCCAGCGCTGCACCAGCAGCATGGCCCCGGTGCTCAGCACCGCCAGCAGCCAGGCCGCCAGGCCGTAGTGGGCGAGTTGATGCCAGGCCACGGTCGACGGCCGCGGGGGCTGCCGGGTGGCGTGCAAGCGCCATGCCGCAAGCACGGCGGCGGCACCGAAGGCGCAGAAAAAGGCCAAGGGCCAGGGCGCCTGGCCGTCGACCGGCCCGCTGATGACCCAGGCCACGGCCAGCAGCAGCAGCACCTGCGGCAAGGCCGTGACGGCGTTGAACCAGACCGAGCGTTTGCCCACCAGCAGCAAGGCACGCAACTGGCCGTGGCACACACAGGCCGCCACGGCCAGACCCATGCCGGCTGCCGCCAGGGCCCCGGCCTGCTGCCACATGGCATAACCCGCACCCGCCAGCAGAGCCAGCGCCACGCTGCCCGCGGCCCAGCGCAAGGCCCGTTGCAGGCTGATGCCACCGGCCTGCACGTAGAAGAACAAGGCTTGCGGCAGACCCAGCAAGGCCAGCGCGGCAACAAACTCGATCTCGGCCTTGGTGCGGTTGAAGACCCCTTGCTGCTCGGGCCCCTGAACGGCGCCGAGCCACACCGTGGCCAGCAGCACCGACGCAGCGCCAGCGCCCTGCACCCCGAAGGCCAGCAGCAACTGCTTGCGCAGGCTCAAGGCCGCGAGCCCTCGGGCGGCAGCCGGCGGGCCGCAAAAAAGAGGTTGGACGCAAACAGCCGCCGGCCCAGCGGCTGGATGGCACAAGCCGCGCCGAAAGCCAGCTGCCGCATCGTGCGCGTCACCGTCCCGCCGTTGAAGGCACTGCCGAAGCGATCGCCGCGCAATTGACGCCGGGCCGTTTCAGCCGGGCCCTCGTGGATCCAGACACGTTGCCAGTTCACGACTTCCAGCCCGGCCCTTTGCGCCAGGGCCAGTCCGTCATGCAGCGAATAACACCGCAAATGCCCTGACACATCGTCCGGCCCGTACGGTCGCTTGCGGTTCAGCCAGTTGTCTTCGAGTGGCAGGTTCACCAGCACCGTCTGCCCCAGCGCCGATGCATCGCGCAGGAAGGCCGCGTCGTCGGGCACGTGTTCCAGCACGTCGCTCATCACGACCGTGGTGAAAGCCCCCGGCTGCAGTGACCGGAAGTCGCCGCAGACGAATTCCAGCGCCGGGAAACGCAACTGCGCAGCCCGCACATTGGCCGCCGAGATGTCCACGCCGACACGGCGCGCGCCGTGGGCACGTGGCAGCGCGGCCAGCAGTTCGCCGGTGGCGCAGCCGATTTCCAGCACGTCGCCCAGGACCTCAGGGCCTTTCACCAGTGCCAGCAGATGGGGCAGCTTGAAGAGCCCGACCTCGATGTCCACCTGCGCCTGTTCGAAAGACCCGGCCTGGCGGCGCGCGACGTACTCGGGGTGTTCGTTGTAGAGCGTGGCGAAGTCCACCGGCGGCGGCCCGGGCACGTCGCGCGGTGCCGGCTTCATCTGCCCAGCGCAGCACGCAGGGCTGCCACCACCCGGTCCTGGTCGGCCTCGCTCAGGTCGGCACTCATCGGCAGGCTCAGCACCCGCGCTGCCAGCCCGCTGCTGACCGGGCAGCAGTCGGGGCAGCAGTGTCTGGCGTAGGCGGGCTGGTGGTTCAGCGGCTTGGGGTAGTGCACGGCCGTGGGCACACCGGCGGCCTTCAGCGCGGCCTGAACCTCGTCACGCTGGTCCACCATCACGGTGAACTGCGCATAGACCGAATGGCGGTCGGGCCGCACGGTGACCTGGTCGATGCCATCCAGCAGCAACTGGTATCGCGCGCCGATCTGGGCGCGGCGTTCCAGTTCCCATTCGAAGCGTTCCAGCTTGGCCAGCACCACGGCACATTGCAGCGTGTCCATGCGCCCACCCACACCCAGGCGGGTGTGCGTGTAGCGCGCGCTCTGGCCGTGCACACGGATCTCGCGGGCGGCCTGCGCCAGCTTGTCGTCGTCGGTGAACAGCGCACCGCCGTCGCCGTAACACCCCAGCGGCTTGCTGGGGAAGAAGCTGGTGGCACCGAAGGTGGACAGTGCGCAGGACCGCCGGCCCTGGTAGACCGCACCGAAGCTCTGTGCCGCGTCTTCGATGACCGCCAGGCCGTGTTGCGCGGCGATGGCGTTGATCTGTGCCATGTCCGCCACCTGGCCGTACAGGCTGACCGGCATGATGGCTTTGGTGCGTGACGTGATCTTCGTTTCGATCAGCCGCGCGTCGATGTTCGCCGTGTCGACCTCCACGTCCACGAACACCGGCTTGCCGCCGGCCAGCACGATCATCTCGGCAGTGGCGGCAAAGGTGAAAGGCGTGGTGATGACCTCGTCGCCGGGCTGGATGTCCAGCGCCATCAGCGCGATCAGCAGCGCTTCGGTGCCGCTGGCCACGGTGATGCAATGCCGGATGCCGGTGAAGTTGGCCAGCGCGGTTTCGAGCTCGGCCACTTCGGGGCCCATGATGTACTGGCCGTGGTCCAGCACACGCTGGATGCGGCTGTCGACACTGTGCTTCAGCGCGGTGTACTGGGTTTTCAGGTCGGTGAACTGCATCGTGCGGACGGGCAATGAAGGCAAGCGCTCAGCGGACGAGCCGCAGCGTCTCGCCGTCGAGTTGGTAGACCTCCTGGGTGGCCGGGCAGACGGCGGTCAGCGAATCGCCCCGCACGCGGGCGGGCAGGTCCAGCCTCTCGCCGTGCCGGCTCATCCAGCCGATGCGCCGCGCCGGCACACCCACCACCAGCGCAAAAGCCGGCACGTCGCGGCTGACCACCGCGCCGGCGCCGACAAAGGCGTGTTCGCCGATCGTCGTGCCACACACCACCGTGCAGTTGGCGCCGAGCGTGGCACCGCGCTTGACCAGGGTGCGCCGGTACTCGGCCTTGCGCGGCACCGCCGAGCGCGGGTTGAAGACGTTGGTGAAGACCATGCTCGGCCCGCAGAAGACATCGTCTTCCAGCGTCACCGCGTCGTACACCGACACGTTGTTCTGGATCTTCACGTTGTCGCCGATCGACACGTCGTTGGCGACAAACACCCCCTGCCCCAGCGAACACCGGGCGCCGATGCGGGCGCCGGCGCTGACGTGCACGAAGTGCCAGACGTGGGTGCCGTCGCCGAGCTGCGCGCCGGCGTCGACGATGGCGCTGGGGTGGATGACGGCGACCACCTAAAAGACCAGCGGCAGGCCGACCCGCGTGCCGTCGCGTGCGCTGCGGTAGGCGGCGATGATCACTTCCAGCGAACGCAGGCCTTCGTAGCCATCGACCTCGGCGTGTTTTTCGCCACGCAGCGTGGCGATGACGTTGTCGTAGTACAGCGGGTGGCCGGGGCCGTAGACCGAAGGCGCGGCGTAGCTGGCGTCCTTGACGGCGGTGTCTTCGGGAAGGGCTTCGTCGAATTCCCAGTGGTCGATGCGATTCACCGCCACACCCCCGATGCGCACGGTGCCCCGCTCGCCCAGGATCGTGATGCTGCCTTCGAAGTTCTTGCCGTGGGTGAGCATCGTGACGTTGATGCTGGCCAGGCCGCCGCTGCGCAGGCGCAGGCTCATGGTGCCGGTGTCTTCGGCCTCGATGTCACGCGCCAGCGTGGCGGTGTAGGCGTGCACGTTGTCCACTGGGCCCACCAGCCAGTCGACCATGTCCACGTAGTGGCTGGCCTGGTTCAGGAAGGCACCGCCGTCCAGGTCCCAGCGGCCGCGCCAGGGTGCGTCGTCGTAGTAGCTCTGCGGCCGTGTCCAGAAGACATTGACCGTGACCATGAAGATGCGGCCGAAGCGGCCCGCGTCGACCGCGCCTTTCAGCAGCTGCATCGTCGGGTTCAGGCGGTTCTGCTTGACGACAAACAGCTTCACGCCGGCGTCGCGGCAGCCGCGCACCATGGCCATGCCGTCGTCCCACTTGGTGGCCATCGGCTTTTCGCTCAGCACATGGCGGCCGGCCGCGGCCACGCGCAGGGCCTGCAGCGGGTGCAGGCCGCTGGGGGTGGCCAGGGTCACGATGTCAGCATCACAGCCGGCCAGCAAGCTGTCCAGCGAATCGAAACCCTGGGCGCCGGTCTTGGCCACCGCGGCTTGCAGCGCCGCAGTCTTGTTGTCGCACACCGCCACCAGTTCGGCGCGGCCCTGGTGCTGCTTCAGCGCCTCGAAGTGGTTGGCCGAAATGCGGCCGCAACCCACCAGGGCAAAACGGATGGGCCGATCGAGGATCGGCAGTGGAACGGGCGCTGTGGCATTCATGCAGCCGCGAATTCTACGGCTGCGCCTAAAATTGAAGCAGAAACAACGAGTTGACGATGAGCGACCCCACACACCCTTCCGAGAACCAACTGATCACCGAGCGCCGCGAAAAGCTGCAGGCGCTGCGGGCCCAAGGCGTCGCTTTCCCGAACGACTTCAAACCCCAGCACCACGCGGCCGACCTGCACCACAAGTACGGCCAGGTGGACAACACCGAGCTCGAGCCGCAGGCCATCGCCGTCAGCGTGGCCGGGCGGCTGATGCTCAAGCGCGTGATGGGCAAGGCCTGTTTCGGCACGCTGCAGGACGGTTCCTTCGGTGAAAAACACGGCCGCATCCAGCTCTACATCACGCAGGACGCGGTGGGCCCCGAGGCGCTGGCCGCCTTCAAACACGGCGACCTGGGCGACATCCTGGGCTGCGAAGGCACGCTGTTCCGAACCAAGACTGGCGAGCTGTCGGTCAAGGCCACGAAGGTGCGCCTGCTGACCAAGAGCCTGCGTCCGCTGCCCGACAAGTTCCATGGCATGAGTGACCAGGAACAGAAGTACCGCCAGCGTTACGTCGACCTGATCACCGACGAAACCGCGCGTGCGCGTTTCGTGGCACGCAGCAAGGCGGTCAGCTCCATCCGCAGCTACATGGTCGAACACGGCTTCCTGGAAGTCGAAACGCCGATGCTGCACCCCATCCCGGGCGGTGCCAACGCCAAGCCCTTCGTCACGCACCACAACGCGCTGGACCAGGAGATGTTCCTGCGCATCGCGCCCGAGCTGTACCTGAAGCGCCTGCTGGTGGGCGGTTTCGAACGGGTGTTCGAGATCAACCGCAACTTCCGCAACGAAGGCATCAGCGTCCGCCACAACCCCGAGTTCACGATGATGGAGTTCTACGCGGCCTACTGGACGCACCATGATCTGATGGACTTCACCGAAGCCGTGCTGCGCCACGCCGCCCGTGCCGCCACCGGCAGCGCCGCGGTCACCTACGCCGGCCAGCCGGTGCACCTGGACCAGCCCTTCACGCGCCTGAGCGTGCGCGAGTCGCTGGTGGTGCACGCCGGCCTGAGCCACGAACAGGCCGACGACGCCGAGCTGCTTCGCGCGCGGCTGAAAGCGGCGGGTGAAGAAGCCCCGGCGCACTGGAAACTGCCCGAGCTGCAGTTCGGCCTGTTCGAGGCCGAGGTCGAAGCCAAGCTGTGGCAGCCCACCTTCATCATCGACTACCCGGTCGAGGTCAGCCCGCTGGCCCGCGCCAGCGACAGCAACCCGGCCATCACCGAACGTTTCGAGCTTTTCATCACCGGGCGTGAATACGCCAACGGCTTCAGCGAACTGAACGACGCCGAAGACCAGGCCGCCCGGTTCCAGGCCCAGGCGTCGAACAAGGAAGCCGGCGACGAAGAGGCGATGTACTACGACGCCGACTTCATCCGTGCGCTGGAGTACGGCATGCCACCGGCCGGTGGCTGCGGCATCGGCATCGACCGGCTGATGATGCTGATCACCGACAGCCCGAGCATCCGCGACATCATCCTGTTCCCGGCCTTGCGCCGCGAGAGTTGAGCGATGACTGCGTCGCGCCTGACGTCGCTGGCTGACATCGAAGCCGCCGTCTGGCGCGAACTGGAAACCGCGGTGTGCACCAAGGGCCACGCCTGGCGTGTGGGTGTGCTGGCCACCGTGGATGGCGACGCGGCCGACGCCCGCAGCGTGGTCGTGCGCGACCTGGACACCGCCGAACGCACGCTGCTGATGTACACCGACGCACGCAGCCCCAAGGCACAGCAGCTGGCGACACATCCGCAGGGCACCTTGGTGCTGTGGAGCCCGGCGCTGGGCTGGCAGCTGCGCCTGCGGGTGGTGCTGGAGCTGGAAACGTCGGGCCTGCGGGTGTCGTCGCGCTGGGCGCAGTTGAAGCTGACGCCGGCGGCGCAGGACTACCTGTCGCCGCTGCCCCCGGGCACTGCCCTGGATGTTCGAACGAACCCAAGCCCGGCAAGACAAAGCCGCGAGCACTTTGCAGTGCTCGCGGCTCGGGTTCAGTCACTGGACTGGCTGGAGCTGCACCCCAGCGGCCACCGCCGCGCGCGTTTCGACGCCAGCGGCGGGGCCTGGCTCACGCCCTGATCAGCGCGCGGCGCCGGCCAGCGTGCGACCAGCTTCCCGCGCCAGCGGCTGCTGCGCCAGGTAGAACGAACCGCTGTCTTCGCCCAGCATCTGGGCGGTGGGGTTCACCGCGCGGTCGACACGCGCTTCGGCACGCACCGCTTCACGCGTGGTGGTGGTCTTGGCCACGGTCAGCGGGTTGTAGCTGATCGAGTAGACACGGGTGCTGCCGTCAGCACGCGCCGCGAACAACTCGGCCTGCACCTGGGCGCGGGTCTTGGTCTGCGACCACACCTGCGTGGCGCTGTCGTCGGCCGTCGGGCTTTCGGCGTGGGCCGCAAAAGCTGCACCCATCGAGAGCACGGCGATCAGGGGGTAGGCAAGGCGTTGGATCGTGTTCATGAAATTCCTTCAAGGCATCCGGTTGGGTTGGACCCGTCGGTGGATGCTTGCCCGGCGTCGTCCATGGGATGAACTCTAGGGTTCACCCCAGGTCGGAAAAAGCCGTGGCGAAGGAAGGGATCGTTCCGAATTCAGGAACAGTGATGAGGCTTGAAAGGGTCGCCGTCAACCCGGGGTGGGCGTCAGACCACCCGGGGGAAGACGCCTCAGCCGTGCGTGAACACCGCCTTGCGCTTGTTCAGGAAGGCGTCCATGCCCTCCTTCTGGTCAGCGGTGCCAAACAGCGAATGGAACACCCGACGTTCGAAGTCCACGCCATCCGACAGGCCCGACTCGAAGGCGCGGTTCACACACTCCTTGGCCATCATCACGCTCGGGCCACCCAGCGTGCAGATCAGCTCGGCAGCGGCCAGCGCCTCGGCCATCAGCTTGTCGGCGGGCACCACACGCGACACCAGGCCGGCCCGTTCGGCTTCGGCGGCGTCCATCATGCGGCCGGTCAGCACCATGTCCATGGCCTTGCCCTTGCCCACTGCGCGCGGCAGGCGCTGCGTACCACCTGCGCCGGGAATGATGCCGATCTTGATTTCGGGCTGGCCGAACCTGGCCGTGTCCGACGCGATGATGAAGTCGCACATCATCGCCAGCTCGCAACCACCGCCCAGCGCAAAACCCGACACCGCTGCGATCACGGGCTTGCGCACCTGGCGCAGCGTTTCCCAGTTGCGCGTGATGAAGCCGCCCTGGTAGGCCTGCATGAAGGTCTTGGTGGCCATCGCCGAAATGTCGGCGCCGGCGGCAAAGGCCTTTTCACTGCCGGTCAGCACGATGCAGCCGATGCCGTCGTCTTGGTCGAAGGCCAGCAGCGCGGCGCCCAGCTGGTCCATCAAGGCGTCGTTCAAGGCATTCAGCTGCTTCGGCCGGTTCAGCGTGATCAGGCCCACACGGCGTTCGGTTTCGCCAACGGTCGTGCTCAGGATCAGGGCTTCGGTCATCGTGGTCTCCGGTATTCGTTGGCACTATAAAGGGCCGTTCTCCAGGTCTTTTTTGGCGTTGCAAGACTTCGGCACAGGTTAAGCTGAAGGACGCAATAGGGCCGCCTGGGCAACTCCACGGTGGCCCTCCTGTCAACCGGCCCACCCACCGAGCATGCCCATCATCTTTCGCAAGACCGCCAAGGGCGTGGCCGAGATCGAGACCCGGGCCCACCGCCTGTCGCCGCGCATGCGCAGCGCGCTGATCCTGGTGGACGGCAAGCGTGATGCCCAGGACATGAAGCTGCTGATCACCCAGCAGGCCGAAGAAACGCTGCAAACGCTGGCCGAGCAGGGTTTCATCGAAGCCGTGGGCGAAACGGTGCGCAGCCAGTCTTCATCGGCCCCCACCGCTGCGCCGGCCGCAGACGCGCGTGTTGCCGCACCCGCGGCCAAGCCCGGACCCGATTTCGAGAACCTGCGCCGCGGCTCGGTTCGCGCGCTGAACGAAGCCCTGGGGCCCAGTGCCGAGTCGCTGGCCATCCGCATCGAACGCGCCCGCAATCTGCAAGAGCTGCAGCCGCTGCTGTCGCAGGCCGCCAAGCTGATCGGGGCCGCCCGGGGCGCCGCGGCGGCCGAGGCCTACGCGGCCCGCTTCCCTGCCGACTGAGCCCAGCTAACGCCCAGGCTGTGCCTGCTGCGGCAGGCGCTCGATGAGCAGGTCGACATAGGTGTCGGCGTCTTGACGGATCAAGATGCGCACCGGCAGGTACTGCAGCGACGGCGCGACCCAGAACTCCGCCGCCAGCTCGCCTGCCAGCACACCCGGCACGCCCGGATGGCGTTGCGGTTTGACATGCACGGCCTGCACCTCGCCCGCGGGCGTGAACAGGGTTTCGGTCTGCATCACCTCGTAGCGCCAAGGGGCCACGCGGCGCGGCAGCGCCAGCGGCAACTCGATGACACGCCCGGCCTGCAGCCATTGCGGCCGGGTGGTGAAAAGCCAGGTCAGCTGCACGAACTGGCTGGCACTGTCCTGCACATCGGGTGGCCGAGGTGGCTGCGTGCCGCCGGGCAGGCGCACGGTTTCATCGTCCAGCCAGATCGTCAGCCGGCGTGGCTCGCGCAGTGCCATGCGGGTTTCTTCGTCGTAGCGCTGCGGCCGCAGGCCCTCGGCGGTGAGGGTGCCTTCACTGGTGATGCGGCGGCTGAGCAGCGGTGCAAAAAAGGGCCCCACCGACACGTCCAGGTGCACCTGGTAACGGTTGCCCGCCCGCAGCCATTCCACCTGCGCCTGGCCCTCGACCGGGCCGCGGTAGTTGCCGGTGAGCGTGTAGCTGAGCCGGGTGGAAGGCGGCCATTCGAAGGTGTCGGGCACGGGCATGGGCACGGGCGGCGATTCGGGCAGCGGCTCAGCCAGCTGCGCCAGGGCTGGCAAGGGCGGCACCGGGTCGGGGGCCTGCAGCAGCTGGTCAGCGGGCGACAGAAGCGAAGGCTCTGCCGCTTCGGCGGCCGATGCAGCAGGCTCAGGCGCCAGCGCGGCAAGGCGCCGCCATGCGGGCTTGCGCACCGGCGGAGCCATGGGCGGGGCGGTCTGTTGGAGCTGGCGCACGAAGCTGACTTCGATGCGCCGCGGCCGGGTGTCGGTGTCGGCATCGCTGTGGCCTTCGCCCAGGCGCATCGGCCAGTGGCGCTCGGCCAGCCACAGGTGCAGGAGCAGCACCACCACCGTCAGCACCAGCCCCTGAACCCGCCGCATGCCGCGGGGGGCAGGCGCTGCGTGAAAACGATCAGCTGCCGGCAGCACCGATGAAACAGGCCAGTGCGGCCACCGCGCTCAGCCTGAAGCGCAGCGTCAGCCAGCCGGCCGCGCCCAGGCCCGGGTACAGGCGCCGGTCGACGGCGTAACAGGCGACGAACATCAGGCCGTGGATCACCAGCCCGGCGTCGGGTGGCATCAACACGGCGGGCCAGGCCACCAGCGAAGGCACCACACCCCAGAGCAGCGGCGCGGGTTCAGCTTCCGATTGCCGCATCGCCAGCCCCCAGTGCATGCCACCCAGGAAGCTGAGGATCAGTGCCGCGTAGGCCGCCAGGGCGAGGGCGGCATAGGCCTGCACGTCGTCCCGCACCAGCCAGACAAGCGCTGCGCCGGCCACGAAGGGCAACAGGCCGGCATGGCCCAGGCGCACCGCCAGCACGCCGGGTTGCGACGGGGTAGCGGGTGTGCCTGATGGTGCCGTGAGGTGGTGCATCGGGGGATTGTCCGCCGGGCTGCACGCGGCCGCCGGTCAAGCCGGCCCGCGGACGGCTGGCCGGCAGGCTACTTCTTGGCCGTGGCCGTGGCCGCGGTCAGCAGCTGTTCAACCTGCTGCAGCGGAATCGCTCCCGGCTTGCGCGTGCCGTCTTCGAAGAACACGGCCGGTGTGCCGTTGATGCGGTGCGTGCGTGCAAACGCGACGTTGCGGTCCACCGCAGCTGTGCTGCAGCCGGCAGGCGCCTTGGGCGCGGCCACACCGTCCAGCATCCAGGCGCGCCAGGCCTTGCCCGGGTCCTTGCTGCACCAGATGTCCTTGGACTTCGTCACCGAATCCGGGCCCAGGATGGGCAGCAGGTAGGTGTGGATCGTCACGTCCTTGACCTGCGTGATGTCACGCTCGAAGCGTTTGCAGTAGCCGCAATTGGGGTCGACGAAAACCGCCATCTTGCGCGCGCCGTTGCCTTGTTTGAAGACGATGGCGTCTTTCACCGGCAGCTTGCTGTAGTCCAGCGCCATCAGCTTGTCGATGCGGGCTTCGGTCAGGTCGGTCTGGGTCTTGGTGTCGTACATCGAACCACCGACCAGGATGTGGTCGCCCTTTTCGTCGGCGTACAGCAACTCGGTGCCGTTGTAGCGCACCTCCCACAGGCCGGGGATCGGCGTGCGGCTCACTTCGTCGATCTTCGGCAGCTTGGGCAGGCGTTCGGCCAGCACCTTGCGGATCAGCGCATCCTGAGCCGCTGTCGGGCCTGCAGCCGAAGCTTGTGCCGTGGCGGGGGCCGGGGCCTGTGCGATGGCCGGCGCCGGTGTTGCAACCACGATGAACAGGGCCGCCGCCAGGGCCGTCAGGAAAGGGGTGGGGTACAGCATGGGGGATGTCCTTGTCGGGTTCAGCCGCCCAGGGCGCGACCGGTGAGCAGCCGCTTCAGCGGCGGCAGGTGGTTGACCAGCGTCAGACCGCGGTTGCGCAGCTCGCGCACCAGCGGTGCCGGGTGGGCAAACAGTTGCCACAGCGCATCGGTGACCTGCGACATGGCCTGCACCGGCAGTCGGCGGCGGCGCGCGTACCTTTCACCGATGCGCGGGTCGCCCGGTGACCGCCAGGGCTCGCGCCGGGCCAGTTCGTCGGCCAGCACGACCACGTCACCCAGGCCCAGGTTCAGGCCCTGGCCGGCCAGCGGGTGCACCAGGTGCGCGGCATCGCCCACCAGCACCCAACCCGGGCCATGCACCGCATCGGCATGGGCCAGCGCCAGCGGCCACTGCGCCCGCGCGCTGCACAGCTGCAAGTTACCGGCCGCGCCGCCGGTGGCGTCTGCCAGCGCCTGTTCGAAGGCGGAATCGGTCAACAACATCAGCGCATCGGCCTGCGCGTCGGGCACCGACCAGACCAGGCCGAAACCGTGGCCGGCCTGCGGCCGGTCCAGCGGCAACAGGGCCACGATGTCGGGGCTGCGGAACCACTGGCGCGCCAGGCCGGCATGGGCCTGGTCGCTGAGCAGCCGTGCAGCGATGCCCCGGTGGCCATAGGCCTGACGCGGCATCTGCACCCCCAGGCCCTGGCGCGTGACCGAGGCCTTGCCTTCGGCCAGCACCTGCAAGCTGGCAGGCACCGGCGCCGCCACGCGCTGCACGTGCGGCGCGTAGGTGGCCGCGGCGTTGAGCGCGCGTTCGAGCTCGGCCGCATCGACGATCCAGGCCAGCTCGGCCAGGCCCTGGCTCCAGGCCGAGAAGTCCAGCGCCGCGCCCTGGGCGTCGCCTTCGATGTGCATGTCGTGCACGGGCGTGCGGGCTTCGACCGGCAGCGTGTCCCAGACCTTCAAGCCGGTGAGCAACTGCACCGAAGCGGCGTTCAGCGCGTAGGCCCGCACGTCTTCGCGTGCGCCTGCCCTTGGCGCTTCGCCCAGCAAGGCCACCCGCAAGCCTTGGCGGCCCAGGGCCAGAGCGGTGCTCAGGCCCACCACACCGGCGCCACGCACCAGGACATCATGAGAATGCATCCGGGCATTGTAGGGAGCCGCCCCCATGCACAATCGCCGCCCCGGGCTTTGCCCTTTCCTGCCACCGGAGCCTGTGTGAACCCTGCTGTGCAAGATCAGGCCTGCGAGGTGTCGGCCTTGCACGCCTACCCCATCAAGTCATGCGGCGGCGTGGCGCTGAGTGAAGGCCTGCTGGTCGAGACCGGCCTGGAATTCGACCGCGCCTGGATGGTGGTCGACGAACACGGCGAGATGCTGACCCAGCGTGAACTGCCGCGTCTGGCGCTGGTGCAGCCCAGCTTCAAGGGCAGCGAACTGATGCTGCGGGCGCCCGGCATGCTGGCCCTGCACCTGCGGCTGGACACCGTGGAGGCCCCCACCCGCGTGCGCGTCTGGGACGACGTGGTCAAGGCCTACGACATGGGCGCGCTGGCTTCGCAGTGGTTCACCGACTTCCTGGGTCAGGGTTTCAACGGCCGGGTGCGCCTGGCCCGTTTCGACCCCGAAGAAAAGCGCCTCTCCGATCCGGCCTGGACGGGCGACATGGCGGCAGAAAACGCCTTCACCGACGGCTTCCCGCTGCTGGTGGCCAATGCCGCTTCGCTGGCCGACCTGAACAACCGCCTGGCCGCGCGCGGCGCGGCGCCGGTGGCCATGCAGCGCTTCCGGCCCAACCTGGTGCTCAGCGGTCTTCAGCCCTGGGACGAGGACCACCTGCACGAATTGCTGATCCCCACCGCCGAAGGCCCGGTGCGGCTGCGCCTGGTCAAGCCCTGTGTCCGCTGCAGCATCCCGAACGTCGACCCGCTGACGGCCGCCACGTCCAACGAACCTGGCGCCACGCTGGCCGGCTTCCGGGCCGACGCGCGCATGAAAGGCGGCATCACCTTCGGCATGAATGCCGTCGTGGTGGACGGGGTCGACCGGGTGCTGCGGGTCGGCCAGCAGGCCCAGGTGAGCTGGAACTTCTAGGCTTCAGTCGCGTCGGCTCATGGCCGCTTGTCAGGCAGGGGAATGAACTCGGTTTCGCCCGGCACCGTGTCGAAACGCCCGGCCGCCCAGTCGTCGGCGGCCTGCACCAGGCGTTCCTTGCGCGACGACACGAAGTTCCAGTACAGATGGCGGTGGCCCAGCGGGTCGCCGCCGATCAGCACGGCGCGGGCCGGGCCGGTGGCCGAGATCATCGGTTCGTCGCCTGGGGTCAGCACCACCATCGTGAAGGGCGGAACCACCTCGCCGTCCAATTGCACCGGGCCGTCCACGACGTACAGCGCCCGTTCGGTGGCCGGCGGCAGCGGGAAGGCGTCGCCGGTGTCGAGTTGGATGTCGACGTAGAGCGTGGACGAACGCACCGCGACGGGCGAGGTGGCACCGAAGGCGCTGCCGATCAAGACCCGCAGCTGCGCGCCACCCACTTCCAACGACGGGATCTGTTCGGCCGGTGTGTGCGCAAACGACGGCGGCAGTTCTTCGTCTTCGGCCGGCAGCGCGGCCCACAGTTGCAGCCCGTGGCTGCGCCGCTGAACGCTTTTCAGGTCGGCCGGCGTGCGTTCGGAATGCACGATGCCACGACCAGCCGTCATCCAGTTGATGGCGCCGGGTTCGATGCGCTGCTGCACACCGGTCGAGTCGGCATGCTGCATGGCCCCTTCGAAAAGGTAGGTCACGGTGGCCAGACCGATGTGCGGGTGCGGGCGCACGTCGTGGTTGTCGTCGGGCCCGGCCGTCACGGGGCCGAAGTGGTCGAAAAACAGGAAAGGGCCCACGGCCTGGCGCTGCGCCGAGGGCAGCAGGCGGCGCACGGTGAAACCGCCACCCAGGTCCTTCAGGTGCGGCCGGATCGTCGTCGAGGGTGTGTTCATCGCCCCAGTGTAGGAAAATCGCCGGCTCACCTGCCAACGAACAGAAAACCACCATGAGTCTCAAGTGCGGCATCGTCGGCCTGCCCAACGTGGGCAAGTCCACGCTCTTCAATGCCCTGACCAAGGCCGGCATCGCCGCCGAGAACTACCCTTTCTGCACCATCGAGCCCAATGTGGGCATCGTCGAACTGCCCGACCCGCGGCTGGACAAGCTGGCCGAGATCGTGAAGCCCGAACGTGTGGTGCCGGCGATCGTGGAGTTTGTCGACATCGCCGGCCTGGTGGCCGGCGCCAGCAAGGGTGAGGGCCTGGGCAACCAGTTCCTGAGCCACATCCGCGAAACCGACGCCATCGTCAACGTGGTGCGCTGTTTCGAAGACGACAACGTGATCCACGTGGCCGGCCGGGTGGACCCGATTGCCGACATCGAGATCATTCAGACCGAACTGTGCCTGGCCGACCTGTCGACGGTGGAAAAAAGCCTGCACCGCTACGTGAAGGCGGCCCGATCCGGCAACGACAAAGAAGCCGCGGCCCTGGTGAAGGTGCTGGAAAAGTGCCAGGCTGCGCTGGACCAGGCGCAGCCGGTGCGGGGCATCAGCTTCAGCAAGGAAGAGCAGGTCATCCTGAAGCCGCTGTGCCTGATCACGGCCAAGCCGGCCATGTTCGTGGGCAACGTCAGCGAAACCGGCTTCGAGAACAACCCTTTCCTGGACCGCCTGCGGGAATTCGCCGCCAAGCAGAACGCCCCCGTGGTGGCCATCTGCGCCAAGACCGAGGCCGAACTGGCCGACATGGCCGACGAGGACAAGGCCTTGTTCCTGTCCGAAATGGGCCAGGACGAACCGGGCCTGAATCGCCTGATCCGCGCCGCCTTCAAGCTGCTGGGCCTGCAGACCTACTTCACGGCCGGTGTGAAAGAAGTGCGCGCCTGGACCATCCACATCGGCGACACCGCGCCGCAGGCCGCCGGCGTGATCCACACCGACTTCGAACGCGGTTTCATCCGCGCGCAGACCATCAACTTCGACGACTTCGTCAACTTCAAGGGCGAACAGGGCGCCAAGGACGCCGGGAAGATGCGCGCCGAAGGCAAGGAATACGTCGTCAGGGACGGTGACGTGTTGAACTTCCTGTTCAACGTCTGATCGCCGGCTCGCGCGGACCCGCCCTGGCCCCGAATTCCCGTGCCCGGCCCAAGTCCGGGCATCGGTCGGCATGCACGCTGCGGCGTACAGTGGGTGCATCTTGAAGTCCGCCACACCTCCCTCTGCTGCAAGGGGAACTGACGGCATTGCCAGCCCGCTGCTGGTGGTGGCGTTGACAGCCATCGCCTACGCCGCGGTGGGCGCTGCGGCATTGATCATGGCGGGCCCGCCGGGATATGCCTCGCCTCTCTACCCATCGGCCGGCATTGCGCTGGCCGCAGCAGTGGTTTATGGCCGCGCTGCCTGGTTCGGCGCCTTTCTGGGCGCCTTTGCGGTCAATGCCGGCCTGGGTCTGCTGCGAGGGCAGAGTGGCCTGGCGCTGCTGCATTTGCCGGCCTTGATTGCGCTGGGCGCGGCGCTGCAGGCCGCCGTGGGCGCCATGCTGATTCGGCGCTTCGTGGGGCCCGCCGTGGTGCTCAATGCGCCGCGGGACATTGCCTTGGCTGGCCTGCTGGGCGGACTGGCCGCCTGCACCATCAGCCCGAGCGTCGCCACCGTGGCGCTGTGGATGGCCGGCACCCTGCCCCCGTCTGCCGTGCCCACCAACTGGCTGACCTGGTGGAGCGGTGACACCCTGGGAGTGCTGATCGCCGCGCCGCTGGTGCTGACCCTGGTGGGGCGGCCCGCGGCCGACTGGCGCCCGCGCCGACGCACCTTGGGCTTGCCTTTGTTGCTGGCGCTGGGGTTGGTGAGCGCCGCCGTGATGCACACCAACAGGCTGGATCGCGCACGCCAGGCGGCGCTGTTCGAACGCGACGCCGAACGCCTGGCGGCCGAAGCGCGAGTCCGGCTGAGCGGCGCACTGCATGCCTTGCAGGCGCTGCATGGTGCAGCGCAGGTCAGGGGCAGACTCGACAGCGCGGCGCTGCGCGAGGCCTCGGCCTGGTGGCTCGGCCAGGGCATGCAACTGCAGGCCATGGGCTACGCCGAGCGTGTCCCGACAAACCGGCTTGTCGAGTTCGAAGCCGAGGTGCGTGCCCAGGGCCGGCCCGCCTTCCGGGTCTTCGACCGCGACGGCGGCGTGGCCCGCGAAGCCCGAGGCGAGGTGCTGGCCATCCGCTACATCGAGCCCGATCAGGACAACAGCGCGGCATTGGGTGTGAATGCCCTGTCGATTCCGGCGGCCCGCGAAGCCATCGAACGCACTCAGCGCAGCGGCCAGCCGGCTGCCACGGGCCTGTTCGTGCTGACACAGTCGGCTTCCCAAGAGGCCGGCATCGTGCTTTACCAGGCGCTGCACGCCGGCCGGCCGCTGACCGAGGCCGCGCGCCTGGCGCAGTTCACCGGCGTCGTGTTTGTGACGCTGCGCACCGAAAGTGCGATGGCCGGCCTGACCACGCCGGAACAGGCCTTCCTGCACTGGTGCCTGGTCGACACCGATGCGGGCACCGGGCGCCACCGCCTGGCGGGCCCGGCCGGCTGCGAACAGCGCCAGGCCGCGCCGCGTGAATTGGCACACCGGCACCTGATGACCTGGGGCGGGCGACAGCTCAGCCTGGACGTGCTGGCCGACCCGGCGGCCGTGACGGGCGCCGGGCGCGAAACGGCCTGGCTGCTGGCCTTGTCGGGCATGGGCGCCGCCGCCATGCTCGGCGCCCTGCTGCTGGTGGTCACCGGCCAGCACCGTCGCACCGAACTGGCGGTGCGTGCGGGTACCGACAAACTGCGTGGCGAGGCCGCTGAACGCCTGCAGGTAGAAGCGGCGCTGCGCGAAAGCAGCGAGCGCTTGCGCAGCATCCTGGACAACGTGCCGCTGGGCGTGATGTTCCTCGACCCCCAGGGCCACCTGATCGAATGCAACCCGCGCCTGTGCGAGATGGCCGACAGCACACCGGGGCAACTGCTGGGGCGCTCGGTGGCCGAACTGGTGCACCCGGACGATGCGGCCAACATCCGCCGCATGCGCCGCGACCTGCTGAAGGGCCAGGTCCGCAACACCACTGAGGCGGTGCGCCTGATGCGGGGCAACACCGAGATCACCGTGCGCGTGAGTGCCAGCGCGCTGCGCGACGCGGGTGGCCAAACGGTGCGCATGGTCGGCGTGGTGGAAGACATCACCGAAGTGCTGCGCCTGGAAGCATCGGAGCGGGCCCTGCACCGCGCCGAAGCCGCCAACCGCGCCAAGAGCGACTTCCTGTCGCGCATGAGCCACGAGCTGCGCACACCCCTGAACGCGATGATCGGCTTTGCGCAGTTGCTGGGGCTGGACCGCGAACCGGGCCTGGTGCCGCACCAGCGCGAATGGACGCAGCAGATCCAGCGCGCGGGCTGGCATTTGCTGGAAATGATCAACGAAACGCTCGACCTGGCACGCATCGAGTCAGGCGCGGTGCAGCTCAAGCTGGTGCCACTGGACCTGGCACCCATGGTCGCCGCCTGCCGCGCCCTGGTGGCCGGCCAGGCCGCGCAGCGCCCGGTGGCGCTGCACGAGCAGCTCAGCCCGCTGGTGCCCGGGGTGATGGGCGACACGACGCGCCTGAAGCAGGTGCTGACCAACCTGCTGTCCAACGCCATCAAGTACAACCGCGCCGGCGGCTCGGTGCAGATCAGCAGCCGGCCTGGCGCGCCGGGCCAGATCGAGATCGCGATCACCGACACCGGCCTGGGCATGAATGAAGCTCAGCTGCAGGCCCTGTTCCAGCCCTACAACCGCCTGGGCCGGGAAGGCAGCAACATCGAAGGCACCGGCATCGGCCTGGTCATCAGCAGGCGCCTGACCGAGTTGATGGGCGGCACGCTGGCCGTCAGCAGCCGCGAGGGCGTGGGCTCGACCTTCACGCTGACGCTGCCGGCCGCCGTGGGCGCCGAAAGGTCGGCGCCCAGCTACACCGAGTCTTCGCCTGCCCCTTACCAGCATCGCTGGGTGCACTACGTGGAAGACAACGAAACCAACATCGAGGTCATGCGCGGGGTGCTGGCGCAACGTTCGCAGGTGATGCTGAGGACCTCGATGCTGGGCCTGGATGGCCTGGCCGCCATCCGCCGCGACCGGCCCGACCTGATCCTGCTGGACATGCACCTGCCCGACATCAGCGGCCTGGAACTGCTGCGCCACCTGAAGCAGGACGACAGCGTGGCTGACATCCCGGTCATCGTGGTCTCGGCCGACGCCACGCCGGGCCACATGGAACAGGCGCTGACGCTGGGCGCCCAGCACTACGTGACCAAGCCGCTGGACGTGGCGGCCTTCCTGGCGCTGGTGGACAGCGCGCTGGAAGCGGCCGACACGCGCTGGGGAATGTGAGCGAACACTCCGAACTTCGGCATTGATCTGCCGTGTATCGCCCGTTGGCGCCTGTGGACGGCCTGGGCCGTCAGCACTCTCCGGCCCAGAGTGCTAATATTTGTGGAACCGATGCCCTGTGGAGGGAATCCGAGAAACCATGAACACTGCCAACACCACCGCCCTGAGCCTGCGCGACCCCTGGTCCCTGGTGCCCTCGCTGGGCAACCTGGACGCCTACGTGTCGGCCGTCAACCGCATGCCCATGCTCACGCAACCTGAAGAGGTCGAGCTGGGCCGGGCCTTGCGCGACCACGGTGACGTGCAGGCGGCCGGCCGGCTGGTGCTGTCGCACCTGCGTCTGGTGGTGAGCATCTCGCGCCAGTACATGGGCTACGGGCTGCCGCAGGGCGACCTGATCCAGGAAGGCAATGTCGGCCTGATGAAGGCCGTCAAGCGCTTCGACCCCGAGCAGGGCGTGCGACTGGTCAGCTACGCCATGCACTGGATCAAGGCCGAGATCCACGAGTACATCCTGAAGAACTGGCGCATGGTCAAGGTGGCCACCACCAAGGCCCAGCGCAAGCTGTTCTTCAACCTGCGCTCGATGAAACAGGGCCTGAAGCAGGACATGGGTGAAGACCTTGACGCGCAGACCTTTCGCAACACGCTGACGCCGGCCGAAGTGGCGCACGTGGCGCACGAGCTGAACGTCAAGCCCGAAGAAGTGATCGAGATGGAAACCCGCCTGGGTGGCGGCGACGTGGCGCTGGAGCCGCAAACCGACGACGGCGAAGAAAGCTACGCGCCCATCGCCTACCTGGCCGACGACAGCCAGGAACCGACGCAGCGCCTGGAAGCGATGCACCGCGACTGGCTGTCCAGCGACGGCATCGGCCAGGCGCTGGCCGTGCTGGACGACCGCAGTCGGCGCATCGTCGAAGAGCGCTGGTTGAAGGTAAACGACGACTCATCGGGCGGCATGACGCTGCACGAACTGGCGGCCGAGTACGGCGTCAGCGCCGAGCGCATCCGCCAGATCGAAGTGGCGGCCATGAAAAAGATGCGAAAGGCCTTGACCCCGGCTTGACCCTTGGCCACCGCTCGGTGGCCATTGCTGCCTATCCCTGGGCCAGCAGGATCTTCAGGTCGTGTGTCAGCGCTTCGGCGCCCGTGCCGTAGCGCGTGAACAGGCGCAGCTTGCCGTTGGCATCAAAGATGTAGCTGCCGGCCGTGTGGTCCATGGTGTAGCTCGTTTCGGTCGGGCCGGGCACCTTGGCGTAGAACACCTTGAAGTCCTTGGCGACGGCTTTGGTTTCTTCGGCCGTGCCGCGCAACGCGACAAAACCGGCACCGAAGTTGTCGACGTAGGCCTTGAGCAGCGGCGCGGTGTCCCGCTCGGGGTCGACGGTGACGAAGATGCCCTGCACCCGGTCACCGTCTGCGCCCAGCGCCTTTTTCACCGCCGCCAGTTCCAGCAGCGTGGTTGGGCAGACATCGGGGCACTGCGTGAAGCCGAAAAACACCACGACAACACGGCCCTTGAAGTCGGCCAGCTTCCGTCGCTGCCCGTCGGCGTCCGCCAGGTCGAAGTCACGGGCGTATTCGGCCCCCGTGATGTCGATGGCCTTGAAAGCAGGGCCGCCACCGGGCGCCTTGTCGCAGGCAGACAGAGCGGGTGCGAGTGCGGCGGCCAGGCCAGCGGTGATCAGAAGGCGTCGGGAAACAGCCATGGGCTCAGGTAGTGGTCCAGCAGCAGCGCGGCAAACAGCAGCGACAGGTGCCAGATGGAAAATCGGAAGGTGCGGCGCGCCAGCGCGTCGCTGTAGTGCCGCCACAGTTGCCAGCCGTAGGCCATGAAACCCACGCCCAGGATCACCGCCGCCAGCAGGTAGATCGGGCCGCTCATGCGGAACACAAAGGGCAGCAGCGTCGCTGCAAACAGCACGATGGTGTACAGCAGCACCTGCAGCCGAGTGAATTCAGGGCCGTGTGTGATGGGCAACATCGGCAGGCCGGCCTTGCGGTAGTCCTCGGCGCGGTACAGGGCCAGGGCCCAGAAGTGCGGCGGTGTCCACAGGAAGATGATCAGGCACAGGATCATCGCCTCGTGGCCCACGTCACCCCGCATCGCGGCCCAGCCCAGCACCGGCGGCATCGCACCCGAGGCACCGCCGATGACGATGTTCTGCGGTGTCATCGGCTTCAGCACCACGGTGTAGATCACCGCGTAACCCACGAAGGTGGCAAAAGTCAGCCACATCGTCAGCGGGTTGACCCACAGGTACAGCACCGCGCTGCCTGCTGCACACAGCAGCGTCGAAAAGATCAGTGCCTGCAGCGTGCTGAGCTCGCCCTTCGCGGTGGGCCGCCACGAGGTGCGCGACATGCGGCGGTCGATCTGCTGCTCAACCAGGCAGTTGAAGGCGGCGGCCGCCGCGGCCACCAGCCAGATGCCCACGGTGGCGGCACCCGCCAGGCGCCAGTCGGGCCAGCCGGGTTCGGCCAGCAGCATGCCGATGACGGCGCAGAACACGATCAACTGCACCACACGGGGCTTGGTCAGCGCACGGTATTGGCTCCACAAGGTGGCGAGCGACGGTGGTGCTGGCAGGGTCTGGTCCATGGGGTGGGCGATTTTAGGCAGCCCAGGCCAGCGGCCGTCCGTTGGGCTCCGCCCCGAGGCGGCCACTGCGGGCCAGCAGCAGCGCCATCACCAGCACCAGCGCCGCGGCACCAGCCGAATGCCCCAGCGCGGCGACCAACGGCCAGCCCAGGATGACATTGGACAAGCCGCTGGCCACCTGGGCCAGCAGCAGCAACGCCAGACCAACGCCAAAACGTCCCAGTGAAGCATCGACGGCTCTGTGCCGCCACAGCGACCAGGTCAGCCCCAGCATGGCCAGCGCCAGCACCCCTGCCATCAGGCGGTGTGCCATGTGGATGGCGACCAGCGCGTCGAAAGTGCGGGCCCCAGCGGCGCCGACCTCACCCAGGCCGCGCAAGACCGTGAAGCCGCTGCCGAAGTCCATGGCCGGCCACCACTGGCCGTTGCATTGCGGAAAGCCGCTGCAAGCCAGCACCGCGTAGTTGGTGCTGACCCAGCCACCCAACGCAATCTGCATGGCCAGCAGCACCGCCACAACCCAGGCTGCCGTGCGCAAGGCCGGCGGCAGCGCCAGCCGTCGCTGGCCGAAGGCCACGTGCTGGACCGCCAGCATGGCCAGCAGCACCAGCCCGCCAATGAGATGCAGCGTGACGACGGCCGGGTAGAGCTTCAGCGTGACCGTGTACTTGCCAAACAGCCCTTGAACGATGACCCACACCAGGGTCAGTGTCGGCCACCAGGGCGAAAACGGCAGACGCCGACGGGCGGCCCAACTGGCCGCGGTCATGACCAGGATCAGCACGCCGACCGTCATGGCCAGGTAGCGATGGATCATTTCGATCCAGGCCTTGGACCACGTCACCGGGCCACCCGGCGCAGCGGTCTGTGCGGCATGGATGTCTTCTCGTGCACCGAAGGGGCTGACCTGCCCGTAGCAGCCCGGCCAGTCGGGGCAACCCAGGCCCGAATCACTCAGGCGCGTGAAGGCGCCGAAGACGATGAGATCGAAGGTCAGGAACAGCGTCAGTGCCGTCAGCGCGGCCAGACGCGTGCGCGTGTCGGCCCCCCGTTGGCGCAGCCACCACCAACTGAGCGGCAGCGCGGCGATCACCAGCGCCAGCAGGGCCAGCCGGGCCGCCGGTGCCAGGTCGACCAGCGCTTGGGTGCTGTTGCCTTCCATGGCTGCGCCCGCTCAGCGGCCGGCTTTGTCCCAACCGGCTGAGCCGCGCATCACGCGTTCGAGATCACGTTTGACTCGGCCGGGTTCGGCGTCGGCGGGCACTCGCATCATCCACTCACCCATCGGGTCGACCAGGTAGAGGTGGGCTTCGATCGGCTGGCCTTCGGCAGGTGCCAGCCAAGCCGCCAGCTCGGCCTGCGGCACGCGCAGGGTGGTCACCGGCACCGGGCTGTCTTGCGTGGCCTGGCGCAGTTCCGGCGCAGGCGCACCTTCGTCAGTGATGAACCAGACCTTGTCCAGGCGGTCGCGGTCGCGGCCCAGCATCTCGCGCAGCTGGCGCTGCATGAAGAGGCGCTTTTCGCACGCCGCGTCGCAGACCGCCGGGCCCACGGCCACCAGCAGCCACTGGCCTTTCAGCGCGGCTGCCCGAACCGGCTGGCCGTCCAGCGTTCGCAGCGCCAGATCGGGCAAGGCCCGCGTCGGCAGGATCAACGTGCTGTAGTTCGTGCGGCCTTCCGGGCGGATCACGAAGTAGGTGAAGTAGGACGCGATGACGGGCGCGGCGCACACCAGCAGCACCATCAGCATCTTCAGGCGGCCACCCACGGTGCGGCGCTGGGCGGCTTGCACGGGGTCGGCCAGGTTGGGCGTGCCCACGGCATGCACCGTCATGGCCAGCGGCTCGTCAGCGGCGGCTTCTGCGCGGGCGGATGAATTGGAACCAGACATACAGGAAGAGCGTCAGCGCGCAAAGAGAAAACCACTGGAAGGCGTAGCCATGGTGTTTGTCCACCCCGGTGGACGGAGCCGGCCACTGCCGCAGCAGGCCGTCGGACACGGGCTCGGTGCCGTCTTCCTGCACCAGCACCCAGGGACGCAAGGAGAGCCTGGACTCGGCCCGAAAAACATCCAAGTCGAGATTTTGCCGGATCGGACCCGATGCCGCCGCGTCGAACTCGTACAACCGCGCCAAGGCGGGGTTGATGGTGCCCTGCACGGTGACGGTGGATTCAGGCGTCGTGTGCGGCGCCAGGCGTGTGCGGTCCATCAAGTCACGCGGCAGCCAGCCACGTTGCACCAGCACCGCGGTGCCGTCGTCCAGCAGCAAGGGCGTGACGACGTAAAAGCCGGTTCGCGCCTTCATCGGGCGGTTGTCCAGGTACACGGTGCGCTCGGCCAGCCAGCGTCCTTGCAAGGTCGCGCGGCGATGCTGCTGCGCAGGCACGTCGGCGGCCAGCGTGGCCAATGCCGGCTGGGTCAGCGGCGGCAGCGCTCGCCGCTCGTCCAGCGACTGCTGCACGGCCACCTTCTGCGCCGCACGGTCGAGCTGCCACCAGCCCAGGCGCGCCGTCAGCAGCGCCATCAGCACGGTGGCCAGCAACAGCAGCCAACGCCGGCCGGTCACGGTCTATCCCACCGGCGGCGGATAATCCGGCGCCATGAAGACCGTGATGGTGTTGATGCTCGTGGCCGTGCTGGTGGCATTGGCCAGCGCAGGTGTGTTCATGCTGCGCAAGGGCGGCAGTGACGGGCAGCCCCGCAACAAGAACATGGCCCGGGCGCTGGCCCTTCGCGTGGCGCTGTCGGTGGCCCTGTTCCTGTTCATCCTGCTCAGCTGGTACATGGGTTGGGTGCGTCCGACCGGCCTGCCCGTCGGCGTCTGAGGCCTAGAAGGAAAGAACGCCGCGAAATGCGGCGTTACCTGGTGGATCGAGTTTCACGCCACGGATCCGGCTTAGCCGGTCCGTTGGCGGAGCACCCCCCTCGGGGGGCAGCGAGCGTCAGCGAGCTTGGGGGCCGACGTTCACAACCAATAGACCAGGAAATACAACCCCAGCCACACCACGTCCACGAAGTGCCAGTACCAGGCCGCGCCTTCGAAGCCAAAGTGCCGCTCGGGCGTGAAGTGGCCCTTCATCAGCCGCAACGTGATGAACAGCAGCATCAGCATGCCGATGAACACGTGGAAGCCGTGGAAACCGGTCAGCATGAAGAAGGTGCTGCCGAAGATACCGCTGCTGAGCTTGAGGTTCAGGTCGCGGTAGGCATGCACGTACTCAAAGGCCTGCACGCCCACGAAGATGGCGCCCAGCGCCACGGTGATCCACATCCAGGCGATCGTCTTGCCACGCTGGCCGGCGATCAGTGCGTGGTGCGCGATGGTCAGCGTGACACCCGAAGTCAACAGCAGCGCGGTGTTGATGGTGGGCAGCGGCCAGGGGCCGATGGTGCTGAAGGCTTCCACCGTGCCGGCAGGCGAAGCCGTGGCGCCACCACCGGCGCTGGGCCAGATGGCCTTGAAGTCGGGCCACAGGATCTGGTGGTCCAGGTTGCCCAGCATCGGAACCGAGTGCACACGGGCCCAGTACAGCGCACCGAAAAAAGCCGCGAAGAACATCACCTCGCTGAAGATGAACCAGCTCATGCTCCAGCGGAAGGACACGTCGATCCGGTCGGAGTACAGCCCGTTCTGGCTTTCCGAGATGGCCTCGCTGAACCACTGGAACAGCACCGTCAGCCACACGGCCATGCCGGCCAGCAGCACATAGGCGCCCCAGCCCGCCCCGTTGATCCACTGGCCTGCGCCCAGGATGACCAGGAACAGGCCAAAGGCCGCCAGCACCGGATGGCGCGATGGCGATGGCACGAAGTAGTACGGGGTCTGGCCCGCGGGGGTGGCTGCTGACATCTGGAACTTTCTCCTCGATCCCTCAAAAACTGTGTCTGGTGTGGCTCAGGTGGCCACGCCGCTGCTGACCACCCAGCGCACCAGCACCACGATGGTGGCCACAAAAAGCGCCGCGCCCAGGATGCCGCCAATGATCACGTGCACCGGGTTGAGCTTCTGAACGTCTTCCGCGAGGCCCGATGACCGGCGGATGCCCAGGAAGGACCAGGCCACCGCACGCATCGTCTGCAACACGGAGGCCGGGCGCTGCGCGGCATTCTTCAGGTCGCTCATGCAGGCACTTCCGCCAGCTTCGCCTGTGCCTTGGGCACGACGCCGACCGAACCTTCGGGCGCTGCGGGCACCTTGCCGCCGACTTCGAAGAAGGTGTACGACAGCGTGATGGTCGTGACGTCCTTCGGCAACTTCGGATCGATGACAAACACCACCGGCCACTCGCGCGTTTCGCCCGCAGCCAGTGTGTATTCATTGAAGCAGAAACACTCGAGCTTGTTGAAGTGCGCGCTGGCCTGACGCGGTGCGTAACTGGGCAGGGCCTGCGCCGCCATCGTGCGGTTCTGGATGTTCTTGAACTCGTACATCACCGTGGCCATTTCGCCCGGGTGCACCTGAACCGAACGCTGGGCCGGTTTGAAGTCCCAGGGGCCACGCGCGTTGGCGTCGAACTCCACCGTGATGGTGCGGGTGGTGTCGACCTGGCTGTTCTTGGCGACGTCAGCGGCACTGAGGCCGCTCCACGAACCCATGCGCACGCGCTGCTCGGACACCGACAGCACATTGATGCCCAGCGCTTCGCAGATGGCGCGGTACATGGGCACCAGCGCATAACCAAAGCCAAACATCAGGCACACCACCACCAGCAGCTTGCCCAGCATGCGGCGGTTGTCACCCAGGATCAGTTTTGCGCGACTCATCGGCGATCCCGGCTCAGTTCGGCCCCATGGTGGTGATCTTGATCACAAAGCCGATCAGGAACACCGCCGCCACCGACGCCAGGATCAGCGCCAGCCGCACATTCGCCTTGCGTTGAGCTTCCTTGGGTGACATGTCGGTGCCTTCCCTCAACCCACCACGCGCGTGGCCGTGGCGTCCAGCTTGGGCGGGTTTTCGAAGGTGTGCCAAGGCGCCGGCGACGGCACTTCCCATTCCAGGCCTTCAGCGGCTTCCCAGGGCTTCTGCGGCGCCGGTTCGCCCTTGCCACGCATCATGGGCACGACCACGAAGAGGAAGAAGTACACCTGCATCAGACCGAAGCCGAAGGCGCCGACGCTGGCGACCATGTTGAAGTCGGCAAACTGCATCGGGTAGTCGGCATACCGGCGCGGCATGCCGGCCAGGCCCAGGAAGTGCATCGGGAAGAAGGTGATGTTGAAGAAGATCAACGAGCCCCAGAAGTGGATCTTGCCGCGTGTTTCGTTGTACATCACGCCGCACCACTTGGGGCTCCAGTAGTAGTAGCCGGCAAACAGGCCGTACAGCGAACCGGCCACCAGCACGTAGTGGAAATGCGCCACCACGTAGTAGGTGTCCTGCAACTGGATGTCGATGGGTGCCATGGCCAGGATCAGGCCCGTGAAGCCGCCCATCGTGAACACGAACAGGAAGCCCACCGCAAACAGCATCGGCGTCTCGAAGGTCATCGAGCCCTGCCACATGGTGGCCAGCCAGTTGAAGATCTTCACACCCGTGGGCACCGCGATCAACATCGTGGCGTACATGAAAAACAGCTGCCCGGTCACCGGCATGCCGGTGGTGTACATGTGGTGCGCCCACACGATGAAGGACAGGATGGCAATCGAGGACGTGGCGTAGACCATGCTCGTGTAGCCGAACAGGCGCTTGCGGGCAAAGGCCGGGATGATGGCGCTGACGATGCCAAACGCCGGCAAGATCATGATGTAGACCTCAGGGTGACCGAAGAACCAGAAGATGTGCTGGTACATGATCGGGTCACCGCCGCCAGCGGGGTTGAAGAAATTGGTACCGAAGTGGCGGTCGGTCAGCGTCATCGTGATGGCGCCGGCCAGCACGGGCATCACCGCGATCAGCAGGTAGGCGGTGATCAGCCAGGTCCAGCAGAACAGCGGCATCTTCATCAGCGTCATGCCGGGGGCGCGCATGTTCAGGATGGTGACGATGATGTTGATGCTGCCCATGATGGAGCTGGCGCCCATGATGTGCATCGCGAAGATGCCGGCGTCCATGCTGGGGCCCATCTGCAGCGTCAGCGGCGCGTAGAGCGTCCAGCCGGCGGCCGGTGCACCACCGGGCATGAAGAAGCTGCCCACCAGCATCAGCGCGGCCGGAATCAGCAGCCAGAAGCTGAGGTTGTTCATGCGCGCGAAGGCCATGTCCGCGGCGCCGATCTGCAGCGGGATCATCCAGTTCGCGAAGCCCACGAAGGCCGGCATGATGGCGCCGAAGACCATGATCAGGCCGTGCATCGTGGTGAGCTG